>ERZ761607.2120-NODE-2120-length-22450-cov-43.900290_pt1 | contig 22450 bp, 16 predicted proteins | sample MGYA00511164_ERZ761607 | MGnify/ENA primary metagenome ERZ761607 (study PRJEB28899, sample SAMN02445080) | bioreactor sludge metagenome | biome: EBPR sludge | place: Australia: Brisbane, Thorneside Wastewater Treatment Plant | collected 2011-06-22 ... | reverse complement strand
CTCGGGACTCGGGACTCGGGACTCGGGACTCGGGACTCGGGACTCGGGACTCGGGGCTCGGGGCTCGGGGCTCAGGGCTCGGGGCTCAGGCCTTAGGGCTCAGTACTCGGGACCGGGAAGCGGGGAACGGGCCTGCGCCAACCCCAGGCGCGTTTCGCCAGTGCGGCGGCACCGCACTTCTCCCCTCCCCCGCCTGCGGGGGAGGGGCGGGGGAGAGGGCGGTGGGGCCGGAGCGCGCGGGCCATTGCCAGGGCATTCGCGACAGCGCCAACCCAGGTGCCGGCAGACGCCGGCAGCGGCGGCGCGGAAAACGACAGGGACTGGTGGTGCCGGCGCTTGGCGCGCGGCAGCGACTGGCCGGCGCCTGCCGGCGGGTCGCGCTCAGGCGGCCTGGATGACCGCGTCGTTGCCGGCAGCGGGCTGGCAGCAGGTTTCGGCGAGGATCTGCTCGGCGACCTCGGCGCAGGCGCCGCAGGTGCCGGCACAGCCGGTGCGCATGGTCAGCTCGCCCAGGCAGCGCACGCCCGAGGCCGCGGCCTCGCGCACGGTGCGGTCGGTGATGCCGTTGCAGACGCAGACGTACATGGCGGTGGACTCCATGCCGGCGCGGGCCGGACGGCCGGCGCGCCATCGCGCAGGACGCGACGCCGCCATTGGACATTGAATGAGAATGATTGTCAACCAGCCCCGGCGGCGCACCCCGACCGCAGGCCGGCGGCCCCTTCCCCGGCTGCACGACCCTCAGGCCGTCGACTTGACCGCGGCACGGCCGGCCGGGCGATCCGGTCGCGGCGGGTTCAGGTACCGGTCCAGCCAGGGCTGCGGCGCCACGCCCGCCAGCGGCGCGAGCTGGGCCAGCGCGCGGGCGTAGACGCGGCGCTTGAAGTGCACGACATGGCGAAGCGGATACCAGAAGTCCACCCAGCGCCAGGCATCGAATTCCGGACGCTCGTTGAGGTCCAGCCGGACCCGGTCCTCGCCCGCCACCAGGCGCAGCAGGAACCACACCTGCTTCTGGCCGATGCAGGTCAGCGCGTCGTTTCTGCGGACATGGCGGTTCGGCAGCCGGTAGCGCAGCCAGCCCGAGGTCGAACCGAGCACCTGCACGGCGTCCGGGGTCAGCCCGGTCTCCTCGTGCAACTCGCGGTACATGGCCTCCTCCGGCACCTCGTCGGAGTTCATGCCGCCCTGCGGGAACTGCCAGCCATCGCGGCGCACGCGCCGCGCCCAGAACACCTGGGCCTGGTCGTTGAGCAGGATGATGCCGACATTCGGGCGGTAACCGTCGGGGTCGATCACGGGCGGGCGCAGGCTTCGGCGATGACCCCGTGTAGCACAGCCCGCCAAGCGCCAGCAAGGCGCGGCGCCGGCCGGCCCGGCCCGGCTTGACAGCTCCGGCGGCCCCTCACGACAATGCTCGACCCCGTGGCTATGTAGCTCAGCCGGTTAGAGCACAGCACTCATAATGCTGGGGTCGGTGGTTCGAGTCCACCCATAGCCACCACGACAAGCCCGCGATCTTGCGGGTTTTTTTGTGGCCGGGCGCCAGCCGGGACGCTCCCCGCGAGGGCCCGTGACAGTTTCCGTGACAGTTCCGTGCCACTCGCGCGCGGCCGAAAGGGGCGAAACCGACCCCAGCACGCCCGTGTCGGCGGCCGCACTGTCACGGATTTTGCGGGCGCTCCGGGGTGGACACCGTCACGAAAACAGGTGTCCCTGGATCGCAACGAAGGCGCGGCGGATCTCGTCGACGCTCCCGAGGGCCCGCTTGGCGTCATTGACGCCGCCGTAGCGGATGCGCAGGAAGTCGCCGATGCGGTGGCCTGCCAGCTCGCCGATGCCGTTGCGCTCGTAGTTGCCCAGCACGAACTCCAGGAACGCGCGCATCTCCCGCTCGTAGCCGTCAAGGCCGCTGGACAGGGCGGCACGCACGCGTTCACCCCGGGCCAGCGGTGCCAGCGTGAACCGCACATAGGCCAGTACGTCGAAGATGTCGCTGTTGGGCGCGTCGATCAGGCGCTGCATGTCCGCCAGGCGCTCGCTGTCGTAACCCATGTCTGACAGGCGCTGGATGAAGCCCTCGCGCCGGTCCGGGTCTTTCCAGACAGCTCGCAGCTCGTCCTCGTCCGCCACCAGCCCGCCCAGGTCCCCGAACAACTGCTGCATGAACTCCTGGGCGCTGATCTGACGGCCGTTGTGCCAGTAGGTCGTTGCCGCGAGATAGCGGATGCTCCGCTCCCTGCCATCGGACAGCTTCACCACCACGCGTTCGGCACGAGGCGGCTCGTCCACACCCGGTCGTCGGCCGGGGCGCTCACCCGATTGGCCCCCTCCATCCTCGCCCGAAACGCGGCGTCCGGCGGGCGGCTCGGGCGGCAGGGGCTCGCCATCCCACTCGGGGTCGTTGAAGTGCTCGTAGGCCTTTACGAAATCGTAGATGGTGAAGTAGTCCTTGCCGTCGAAGGTGCGCGTGCCGCGGCCGATGATCTGCTTGAACTCGATCATCGAGCGGATCGGGCGCAGCAGCACGATGTTGCGGATGTTCAGCGCATCGACGCCGGTGGACAGCTTCTGCGAGGTGGTGAGGATGGTCGGCAGGGTCTTTTCGTTGTCCTGGAACTCGCGCAGGTGCCGCTCGCCCAACTCGCCATCGTCGGCGGTGACGCGCTCGCAGTAGTGCGGGTCGGGGTTGTCCTTGATCTGGTTGATGAAGTTGCGCACCCGCGCGGCGTGCTCCTGCGTCGCGCAGAACACCAGGGTCTTCTGCCGCGGGTCGATCTGGTCCATGAACTCCTGCACCCGGCTCTGCTCGCGCTGGTCGATCACCAGGCGGGTGTTGAAGTCGGCCTCGGTGTAGGTCCGCTCGCGATCGATCTCGCCGGCCAGCACCGTGTCGCCTTCCGACCAGCTGTACTCGTCCAGGGTCGAGGCCATCTGCCGCACCTTGAACGGCGTCAGGAAGCCATCGCCGATGCCTTCCTTCAGCGCGTAGCTGTAGACCGGCTCGCCGAAGTAGGCGTATGTGTCGGCATTGACGTCGCGCTTGGGCGTGGCGGTCAGGCCGAGCTGCACGGCGGGCTTGAAGTACTCGAGGATGCCGCGCCAGGTGCTCTCGTCGCGGGCGCCGCCGCGATGGCATTCGTCGATGACGATGAAGTCGAAGAAGTCCGGCTCGTAGCCTTCGAAGGTGAACTGCGGTTCGCCCGCATCGCCCTCCGGCTCGCCGCCCCCGGTCATGAAGGTCTGGAAGATGGTGAAGAACACGCTGGCGTTGCGCGGCGCGCCGCCGCGCCGGCGGATCTCCTCCGGCCGGATGCGGCACAGCGCATCGGGCGGAAACGCGCTGAAGGCGTTGAAGGCCTGATCGGCCAGGATATTGCGGTCGGCCAGAAACAGTATCCGAGGGCGGCGTACGGGATCGCGGCTCAGGTTCCATTTCGCCTGGAACAGCTTCCAGGCGATCTGGAAGGCGATCGAGGTCTTGCCGGTGCCTGTGGCGAGCGTCAGCAGGATGCGCTCGCGCTGCTGGGCGATGGCTTCCAGCACCGCGGTGATGGCGTTGTGCTGGTAGTAGCGCGGCTGCCACTTGCCGCCGCCGGTCTCGAAGGGCACCGCGCCGAAACGCTCGCGCCAGTCGTTGCCCTCGGGAAAGCAGCGCAGCCAGAGCTGCTCCGGCGAAGGAAACGGCAGGGCGATGTCGCCCTCGGCGCCGGTGTGCATGTCGATGCCGTACCAGCCGAGCCCGTTGGTGGCATAGGCAAAGCGCGCCTGCAAGCGCGTCGCGTAGTCCTTGGCCTGCCCGACGCCGCTGGTGTGGCCAAGGCCGGCGCGCTTGGCCTCGATCACCGCCAGCTTGCGCCCGCGGTAGCTCAGCACGTAGTCCGCCGACAGCGCACTGCCACGCTGCCCGCCGCCGAGGATGCGGCCCGGACAGATCAGCTCGCGATGCACCTGCGCGCCGTCGACCACGCCCCAGCCGGCGGAACGCAGCACCGGATCGATGCGGTTGGCGCGGGTATCGGCCTCGGTCTCCATGGTCCAGCCGGAGTGTGCCACGGCTGACGGGCAATCAGCCCAGCAGCGGCAACTGCCCGCCCTGGGCGTCGCGGGCCACCTCAGCACGGCGGATCATCTGCTGGACGCCGGGCACGGCATTCACCGCCACCAGTTCCACCTCTGGATGGGCGTTGGCAAAGACCCGGAAGATCTCGTCGGCAAAGGCCTGGCCGATGCCGCCGACCTGATCGAAATCCAGCACCACGGAGCGGAACCGCTCCACCCGCTGCAGCAGGCGTTTGGCCTGCGAGCGCGAGACCAGATTCTCGTCCCCGACCTTGGCCAGACGCACCGGCACCACGGTCTTGGCGAAGTCGTAGTCGTCGGGGCCACTGGAGAATTCGTCGAAGACCTCGCGAATGCTGCGCGCGCTGTCGCGCGCCAACTCCATGTAGACGGCGGTACCGTGATCCATTGGCGGCGTTTCGACTTCATCCAGCCAGTCGTCGTCGTGGCGATGGTCATGGTCGAAGTACAGCCCGCCTGACTGGATCTGGAAGCGGTCGAACGCGCGCGAGGTGAAGAAAATGCCCTCGCCCGAGTGGCGCGTCGGGTCGGTGGTCAGCTTGCCCTTGGACAGCTCCAGCAGCGCCAGTCGCTCATCGGGCAGGTCCAGCGCACGGGTGATCTTGCGGAAGATGCCGATGCCGTCGTCGTCGACCGCCAGCAGCAGACGCTCGGCATCGCAGTCCATCTGCACGTGCACGGTTCGTCCGTCGGAATGGTCCACCGCGTTGTTGACCATCTCGGTCACGCCGTGCTGGGCGATGTCCTGCACGTTGCGCGGCAGGTCATCGAGCAGGGGCTGCAGGTCCTGATTCCAGACGCGATCCTCGGCCAGGCCAGCGCGCGGATAGCGCCGGCTGAACTTGCGGTGTGGCCCCCGCGCATACACCGGGCGCGTGCCGCCTGAAGTCTGCAGGTAGCCGCCTTCCACCAGCGCCCGCACCTGGGTGTTGATCCGCGCCCGCGACAGGCCGAGCTGCGCCGCCACCATGCTCACCAGATCACGCGGATGCTCCCCCACCGCCCGCAGCAGGGCGGCGTCGATCTCATCGGAGCGGCTGGGTCGGGCCATGTCAGGATTGTAAAGTTATCCCGGGAGATTAAACAGTTAAACAGCCTTGATCGCTCAGAAAAGGACGTAAAATACTGAATTAATTGTCGAAAATCGACGATGCTTACGACTGTGCTTCACAGCCCGTTCTGTCGCCCGAGGCGCTGTCCCGTGTTCGGCCGAACGCGACTGTCGATGGAATGGCGCCATCCCGATATCGACGTCGCCGAGGCCCCTCTTCTTTCCAGTGCGCTTCGCCTCTTTCTTGGCTGGCCTTATCGCGCGCAAGCACATACAATCGCGCCCAACATGGCCCCCGCCTCTTGGTTCTCCGGAACTTACGCGGGGGTTCTTATTTTCCCGGGTCGGGCAGCCAGCGGCGCTCCCAGCAAATCGGGACTCCCATCGCTGACACTGTCAGCTTCCGCTGTGATGTCTGAGCGGGGAATGCCGCCAAGTGGGCTGCCACACGTTGCGGCCACTGACTGCCGGGGCAGACCACCTCCACGAGGTGTCTCACGATTTCGAGATACACGAAGGGCTTGGAGAGCAGGTCTTTTTGGCCAGCGAAGTCCGCGCACCAGTCAGGCGTATGTGCAGAGGGCATCTTCGGTTCCGAAACCATGTTCCGGTTCCACACCCGGCTGTGGTGTGCGACCAGGTTGCGCAGGTAGCTGAGCGCACGCACCCAGCTGCTGAAGGCCTTCCAGTCGGCAATGCCGAAGCGCTTCGCGATCGCTTCCTGATCCGGGACCCGGGTCATGGCCAACAGCTGCGATACCGCGCCGAAGTCCCAGACTTCGATCGCCACCCAGATCGGCAGGTCCGGCCCGTGGCGTTCATGGTAGTGCTTGACGAAGTCCTCTTTGGATCTTGCTACCAGCCCACCATAGCGCCGTTGCCAGGCATCGAATGCCGTTTCCCCATCTCCGCCGAATCGGCGGTCGCGAAACGTGGGGTGGAACGCCCCGGCATGCAGGTGCGCAAACGTATCCGACTTGCCCAGCCGATAGGCCAGCTCCACCCGCAGTGATACTTCGATGCGCTCCAGGGCATCGGACAGGAGCACCCGCAGCCGCCGATCGAACACGTACAGTTCGACTGCGTCGGAAAAGCTGGTGTCCTGTACAAACTCATCGGTGCGCTGCGTCCGGATGGAACCAGTCTCCGCGTCCTGCACGTGCCTGAACACCCGGAACGGATACCAGTAGGCACTCAAGCGGTAGTAGCCCACGCGACGAAGCCAGGTCAGCGCGGAGGCGTCATCCTCGATTCGCATGCCGCGGGAACGCAGCAGCTCCAGCTGCTCCTCAAAGGACTTCCAGGGCCGGTCGTACCGACTGTTGACGGCTGAACTCATCGACTCAGCTTAACTGACCGGAGAAGGCGGCTTGGAGTAGGGATTGGCGAAGATCGGCACTATCGCTGAGCTGAGCTTGGTAAGAGCGACAAAGGGCCTGGGTGTCGGCGAGAACGGCTTCCGACTTCCGGACGATATCGCGTTGCGTTTCCAGGTCAGGCACTAGGAAGCGCAGGGCGCGCAGATCCTTGATGTTGATCTGCATCAGGGCCGCGCCGTAGGTCTTCTCGGCGATCTGGTTGCGGACGAGGCTGGAGCGGAACTGGAAATAGGCGAAGTCGCGCAGCACTCGCGCCGGGTGGAAGCGGATCGGGACAATGCCGCGAGTGACGTTGGCGCCTGCCAGCCCCTTGGATGCCACGGAAACGATGCCCGTGCTTCCCCGGACGCAGAGCAGAAGCTCCCCGCCTTGAAGTGTCGTGCGCGCATAGCCGCGTGCCGCCGCGGGGTCTATGCGCTTCAAGCCAGCGAGGCCAACCTCACGTTGCGTCAGATCGACGGGCCGAACGATGGGCAAGCCATCGTCCACTTCGTCTCCCGGCTGGACGATTCCGTAAGACAGGCCGCAATCGGGATGCACAGCCTCCTGCAGCTCGACCGATGGAGACCGTGCCGCGATGGTGTTGAAGCTCGCATCCAATGCGTCCTGACGCAGCCCCTCCGCTGCCTTCAGGTTTGCTTCGGCGTTCCCGCGGGCGCGGTCGAGGGCGGTGAAGGCCTGATCCAGCGCTGCTACGATGCGCTTCTGTTCGTTCAGCGGCGGGAGCGGAACGGTGAATCGGGCGAGCGCTGCCTTCGTGAAGTGCTGAATGCCGGCACCGCTAAAATGCTCAACCAGAAACCCCGCCCCGTCGCAGTAGTGCAGCCAGTACAACACCCACTTTGCACGATCTGGCTCCTTGAAGCGGACGCGATGCAATGCCTTCTGAAGATGGATCGGCTCTTCGCTGTCCCAGATCGCCGCCCGGCCGGGGTAGCCCCCTTCGCAGATGATTAGGTCCCCTCGCCTGGCCTGATACCGATCGGCCTCGGAATCTTCGAATCTCATCTCCAGCAGATCGGACAGATCGAACTCGAACCATCGTACGTTGAGGTTTCGGAGGTAGGCACGGGGAGTTCCCAAGTTCTTGCTCTTGTCGAGCATCTTTCCCAGACAGTGGTCGGCTATGGAGGCAATGTTGGAGACCTTCCAACCGAGAGGAAGCCGACATCCGAGATGCGAAGCCATTCCACTCACAGCATCTCCCTCACTTTAGCCAGCAGCTTCGCCGTCTCCGCATCCCGTGCCAGCATGTCGTCGATGATTTGTTGGGGGCTGCGCTGTGGCGCGGCCTCCGGCGCATGCGGGTTCTTGACCGATAGGTCGCAGGTGGCTTGATCGACGTCGGCCACCTCCAGCGTCCAGCTCTTCGGGCCGGTGCCCTTGCTCTTCTGCAGGGCGATGAACTCGGCGAGGTCGGCGTCGTTCAGCGGGTTGGTCTTGCCCAAGCTGCGGCCGGGGTCGAGCTGGTAGTACCAGATGCTGCGCGTGGGCGCGCCCTTGTCGAAGAACAGCACCACGGTCTTCACGCCGGCGCCCTGGAAGGTGCCGCCGGGGCAGTCGAGCACGGTGTGGAGGTTGCAGCTGGCGAGCAGCTCGCGGCGCAGTTCGACGCTGGCGTTGTCGGTGTTGCTGAGGAAGGTGTTCTTGATCACCACCGCGCCGCGGCCGCCGGCCTTGAGCTTGCGGATGAAGTGCTGCAGGAACAGGTAGGCCGTCTCCGACGAGCGGATCGGGAAGTTCTGCTGCACCTCGGGCCGCTCGCCGCCGCCGAAGGGCGGGTTGGCCAGCACGATGTCGTGGCGATCCTTCTGCTGGATGTCCATGACGTTTTCGGACAGCGTGTTGGCGTGGCGGATGTTCGGCGCCTCGATGCCGTGCAGGATCATGTTCATCACGCCCAGCACATAGGCCAGCGATTTCTTCTCCTGCCCGTAGAAGGTACGCCGCTGCAGGGTGTCCCAGTCCTTGGCCGAGAGGTCATCGCGGCGCAGGTGTTCCCAGGCCTCGCAGAGAAAGCCGGCGCTGCCGCAAGCCCCGTCGTAAATGGTCTCGCCTATCTGCGGCTGCACCACGGCGATCATGGCGCGGATCAGCGGGCGCGGGGTGTAGTACTCGCCGCCGTTGCGGCCGGCGTTGCCCATGCGCTTGATGCGCGTCTCGTACAGGTCGGACAGCTCGTGCTTGGCCTCGGAGCTGCCGAAGCTGAGCGTGTCGACGATCTGCAGCACGTCGCGCAGGGTGTAGCCGGAGCGGAAGCGGTTGGACACTTCCGAGAAGATCTCGCCGATCTTGTACTCCAGACTGTCGGCTTCGACGCTTGCGTCCTTGTAGGACTTCAGATGCGGGATCAGGCTTGAGTTGACGAAGTCGATCAGGTCGCTGCCGGTCAGGGCATTGGCGTGCAGCTTGCCCACGGCGCTCCTGGGTGCGGCCCAGTCCTGCCAGCGGTAGGGTGACTCCAGCAGGGGCTGGTAGCTGCGGCCTTCCAGCGCGGCTTCATCCGCCCATTCGTGCTCCATGTCGGCCAGGTATTTCAGGAACAGCAGCCACGAGGTTTGTTCGGCGTAGTCCAGCTCGGAGGCCAGGCCCTCGTCATTGCGCATGGCCTTGTCGATCGCGTTGAAGGCCTGTGCGTAGGCATTGCCCTCAGCCTTGCTGCGCCTGGCGGCAGCGGGCTGCGGCGTGCTGGCCGGCCCTTTCCGGGACTTCACCGATGCTCGCGTGGCGAGCGCCACCGAGCCACCCCGACCCCGTCCAGGCACGATGCGACCCGACTCGATCAGCTCGGCCTTCACCCGCTGGTAGGTGCTGTCCGCCCATCCCAAGGTGCTGCTCAGTCGCCCGTTGCCAGCAGATCCGCCCAGGTCCTTGAGGGCGTCGATGAAGCGTTGGGCCTTGGTTTCCGATGCCATCACAATCTCACTCAATTCACTGAATGTATTAAAGGGGGACAGCACCCGAGCTCCAGATCCGGCCTGGACGCTTGGCGTACCTGAGTACCCGCTCAGGCGCACGGCGAGCTGGCCGCACGCCTAACGCTTGGCTCATCCCTCGGGAGGCTTATCGTCGATCCAGGTCATCAGTTCGCCCGGTTGGCACCCGAAGTAGCGGCACAGCTTGTCGACGATCTCCGTGCCGACGTTGGCGCCCGGATGGTTCGCGACCTTCGACAAGGTGGCGCGGTGGATTCCCGTGGCCTGGGCAATTTCCGAAACGGTCACGACCCGCCTTTCATGGAAGGACTTGTCAGCCATGAGTTCTGGGAGCCGGAAGCGAATCATATGAACAATCTCTGAATGCCGGCAATCATAGGCAACGAGTGTAGTTGCAGATCGCCTTTTGGCGTGTAGCGTCAACTGAGAGTGTCGCCTTGACGCGACGCTCGTTGATCGAGCACGACAGGAGCGCAATCCATGGCAACGTACCTCACCACCGAGCAGTTGGCTACACGCATCCACTACGACCCCCGGACCATCCGCAATCGCCTGAAGGACTCCGTCCTGTTGGAGGGCGTGCACTACATCCGCCCGTTCGGAGGTCGCAAGCTGCTTTTCCTCTGGGAGCCGATCCAGCGCGACATCGGATTGGCGTCTGCGACTCCTTCCATGGGCATTCCGATGGCCAACGGCGGTTTCGCCCATGGCTAAGGTCAACGTTCGCGTCAGGGTGGATACTGGAGCCCTCTATCTGGATTTCTTCTATCAAGGCGTCCGATGCCGGGAGCAAACGGCCCTGGGGGACACGCCAGAACACCGCAAGCGACTCCAGTCCCTGGCCAATCGGATCCAGAGGGAGATCGAGCGCGGTAGCTTCGACTATGGGGTGTTCTTCCCGGAAAGTCCGAAGGCGGCGCTGTTCGGCGGCCAGCTGGGGGCCCCGACAAGGGCGGCGTCTGGGGCAGCTCCTGCCCCGCCGCAGGCGTCGGCGGCAGCGCCACCGGAGAGGCAGATGCCTGCGTTCGCGGAGTTCGCCGAGCTCTGGTTTCTCGAGATGTCACCCCAGTGGCGGCGCGTTCACCGGCAGGGGGTCCGCGAGGTGCTGGACAAGAACCTGCTGCCGACCTTCGGCGAACGGCCGCTGCACGGCATTATCAAGGCTGACGTGATGGCGTTCCGGGCGGAGCTGGCGAAGCTACCGGGGCGTGGTGGTGGAACGCTGGGCGCTGCCAGGATCAACAAGATCATGTGCTTCCTGCGGCAGATCCTCAACGAGGCTGCAGATCGCTTCGAGTTCACCCCGGCCTTCCGCGGCATCAAGCCCCTGAAGCAGAAGCGCACCGATGTCGAGCCCTTCACGCTCGAGGAGGTTCGCACGATCCTCGTCACCGTCCGTCCGGACTACAGGGATTACCTGACGGTACGCTTCTTCACCGGCCTGCGCACCGGCGAGGTCAACGGCCTGAAGTGGAAGCATGTGGACCTGGAGCGCAACTTGATCCTGGTCCGGGAGACCGTGGTCAACGGCCACGAAGAGGACGGGGTCAAGACCGACACTTCGTTGCGCGACATCGCCATGCTTCCGATGGTCCGGGAAGCCATGGAGAACCGGCTCCGGAACCGGGACCCTGCCTGTCCCTGGGTGTTTCCCAGCGCCGAAGGCGGCCCGATGGACGCGCACAACTTCAGCAATCGGGTGTGGTATCCCCTGCTGCGCCATCTGGGCTTCGCCCCGCGGCGCCCCTACCAGACCCGCCATACGGCAGCGACGCTGATGCTGGCCGCCGGCGAGAGCCCGGAGTGGATCGCCCAGGTCATGGGGCACTCCACAACGGCCATGCTGTTCAAGGTCTATTCGCGCTTCGTCCCCAACCTCACGCGCCAGGACGGGCAGGCGTTCGCCGGCCTGGTGCACAGCCGGCTGGCAGCTGCGACCGGTACGGCGCCCGTACGTCCCAAGGCCACCCAGGCGCCCGCCGAGACTGCGCCCGTGGATGCCACGGCGGCCTTGGCAGCCCTCAGGGCCCTCTCCCCGGAGCAACTGGCATCGCTGCTCACCCTCGCCCAGCGTGCGCCCTGAGCGTCCACGGAGGACTGCCATGCAAGACCTGTATACCGCTGCCCCGCCGACGCTGAAGTTCCCGGCTGTCGTCGAAGTTCTGCCCGGAAACAACCCGGACCACGGCCAGCGCTGCCGCCTCTATCACTGTGATGGCTGTATCGATGCCTGGACCTGGCTGGATCTGGACCCAGCGACCCCGCCCGGCCTGCATTGGGGCTTCGCCACCACCCTGGACGTGGGGTTGGTGGCCGAGGATGTGCTGCTGCTCAGCTTGCACCAAGGGCAGGACCCGACGCTCAGTGCCCTGCTTCCGGAGTCCCTGTGCCCGATTCCGGGCGTCCTGCGACGCACCACGCGCCTGATCGACGGACTGAGCCACGCCGCGCTGCGCGATTTCCTGACCCGCGCCCTGCTTTGCAGGGATGCCCTGCACGGATACTGGACCAGCCCCGCCTCCCGCCGCGATCACCACGCCTACCCCGGCGGCCTGGCCGAACACTCCCTGGACGTGGCCACCATGGTCGCCACCACTGCCGGGCTGCCCTCGGCAGATCGGGAGCTGGGCATCGCATTTGGCCTGCTTCACGACCTCGGCAAGATCTGGTGCTACACCTGTTCAATGCACAAGCCCTCCGACTCCAGGGACCACGAGGCCCTCGGTCGGCAGCGGCTGCAACCGGCGCTCAGCGTCCTTTGTGCCCGGTCTCCTCGACTGGGCGGACTGATGCGCGAACTGCTGGGCGGCCCCCGGGCACCGCGACCCGGGAGCTATCCGTTGGCCATCGGTCGGGTTGTGCGCTCCTTCGACCAGATGAGTTGTGAGAAAACGCGAACAGCATCAGCTGACCTGAAGGAGGTCGAGGATTGGGACATCCCGTTCCAGTCGACTGGGACCAAAGGACCTCCCGATCCTTATCTCACATGACCTGCCCCTAAGACCCGAACCGCCAGCTCCTTGGAGAGTTCGGGCTTGAATGGTACTTCAGCCACCTGGACTGGAGCGCGGTGTTTGGCAGGGAACCGGGCGGCCGGGTCGCTCGCATCTACTGCGCAGTCCTCGTTGTAATCCCAGTCGATTCAGGCCATCGCCGAAGCGCTTGAGGCCCAGAGCTTGTCACCGGTGGATGGCGAAGTGGTGGAAGGCCGCACTATCGCACGCAGGTCAGTGACCAAGCTGAGCCGGGTATCGGCTCCGGTTAGAACTTTCGCGTTGCGCGCAAATAGAGATCGTCAACCGGCCCGGGGCCGCCAGTTCACTACGGCATCGGCAGCGTCACGGGCTGCATCAACTGCGATCCTTGTAAGCAAGCAACCTGAGTGCATTGAACACAACCAGCAACGTCGAACCTTCATGAATCGCCACTGCCGGCCCGATGCCGAGGCCGAAGATCGTAGCTGGCACAAGAAAGGCGACGATGCCGAGGCTGACAAACACGTTCTGGCGGATCACGCCACGGGTGTGTCGGCTGAGCCCGACCGCGAACGGCAGGTTGCGCAGATCGTCTGCCATCAGCGCAACGTCCGCGGTTTCAAGCGCGACATCGGAGCTGGCCGCACCCATCGCGATTCCGACGGTTGCATTGGCCATCGCCGGGGCGTCGTTGACCCCATCTCCGACCATCGCGACCTTGTCCTGCTCCCTCAGCTTGCGTATCGACTCGACTTTGTCTTCGGGCATCAGGTCGCCCCAGGCCTCATCCAGACCCACATCCCGGGCAATCGCATCAGCGACCTTCTGGTGGTCGCCGGAGATCATGATCATGCGGCGGATACCGAGTTCGCGCAGACGCTGAAGCGCCTCACGAGCCCCGGCGCGTGGCGTGTCGAGCAGACCGATCGCTCCAAGATCCCGGGTGCCGCGCCGCACCACCATCGAGGTGCGGCCCGCTTCGCGCAGTTGCGCGATGGACGCGGCAGCGGACGCGCCGAGCGGCGCAATGCCCTCGGAGCCGAACATTTCCGCCTTGCCGATCCAGACAGTCTCGTCACCAAGCCTGGCGGTCACGCCGCGGCCGATGAGGTTCTGCATGCCACTGGCAGCTGGAATGGCGACGCTGCCCAATCGTTCGCGGCCGTCGCGCGTAATGGCGGCTGCCAAGGGGTGGTCGCTCAGCGACTCGACAGCGACGGCGACCGTCAACAGCTCTTCCTCCGGCACGCCTTCGATCGGCAGGACGTCGGTGATGCGCGGACGGCCTTCGGTCAGGGTGCCTGTCTTGTCGAACGCCATTGCGTTTAGCGACCCGAGTTCCTCCAGTGGCGCGCCGCCCTTGATCAGCACCCCGCCACGTGCCGCTCGGGCAATGCCTGACAGCACCGCGCTTGGTGTCGCAATCGCCAGCGCGCAGGGGCTGGCGGCCACCAGCACCGCCATTGCGCGGTAGAAGCTGTCACGGAACGGCTCGTCGATGACCACCCACGCAAAAAGCAGCAAGAAGGCCAGCGCCAGAACCGCTGGAACAAAGATGCGCTCGAACTTGTCTGTGAAGCGTTGCGTCGGCGACTTGCGCGTTTCGGCTTCGCTGACCATCTTGACGACCCGCGCCAACGCCGAATCGCTCGATCGCCTCGTGACCTCGATCTCGATCGCGCCACTGCCGTTGATCGTGCCGGTGAACACGCGCGACTCGGCATCGATGCTAGCGGGTCGTGCACGAGCGTCTGCAGGATCTCCCACGGGACGCTTGTCCACCGGAATGCTCTCGCCGGTGACGGGTGCTTGATCGACGCTGGTCGTGCCGAGCAGAAGGAACCCATCGGCAGGCAGACGCTCGTTCGGCCTGACCAGTACCACGTCACCGACGGCGAGCTCTTCAACCGGAACCTCACGCACCGTACCATCTCGTCGCACAGTGGCTGTCTGCGGGGCGAGCTCGGCCAGTGCTTCAATGGCGCGCTTGGCGCGTCCCATCGCGTAGTGCTCGAGCGCGTGTCCCAGGCTGAATAGAAACAGCAGCAGCGCACCCTCGGCCCATGAGCCGAGCGCCGCGGCGCCCGCGGCGGCGACCAACATCAGCGAGTCGATTGCGAAACGCTTCAGGCGCAGGTTGTCGATCGCCTCGCGCAACGTGTAGAAGCCACCGAAGACGTAGGCCGCGACGTAGCACGCCAGCGGCGCCCATCCCGGCGCCCCTGGAGCGAGCTTCTCCATGGCGAAGCCGACGACCAGGAAGGCCCCGCATATCAGCGCAAAGATCAGTTCGGTGTTGGGTCCCAGCAGGCCACCATGCGCATGACTCTTTTCGTCCTTGCCGTGTGCATGGCCGTCGCCATCGCGGTGCACATGTTCGGCTTCGCCGTGCTGCTCCCCCTTGCCGCTGGCCGGCACGATTTTCATGCCGGCAAGAACGGCGAGGATGCGCTCCTCGGAAATTTCCGAGCGGTCGAACTCGACATGCATCATGCCGGCGGCGCTGGCTTCGGCCTCCAGGATGCCGGGGAGCGACTTGAGCCGTTCCGCCACGGTGCGCGCACGACGCTCATGACCAATGCCCTCGACTTCCCACAAGGCATGTCCATAACGGTCGCTGATGGCCGCACCAGCCCCTTCTACCAGGTCACGGATGCGCGCGAGCGGCACGGTATCCGGGTCGTAATGAATACACACCTGCGCTGGCGTGCTGCCGACGCCAGCACGTACGTGCACCTCTTGAATGCCGTTGCGTCCCTTCAAGTCGTCGATCAATCGTCCGACGCAGGCATCCGCTTCATCTGGCACTTGCGGCAGCAGGATCTGCAAGTCGATACGCAGCTTTTCGGTCATGGCCATCCTACTTTGAGGTCAAGGCATGGGTTGCTATAGAACTTGCAAGAACGTCTCAATTAGCATTACACCGCTCGGCGAGGTGGCTTGCCACTTGGGTCAGGATGGTCGCTTGGAGCCCGTCGACCGCCGCGCAAACCGATCCGCCTACTCTGGAGCTTGCCTGTCCTCGCGTACGCTCTTCAGGATCTCGATCCCACCCCTGAAAGCGACTACGGCGATCAACGCGCCCGCCACGAGATCCGGCCAGGACGTGCCGAGCCACAGCACAAGTCCACCTGCGACGATGACGCCGGCATTGGAGATGAAGTCGTTCAAGCTGAAGGTCTCCGCGGCCTTCAGGTTGATGTCGTCGGAACGAATGCGCCGCAGCAGGATGAGGCACCACATGTTGATGGCAGCCGCCAGCAGTGCGAGCACCATCATCACTGGGCCCAGTGGTTCCGCCCCATAAAGCCATCGCCTGACGACGTCCGCCATGACGGCAGCAGCGAACAGCAGCAGCATGACGCCCGACACCGACGCCGCCCCACGTTTCCACGCGGAACGACGGTCGAGGGCGATATAGCTCAGCAGATACACGGCTGCATCCGACCCGTTGTCGACGGCGTTCGCGAGCAGTGCGCTGGAGTCGGCCATCCAACCGGCCACGCCCAACCCGGCGAACAGGCCGAGGTTCCACAACAGGACCTGTCGCAAGATGCGCTTATGCGAGGCGACTTCGGCCGTCATGTCGCATGCCGCCGGTGGCGATGCTGCTTCAAGGCCCGCGCAGCGAAGGTGGGCAGCACCAGCAAGGTCAGCGCTGTGGCCGTGATTAGACCGCCGATGACGACGGTTGCCAGTGGCTTCTGCACTTCCGCACCGGATCCCGTTGCGATGGCCATCGGGATGAAGCCCACGATTGCCACCAGCGCCGTTGTCAGCACCGCACGCAGGCGACTTGCCGCGCCGGCGGCGGCAGCCTCCAGCGGCGAATCGCCGGCGGTCAGGTGCTCGCGAATCGCCTGCATCATCACCAACCCATTTAGCGTGGCTACGCCCGACACGGCAATGAAGCCCACGGCTGCTGAAACCGAGAAGGGCATGCCACGCAGGAGCAACGCCAATGCACCACCTACCAGCGCCAATGGCACGCAGAGGAATACCAATGCGGCTTCTCGGATCGTGCCCAGTGCCATGTACAGAAGGCTTCCGATCAGCAGGAACACGACCGGAACCACCATCATCAACCGCGCCTCTGCGCGCTGAAGGTTCTCGAACTGTCCACCCCAGGTCAGGTACACGCCAGCTGGAAGCGATACGTCGGCTACCGCAGCCTGCGCCTCCTGAACGAAGCCGCCCAGGTCGCGGCCACGGACGTTGGCCTGCACCACGATCCGCCGGCTGCCGTTGTTGCGGCTGATCTGGTTGGGGCCTTCGCTGACCTCGATTCGTGCGACCGACGACAGCGGCACCACCGTGCCGTCCGGCGCAACGATGGGCAGCGCAGCGAGCTGCGCCGGATCGTTGCGTGTTTCCTCGTCGAACCGGATCACCACGTCGAAGCGACGATCGCCTTCGAAGATCTTGCCCGCTGAGGCGCCGCCGACCCCGGTCGCGAGCGCTTCGCTGACGTCAGCGGCGGTGAGGCCGTACTGCGCGGCGGCGGCGTGGTCGACGCGCACCGTAAGCGTCGGCAATCCGGAGACCTGCTCCACGCGGACGTCGGCTGCACCTTCCACTGCGCGCAGCTTGAGCGCAACCTGGTCCGCGGTTCTCTGCATGGTGTCGAAGTCGTCCCCGAAGACCATGACCGCCAGGTCGGTGCGCACGCCGGAGATCAGCTCGTTGAATCGCAGCTCGATGGGCTGGCTGAATTCGAAAGCGTTGCCGATCTGGTTGCCGACCACGGTTTCGAGCCGACTGATCAACTCGTCCTTGCCCAGTGACCCGTCAGGCCACTCGGAGCGCGGCTTGAGCACGATAACGCTGTCAGAGATGTTGGTCGGCATCGGATCGATGGCGGCTTCGGCGGTACCGGTACGAGAGAACACCGTTTCTACTTCCGGCTCGGCCGTTATCGCCTTCTCCAGCTCGAGCTGCATCGTCAGCGATTGTTCCAGCGAAGCGGAGGGAACCCGCAAGGCCTGCATCGCGAGGTTGCCTTCGTCGAGCGTCGGCATGAACTCCCGGCCTAGCGAGAGGAACGCCGTCAGGCCGATCGCAAGCATGAGGACGGCACCGGCTAGAACGGTACGTGGCCGCGTCACCGCGATACGGATCACCGGCTCAACCTTGCTGCGCACGAAACGGATGATGCGGGTTTCGTGTTCGCCGCTGTGACCGCCGTCAACTCCCTGATCTGATGCGTGCCCAGGCTGGGTCTTGGGTTCGCGCACGAACAGTGCAGCCATCGCCGGCACGAATGTGAAGGAGAAGATGAACGCACCGATGAGTGCGAGCATGAAGGTCGCTGCCATCGGCTGGAACGTTTTGCCCTCGACACCCTCCAGCGTCAGGATGGGCGCGAACACCAGCAGGATGATCAGCTGACCGAACGCGGCAGGCCGCACCATCTTGCGCGCCGCCTGGATCGCCACGCCAAGACGCTCGCCCGTAGACAGTGCGCGACCCAGTTCGGCCTGCTTCTGGCCAAGCATGAGCAGAGTGGCTTCGATCACGATCACCGCGCCATCGACGAGGATGCCGAAATCGAGCGCGCCCAGGCTCATCAGGTTGCCGCTGATCCCGAAGCGGTTCATGCCGATGACCGCAAACAGGAACGACAACGGGATCACCAGCGCCGTGACGGCCGCCGCACGGAAGTTGCCCAGCAGCAGGAACAGCACGGCAATCACCAGCAACGCGCCCTCGGTCAGGTTCTTGGCGATCGTCTTGACCGTCGAATTCACCAGCACGCTGCGATCGAGCACGGGTTCGGCCACGATGCTGGGCGGCAAGGAACGATTGACCTCGGCGAGACGTTCGGCCGCGGACTGCGCCACGGTGCGGCTGTTGCCCCCGGCAATCATCAACGCCGTTCCAAGCACGGCTTCGTGACCATCGCGCGTGGCAGCGCCCAGACGCGGTGCCTGCCCCAGACCAACGCTCGCCACGTCCGCGACGCGGATAACGAGGCCGTCGCGATTGGCGACCGGCGCCTGTGCCAGATCGTCGACGGTTTGCGCCAGGGCGTCGGCCCGGACGATCAGGCCTTCGCCAGCACGTTGGATGAATCCGGCGCCCGCCTGGACGTTGGAGCGTTCCAAGGCCACCACGAGGTCACCCAAGCCCAGGCCGTAGGCGGCCAACCGTTCGGCGTTCGGGCGGATCGCATACTCCTTGACGTAGCCGCCGATCGTGTCGACACCCGCGAGTCCCGGGGCAGAGCGCATCTGCGGTGCGACGATCCAATCCTGCACGGTGCGAAGGTAGGTGGCACGCGCCTCCGGCGTCCTCAGCCTATCGCCTTCGGGCGTCAGATAGACGCCCTCGGCCTGCCAACCAGGCTCATTCGGTGGAACGACGCTCTCCGGATCGAACGGCGTGAAGTCCACCGTCCACATCAGCACCTCGCCAAGACCCGTGGTCACGGGCGACATCATCGGCGTCACTGCTTCGGGCAAGTCCTCTTGTACTTCCCGCATGCGTTCCGCCACTTGCTGGCGCGCGAAATAGATGTCGGTCTGGTCGGTGAAGATCGCGGTGACCTGGGAGAATCCGTTACGGGAGATCGAGCGGGTACTGGTCAGCCCCGGGATACCGGCCAAGGCCGTTTCAAGGGGGTACGTCACCTGGCGCTCGATCTGTCCGGGCGCAAGAGCCGGCGCGATCGTGTTGATCTGAACCTGGCGATTGGTGATGTCCGGAACCGCGTCAACGGGAAGCGTGCTGAGCTGGAACAGGCCGTAGGCCGCGATGACAGCCGCGACGAAGACAACGGCCCATCGGTAGCGGACGGCCGTTTCAATGATGATCTTGAACATGTGGGGTCCTCAGTGACCGTGCTCGGCTTCGCCCTTGGCGAGCTCGGCTTTGAGCAGAAATGCATTCTTTCCGGCGATGCGTTCATGGCCAGACAGTCCGTTGAGGATCTCGATGTGCCCGCCCGCCCGCCGGCCTGCCAGCACCGGCAGTGCACGAAAGCCCGTGTCGCCTGCCACGAACACCACCGAACGCCCGTCAACGTTTTGCACGGCATCGACAGGCACGGTCAGGCTGTTGCCGCCTTCATCGGAGACGATCACGCCGGCGACCGCGGACCCTGCAGGTGGCAATGGACCGGATTCGGGCCGCGCACGGATGATCGCCATGCCCCCCTGTTCGCGTACATCGGCTGCGACACCCAGCACGATGGCGGCGAAGTTTCCGCTCGGGGCAATGACCTCGACCCGCGCTCCGGGAGCGATCTGCGCCGCGAGCGCCGGTGGCGCCGAAAAGACCAGCTCAGTCTGCGATGGATCGGAGACGTTCGCGATGATATCGCCGGCACTCACAAAGCCACCCGGAGCCACCTGTACTGCCCCCACAACGCCCGGGACAGGGCTGGTGATCGTCACGCGCCCGCCCGCATCGGGCGTCCCTGCAGCACGCGCCTGCGCGGTCGCCGCACGGGCACCCGCGTCAGCAGCAAGCGACCGTGCGCGGGAGGTTTCGAGCTCCTGGCGCGCAACGACGCCCTGGGTCACCAGCGACCGGTCGCGCTGATACACCAGCCTTGCCGCCTCCGCCTCCGCACGTGCGGCATCGGCGTTGGCGCGCATCGTTGCCGCCTCGCCGCTGACTACCACTGCAAGGGGATCGCCCGCGCGTACCCGCGTCCCCGGCGCCACGATGACGCGCTCGACGCGACCGCTTATCGACGCTGCGACAGTGGCGCGTGCCCCGATGGCAGGCTCCACGCGGCCACTCAGCCTGGTTTCCTCACCACCGCCACGGCCCACCGCTACGACATTGATACCCGAAGCTTCGATCTGCTGCGGCGTCAAGGCAACGAGACCCTCCTCGTTCTCGGCCTCTCCAGCGTCATGGCCTTGCTGTTCCGTTTCATCATGGCCGTCTTTCGCGCCATGATCTGTATGGCTTTCCCGCTCCTGATCGTCCCCCTGCGACGCATGACCGTCGTCATCAGAGTGGCCCGCGCTGGGGGTTTTCGTCCCCGATCCAATCGGGAGCTTCGCAAGGCCGAAACCAAGCACGAGGGCCGCGAGAAGTGCAGCGGCAAGGATCAGTTGATTCTTAGTAGTGATTTTCATTGTGCTTCCCGGAACGGAACGCGGCCTTCCAGGCCCGCCAGGTCGATTTCTGCAAGAACGCGCGCGATACGTGCGTCGACGGCGGCAGCTCGCGATGCATTCAATGCCGCGCGCGTGCTGCGAAGTTCCAGCAACGAGATGCGGCCGGCGTCGAATCCGATTCGGGCCAGCCGGTAGGCCTCCCCGGCCGCAGCGACGCGGCTATCCGCGGCTTGCGCACGCATGTTGGAGGCAGACAGCGTTGCTTCTGCCGCAAGTCGCGCAGCCTTGACCTCTTGTTGTTGCGCAACAAGACGCGCCTCCGCAGCGCGTTGATCCGCGTAGGCGGCGCTGATACCACCCCGGTTGCGATCAAACAACGGCAGCGACACGTTCAATCCAATAATCAAGGCCTCATCTCCCGTCTCACGGAAGCGACGCGCGCCAATCGTCGCGTTGACGGCGGGACGCGCGCGCCGCTGTTCAACTGTGATGCGGCGATTGGCCGTTTCATACTCGGCTTGTGCGATACGAACGGCCAACGGGACATCGGTATGGAGCGCATTCGCCGGGGGCGTGCGATCCAGAAGGCTGTCGCCGATCGCCTGCACCGGCTCGTCAAGCATTGCGACTGCAGCCAGACGCGCGAAGGCCGCATCGCGCATCGCCTGCATCTGGCCCAAGGTCGCGCGTGCGGCTTCGGCTTCGCTGTCGGCTTGGACACCACGCAGCGTAGCCTCGCGTCCTTCCTTGACCAGCAGGCCAACCGCACGCGCATCTTGTTCGGCCAGCGACAGGGTTTCTGCTGCAAGTTCATAGCGACGCGCGGCGGCCTCGGCCTCTGCATACACCAGTGCCAAGCGGCCAGCGGCCTGCCAAAGCATCTGTTCACTCCGCAATCCGACCGCGTTGGCCTCGGCGCGGGCGGCGTTGATCCGGGCGCCACGCTGACCAAACAGCTCAAGTGGCTGGCTGATCGACACGGTGGTATCGGCATTTCCGAGACCGGTGTACGGGCCGGTGCCGTAGACGTTCTCGGCTTCCAGCCCGATGGTCGGATTGGGGAGCGCACGGGCTTGCTGGGCGCGCGCATTGGCGGCGTCGGATAGAGCTTCGGCTTCCATCGCGGAAGGCGTCTGCTCGAGCCTCGCGATCAGGGACTCGTAAGAGGGCGCGGTCTGATTCGGTGGCGACGCCATGGACGGCGTTGTGCACACCAAGACAGCCACAGCCAGACCAACCGCTGCAAGCGGTCGACCAAGCAACTTATGCATTGGGAACTCCTGGATCGATCAAATGACGTGGGATGCCCGCAAGCGCGGGCCCAGCACGTCAGATCCTGGGAGGCTTAATCGGTCCGTCGGAGACGAACGATCGACGAACATGATCCTGGAAGGCCAGGACAGCTCTGTTCGGTCGAATATTCAGACCCAAGGCTTCGTCCGAAGGAACGCTTGCCGTGGTGTGATGACAATGGTTATGGGCACACACGCCATGCGAGCGCTCGGAGTCACCCCTCTCATCGGGCGAGTCTGCGTCTTCGTCAGTGACCAATTCGGTCGAGTGGCCTGCTACCGGCTCCAGCGCACAGGCGAACGCATCGAGCACGGGGACCATCAGCATGACTGCAATCAGCAGCATGGCGACGCTCCGACGCAATTTGTTCAGCGGACGATGCATCGGCGGATTATGGGGCGGCTTTTGTTGGGGATACAATAACAATCGCACGTCCTCAGGCGATGCTGAACACGCGAGTGACCGTGTTCGGCGGAGATCCGTGACCCGACCGACGGGCGCCATGGTTGCCGAAGGCACCTGCAGATCGTTGGTCGAGCCACAGGTCTGGCGAACCAAACCTCGAAGCGCGAAGCCCCTATGAACCGCCCCGGGAATCCCGGAGGGCTTTTCGTTTGAGTCAGGCCGCTTGGGCCAGACCCGCCTGTTGCCGATAGTAGGC
>ERZ761607.2119-NODE-2119-length-22454-cov-7.318318_pt1 | contig 22454 bp, 19 predicted proteins | sample MGYA00511164_ERZ761607 | MGnify/ENA primary metagenome ERZ761607 (study PRJEB28899, sample SAMN02445080) | bioreactor sludge metagenome | biome: EBPR sludge | place: Australia: Brisbane, Thorneside Wastewater Treatment Plant | collected 2011-06-22 ... | reverse complement strand
TGGCGCACGTGGCGCATCGCGACATCCTGATTTCGACGGTCTCGGCGACGATGGCCGGCGCCATTTCGGCGCTCGCGAATTTCGCCATGTTCTTCGGCGGGCGCGGCGACGACGGTCGACCGGCCAATCCGATCGCCAGCATCGCCGTTGCCCTGCTGGCACCGCTGGCAGCTAGCCTGATCCAGATGGCGATCTCGCGCGCCCGCGAGTACGAAGCCGACCGCGGCGGCGCCGAAATCAGTGGCGACCCGCATGCCCTGGCTGACGCGCTGGGCAAGATCCAGATGTACGCCGAGGGCCGGATTCCGTTGGCGCCGGCCGAGGCGCACCCGGAAACGGCGCAGATGATGATCCTCAATCCGCTTTCGGGCGGCGGAATCCGCGGCCTCTTTTCGACGCACCCGCCGACCGAAGAAAGGATTGCCCGCCTGCGGGCGATGGCGCGCTAGGCCAGGCGGGGCACCTGCAGGAAGCCGCGGGCGATTTCCTTCGTTTCCAGCCGTTGCGGGGCGAAGGCGGCGATGACGTCGGCGAACAGCGCGTGGGCGGGATCACTGTTGTCGGCGCTGAAGTTGCAGACGTAGACATCGAGCGTGACGCCTGCGATTTCCGGCCAGGTGTGGATCGCCAGGTGCGATTCGGCCAGAATGACGGTGCCGGTGACCCCCGCCGGGTTGCCCGCAGCATCATGGAAAGCGTGGAAGAGGCGGCCGACGACCGTCAGCCCGTGCTTCGCGCATGCCCCGGCGCAGAAGGCTTCGAGTTGCGGGGCGGCGAGCAGGAAGTCCGCCGGGCAGCGGCAGTCAAGGAGGTCGGCGATCAGGTGCAGGCCATTCATGGCGCGATTCTATTGCGTTTCACGTGAAACGCGAGCGCGGACGCTTGCTTCGAGCAGGCGTCCGAGCCGGTAGCCGGCGTCGGCGATGCGCCGTTCGGCGATGGCGTGCGCCCGCTGGTTGAAGTCCTCGGTGATGGTCGGCGGGCCGCTGCCGACGGCATCCGAGTAGGCCGACGCCAGCAGGCGATGGCTCTCGTCCCGCCACAAGGCAACGCTGCCCTGGCGCGGCGCGGGATATTCGGCGATCAGGCGCCGCGCCTTGTCCTCGAGTCGGCGACCGCGCAGCCAGGGCGGGCCGGGCAGGTCGTCCCAGTAGATGTGCAGGCTGGTAATCGGGAGGCGCTTGTTGAACGGGTTCTCGATCGCGATCGCGGTTCCGCCTTCGTCATCGGCGCGACCGGCGTGCAACGGCTGGTGGATGTCGGCGACCAGATGCACCAGCCACGGGAGGGCATGGGAAATCTCGTCCTTTTTCGCCGTTGACCGCAACAGGCGGCCGAGGCGATCGATCTGCCGGTCCACCTCTCCCCGCACGGGCCTGCCCTGATCGTCGAGATCGACATAGTGCCAGTCCTTGTGCCGCGCGTTGTCGGGAAACCCGGGAAGCGCCGGGGTGGGGGCAGCCTCGCCGTCGTCGTGAAAGCGCGGATCATTGCGGATGTCGTCGGGCCAGGTCGAAGCCTCGACGAAGATCGCCCCGGGTTCCACCGAGCGTGCCCTGGCGACCCAGCGGTCATGGTCGGGATGGCGGGCAAGCGCCTGCGCGACGAAATCGCGGCTGGGGGGCGAGAGCTGCTGCCAGGCGATCGCCGCCACCAGCCGGTGACCGGCAGCATTCCACGCCGCGGCGGGGGGCGCAAGGAGGAGGAACAGCAGGGCGATGAGAAACGGGGGCATTGCGCCATTATGCCGCGTGCGATAATTGCAGCCCATGTCCGATCTGCCCGCCACTTCCCTGGCCTTCGCTTTCGTGCAGGCAGCCCGCATCGACGCCGCCGTCTTCGCCGGGCAGAGTCTCGCCGACGGCCTGCTGGCGCGCGTCGATCCCGTCGCGCGCCCGGCGGTGCAGGACCTCGTCTACGGCAGCCTGCGCTGTTACGGACGCGGTGATTTCGTCCTGAGCCGCCTTCTCGCCAGTCCGCTGCCGGCCGATGAGGTCCGGGCGCTGCTGCTGGTTGCGCTGCATCGCCTCGAGACGCGGCCGGACGCGGTGCATACCGTGGTCGATCAGGCTGTCGCAGCAGCCGGCGAGCTGGCTGAAGGGCGCTTTCGCGGGCTGGTCAACGGCGTCCTGCGCAATTTCCTGCGGCAGCAGGACGCTTTGCGTACCGCGGTGGCGAGCGATGCCGTGGCGCAGGCGCAACATCCGGGCTGGTGGGTGGCCCGTCTCCAGAAGGCATGGCCCGGCGACTGGCAGGCAATCGTCGCCGCCGGCAACGCGCCGCCGCCGATGGCCTTGCGCGTCAATCGCCGCCGCATTGAGCGTGAGGAATACCGGGCACGGCTGGCGGCGGAAGGGATCGTCGCGACGCCGGTCGGCGAAGCGGGGCTGGCGCTCGCCAGGCCGGTCCCGGTCGAACGGCTGCCCGGGTTCGCGGCCGGTCTGGTTTCGGTTCAGGACCCGGGGGCCCAACTGGCGGCGACGTTGCTCGACCCATTGCCCGGCAGCCGTGTCCTCGACGCGTGTGCCGCGCCGGGCGGCAAGACGGCGCATCTGCTGGAGCGCGCCGACCTCGACCTGCTGGCGCTCGACGTCAAGGCTTCGCGCTGCCGGCGCGTCGCCGAGAACCTCACGCGGCTCGGGCTGCGCGCCTCGCTCCAGGCGGCCGACTGCGCCCGACTCGATACCTGGTGGGATGGCCGCCCCTTCGACGCGGTCCTTGCCGATGTCGCGTGCACCGCCAGCGGCGTCGTGCGCCGCCACCCGGACAGCAAGTGGTTGCGCCGCGAAGCCGACATCGCCAGCTTCGCGGCGGCCCAGTCGCGCATTCTCGATGCCCTGTGGCGGGTTGTGCGGCGCGGGGGTAAACTCCTTTATGCGACCTGCTCGGTATTTCCCGAGGAAAACGGCGAGCAGATCGATCGCCTTGTTGCCAACCGTCCCGATGCCCGCCGCGCCCACGAGGAACAGATACTGCCCGCAGCAGCCCATGATGGCTTCTACTATTGCCTCCTCGAAAAGCATGCTTGAGCCACTCCGGTCCTGGCTGGTCGCCGTTGTGGCCCTTCTGCCGGTGCTGGCGCTGGCGGTCGAGATCGAGATCGCCAATCCCCAGATCACGGCGAGCGAAGATGGCTTCGTCGTCTCCGCGGATTTCGGCTTCGACCTGAACGAGCGCCTCGAAGAGGCCGTGAGCAGGGGTGTCGTTCTCTACTTCGTGACCGAGTTCGAGATGACGCGGCCGCGCTGGTACTGGCTGGACGAGAAGGTGGTCAGTCGAAGTCAGACCCAGCGCCTCTCCTACCATGCGCTGACGCGCCAGTATCGCCTGTCGAGGGGCGGCCTCCATCAGTCCTTCGATACCCTGTCGGAGGCGTTGCGCGTTCTCTCGCGCCTGCGCAACTGGCTGGTGATTGACGGGCGCGGCGAGAAAGCCGGTGTCCAGGCCGGAGACACCTACATGGCGGCATTGCGCATGCGCCTCGACATCAACCAGTTGCCGCGCCCCTTCCAGATCTCCGCCCTGGGCAACAGGGACTGGAGTCTTTCATCCGATTGGAAGGTCTGGCAGGCGACCCTGCCGGTGGAGGCCAAGTGAAGCGTTTCGTAGCCGCAGGCGGAGCCCTGGCGGCAGCGCTGGGCGCCATTCTCTGGTTCCTCCTGCTGATGTCGACGGCGGCCGACACCGCCATCTTCACGCGTCACTATCCGCTGCTGATCGGTCTCAACGTCGTCCTTGCGCTCGCCATGGTCGGGCTGGTCGGCTGGCAGTTGCGTTCCTTGTGGCGCGATTATCGCGCCCAGGTGTTCGGGGCGCGGCTGAAGCTGCGCCTGATGATGATGTTCGGGATCATCGCGGTGTTGCCGGGGGCGCTGGTCTATGGCGTATCGGTACAGTTCGTGACACGCTCGATCGAGAGCTGGTTCGATGTCCGGGTCGAAAAGGCGCTGGAATCGGGCCTCCGTCTCGGCCGTTCGGCGCTCGATTCGCTGCTGGCGGATCTTACCCAGAAGGCTCGTGCCATGGCCAACGAGCTGGCGGATCTGCGGGAGTCCGGGCGTCGTTCGGCGCTGTTGCGTTTGCGCGAGCAGCAGGGGGTGCAGTCGGCGGCGCTGTTTTCGGTCGGCGGCCAATTGCTTTCCAGCGCCAGCACCGAGATCGCCGCGCCGTTGCCCGACCTGCCGACGCAGGCCCAGCTCAAGCAGGCGCGCAGCACGCAAGCGGTCACCGCCGTCGACGGCGAGGGCGGAGAGCTCAATCTGCGCGTGCTGGTGCCGGTTGCCGCACAGAGTGTGTTCGAGGAGCCGCGCATCCTGCAGGTGATCCAGCCGGTGCCGCCATCGCTCGCGTATGACGCCGACGCCGTCGAGGGGGTGTACCGCGACTATCAGGAACTGCAGCTGGCGCGCCAGGGGCTGACGCGGATTTATGCCCTGACACTGACGTTGACCGTGCTCGTTGCCCTGTTCGGCGCCTTTGCACTGGCGTTCGTCATGGCGCGCCGGCTGTCCGCGCCGCTGTCGATTCTTGCCGAGGGTACGCAGGCGGTCGCCCAGGGCGACTTCTCGCCGCGCCAGGCGATTTACAGCCGTGACGAGCTAGGGATCCTCACCCAGTCCTTCAATCGCATGACTCGCCAGCTCGACGACGCCCGCCGCGACACCGAGCGCCACCGGATGGAACTGGAGGCGGCGCGCGGCTACCTGGAATCCGTCCTCGCCAACCTGTCGGCCGGCGTTCTGGTCTTCGACCGGCATTCCGTGCTGCGGACGGTGAACGAAGGTGCGCGCAACACGCTGGCCGATGATTTCGCCGGCCTGATCCACGAGGATATTGCCGACTGGCCGCGGCAGAAGGAGTTCGGCAGGTTCATTCGCGACAACTTTGCCCGGGTCAAGGATGTCGAATGGCAGGCCCAGGTCGAACTCGAACGGGCGAACGGGATGCCGCAGATCCTGCTGTTGCGCGGCTCGCGCCTGCCGGAGGCGAGCGGTGGCGGCGAGGTCGTGGTCTTCGACGACGTGACGCGCATCGTCGCCGCGCAGCGCAGCGCGGCCTGGGGCGAGGTGGCGCGCCGCCTGGCGCACGAAATCAAGAATCCGCTGACTCCGATCCAGCTTTCCGCTGAGCGCCTGCAGTTCAAGCTGGCCGGCAAGCTGGAGACCGGCGACAAGGAGATGCTGGCGCGCGGCACGCAAACGATCATCAACCAGGTGCAGGCGATGAAGCGCATGGTTGACGATTTCCGCGACTATGCCCGCCTGCCGGCTCCCGAGGTTGCCGCCCTCGATCTCAACGAGCTGATCGGCGAGGTGCTGGGGCTCTACGAGAGCTCTTCGGCGACCATCGCAACCAATCTTGCCGTCGACCTGCCCCCGGTGCTCGGCGACTCGACGCAGTTGCGGCAGATCATCCACAATCTGCTGCGCAACTCGGAGGACGCCCTCGAGGGGCGTCGTGGAATCGTCAAGGTCGTCACCGAGCGCGCGGGGCGACACGCGCGGCTGCTCATCTCGGACAATGGCCCGGGCTTTCCGGTCGAGCTGCTGCCACGCATCTTCGAGCCCTACGTCACCACCAAGGCCCGCGGCACCGGTCTGGGACTGCCCATCGTCAGGAAGATTGTCGACGAGCACCATGGGACCATCGAAATCAGCAATGCACCGGAGGGTGGTGCGCGGATCGACATCCGCCTGCCCCTGGTGAAGGAGGGAGAAAAGCATGGCAATCATTCTGGTCGTTGACGACGAGGTCGGCATCCGCGAGCTGCTTTCGGAGATCCTGATCGACGAGGGCTACGATGTCCGGCTGGCCGAGCACGCCACCGCGGCGCGCCGGGTGCGCGGCGAACTGCGCCCCGACCTGGTGCTGCTCGACATCTGGATGCCTGACACTGACGGCATTTCGCTGCTCAAGGAGTGGCACGCCGGCGGGCACCTGACGATGCCGGTGGTGATGATGTCGGGGCACGGGACGATCGACACGGCGGTCGAGGCGACCCGCTTCGGCGCCATCGACTTTCTTGAAAAGCCGATCGCCTTGCAGAAGTTGCTGGCGACCGTGCAGAAGGCGATCAAGCACGACAATCTGGCACAGCGTCCGCCGCTGACCCTGGAGGCGTTCGCGCGCTCGTCGATGGCCAAGGAATTCCGGCGGCGGCTAGAACAGGCAGCCGCCAAGACGCCGCTGCTGTTGCTCAAGGGGGCGACGGGTGGAATGGCGGAGATCTGCGCCCGGACATTGCAGGCGCCACGCTCGCCCTGGCTTGACCTGTCCGGGCTGAGCAGCGCCCTGACCACGGAAATGCTGGAAAAGGTCAGCGGCGGCACGCTTTTCGTCCCCGATCTCGCGGCACTCGGGAAGATGCAGCAGATGAACCTGGCTTTCGCGGTCGACCGCCTGGAACGCATGAATCTGCGGCTGATCGCCGCCACCGCGACGCCGCTGGCGACACTGGCGGAGGCGGGCTGGGACGCCAAGTTGTTGACTCGGCTGGGCGACATCTGGGTCGCCATGCCGTCGTTCGTCGGCCATGGCGACGAATTGCCGGAAATCGCCGGGCTGCTGCTGACCAACTTTGTCGAGCGCGGGGAGGTGCCGCAGCGGCGCTTCTCGACCGGCGCGCTCAACGCCCTGCGCAGCGTGTCCTGGGGCAGTGTGACCGAGGCGCACTGGAACGAGCTCTTCGCCCTGGTGCGCAATCTGGCGCTGACGGCGCTCGACGAGGAAATCTCCGCCGAAGACGTCAGCCGCGTGGCGCCGCGCGAAGCGGAGGGCAACCCGGAGCTGGCCTCGCTGCTGCCAATGCTCGATCAGCCGTTGCGCGAGGCGCGCGATGCCTTCGAGAAACTCTATTTCGAACATCATCTCCGGCTCGAAGCCGGCAACATGACCAAGCTGGCCGAACGCTCGGGGCTCGAGCGAACCCATCTCTATCGCAAGCTCAAGCAGCTCGATGTCAGGCTCGGCAAGCGCGGAGACGAATAGGCAGACAGAATTCCGGGAACAGAACAGGGGGGGAATCATGAAAATCATCATTCTTGGCGCGGGCCAGGTCGGCGCGAGCGTTGCCGAAGGCCTCGTTTCGGAAAAGAACGACATCACGATGGTCGATTACGACGGCGAGCGGCTCGCCCAGTTGCAGGATCGTTTCGACCTGCGTACGGTGGTCGGCAACGCGGCGGCGCCTTCGGTGCTGCGCAGCGCCGGCGCCGAAGATGCCGACCTGCTGATCGCCGTGACCCAGAGCGACCAGGCCAATCTGGTTGCCTGCAAGCTCGCGCATACGGTCTTCAACGTGCCGACCCGCCTTGCGCGCCTGCGCTCCGTCGACTTCCTGGATGACGCCGAACTGCTGTCAACCGCGAACTTCGCCGTGGACTTCGCGCTTTGCCCGGAACAGGTGATTACCGAGTACATCGGGCGCCTGATCGAATTCCCCGAAGCGCTGCAGGTTCTCACCTTCGCTTCCGGGCGTGTCAGCCTCGTCGGCGTGCGCGCCTTCGAGGGCGGCCCGCTGATCGGCAGGCCGATCAGGGACCTGCGCAAGCTGCTGCCGCTGGAGATGGATGCCCGCATTGCGGCAATCTTCCGCCGCGATCAGCCGGTGCCGCCGGAGGGCGATACCGTCATCGAGGCGGGCGACGAGGTCTTCCTGGTGGCGGCCGCCGAGCATATCCGCCCGGTCCTGCACCAGTTGCGGCGGATGACGACGCCGGTCCGGCGCATCATGATCGCCGGCGGCGGCAATATCGGCCTGCGCGTGGCGCGGGCGCTGGAAAGGGAATACGAGGTCAAGGTCATCGAAGTCGATCGCCATCGCGCCGAGCTGCTCGCCGGCGAACTGCGCAAGGCGCTGGTGCTGCTCGGCGACGCGACCGACGAGGATCTGCTCGAACAGGAGAACATCGCCGAGATGGATCTGTTCCTCGCCGTCACCAACGACGAGGAAGACAACATCATGTCCGGCAGCCTGGCCAAGCGCCTCGGTTCCAAGCGGGTGGTGGCGCTGGTCAACCGGCGCGCCTACGCCGAGATGATCGAAGGCGGGCCGATCGACATCGGGATTTCCCCGGCCCATGTCTCGATCGGCAGCCTGCTCGCCCATGTCCGGCAGGGCGACGTCGCCGAGGTGCACTCGCTGCGGCGCGGCGCGGCGGAGGCGCTGGAGATCGTCGCCCATGGCGACGCCAAGACCTCCAAGGTGGTCGGCAGGCGCATCAACGAGATCGACTGGCCGCCGGGGGTGACGGTCGCCGTGCTGGTCCGCAATCTCGAGCGCAAGGTGGTCATCGGCCAGAAGGACGACACGACTTCGATCACGGGCAATGGCGAAGTGATCATCGCCCACCACGACACGGTGATCCAGCCGGACGATCACGTCATCGTCTTCTGCATTTCGCGGAAGGTGGTCAGGAAAGTCGAGAAGCTGTTCCAGGTCGGTTTCCATTTTTTCTAGGAGGCGGCCATGACGCGCTTCGCGGCTGTCTATCATGCCTTCGGCATGATCGTCATGCTTTTCGGCCTCACGTTGCTGGCGCCGCTGGCGCTCTCCTATGCCGTGAACGACGGCGCCCAGACTGCCTACGACGAAACCTTCGCGCTGACCATGCTCAGCGGCGCCTTCCTCTGGTACCGCTATCGCCGCGGCAAGCGCGACCTGCAGATCCGCGAAGGATTCCTGCTGGTGGCGCTGGTGTGGACCGGGCTGCCGGCGTTCGCGGCGCTGCCCTTCGTGCTCCAGCTCGGCATGTCCTACCACGATGCCTACTTCGAGGCGGTCGCCGGGCTGACGGCGACCGGGGCGACGGTGATCGTCGGTCTCGACGACCTGCCGATGTCGATCAACCTCTGGCGCCACCAGATGATGTGGCTGGGCGGCATGGGGCTGATCGTGCTGGCGGTGGCGATCCTGCCGATGCTCGGCATCGGCGGCCGCGAGATGCTCAAGGCCGAACTGCCGGGGCCGATGAAGGACTCGAAGATGACGCCGCGCGTCGCCGAGACGGCGAAGGGACTGTGGCTGGTGTATATCGGCATCACCGTCCTCTGCGTCCTCGCCTACCGCTGGGGCGGGATGACCTGGTTCGACGCCGTCTGCCATGCCTTCTCGACGGTCTCGCTCGGCGGCTTCTCGACGCACGACGCGAGCTTCGGCCATTTCGACTCGCCCTCGCTGGAGTGGATCGCCATCGCCTTCATGTTGTTCTCGGGTATCAACTACGCGACGCACTTCCTCGCCCTGCATGGCCGCAGCCTGCGTCCCTACCGCTTCGACCCGGAAGCGCCGTGGTTCGTCGGCGTCCTGCTCGGCAGCGCCTTCCTGCTCGCTCCCTACCTGACGTGGGAGGGCACCCACGGCGATTTCGCAACCTCATTGCGCCACTCGATGTTCCACGTCGTCTCGGTGGCGACAACCACCGGGTATGCCACGGTCGACTACGGCCAGTGGCCGGTTTTCGCCGGGCTGTGGCTGCTTTTCCTCGGCAGCTTCGCGACCAGCGCCGGCTCGACCGGCGGCGGCATCAAGATGATGCGCGCCATGCTCCTCTACAAGCAGGTGTATCGCGAGCTGATCCGCACCATGCATCCGGCCGCCGTGTACCACGTCCGCCTCGGCGGTGCGGTGGCGCCGCAGTCGATCCTCTTCGCCGTCCTCGCCTTCGGCTTCATGTACATGGTCAGCATCGTCTCGGTGACGCTGCTCCTGGCGCTGACCGGACTCGATGCCCTGACCTCCTTCTCGGCGGCGGTGGCCTGCATCAACAACACCGGCCCGGGGCTGGGCGGGGTCGGCCCGGCGGGGAATTACCTCCTCCTCAACGATTTCCAGACCTGGCTGTGCAGCTTCGCCATGCTGCTCGGTCGCCTGGAGATCTTCACCCTGCTGGTGGTGCTGACGCCGGCATTCTGGCGGCGCTGACGGAGATTCGCGGCAATGGAACGCTATGCCCCCGTTTTCCGGGCCCTCGGCATGATTGTCATGCTCTTCGGCCTGACCATCCTGGCGCCGCTGGCGCTTTCCCACATCGTGGACGACGGCGCCCAGACCGCCTACGACGAGGCCTTCGGGCTGACGCTGCTCAGCGGGTTCTGGCTGTGGTACCGCTATCGACGCTGCGCGCGGGATCTCGGCATCCGCGACGGCTTCCTGATGGTGGTCCTCGTCTGGTCGATCCTGCCCGCCTTCGCGGCGCTGCCGCTGATGATCCAGCTTGGCATCAGCTTCACCGATGCCTATTTCGAAACCATGTCCGGGCTGACGACGACCGGATCGACGGTCCTTTCCAACCTCGACACGCTGCCGATGTCGATCAACCTGTGGCGGCACCAGCTGGTCTGGGTCGGCGGCATGGGCCTGATCGTCCTCGCCATCGCCATCCTCCCCCTGCTCGGCATCGGCGGTCGCCAGATGTTCAAGGCCGAGACGCCGGGGCCGATGAAGGATTCCAAGCTGACGCCGCGCATCGCCGAGACGGCGAAGGGCCTGTACGTCGTCTACCTGGTGGTCACCATCGCCTGCGTCCTCGCCTACCGCTGGGCGGGGATGACCTGGTTCGATGCCGTCTGCCACACCTTTTCGACGATGGGGCTGGGCGGCTTCTCGACCCACGACGCGAGCTTCGGCTTCTTCGATTCGCCGGAGATCGAATTCGTGTCGATCGTCTTCATGCTTATCGCCGGCATGAACTTCGGCACGCTGTTCCTCGCCGCGCACGCGCGCTCGCTGCGCCCCTACCTGGTCGATCCGGAGGCGGGCTGGTTTCTCGCCGTCACGCTGTTCAGCATCCTCTTCGTCGCGGTGTACCTCCTTGCCGCTGAAACCTATCCCGAGTTCCTGACGGCGCTGCGCTTCTCGGCGTTCAACGTCGTGTCGATTGCGACGACGACCGGCTATGCGAGCACCGACTACGCGCTATGGCCGATGTTCGCGCCGGTATGGATGCTCTTCCTCTCCAGTTTCGCCACCAGCGCCGGATCGACCGGCGGCGGGATCAAGATGATGCGGGCGCTGCTGCTCTACAAGCAGGTCTATCGCGAACTGGTCCGCGCCATGCACCCCAACGCGGTGGTCAATGTCACCGTCGGCGGCCAGGTGGCGCCGCAGTCGATCCTGTTCGCGGTGCTCGCCTTCGGTTTCATGTACATGGTCAGCGTCGTCTCGATGACGCTGCTGCTGCTGTTTTCCGGACTCGACATCCTGTCGGCGTTTACCGCGGTCGTCGCGAGCATCAACAACACCGGGCCGGGGCTCGGCGTCGTCGGGCCGTCGACGACCTACGAGGTGTTGACCGACTTCCAGACCTGGGTATGTACCTTCGCCATGCTGCTCGGACGGCTGGAGATCTTCACCCTGCTCGTCGTCCTGACGCCGGCGTTCTGGCGCAAGTGACCGGGAGGCCGGAAAGACGGATAATTCCGTCTTTCCGATTTTCCGGCGGAGTCCTCCGTGAGCCGACCCAAGAACGACACTTTCCTGCGCGCCCTGCTCAGGGAACCGACCGAATACACGCCGCTGTGGCTGATGCGCCAGGCCGGTCGCTACCTGCCGGAGTACTGCGAAACGCGCAAGCGCGCCGGCAACTTCCTGGCGCTGTGCAAGACGCCGTCGCTGGCCTGTGAAGTGACGCTGCAGCCGCTGGCCCGCTACGACCTCGACGCCGCCATCCTCTTTTCCGACATCCTGACGGTGCCCGATGCCATGGGCCTCGGCCTGTATTTCGAGGAGGGCGAGGGCCCCAGGTTCGAGCGGCCGCTGCGCGACGAATGGGAGATCAACGACCTGGCCGCGCCCGATCCCTACGACCATCTGCGCTACGTCATGGATGGCGTTTCCGAGATCCGTCGGGCGCTGGACAACTCGGTGCCGCTGATCGGCTTCTCCGGCAGCCCGTACACGCTGGCCTGCTACATGGTCGAGGGGCAGGGTTCGAGCGATTTCCGGCATATCAAGGGCATGCTCTACAGCCGCCCGGACCTCCTGCACCGAATCCTGTCGGTGACCGCCGACTCGGTGACGTCCTACCTCAACGCCCAGATCGACAGCGGCGCCCAGGCGGTGATGATCTTCGATACCTGGGGTGGCTCGCTTTCGGCCGCAGCGTATTCGGAATTCTCGCTGCAGTACATGCAGCGCATCGTCGCCGGGCTGACGCGGGAGAAGGACGGCCAGCGCGTCCCGAGCATCGTGTTCACCAAGAACGGCGGACTGTGGCTGGAGAAGATTGCCGCCATCGGCTGTGACGCGGTCGGCGTTGACTGGACCATCGACATCGGCGAGGCCCGCCAGCGGGTCGGCGACAAGGTCGCGCTGCAGGGCAATCTCGATCCGAACGTCCTGTTCGCCGCTCCGGAGATCATTTCCGCCGAGGCGAGGAAGGTCCTCGACAGCTTCGGACATGCCAACACCGGTCACGTCTTCAATCTCGGCCACGGAATCTCGCAATACACGCCGCCGGAGAGCGTCACCGCCCTGGTGGAAGCCGTGCATTCCCATGGCCGGGCATTGCGCGCCGCGGGCTGAAGGCCGCGACCATAACGATCGACTTATGCACAGTGCGCGTCATTTTGTCGCCGACTATTGCGGAAATCGCTTGACATCTGCGGATTTTCGTAACTTGTTGAATTAATGCGATTAGTTGAATTGCCCGTTTTTTCGGCACGTAACGAAAGTCCTTAATATTTCGCCACTTAGCGCGATCATCCGAAGGCAATCCACAGAGTTATCCACAACTGTGCCGGGCCGCCTTCGGGCTGCGGATTGCCAAGGGGTTTGTCGAACGCTCCGGGAAGCCGGCCATGCCAGTCCTTCGCGTCGCACTTGATCTGCCGCTGCATCGGCTGTTCGACTATGTCGCCGAAGCGGCATCGCCGGCGGATGTCGGGCGCCTGGTTCGCGTGCCTTTCGGAAAAGGGGAACGGGTCGGCGTCATCGTCGAGGTCGCCGCCGCCAGCGCCTGGCCGCCGGCGCAGTTGAAGATGGCTGGCGACATCCTGGGCGATCCGCCGCCGCTGCCCCGCGATCTTCTCGATCTCTGCGAGTTCGCCAGCGCCTACTATCAGGCGGCGCTCGGCGAGGTGCTGATGCAGGCGCTTCCCGCCGGGCTCAAGCGGGTCGCCGCGCCGGCCCGGCGCAGCGGACGGGCCGCGACTCCGCCGGCACCGGCCGCGTCTGCGCCGGAACTGACGGCGGAGCAGTCCGCCGTCCTCGCCGGGGTCGACCTGCAGGCCGGATTTTCCGCGCATCTGCTCCACGGAGTGACCGGCAGCGGCAAGACCGAAGTGTATCTCCGCCTGATCGAGCGAGCGCTGGCGACCGGCAGGCAGGTCCTGCTGCTGGTCCCGGAAATCAACCTGACGCCGCAGCTCGAGGGCAGGGTGCGGGGGCGCTTTCCGGAAAGTGTCGTCGTTTCGCTGCACAGCGAACTGGCCGAAGCCGCACGCGAGCGCAACTGGCGGGCCGCGTTCTCCGGCGAGGCAGGTATCGTTCTCGGGACGCGACTGGCGATCTTTGCGCCGATGCCGCGGCTTGGCCTGATCGTCGTCGACGAGGAGCACGACCCTTCGTTCAAGCAGCAGGATGGCATGCGCTACTCGGCGCGCGATGTGGCGGTCTTTCGCGCGCACCAGCGGGGAATTCCCGTCGTGCTCGGCTCGGCAACGCCGTCGCTGGAGTCCTGGGCCAATGCCCAGGGTCGCCGCTACGGCCTGCTGACACTGCGCGAGCGGGCCAACCCGGAAGCCAGGTTGCCCGCGGTCCACCTGCTCGACACGCGAAAAATGGTGCTGCACGATGGCGTCAGCGAACCGCTGACCGCCGCGATCGGCGCGCGGCTGGAGCGCGGCGAGCAAAGCCTGGTCTTCCTCAATCGCCGTGGCTATGCGCCGGTGCTGGCCTGTGCGGCCTGCGGCTGGGTGTCGCGCTGCCAGCGGTGTGCCGCCAATCTCGTCCTGCATCTGGCTGACCGGCGCCTGCGCTGTCATCACTGCGGATTCGAGGCGCGCGTGCCGAAAGCCTGCCCGACCTGCGGCAATCAGGACATCCACCCCTTCGGCCGCGGTACGCAGCGGCTCGAACTATGGTTGCACGAGCATTTCCCGGACGCGCGCATCCTGCGCGTCGACCGCGACTCGGTCAGGAGCCGCAGGCAGTGGGAGACGATGCTCGAACGCATCCACGGCGGCGCTGCCGACATCCTGGTCGGCACGCAAATGCTGGCAAAGGGCCACGACTTCCCGAAGCTGACCCTGGTCGGCGTTCTCGGGGCCGACGCCGCCCTGTTCGCCGCCGACTGGCGCGCGCCCGAACGCCTGTTCGCCCAGTTGATGCAGGTGGCGGGGCGGGCAGGACGCGCCGAACTCGAGGGCGAGGTGCTGATCCAGACGCAGTACCCCGATCACCCCCTCTACGCGGCGCTGGTCGCCCACGATTACCCGGGCTTCGCCGCGGCGCTCCTGCGCGAGCGCGAGCAGGCCGGATTCCCGCCGTATGCCTTCCAGGCCATGCTGCGCGCCGAGGCGCCGGAGATGGCGGCGGCGATCGCCTTCCTGACCACCGCCTGCGCCCTGCCGGTCGTGCGCGAGCACGGCGGCATCGTCCTCTACGATCCGGTTCCGATGAAGCTGTCGCGGCTGGCCAATCTCGAGCGCGGCCAGTTGCTCGTCGAATCGCGATCGCGTCCCGCGCTCCAGGCCTTCCTGCCGCGCTGGCGGGAAGCCATCGAAGCGATCAAGGTTCCGGCGAAGCTGCGCTGGCACCTCGAGGTCGACCCGCTGGAGTTCTGACCCCGGGGTTCAGTTCCTTCTCCGGGATGCAAGCAGCCAGGCGAAGGCCGTGGCCTGCCCGGCAAGCAGGGAGAGGAACGCGGCGCGATAGGCGGTCGCGGCTGTCCAGCCGGCAGACTGGAGCAAATCGACAAGGACGCCGAGACCCCATTGCAAGCCGAACGCGCCGGCGAAGACGAGCAGGTTGAGCGCGGTATTGACGCGCCCGGACAGGTCCGGCGGAAAACCCTGTGAGACCAGCGAGTAGGCGATGTTCGACAGCGAGAAGCAGACGCCGAGCAGCGGCCACAGGAGGTCGCCGCCGTGGGCGGGGAGCAAGGCCAGCGAGGCCAGTCCGGCAATCGCCGCGAGCATCGCAATGAGGTAGATATTCTCGAGCCTGACGCCGCGTCGCACCAGTCCGGTGGCGAAAAAGCCCATGAACAGGAAGCCGGCGAGCATGGCGCCGCTGATCCAGGTCAGCCGGGCGGCGATGGCGGCACGGTTCATGTCCTCGATGACGGTCATCCAGCGCGTCGCCCACAGCCCCTGCACCGCCATGAAGCCGCCGGTCAGCCAGAACGCCAGCGGCCCATAGCGCCAGAAATGGCCGCTGCCGAATATCTGCCTGACACCGGCGAACTGCTCGCCGAGGCTGGCACCCGATTCCGCAACCGGCTTGTCGGGAACCAACCACCACAGGCCGGCGGCAACCAGCATGGTGATGACGGCCAGGGCAAGGACGATCTCGCGCCAGCCGGCGATGCCGAGCGCCAGTTCGAGCGGCTTGGCGGCGGCCAGCGCGCCGAGTCCGCCGGCAGCCATGATCCAGCCGGTCAGAGACGCCTGGCGCTCGGGCGGGAACCACTGCGAGAAGGCCTTGAACGACGCCATCAGGCAGGCGGAGACGCCAAGGCCGATCAGGGCGCGCCCGACCGCTAGCCCGGCGAGCGTCCCGGACAGGGCAAAGACGACTGCCCCGGCAGCGGCGACGAGCAGCAACGCGGCCTCGACGCGACGCGGACCGAAGCGGTCGAGAAGGATGCCGAGCGGCAACTGGGCTGCGCCGAAAGCGAGGAAGTAGGTGCTGGTCAGCAGCCCGAGCGCGTTGTCGGCGAGACCGAGGTCGCGGGCCAGAACCGGGCCGATGACAGCGTTCGCCGTCCGGAAGACATACGACAGAAAGTAGCCGGCAGCGAAGGGGAGAAACAGGCGCAACCACAGCTGGCGGGAGTCGGTCGCCATCAGTTGCGCTCCCGTTTCACGTGGAACGCAGGCGGCGGGGACGGCCGCGGGGCGTGCTTTTCCAGCCAGTCGGCACGTTCGACGATCTTGCGTCGCCAGCCCTCGGCGATGCCGGGGGTGGCCGCGAGCTGGCGTAGCGCCAGCGGCGCCGGGCGATGCTGACGCCAGAGCTGCTGCGCTTGCGCCAGGTTGAGCCCTTCATCGCCAGGCTCGACCAGATCGAGCGCGTCTCCCGGGACAACGAGCCCTGGCAGCAGCACGCGGAAATACCAGCCGGTCAGATGGTGTTCGGCGATGAAGGCGGCCATCCCGTCGACCCCGAAGCGCGCATCGATCTTCCAGCACGGATTGCGTGGCTGGCAGACCTGGAGCAGGGCCGCGCCCAGGCGGAAGACATCACCGATCCGCACCAGCGACTCGTCGAGCGTCGCGCTCGAAATGTTCTCGCCGAGGCTGCCTGGCCCCAACTGGCTGGCGGCTTCCGGAAACGCGTGCGCAAGCCGCCCATAGTGGACCGCCGGATAGAGATGAACGGCCTTGTCCGGACCACCGTGGACGCGAAGGTCGGCCTGCTCGTCGCCGGCGAATCCCTGGTCGCCGAGGTCCAGGGCGCCGCCAACCGGGTGCTTGAACATGCCGGTCGGCCGGCCGCTATCGGGCAACGGGGCGATGCTGCCAATGAAGAGGGACACGTTGCTCATGGTGGCGAGATTGTGCCATCAATCCCATAGCCACGCGGCACCGCGCACCCCCGAGGAATCCCCGTGGGCCGGCGGCACGATTCGCGTGTGGAAAACGTCGGAAAAGACATGTGGACCGCAACGGGCCGGCAAGTTGGCATAGAGCCTTCCGAGGTTCGACAGGCCGCCGCCGAGGACGATGACCTGCGGATCGAGGATGTTGATCACCCCGGCCAGCGCGCGTCCGAGGCGGGCCTCGTAGCGTTGCATGGTGGCATCGCAGGAAGCGTCGCCGGTGGCGGCGCGGGCGGCGATCGCGGCCGGCGAGAGGGTGTCACCGCTGCGCAGTGCATGATCGCGCGTCAGCCCCGGGCCGCTCAGATAGGTTTCGATGCAGCCGCTGCGCCCGCAATAGCAGGGAGGCAGCGGAAGGTCCTCGGCGCCGGGCTGCGGCAGAGGGTTGTGTCCCCATTCGCCGGCGATGGCATTGGCGCCGGTGAGGGCATGGCCGCGAACGACGATTCCGCCGCCGACCCCGGTTCCGAGAATGACCCCGAAGACCACCTCGGCGTCGCGGGCGGCCCCGTCACTGGCCTCGGAAAGCGTGAAGCAGTTGGCATCGTTCGCCAGGCGGACCTCGCGGCGCAGGAGCGCCCCGAGGTCGGTACGCAACGGTTGCCCGATCAGGCAGGTCGAGTTGGCGTTTTTGATCAGTCCGCTGGCCAGTGACTCGGCGCCGGGAATGCCGATGCCGACCGTTCCGCGCCGGCCGAGTTCCTTCTCGACTGCAGCGACCAGCGCCGCGACCGCATGCAAGGTCGCGCAATAGTCTCCCTGCGGGGTGGCAACGCGGCGGCGCAACAATTCCCCGCCATCGGCAGCGAGGGCGATAACCTCGATCTTCGTGCCGCCAAGGTCGACGCCGATGCGCAGCCGGCTCATCCACGGACCGCCATGCCGCTGACGTCACCGTGGTTCGCTGTCATCGTGCGCTGATCGCCGCGATGACGGGAAGCGGCGCGCGCCGGGTGTTCGTGTTCGCCAATTCCTGTCTGTAGGGGATTGGCGGTAATATCTGTCTGCAGGTTCATTTGTTCCCCGACAGCCATTCTGCATGAAGCGCCGGCGACCTGGCAACGGCGGGGCGCGTACATTCGAGGAGCCATCGAGATGTTGGTCAAGTTCATTTCCAGTGAAACCGGTGAACTGATGATGTTTGCCGACATGGCGGCCCAGTTGTTGCGGGCGGTCGGCAAGGAGACCCTCCGGCGTGGCACCTTCACCCGCGACGAAATGCTGCCGGCCGCGCGGCTTCTGCGCGAAGCAGCGGCGCGCGGCGAGGCGAGTGCCGGCAAGGCGGATGATGACGACGACGGCAAGGATGCGCCGGTGGCGCTCGGTCCCCGGGCCTGGCCGCTGATCGACATGCTCGAGCGCAGCAGCAAGGGTGGCGCTCACGCCAATATCGTCTGGGAAGCGGCGGCAGATTTTTAGCTTGCCGCGTCGTTGCGCCGGCCGTGACCCAGCCTTACTTGCGGGCGTCGGCCTTCTTGCGCCAGCGGGCGGAATCGGTTGCGGTCGGCTCGGCGAAGTTGCCGCCGCCGGCGTTGGCCATATACACGACAGCGCGCGCCACCTCGAGGTCGGTCAGCGCCGGGTTGCCGCCCATCGCCGGCATTTTCCGGATACCGCGCAGCGCGGCGGGAACGAGATCGTTCAACCCTTCGCGGACCAGCTTGCCCCAGCGCTTGCGGTCACCGAACGCGGGCGCGTCGTCTTTACCCGTGCCGTGACAGTCCCTGCAGACCGTTTCGTAAACTGCGGCACCCGTCTTTTCCTGGGCGGCGGCGGACAGTGGAAGGCAGGGGAGCAGGGCGAGAAGGACGGCGGAACGGGGGCGCATGGAATGTTTCCCGGTGATCGGAAGCGACATTCATTCTAATGCGATAGTTTCCGCATGAAAATTTTTCTCGCGCTCATTTTTGCCGGCTTCTGGGCGTCGACCGCGACCGCCGGGAGTGCCGGGCCAACTGCCGCCGTGCCGCCACAGGTGGCGGTCGATGTTGGTCATACGCTTGCCGAGCCGGGGGCGATCAGCGCGCGCGGACGAAGCGAGTTCGAATTCAACCGCGAGCTTGCGCGGCTGCTGGTGCTGGCCCTGCGTGCCCGCGACGTGACGGTACGCGAGGTCAATTTCGCCGGCACCATCGGCAGCCTGGCGGAGCGACCGGAGCAGGCGCGGGGCAGCGATTTCTTCATTTCCATCCATCACGATTCGATCGCGCCGGAGTATCTGCAGTTCTGGGACTGGGATGGCAGCGAGGCAAGTCACACGACCCTCAAGCGCGGCTTCGGCATCTTCGTTTCGCGGCGCAACCCGGATCTGGCGGCCAGCCTGCGCTGCGCGTCGACGATCGGCGCCGCGCTGCGCCTCGCCGGCTTCGAACCGACGCCATGGCACGGGCGCAAGCATCAGCCGGCGGACGCCGGGAATGGCGTCTGGTATTACGACAACCTCGTGGTGCTTCACAAAGCGACATTCCCCGCAATTCTCTTCGAGGCCGGGGTCATCAAGCATCGCGAGGAGGAGCTGGAACTGCTCGACGCCGATCGCCAGGCGCGCATGGCCGATGTGCTGGCCATGGGGACCGCCGCCTGCCTGTCCGTTACAGAAGGATCGGCTCGACGGTGAGTGCGACGCCGAATTTCTCGCGGACGGCGGCCTGAACGGCAGCCATCGTTCGCCGCACGTCGGCAACCGTGGCGCCGCCGCGATTGACCAGCACCAGCGCCTGCCTTTCGTACATGCCGACCGGGCCAAGGTCTTTCCCCTTCCAGCCGGCCTGCTCGATCAGCCAGGCGGCGGCTAGCTTGACCCGGCCATCCGGCTGCGGGTAGCAGGGCAGTTGCGGGTGGCGCGCCCTCAGCGCGTCGGCCGCGCCGCGCTCGACCACGGGATTGTGGAAGAAGCTGCCGGCGTTCGGGATCACTGCCGGGTCGGGCAGTTTGCGCCGGCGCACGGCGATCACCGCGTCGGCGATGGCGCGCGGGGTGGGCGAAGCGATGCCCTGCGCCCCCAGCTCGCCGGCGACGTCGGCGTAGCCGCAGACGGGTCGCCAGGCCTTGGGCAGGCGGAAGACGACCGCGGTGATCGCGACCCGCCCGTCGCGGTGCCAGCCCTCCTGCTTGAACAGGCTGTCGCGGTAGGCGAAGCGGCAACCGTCGCGGTCGACGGTGAAAAATGCCTGTTCTTCGAAATCCCAGGCGGTCAGCGAATGGAAGCGCTCGGCCAGTTCGAGCCCGTAGGCGCCGATGTTCTGCACCGGTGCCGCGCCGACCGTGCCGGGGATCAGCGACAGGTTCTCAAGCCCCGGCCAGCCCTGCGCCAGCGTCCATTGCACGAAGGCGTGCCAGTTCTCGCCGGCGCCGGCCTCGACGTACCAGGCGTCGGCATCCTCGCGCAGCAGGCGCCGGCCGGGGATGGCGATGTGCACGACGAGGCCGGCGAAGTCACCGGTCAGCACCAGGTTGCTGCCGCCGCCGAGGACGAAGCGGCGGCTGCCGCCGTCCGCTCCGGCCAGCTGGCCGGCCACGGTCACCCGCAGGTAGCGCGCAGCGCGGCCGGGCAGGGCGAGGGTGTTCAGCGGTCCGAGGTCGACGTCGGGGACACCCGCGCTCATCGCGGCATCCGGATGACCAGGCGGCCATCGTCGCGGCGGACGGGCATGGCGAAAGCGTAGCGGTCCGCGTCGGCGGCGATCTCGAGGTCGGCCGGCGGCAGGTTGGGCGAGGTGCCGGCGGCGAAGCGGCGGCCGAAGTCGGAGGCGCGCACGCGCCGGGCGAATTCCCCGGCATCGGCATTGCGGCCGCGCAGCAACGCCTCGATGTAGTCGGCGCAGGCGATGTCCTCGTCGCCGTCGCGGTCCACCCATTCGCCGGTGATGACGAAGCAGACCGCGCGCGCGCGGGCGGCGCGGACGGCCTCGGCGGTGGCGCGGGCGCAGACGAGGCTGGCGGCAAACAGCCGGCGCGCCCCGTGGAAGCGCTGCAGGCCGCGCACTCCGGCGGCGGTGGTCAGCACCACCGGGCGGCCGGCGACGTCCGCGGTAGCAAGCTCGGCGGGCGAGTTGCCGAAGTCGAAGCCCGGCACCGGGTCGCCGCCGGCGATGGCGCCGACCGAGACCGCTCCGGCGAGCCGCGCTGCGAGCCCCTGGGCGGCGAGGACGCCATCGACCGGGTAGATCACGTGCGCGCCGCGGTCGAGCGCGACGGCGGCGGTGGTGAAGGAACGCAGCGTGTCGATGACGACGATCGTATCGTGCGCTTCCGGCAGATCCTGCAGGCGGTTCAGGAAGAGGCGCGAAAACTTCATGGCCGGCGCGGGCGCAGGGTCAGAGCAGCGGCGCCAGCCAGTGCTCGGCTTCCCTGAGTTCCATGCCCTTGCGCACGGCCCAGTCCTCGAGCTGGTCGCGGCCGATCTTCGGGATGGCGAAGTAGCTCGCTGCCGGATGGCCGATGTAGAAGCCGGAAACCGACGCTGCCGGGGTCATGGCGCAGGACTCGGTCAGGCCCATGCCGATGGCCAGGGCGTCGAGCAGGGCGAACAGGTCGCGTTTGGCGGTGTGGTCCGGGCAGGCCGGGTACCCTGGGGCAGGGCGGATGCCCTTGTATTGCTCGGCGATCAGCGCGGCGTTGTCCAGTTTCTCGCCGGCGGCGTAGCCCCAGAATTCGGTGCGCACCTTCATGTGCAGCCACTCGGCGGCGGCTTCGGCGAGGCGGTCGGCGAGGGCCTTGAGCAGGATCGCCGAGTAGTCGTCGTGCGCGGCCTCGAAGGCGGCGACGCGCTCGTCGATGCCGAGGCCGGCGGTGACGGCGAAGGCGCCCGCGTAGTCGTTGTCACCGACGAAATCGGCGAGCGCGGTGTTGAAACGCCCGGCCGGCTGCTTGATCTGCTGGCGCAGGCCGACCCAGCGGGCGGCTTCGGTGCTGCGGCTGTCGTCGGCGTAGAGGACGATGTCCTCTTTCTCGCCGCGGGCCGGATAAAGGCCGAGCACGGCTCTCGCGGCCAACCAGTTTTCGGACACGATTTTCGCCAGCATGGCCTGCGCGTCGGCGAACAGCTGGCGGGCGGTATCGCCGACGGTCTCGTTGTCCAGGATGGCCGGGTAGCGGCCGGCCAAGTCCCAGCTCTGGAAGAAGGGCGACCAGTCGATGTAGGGAACGAGGTTGGCAAGCGGGATGGTGACTTCCTGGCGGCCGAGTTGGGCCGGTTTGACCGGGGTGTAGGTCTGGTTCCACGTGAAACGATTGGCGCGGGCATCCTCGAGCGACACCAGCGTCGCCCCCTTGCGGCCAGCGTGTTCGGCGCGCACGGTTTCGTACTCGGCGGCGATTTCGGCGACGTAGCCCGCCTTCTGGTCGGCCGACAGCAGCTTGGTGGCGACGCCGACGGCGCGCGAGGCATCCGGCACGTAGACCACGGGGCTGTCGGTGTTGGTGGCGATCTTGATCGCCGTGTGGGCGCGGCTGGTCGTCGCGCCGCCGATCAACAGCGGCTGCGTCATCCCGTGCCGCTTCATTTCGGCCGCGACGTGGGCCATTTCTTCCAGCGAGGGGGTGATCAGGCCGGACAGGCCGATGATGTCGACGCGGTGTTCGAGCGCCGCCTTCAGGATGTTGTCGCAACTGACCATGACGCCGAGGTCGACCACATCGTAGCCGTTGCAGCCGAGCACGACGCCGACGATGTTCTTGCCGATGTCGTGC
>ERZ761607.2116-NODE-2116-length-22477-cov-5.247391_pt1 | contig 22477 bp, 14 predicted proteins | sample MGYA00511164_ERZ761607 | MGnify/ENA primary metagenome ERZ761607 (study PRJEB28899, sample SAMN02445080) | bioreactor sludge metagenome | biome: EBPR sludge | place: Australia: Brisbane, Thorneside Wastewater Treatment Plant | collected 2011-06-22 ... | reverse complement strand
CCGGAGCCCAAGCCGCAACCGAAGTCGGCGGCTGACCCCGCCGACCCGGCGAAGAAGTCGGACGACCACCGCCCCGCGGGTCGCGTCGTGGAGTCCGAGGACGACGAAGCCGAGTTCACGTTCGTCGCGCGACGCCCCGCCGATCTCGCAGCCGCGCTCGAAGCCGAAGCCAACCTTGAGTCGGTCGAGATCGATCTCGCCGCCGCAGAAGAGCCGCCGGAGGACGAGACCGGCCCGGTCGCGCGCATCCTCCTGAGCGCGCAGGGCAACTCCGACCAGGGGCGTCGCCGCGAGCACAACGAAGACGCGTACCTGATCTTGAACGGCGAGCTCTTCGCGATCGCGGACGGCATGGGTGGTTACGCCGCCGGCGAGGTCGCGAGCCAGATGGCGGTCGACACCCTCACCGCGTGCTGGGAATCGGGTCACTACGGCGACTTCGCGCCCGACCCGAAGCTGCCGAAGCTCGGCGACCAGCTCGTGCGCGCGATCAAGAGCGCGAACCGCGCGATCTTCGAGGAAGCCTCGCGCGACGAGGCCAAGCGCGGCATGGGGACCACCATCATCGCCGCGCTCTTCAGTCCTCGAAAACAACGCGCATTCCTCGCGCACGTCGGCGACAGCCGCATCTACCGTTACCGCGCGGGCCTGCTCGAGCAGCTCACGCAAGACCACACCCTCGGCGCGCTCCTCGGGGTGCCCGGCCGTCGCGGCGCCCAGCTCACGCGTGCGCTCGGCATCGCCCCCGACGTCGAGGTCGATCTGCTCGTCGACACTCCCGAAGCCGGCGACCTCTACCTGCTCTGCTCCGACGGTCTGTCGAAGATGGTCCCGAACGAGGAGATCCAAGCGATGCTCGCCTCGACCGACGACCTCGACGCCGACGTGGCGCGGCTCATCGCGGAAGCGAACGAGCGTGGCGGCAAGGACAACGTCAGCGTGATCCTGGTCCGCGTCGCCGACGTCGCCTGAACGATCACTCGAACCCTCGGGTGTGCGGAGGCCGGCCGACCGAGGTCAACGGCAGGAACGCTCCGCTCGATCCGAACGAGGCGTCCGAAAGAGGCGCTCTTCGAACGGGGCCCGAACGAGGTCCGAACGATCGATCCGTGGAGCGGCCGCGCGTCCACGACGACGCGGGCGCGTAGACACGACGTCGCCCACGAGTCGGCGCGCTTCTTCGGCGAACCGCACGAGGCACGCCGGCTGCGATGCGTCTCGGCATGCGCCGCTCGATGCACCTCGCCCTCGCCTCCGGAATCGTCTCCCTCGCGCTCCTCCTCTCCACCGCGCGCGCCCACGAGCTCGTGACCCCCGCGTTGCTCGGCGCGGTGCGGCCACCGGTCGCTCCCGATCCGACCGACGAGCCGGAGCCCACCCACGATCCCCTCGCCCGCGCGCTCGCGGGAGGCCGCATCACGCGCGGCTTCGTCCGCCACCGCATGCTCCACTTCACCTTCGACGACGGCCCGCGCCTCGACACCACGCCGCGCCTCCTCGACGAGTTCGACCGCTACGGTGTGAAGGCGACCTTCTTCGTCGTCGCCCGCGGCTTCGACGGCACGAGCGCGAGCGATCGTGCGAAAGCGAATCTGCTGCGCGAGGTCGCGCGGCGAGGCCACGTGATCGGCGCGCACACCTACGATCACTCGAACCTCGTACGGCTCGACGACGCGGGCGTGCGCGCGCAGCTCGACGCGCAGGAGGTCGCCTTCGAGGCCGTGCTCGGTGGGCGTCCCTCGCTCTTCCGCCCACCCTACGGTGCGCGCGACGCCCGCGTCGACGCGCTGCTCGCGGAGCGCGGCTACACGCAGATGCTCTGGAACGTCACCGCGCGCGACGTCGAGAGCCGAACCGGCGAAGAGGTCGCGGCCGCGTTCGCGCAGAGCCTCGACGTGCGAGAGCGTCACCCGCGCGGGCCGGGCGGCATCGTCGTGCTGCACGACACCAAGCCCTGGGTGGTCGACGCCTTCCCCGCGATGATGGCGGAGCTCGCGCGCCGCAACTGCGCGCTGCTCGAAGCGGGCGAGGAGCTCTGGGACGTGCTCGACGACCCGAGCGTCTTCCACGAGGCGGGCGACGGAACGCGCATGCAGTCGAGCGCACGGGTCGACCCCGCGTTCGTGGAGGCACGACAAGCGCGACTGCGGGAGCTCACCGCCGCGCGCTGCGCGTCCTGATCGCGTCTCACGCACGTCGCCGCGCGAAGAACGCACGAAGTGCCGCACCGCTCGGTCGCGCTTGACGGACGATCGCCCGCGCTCCACGGTCCCCCGCCGAATGTCGAACGTCGCTTCCGATCTCGCGCGTCGTCTCTCGCGCACCACACGCCGCCCCGGCGCCAAGGTGAGCTTCGAAGGCGAGGACGCGTTCGGACCCGATCTGCACGTGCGCCGCTGGCGCCTCGGCAACGGACTTCGCGCGCTGACCCTCGTCGATCGCTCCGCGCCCGTCGTCTCGTTCCAGACCTGGCTCGGCGTCGGCTCGCGCCGCGAGTCGAAGGGCAAGACCGGCCTCGCGCACTTCTTCGAGCACCTGATGTTCCTCGGCACGAAGCGCTTCCCGGTCGGCGAGATCGATCGTCGCCTCGAAGAGGTCGGCGCGGAGAGCAACGCCGCGACCTGGACCGACTGGACCTGTTACTACGAGAACCTCCCCGCGTCGGAGCTCGGCGTCGCGCTCGAGCTCGAAGCCGATCGCCTCGCGAACCTCGACGTGATGCAGGAGCAGTTCGACTCCGAGCGCGAGGTCGTGCTCAGCGAGCGCCGCGATCGCGTCGACGACGACATCGAAGGCCAAGCGAGCGAAGCGCTCTGGTCGACCCTGCTGCGCAAGAGCCCGTACTCGCATCCGACGATCGGCTGGGAGAAGGACATCCGCGGCTACACGCTCGACGACTGCCGCGCGTTCCACCGCACGTGGTATGCGCCGAACAACGTGACGCTCGTCGCGGTCGGCGATCTCGACGAGGCGAGCTTCCTCGAGCAGGTGTCCGCGCTCTACGGCGGCCTCGCCCCCTCGCAGATCCCCGCCGAGCACGTCGAGCCCGAGCCCGCGCTGCGCAAAGAGAAACACGTCGAGCTGAAGCTCCCCGTCTCGGGCGAGAAGGTCTTCCTCGGCTGGCACGGCCCCGCGTTCTCGGATCCGGATTGGGCCGCGCTCAACCTGCTCTCCGAGATCCTCTTCGGCGGCCGCAGCGCCCGCGTCTACCGCGAGATCGTGGTCGAAGAAGAGCTCGCGACCGAGCTCTCCGGATCGATCCCTCCCTTCGCGTTGCCCTCCGTCTACGAGATCGGCCTCGCCACCCGCCCGCGTCGCTCCATCGCCCGCGTGCTCGAACGCCTCGACGTGCACCTCGAGCGCGCGCGTCGCGAACCGGTGAGCGACGACGAGCTCGAGCGCGCCAAGGCTCGCCTCGAGCTCGGTCTGCTCTCGTCACTCGAGACCGCGCACGGCAAAGGCGATCAGCTCGGCTTCTACGCGCAGGTCACCGGCAAGGTCGGCGGCGCCTTCGCGCGCCTCGACGAGTACCGCGCGCTCACGCCGGACGATCTGCTCCGCGCCGCGCGGCGCTTCCTCGATCCCAACCGTCGCGTGCGCGTGCACGTGAAGCCGTCGTGAAGGGTCCCTCGTGACGCTCCCGCCCGTCGTCCGTTTCGAGCACGAAGGTGCTCCGGTCTTCCTCGAAGAGAGCCACGCGCTCCCGCTCGTCGACTTCGTGATCGCGTTGCGCGGCGGCGCGCTCCTCGATCCCGAAGACCGCGGCGGTCTCACGCGCATGACCGCGCGTCTGCTCCGCCGCGGCACCGCGGACCTCCTCTCGCACCAAGTCGACGAAGAGCTCGCCCGCCTCGGCGCGCGGCTCTCCGTGACGCTCTCGCGCTCCTCGGTGCGTCTCCACGGCACCGTCCTCGCGCGCAACCTCGAGCCCTTCGTCGCGCTCGTTGCCCGCCTCGTCCGCGAGCCCGCGATGCGCAACGACGACCTCGCGCGCGCCAAGCGCCGCATCCTCGACGAGCTGCGCATGTTGCGCGAGGACGATCACGGCCTCGCCGATCGCCACCTGCGCGCCTTCCTCTTCGGCGATCACGTCTACGGCCAGCCCGTCGGCGGCACCGGCGCCAGCCTCCGCGCGATCCGACGCACCGACGTCCTCGCCCACCACGCCCGCATGGTGCGCCGCGGCGCGCTCGTCTTCGGCGCGGCGGGCGCGATCGACGCGAGCACCCTCGAGCGCCTCGTCCACACCCACTTCTCGGGTCTGCCGCGCGGTGAGAAGGTCGCGACCAAGGTCCCGACGCCGACGGTGCCCAAGGGCCGCCGCGTGCTGATCGTCGACAAGAAGGATCGCAGCCAGACCCAGCTCGGGCTCGGCCTGCTCGGCATCAAGGCGCACGATCCTCTCTTCTTCCCTTTCCTCGTCGCGGACGCCGCGTTCGGCGGGACCTTCACGTCACGCCTCGTCGCCGAGGTGCGCGGCAAACGCGGCTGGAGCTACGGCGCGAGCAGCCAGATCACGGTCGCCGAGCAGCGCGACGCGTGGCGCGTGTGGACCCACCCGAGCGCCGACAACGCCGCCGCCTGCGCCGCGCTCGAGCTCGATCTGATCGAGAAGTTCGTCGACGAAGGTCCCACGGCACGCGAGGTGAGCCGCGCCAAACGGTTCCTCGCCAACGGCCGCTGCTTCGAGGAGGACACTGCCGCGCGTCGCCTCGATCTCCACCTCGGCGCGGAGCTCTTCGCGCTCGATCGCGCGCACGTCGATCGTTTCCGCCCGACCATCCGCAAGATCACGCGCGACGCCGCGCACGAAGCCTTCGCCGCGCGCGTTCGTCCGCGCGACGCCGCGATCGTCGCGGTCGGCTCCGCGAAGGCGCTCGCCGGTCCGCTCGGCGCGCTCCCCGGCGTGGTCGACGTGAAGATCGTCAAACACACCGCGCCGCTCTGAAGCCCGGCGCTGCGTCACGCGTCTCCTCGACTCTCCGACGTTCTCCGACGTTCTCCACGAGCCCCGATCATGCGAGTCCTGCTCGTCGGCCTCGACTGCGCGCCCCCTGCGCTGGTCTTCGATCGGTTCGCGGACGTGATGCCGAACGTGGCCGCGCTGCGTGCCCACGGGCTCTCCGGTCCGCTGCGCAGCGTGATGCCGCCCATCACCGTGCCCGCGTGGACCTGCATGCTCAGCGGTCGCGATCCGGGCGAGCTCGGCCTCTACGGCTTCCGCAACCGCCCGCGCGATCACGGCTACGCGCTCTCGATGGCGAGCGCGCGCGACGTGAGCACGAAACGCGTCTGGGATCGCCTCGGCGAGAGCGGACGATCCTGCGCCGCGCTCTTCGTCCCACCGAGTCATCCTCCGAGCCCGCTGCGTGGCTCGATGGCCTCGTGTTTCCTCACGCCCCCCGGCGCCGCGTGGACCTTCCCGCCTTCGCGCGCGACGGAGTGGGAGTCCCGCTTCGGCGCCTACCGCTCCGACGTCGCGAGCTTCCGCGCCGGCGACCTCACACGCATCTTCGACGAGCTGCACGCGATGACCACGCAGCACTTCGCGATCGCGCGCCACGTCTGGACCGAAGAGCGACCGAGCTTCCTCGCGACGGTCGAGATGGGCCCCGATCGCCTGCACCACGCGGCGTGGGATCACCTCGATCCGACGAGCCCTCGTCACGTCGCCGGCAACCCGTGGCTCGATCGCGCGCGCGACTACTACGCGGCGCTCGATCGCGAGCTCGGCGCGTTGCTCGACGTCGCCTCCGACGCGGTGGTGATCGTCGCGAGCGATCACGGCGCGCGCGCCTGCGAGGGCGCGTTCGCGATCAACGAGCTCCTCCTGCGCGAAGGTTGGCTCGCCACCACCGACACCCCGAGCAAGCCGACCCCACTGCGCGACGTGATCGACTGGAAGCGCACGCGCGCGTGGGCGGAGGGCGGCTACTACGCGCGCGTCTTCTTCAACGTGCAGGGCCGCGAGCCCGAAGGCGCGCTCCCCGAGGCGCGGCTCGAGCGCGCGATCGACGACGTGCGCGCGCTCTTGCTCGCCGAAGGCCCGGTCGGTACGAGCGTCTGGCGTCCGACCGAGCTCTACGGCGAGGTGCGCGGCGTCGCGCCCGAGCTGCTCGCGGTGGTCGGCGATCTCGCGTGGCGCAGCGTCGGCACGCTCGGCCACGGCGCGGTGAAGCTCACCGAGCTTCCTGCAGGCGTCGACGGCGCGAACCACGACTGGAACGGCATCGTCGTGATGAGCGGCGGCCCCTTCACCTCCACGACGTCGCGCACGATCGACGCCTCGATCTTCGACGTCGGCCGCACCGTGCTCGGCCTCTTCGGCGTCGACCCCGGCCCGCGTTGGCGGGGTCGCGACTGGAGCCGCGCCTGAGAGACGCCCAGCGCACACAGTTGAAAGTAACGCTTCTAACTTCTAGCATCACACCCGTGGAGGTGTGTGATGCGTGGCTCATGGCTTGGCTTGATCGTGCTCGCCCTCGCGGGCGGCACGGGGGGTGGTGACGACGACGGAGGTGCGGAGGTCGACGCCTCGACGCCGCTCGACGCGACGTCGATCGATGGTGGAGACGACGAGAATCCCTCGCTGGACGCGGGCGATCCGACGCGCGACGGAGGTGACGCTCCCGGCGCGGGCTGCGAAGGCGCGACCCTTCGCGACCTCCCCGCGCTCCCCGAAGCCCGCGGTCCGTGGGACGTCGGCGCACGCACGGTGACGGTCGGGCGCCTCACGGCCGAGGTCTGGTACCCCGCCGCGCCCGGCGGCGCGGGCGACGCCGTCCGCTACGACCTGCGCCAATGGCTCCCGCCCTCGGAGCGCGAGTCGATCCCCGACGACGACAACCCGTGGCAGGACTGCGACTGCCGACGCGACCTCCCGCTCGACGAAGCCCACGGCCCGTACCCGGTCGTCGTCTTCGCCCACGGCACCGCCGCCTTTCGCACGCAGTCGCTCTCGATCCTCACGCATTGGGCGAGCCGCGGCTTCGTCGTGATCGCCGCCGACCACCCGGGCCTCTTCCTCGGCGATCAGCTCGCGCTCGCGTGCCCCGACGACGCATCGGGTCCTCGCAACGTGCCGGGCGACGTCCGGCTGCTCGTCGACGCGCTCGACGCCCCGAGCGGAGAGCTCGCGTTCCTCGAAGGCCACATCGATCGTGCGCGCCTCGGCCTCGCGGGACACAGCGCGGGCGGCGCGGTGACCGGCCTCGCAGAGAGCACGCGCGCGCAGGTCGTCATCGGCCTCTCGTCCAGCCAGCCCGCGTCGGCGTCGCCCAACCTTCGCGCGTCGCTCTTCCTCGGCGCCGAAGAAGACGCGGTGGTGCGCTACTCGCAGACCGTCGAGGCCTACGAGCGATCCGCCGATCCGAAGTGGTTCCTCGGCATCGCGGGCAGCGGCCACCTCGCGCCCTCCGATCTCTGCGACCTCGAGAACGGCGAAGGCCAAGATCTCGTCGACGTCGCGCAAGAGCACGGCGTGTGCGGCGCGATGTTCGCGTCCATCCTCTTCGACTGCCAGGACTCGCACATCGATCCCGAGGACGCGCGCATCATCACGCGCGCGATCACGACCGCGGTGTTGGAGCAGACGCTGCACTGCCAAGACCGCGCGGCAGAGATCGCGGCGATCCCCGATCGATTCGACGCGGTGTCCGAGCTGAGGCCTTGACGGTCGACGCTCGGTGAGCCGACGGCCCCGCGTGCACCGAGGCCGCGTGCTCACCGCTCGCGAGAGCTCCGCGCTCACGGCTCGCGAGAGCTCCGCCCATCCGCGCGAGAGCGCTCGTACCGCGCTCGCGTGAGGACTCCCCTATCTCGCGCGAGCGCTTCGTCGTACCTGCGCGCGCATGGACATCCGCAAGGTGGCGGTGCTCGGCGCGGGCACCATGGGACACGGCATCGCGCAGGTCTGCGCGCAGAGCGGCTTCGAGGTCGCGCTCGGTGACGTCAGCGACGTCCAGCTCGCGAAGGCGGTCGAGAAGGTGCGTGGCAGCCTCGAGAAGCTCGCCAGCAAGGGCAAGCTCGACGCCGACGTCGCCACCATCCTCGGCCGCCTCACGGTCTCGAGCGCGATGGATCGCGTGCTCGAGGGTGCCGACCTCGTGATCGAAGCGGTGCCGGAGAAGATGGAGCTCAAGCTCGAGCTCTTCCGCACCGCGAGCGTGAAGGCGCCGCCGCACGCGATCTTCGCCACCAACACCTCGAGCCTCTCCGTCACGGAGATCGCCGCCGACACCGGGCGCTCCGAGCGCGTCGTGGGCCTGCACTTCTTCAACCCCGTGCCCGTGATGGAGCTGCTCGAGATCGTGCGCGGACTCTCCACCGACGACGCGACGGTCGACGCCGCCCTCGCCTTCGCGCGGCGCATCGGCAAGGACCCGATCGTCGTGAAGGATTGGCCGGGCTTCGCGACCTCGCGCCTCGGCATCATCCTCGGCTGCGAGGCCATCCGCATGGTCGAGCAGGGCGTCGCATCGCCGGCCGACATCGACAAAGCGATGAAGCTCGGATACCGCCACCCGATGGGTCCGCTGGAGCTCACCGACCTCGTGGGGCTCGACGTGCGGCTGCACATCATGGAGCACCTGTTCGCCGAGCTCGGCGAGCAGTTCCGCCCGCCCGCGCTGCTCCGCCAGATGGTCCGCGCCGGCAAGCTCGGCCGGAAGAGTGGCGAAGGCTTCTACCGATATTGAGACCGTTCCATCCGATCGTGATCGGAGCCGCGCCTCGAGAGACGTTCCAGGACTTCTCACGCTCATCCACGAAACGCGCGAAACGAGACGAGCCGACTCCGAAGAGCCGGCTCGTTTCTTTTCGTATTCGAAGACGCGTTCAGACGCTCATTCTGGACCGTCCGGGATCTCGATCACCGGCGGAACCAAGAAGAACACATCGCGTCGATCGAGCTCCGTGAACCCGTCGCCGATCACGCGGATCGTCCCGCGGAAGACCTGCGGCGAGCTGGTAGGCATCACGGTGTCGTTCTGCTTCACCACGATGTCGAAACACACCGGGTTGCCGGGCGTGACGTTGTCGATCGCGTCCGCGTAGGTGTCTCCGTTGGTGTCGCGCAGGCGATCGCCCGGGAAGACCGTGCAGGTGCGCCCCATGACGTCGCCGCCGTCGTTGTTGACGACCAGGTGGTCGACGAACGCCGCGAACGAATCGACCGCGTCGCTCGGATCGTCCTCGAAGACCACGCTGATGTCGAGCGGCGTGGAGTTCGCGAGGGTGCGGATCTGATTGAGCACGACGTCGCCGATGCTGCCCGACGCGGTGCTGTAGAGCGGGGCGCCCGCGCCATCCACGGCCCCGGTCGCGGTCGCGAGCGCCTGCAGGTTCGCCTGCCCCCCGGTCCCTTGGCCCACCCCGATCACCCGGATGTTCCGCGCGGTGAGCTCAGCGATCGTTTGGTCCCAAGTCGGCGTCGTCGCGCCGATGGAGCCGTTGTTGTAGGCGAACGCACCGCCCGGGCCGTTGTGCGTGTAGATGTCCGTGATCGCGACGACGATCGGCACGGCACCGCTGCGAAAGCACGGATATCCGAAGGTTCCCGCCGGGCAGTTCGTGCCTTCACCCGCGCCTGTGGCCGGCATGCCGCTGGTCCCACCGAGCCGCGTACCGGTCGCGATCGACCACAACGCGGGGACCAGACTCTCCGCGCCGTCGTTGCCACCCGCGGGCGAGTATCGGCTCGTCGCGCTCGCAGCCGCCGCCTCGTCGTTGGTCACGCTCTGATAGTTCCGATACGCGAAATCACCCGAGCTCCCGTATGGACTGACGGGGTAGTCGCGGTAGTCGCCGATGCCCACCCAGACGTTCGGAATCTCCATGCGAACCCGGGGAATGAACGTCGCGATGCTGCTTCGAAGGCTGGTGATCGACGAGCCCATCGAGGCCGTCGTGTCCATCAAGAAGTACACGTCGGCGACCTGCAGGTTCGTCGAGAACACGAGCGTGTCCTCCGGCGGATCCGGCGGCATCATGTACGGCTCGAAGAAGACGAAGTCGCCGCGCGTACGCGGGCTCGAGTCGGGGTTCGTCGCGTCTCCGGCGCACGTCGCATCCCCCTCGGGACACGCACCGATCTCGACGAGATCCGTCACGCCGTCCCCGTCGGTATCCGCGTTCGTCCGGTTGGTGCCGAATCGGCGCTCGTCCGCGTCGCTAAGACCGTCGTTGTCCGAGTCCGGATCGCGGAAGTCCGGGATCCCGTCGCCATCCGTGTCGACCGGCGCAGTCGTCGGATCACGCGACGGAGGACCCGCCTCTTCGAGGTCGGGATAGCCGTCGTTGTCGCTGTCGAGATCGAAGCGATCCGGAATCCCGTCGCTGTCGGTGTCCGCGGGCGGGAGGAACTCCCAACCGTCGCCGATGGTGTCGTCGTCGGAGTCGAAGTCGCGGAAGTCCGGCAACCCGTCGCCGTCGTTGTCGTTCGGCGACGCGGGATCGCCGATCTCCTGCGCGTCGCGGACGGTGTCGTTGTCGTCGTCGAGGTCTCGGTAGTCGAGGATGCCGTCGCCGTCCGCGTCGCTCGTGCCCTCGGTGACGTCGGGCATCCCGTTGCCGTCCGAGTCGGTGTCTTGGAAGTCGGGCGTTCCGTCGCCGTCCGAGTCGATCGGCGGTCGGTCACCGCCGCCCGACACACGCTCGACCGAGTCCGGAATGCCGTCTCCGTCGCTGTCGAGGTCGAGGTAGTCGGGGGTTCCGTCGCCGTCGGTGTCGGTGCCGAGCCCGCGACCTTCCCAGTCGTCACCGATGCCGTCGCCGTCCGCGTCGGCGGCAGGCGGTCGATCGACGTCGCCGTCCACGACACTTCCGTCGCGCGTGGGATCTCCACTGCCCCCACCCGGCGAGCACGCGAACGCGCCCAGCGAGAGCACACAAGCCAATGTCATTCGAAGCTTCATCTCGACCTCCGACGATCTGCAGCACGTCGTGGGGCACGCACTGAGCCGCCTCGACGAGAGACGAATCAGGAAACGTGCCGACCCGAAAACTCCGCGCCACGCACGACCGTGGGGCCCGTCGACCCGAGGCCACGCGCGGCTCTCGACGCCCGCTGCGACCCGAACGCCCCAGCACACGCCAGCGAACAGCGTACACGAGCCGCACCGATTCGTCGTCGCGTGCGGCCTTTCTTTCCGAGCGTCCGGTGCCCCGCGCGGGTTCCCCCGAGAACGCAGCGAGCGCCCCCTTCGTCGCGCGAGGGAGTGGTCTCTCGATCGAACGGGCCCTCGGTCGCGCCATCCTTTCACGCCCCGAAACGCCCCACCCCGCTCGACGCGCGCTCTTCGGCGCGCGAGCCGCAGTGAGGTCGTGGCATCCACGTCGCTCGACGCTCCCGCGCGTCCGGCATCACCCTGCGCCGCGACGTTGCCTACCGCCCTCCCCCTCGGCGAGACTGCGCCCCGGTGAGGGAACCTCGCGGGTGGGTTGAATCCACGTCCCGCCCGAGGCGTCCCTCGGCCCGCCGCGCGCGCGGCGCTTTCACGAGAGGATGAGGGATCCCATGAAGAAGCTTCGTTTGCTGGCGGGTCTGTACGCCGCCCTGGCTGCGATGACGGGCTGCGTCGTCGAGGTGAACTTCGAGCCGATCGGCGGCGACGTCTCGGTCGACGGCGCCTGGACGATCAACGGTGGCGCCGCGAGCACCGCGAGCTGCAGCGCGGCCGGCATCCAGACCGTGCGCTTGCAGATCTGCGAGTTCGTCGACGGCGATTGCTACACCGCGTCGAGCCTCGAAGCGGCCTGCTCCGCCGGCGGCTTCACCACCGCGCCCTTCCTGCTCGCCGACACCTACGCCCTCCGCTGGCAGGCCATCGCCACCAACGGAACGATCTCGAACGGCGAGTGGCAGACCGTCACGGCGCCTGCGGGCAGCACGATCGAGACGAACGTGGACTTCACGACCGACGGGGACACCCTCGACGGCACCTGGACCATCGGCGGTCAGCCCGCGAACGCCACGAGCTGCGCCGCGGCCGGCATCATGAACGTTCGCCTCGCGTTCCACACGAACGACCAGGGCACCGCGCTCTTCCGCGACTTCACCTTCCCCTGCAGCGCGGGCAGCTTCGACAGCCGCAGCGGCATGGGCCCCACGCTCCCCGACGGCATGTACTACAGCCAGTGGCAGGCCCTCGACGCGGCCGGCGCCGTGATCGCGACGAGCGAGCTCCCGCTCCTCGAGCTCGACACCTCCGCCGTCACCCACGCCACCCTCGCCCCGGTCGACTTCCCCGCCGGCGAGCCGATGCTGGTGATCAACATCCGCTACGAGATCCCCGGCACCGCCACGGACGGCACCTGCGCGGAAGCGGGCGTGAGCAACAACCGCTACATCTTCGATCTCTTCACGGCGGGCGGCGCGGCGGTCAGCCTGGATCCGGACATCACGACCTGCGTGAACCAGGTCGAGCTCCCGGGTCTCGCGAACGGCACCTACAACCTCGAGATCGCCGCCGAGAGCGCGGACGGCTCGATCAAGTGGGGCACCGGCGCGATGGCTGCGTCGTCGTGTGGCGGCATCACCTACGACGGCGGCCTCACGATGTTCGATTGTTTCGTCGACATCACGCCCTGAAGCGCGACCCGAAAACCTCGTAGAAGCGGCGCCCCAGTGGCGCCGTTTCTCGTTGGTGCGCACGCACGCTGCGGTGGAGCGGACGCTCGCCACGACCTCGAGCTCTGAGAGACGCCTCCACGAGCCCGATGGACGCGCCGCGGCTTCTGCCCTAAGCGCTCGGGCATGAGCGGGGAGCTGCGCGTCGTGCTTCAGCAGGGACGCAACGTGGTCGCGACGTGGGAGAACTTGGTGCTCGCGGTCTGGGGGGAGTCGCCCTCTGCGGGGCCGATGACCGCCATCCACCAGTCGCACCTCGAGCTCCTGAAGACGCACGAGCGCGTGGGGCACCTCGTGCTGATCCACGGGATGCCGAAGATCCCCACGCCCGAGGCACGTGATCTCGCGGGTCGGTACAACGAGCGCTCGCGCATGAGCTCGATCGCGGTCGTGCTCGACGGCGAAGGGTTCTGGGCGAGCGCGGCCCGTGGGTTCCTGACCACCGTGCTCTTCCTCCAACGCAGCAAGGCGCCGACCCAGCTCTTCCGCACGCTCGACGAAGCGCTGCACTGGCAGAGCGACACCCTCGGCGCCCTCGCGCCCGATCGTCAGGGGGCCAAGCGCGTGATCGGCGAGCTGCGTGAGCTCTCGGCCCGCGCGCCGAGCCCCGACTGAGGCGTCCGAGGGTCGACCTCTCCGCCGTGAGCGGGCTTCTCGATTTCGGAGGGCTCGACCCGTTCAAGCGAGCCACCGCCTCGATCTCCGAGGGGTCGAGCGTTCCAAGACCAGAACCCTCCGCGATCTCCGAGGGGTCGACCCTTCCAACACGAGACCCTCGTCGATCTCGGAGGGGTACCCCCTTCCGAAACGAGAAACCTCCTCGATTTCAGAGGGGTCCCCCCTTCGAGAACGCCAACCTCGAGCGAAGGAGCAGCTCGAGCGTGCGAGATCCCGCGCAGCTCGGGACCTCGAGAGCCGAGCGGCTCGTTTGCTGTGCTGACGTGAGCGCTTGACGTCGGCCCACTACGTCTCCAGGAAGTGCCCAACAAAATCTGGGCACTACTTAGACAGGCGCATCCAAGCCTCCGGCGCGCCGGCCCAGCAGGAGGATTCTTCCATGATCACGCGCATTTCGATTTCGCTCGCCCTGGCCCTCGGCCTCTTCGCTTGCGGCGGTGAGAGCGCCGAGCCGGAGGCCGAAGCCTCGACGGGCGGCGAGATGGACGAGCCGATGGCAGAAGAGGCCGCGGCGAGCGACATCGTCGACACCGCCGTGGCGGCGGGCAGCTTCTCGACCCTCGCGGCCGCGCTCCAGGCGGCCGGTTTGGTCGACACCCTCAAGGGCGAGGGGCCCTTCACGGTGTTCGCGCCCACCGACGAAGCCTTCGCCGCGCTCCCCGAAGGCACGGTCGAGAACCTGCTCCGCCCCGAGAACCGCGACCAGCTCGTGGCCGTGCTGACCTACCACGTGGTCAGCGGCGACGTGCGCGCGGCCGACGTCGCGGGCCTCACCGAGGCGACCACCGTCCAGGGCGGCGCGCTCGCGATCGACACCTCGAACGGCGTCCGCATCAACGACGCCACCGTCACGCAGGCCGACGTCGTCTGCTCGAACGGGGTCATCCACGTGATCGACAAGGTGCTCCTCCCGCCGCAGTGAGCGGTCGGTCTTCGACGCGACGAGCGGCTTCGACGAGATCCCGTCGAGGCCGCTTCTTCGTGCAGGAGCGCGAAACCTACGGGTAGCCAATCTCGAGTCGGTCTTCTTCGAGCTCATCGACCGTACGCTCCGCGCAGAGCGCGTGGAGCAGCGCGGCGTCCAGCGGGGCGCCGCTGAGCACTCGCTCGATCGGCTCGAGCGGGAGATCGACCTCGAAGTAGTCGGCCGCGAACGCTCGGTAAGTCTCCGGATCTCCGGACAAGAACCCCTGCGCGTCAGTCATCGCGTCGGCGTCACCGCGAACGGTCCAGCCCTGACCTGGCACGAAGAACCCGCCGAACGTCACGTCGTCCATCGAGAACGCCGCTTCGTGGAGCTGTGCCTTCAGGATCTCCGGACAATCGCGATAGACCTCCGAGGGAGCGGCACGCGGTAGCTCGTGAAAGAAAGCTTTGACGAACACGTGAATCCCCGATTCCGGGGTGCCCACGAAGACGAGGAACCACTCGTCCCCGGACCCATTTCGCATCGAGGCCATCCGCTCGGTGTGGCTTCCGGCGGCACGGTCGCTCCAGGCAGCATTGAACGAGAAGTAGCGGTCCTCCCACGCTTCGCTCCGGATCGCGTCGAGCATCGCGAGGCCACGGCAGATGCGTTCTAGGTCGGCGGCGTCGGGGAGCGTGAGCATCGACGCGCACGCTATCCCGAACGGACGCCAAGGAGCGACGCCCCGATCGTGGGGTCGGGTCGCTGTGGGATCGGGTCGACGTCACCCCCACGTGCCATCCTGGGGAGCCCATGACTTCGGCCCTGGCTTTCGCGAACCGCGCGACGCGCGCTTGGTTCGAGGCGTCGTTCGAGGCGCCCACCGTCGCGCAGACGAAGGGGTGGCCGGCGATCGCGTCGGGGGCGTCGACGCTGCTGCTCGCGCCGACGGGGTCGGGCAAGACGCTCTCGGCCTTCCTGGTCGCGATCGATCGGCTCTGCTTCGGGACGCGGTCCACGGTCAGCACACCGACCCAGACGCGGGAGCTGCCGAGCACGACCTCGCGCACGAAGTCGAGCAAGCGGACCTCCGCCGCTCCGTCGGGCTCGCCGACGATGGGGACGACCACGGTCCTCTCGAACACGACCTCGACGGCGACGCCCTCGACGACGCCGATCTCGACGAAACCCGGCGTGCGGGTGCTCTACGTCACCCCGCTCAAAGCGCTCGGCGTCGACGTCGAACGCAACCTGCGCGCGCCGCTCGCGGGGATTCGCGCGACCGCGCAGCGGCTCGGAATCCCGTGTCGCGAGGTCAGCGTCGGCGTGCGGAGCGGCGACACCACGGCGGCGGAGCGCGAGCGGCTGCGACGCGAGCCGCCCGAGATCCTGATCACGACGCCCGAGTCGCTGTACCTGATGCTGACCTCGCGCGCGGCGGAGGGGCTGCGCTCCGTCGAGACGTTGATCGTCGACGAGATCCACAACCTCGTGCCGAGCAAACGTGGCGTGCACCTCGCGCTCTCGCTGGAGCGGCTGGAAGCGATTCGCGAGGGGGGCACTCCGCTGCAGCGCATCGGGCTCTCGGCCACGCAGCGGCCCCTCGACGAGGTCGCGCGCTTCCTCGGTGGGCTTCGACGCGAGGGGGATCAGCTCGTGCCGCGCGAGGTGACGATCGTCGACGCGAAGTCGCCGAAGGCGTTCGAGGTCACGGTCGAAGTCCCGGTGGAGGACTTGGCGCGCCTGGAGCTGGAGGTCCCGAGCGATCGCGGTGTTGGAGACGGAGACCCCGTCGATGACGGAGACCCCGTCGGTGACGGAGACCGCGTCGGTGACCCCGTCGGTGATGGTGACCCGCACGACGAGCTCGGGTCGCTCGACGAGGTGCTCGGCGAGCTCGACGCGTTCGACGCTTCGCTCGGTTCGCTCGACTACTCGGGGAACGCGAGCGGACGCGGCGCGGGTCCGGTCAGCGTCTGGCCCGCGATCCACCCGCGGCTCGTCGCGCTGATCCGCGCGCACCGCTCGACCATGATCTTCGTGAACAGTCGGCGGCTCGCGGAGCGGCTCGCCGAAGCGCTCAACGAGCTCGCCGGCGATCCGGGCCTCTGCCGCGCGCACCACGGCTCGATGGCCAAGGAGCTGCGCGCGGAGGTCGAAGATCGACTCAAGCGCGGGCAGCTCCCCGCGATCGTCGCGACCAGCTCCCTCGAGCTCGGCATCGACGTGGGCGCGGTCGATCTCGTGATCCAGATCGAGGCCCCGCCGAGCGTAGCCTCCGGCATCCAGCGCATCGGGCGCGCGGGACACCAGGTCGGCGCGACGAGCCGCGGCCGCATCTTCCCGAAGTACCGCGGCGACCTGCTCGCGTGCGCGGCCGTCGTGCAGCACCTGCACGAAGGCAAGGTCGAGGCGACCTACTACCCACGCAACCCGCTCGACGTGCTCGCACAGCAGCTCGTCGCGTTCGTGGTGGAGCGCGGACAGATCACCGTCGACGAAGCGTACGCGCTCGTGCGTGGCGCGGCGCCCTTCGCGGAGCTCCCGCGGCGCAGCTTCGAAGGCGTGCTCGACATGCTCAGCGGTCGCTACCCGAGCGAGCGCTTCGGCGAGCTGCGCGCGCGGCTCACCTACGACCGCCTCGAAGGTGTGCTCCGACCGCGCAAGGGCGCGCGCCTGCTCGCGATCGCGAACGCGGGCACGATCCCGGATCGTGGGCTCTACGGGGTCTTCCTCGCGGACGGTCGCTCGGGCGGCAAGAGCGCGGATCCCTCGTCCGACACGAGCGATTCGAAGCGTCAGCCGCGTTCGATCCGCGTGGGCGAGCTCGACGAGGAGATGGTCTTCGAGTCGCGCGAGGGCGAGATCTTCCTGCTCGGCGCAAGCTCGTGGCGCATCGAAGAGATCACCCACGACCGCGTGCTCGTGAGCCCCGCGCCGGGCGAGCCGGGCAAGATGCCGTTCTGGCGCGGCGATCAGCCGGGGCGACCCGTCGATTTCGGGCGCGCGATCGGCGAGCTCGCGCGGGTGCTCCTGAAGCTCGACGACGACGAAGCGACGGCGCGCCTCGTCGAGCACCACGGCCTCGACGTGCGCGCGGCGGAGAACCTCGTGCGCTACCTGCGCGACCAGGAGCGCGAGTCCGCGGTGCCGACCGACAAACGCATCGTGATCGAACGTTTCGTCGACGAGCTCGGCGATCCGGTGGTCGCCGTGCTCACACCCTTCGGCAAGACGGTGCACGCGCCCTGGGCGACCGCGGTGCAGGCGATGCTGAGCCAGCGGCGCGGCATCGAGGCGGACGTGCTGCACGGCGACGACGGCATCGTCTTCCGCTTCGTCGACACCGACGAGCCGCCCGAGGACGCGTTCTTCTTGCCCGATCCCGACGAGGTCGAGCGCCTCGTCACCGAAAGGCTCTCGTCGACCTCGCTCTTCGCGTCGCACTTCCGAGAGAACGCCGCGCGCGCGTTGCTCCTGCCGCGGCGCCGTCCGGGGCAGCGCACGCCGCTCTGGGCGCAGCGCCGCAAGAGCGCGCAGCTCCTGCAGGTCGCGACGGAGTCGAACGACTTCCCGATCGTGCTCGAGACCTACCGCGAGGTGCTGCGCGACGTCTTCGATCTCGGCGCGCTGCAGACGCTGCTGCGCGACGTTCGCGATCGACGCGTGCGCGTGAGCGCGGTGCAGACGAAGGCGCCCTCGCCCTTCGCGGCCTCGCTGCTCTTCCACTACGTCGCGAGCTTCATGTACGAGGGCGACGCCCCGCTGGCGGAGCGCCGCGCGCACGCGCTCACCCTCGATCACGCCCAGCTCCGCGCGCTGCTCGGCGAGCCGGAGCTCCGCGAGCTGCTCGACGCGGACGCGGTGCGCGAGGTCGAGCGCCAGCTCCTGCGTCTCGACCGCGCGCTCGACGGCGCGGACGACGTGCACGATCTCCTGCTCGCGCTCGGCGATCTCTCGCGCGCCGAGCTGCACGCATATCCCTCGAAGGGCGCGATCGATCCGTGGATCGACGCGTTGCTCGCGGCGCGACGGATCGTGGAGCTGCGCATCGGCGGAGAGCCACGGCTCGCCGCGACGGAAGACGTCGCGCGCTACCGCGACGCGCTCGGTGTGGTGCCTCCGCGTGGGGTGCCCGAGGCGCTGCTCGCGCCGGTCGACGACCCGCTCGGGCAGCTCGTCGGTCGCTACGCACGCACCCACGGTCCCTTCACGGCGGAGGAGTGCGCGGCGCGGCTCGGGCTCGGGATCGCCCCGGTGCGAGAGACCCTCGCGCGGCTCGCGAGCGCGGGGAGGCTCGCGGTCGGCGAGCTGCTGCCGACCGAGCTCATGCGCGAGCGAGGTCGTCGCGGCGGTCACGAGCACTGCGACGTCGAGGTCCTCCGCCGCATCAAGCGGCGCTCCCTCGCGAAGCTCCGCGCGGAGGTCGAGCCGGTCGAGCCCGCGGTCTATCAGCGTTTCGTGCTGCAATGGCAGGGCGTGGGCGCGGATCGGCGAGGGCTCGACGCGTTGGTCGGCGTGATCGAGCAACTCCAAGGCGCCCCGATCGCGGCGAGCGATCTGGAGGCGCGAGTGCTGCCTTCACGGCTCTCCCGCTTCGATCCCCGCGACCTCGACGAGCTCTGCGCGACCGGTGAGGTGATCTGGCGCGGCATCCAGCCGCTCGGCGACAAAGACGGACGTGTCGCGCTCTACCTCGCGGATCATTACGCGCTCCTCGCGCCGCCGAATCCCGAATCCCGCGAACCACGCGACCCAGATCTCTCGAACAAACTTCGCGAGCTCCTCCACGCGCGCGGCGCGGTGTTCTTTCGGGATCTCGTGCGCGACGCGGGGCGTATGCCGAGCGAGGTGCACGACGCGCTCTGGGATCTCGTCTGGGCGGGCGAGGTCACCAACGACACCCTCGCGCCGCTGCGCTCGCTCCGCGCCCCCGCGCGGCGTTCCTCCCGGCGCACTCGCCTCGGCGCACGCAGCGCGACGACTCCGGCAGGCAGCGAGGGGCGCTGGTCGCTCTTGCCGACGGTGGAGACGAGCGCGACCGAGCGGCTCGAAGCGCTCGCCACGCAGCTCCTCGAACGTCACGGCGTGCTCGTGCGCGAGGCGGTGCACGCGGAGCTTCAGGCGCTCGGGCTGCCGGGTGGCTTCTCGGCCGTGTATCCCGTGCTTCAAGCGATGGAAGAAGCCGGCAAGGTGCGGCGCGGCTACTTCGTGGCCGGCCTCGGGGCGGCGCAGTTCGCCTTGCCCGGGGCGGACGATCGTTTGCGGGATCGCCGCGACGACGCAGACGCGATCGCGGTGGTGCTCGCGGCCGACGATCCCGCGAACGTCTACGGCAACGCGCTGGCGTGGCCGAGCGCGACCGAGGGCGCCGAGAGCGGCAAACGCCAGGCGGGCGCGCGCGTGGTGCTGCACCGAGGCGCGCTGGTCGGGTTCCTCGGGCGCGGCGGCAAATCGCTCACGACCTTCCTGCCGGAGTCGGAGCCCGAGCGGACCCACGCGATCGGCGCGCTCGTCGACGCGATCGGTCGCGGCGAAGGGCTCGCGCGAGGTCGTCGCGGCGGCGCGGGTGTGGAGCTCGCACGCGTCGACGGCGCGCCCGCGACGACCAGCGCGCTCGCCAATGCGTTCGTCGACGGCGGCTACGTCCGCGCGGGTGAGACGTTGTTTCGACGACTCACGGATTGAACGGCACCCGAGGGAGACAGGACGAGCCATCGAGGCTCATCGCGCGTCGTACGCACAACGAAACCCCTCGAACGCCAAGAAGGTGCGAGGGACTCCCGTCCCGTTCGGAATCTCGAGGTAGTCCTCGTGTCCCCAACGGTGCGCGTTCGTGCCTTCGTCGATCGTCTGCCACACGTGCCCACCCCGCTGCACGTAGTCGTGCGGGTCGCCTTCGTCGCGAATGCGGAGTGGGTTCTCGAGCGAAGCCTCCGACGCCCAGTATCCCCTCCCGATCGGCGCGAGGAAGTCGGCCACGAGCTCGGACGCGTTCCCCGCGAGATCGTGAAAGCCTCGCGGGTCGGCCGGACAGGTACCGACGAGCCTCGGCGGCTCTTCGGGAATGCCCGTCAACCACGCGCGCTCGCACTCCGGCCCGATCGTGAGCATCGGATCCTCCTCGCCCCACGGCCACGTCTGACCCGGATCGGGACCACGCGCTGCGTACTCCCACTCGACCTCGGTCGGAAGGCGCCCTCCGTCCCAGATGCAGAACGCCTGCGCGAGCGTCCACGGAAGGCAGACCATCGGCTGTCCATCACGCTCGCGCCCGACGAGCGCCCCGGGAGTGAACCGGGACCACGATTCCTGGCACCCAGAGCCCGTCGTCAGAGCGGGACGCTCGCCCCCCTGAAGCCGCGCCGGCTGAGCCACCAAGACGTCGCCGCTCGGGTACGTGACGCTTCGGTCGGCCAAGAGCTCCTCGTCGGGGAGCTCCCAGAACTGACGGAAGCGCCCGACCGTCACCTCGAACCGATCGAGGTAGTACGGGTCGAGCGCTACGATCCGCGGTCCGACCGGCGTGCTCGCCTCGCGGCGAGGAAAGTCACCGAACCGGAACGGAACCTCCGGGTCCACGCGGATCACGCTCGGACGTCCCCCGACGACGCAGCCCGCGAGGCGCGGGTTGTCGCGACAGGTCCGAGACACCGCCGGTGGAGGTCCCGCGTCCGCGTCCGCGTCCGCCCCCGCGTCCACCTGGGCATCGCCGGCATCGAGCGGATCCGGAAACACGCGCCCCGGCGAACCCGACGGCGGCGCGACGCACGTCACGCTCGAGGGATCGCAGATCTCGCCGCGCGACGCGCACGTCGTCCAGAGGTCGGCGCACGAACGCGAGAGCAGCATCGAGTAGTAGAGCACCCGCCCCTTCACGAAACGGATCGGGAGCTGCTGACCGACCAACACTCCCCCCGACGCGTCGAACAACCGCACCCGCGTCGTGGCGGGCACGTCGGCATCCGTCGGAAGGAGCGTCACGTTGAAGCGCCGCCCGACCTCGGTCGCACCCGGCACCTCGCTCAGCGCTCGCCGTGCCGGGTTGTCGGTGTTGGATTGGATGCGTCCCCCTTCGACCGCGAGCTCGAGCTCGACCGCTTCTTCGCCGAGCGCGTAGCCATCGATGGCGACCTCGATCACGACGCCGGTGGGCTCGGCGCACGCAAGAAGCACGAGCGGCGCGACGCGCAGAAGACGATTCATCACGAGTCGATTCATCACGAGGCGACTCATCACAAGTCTGGGAAGGAGTCTCGAGGGAGAGGATCTGGACGTCCGAACCACGCACCGAGCGCGACCGCGCCCGCGACGACCCCGACGAGCGTGAGAGCGATCGCCACACGGCGAGCACGCCGCGATCGCGGCTCCACCACGGGAGCTGGCACGTGCGCCTCGAGCGAGACGCGGGGAACGAGATCGAAGCGCTCCTCCGCCGTAGCGCCCGCGAGCAGGGTGATCGAACGCCGGCTCGCCTCGTGATCGTCGGCCCGCACCTCCACGCGACGCGCCCCCGGGTCGAGCACGAGCGTGCGCTCGGAGCCGACGCCGGGGACCACGGCGCCGTCGACAACGACTGTCGCGCTCGGCGGCGCGACCCGAACGACCAGCGTCGCGAGCGACGCGCGCAGTCGACCTCGCAACGCCTCGGCGTCGCGCACGTCCGCTTCGCTCGGCGACAGCTCGTGCAACGAATCGAGCGCTCGCAGCGCTGCGGTCGGCCGCCCGAGGCGCGCGTGCTGCACGGCCACGTTGAACGCCGTGCTCGCGCGCGGGACGAGCTCGAAGGAACGCTCGAAGTGGATCAGGGCGTCCGCGTGTGCGCCCGCTTCCGCTGCGGCGAGCCCCCGCTCGAAGAGTGCGCGCGCTCGCGCTTCGGCGGTGTCGTCCGCGACCGCTTCGTTCGGTGCCTGCGCCGCGAGAGGGCTCGGCGCGAACGCCACGAGCGCGACGCCGAAGATCGCCGCGAGCCCATCGCGACGCACACGACGCGCCCGCGCGACCTCGACGAAGGCACGCGATTCGGTTCGGTCGACGGTCGCCGAGATCGCAGACATGAGCCGCCCAACGCTGACGCACCCGCATCACACGGCAAGCACTTTCATCCGACGCCGCGCACCGAAACCCCTATTCTCGGGGGTCTTTGGTAAAGACCCCCTCCACTGGGTCAAGCCCAGTGGAGCCTCCCCCAAAACCCCTATTCTCGGGGTCTTTGGTAAAGACCCCCTCCACTGGGTCAAGCTAAGCGGAGCCTCCCCCAAAAC
>ERZ761607.2114-NODE-2114-length-22484-cov-4.786660_pt1 | contig 22484 bp, 19 predicted proteins | sample MGYA00511164_ERZ761607 | MGnify/ENA primary metagenome ERZ761607 (study PRJEB28899, sample SAMN02445080) | bioreactor sludge metagenome | biome: EBPR sludge | place: Australia: Brisbane, Thorneside Wastewater Treatment Plant | collected 2011-06-22 ... | reverse complement strand
GGCAGAGGCTGATCACCTGTTGGTGGCCGCGGTGCACACCGTCGAACACACCGGCCGCGGCGACCACCGGGCGGCGGATCGAGGCGAGTTGGTCGAGCGTGCGCAGGACGTGCATGGCCGTACCTCAAGCGAGCAGGGCGGGCACCTGGCGGATCGGGATGATGCGTTGCAGGAAGGCGGCGGGATCGAGCGCGAGCAGGTCGGGCAGGGTGATCGCGTCGTCGATCGAGAAGTTCCCCGAGCGGGTGCGGCGCAGCGCCTTCAGGTGGGCGCCGCAGCCGAGTTCCTCGCCGATGTCGGCGCAGAGGGTGCGGACGTAGGTGCCCTTGGTGCAGCGCAGGGTAAAGGCGGCCTCGTCGCCGGTCTTGCCGTTCAGTTGGAACTGGTACACGTGGATGAAGCGGGCTTCGCGCTCGATGGTTTCGCCCTTGCGGGCGAGTTTGTAGAGCGGCACGCCGTTTTTCTTCACGGCGGAAACCATCGGCGGGGTCTGCATCTGGTCGCCGATGCGTTTGGTCATTTGTTCGCGGAGCAGGTCTTCGGTCACATGGGCGGCGGAACGTTCCTCGATCACCTGGCCGTCGGCGTCCTGCGAGTCGGTGCTGATGCCGAGGCGCATCACGCCCTCGTAGGTCTTGTCGGAGCCCATGATCCGGTCGGACAGGCGGGTGCCGCGGCCGACCAGCAGGATCAGCAGGCCGGTGGCCAGCGGGTCGAGGGTGCCGCCGTGGCCGACTTTTTTCAGGCGGAAGTGGTTGCGGACCTTCGCGACCACGTCGTGCGAGGTGAAGGTGGCGGGCTTGTCGATCAGCAGGACGCCGTCCCACGGGTCGAATTCGGTCGGCTGGTACGAGCGGAACTGGTTCATGACGGCTCGTCCGGGCGGTCGGGGGAGGCGGGCGCCTCGTCCTCGAGGCGGGCCAGCAGGTTCAGGACGCGGTCGCCCTGTTCGATCGAGTGATCCAGTTCGAAGTTCACGTGCGGGGTGTACTTCAGCACGACATGGCGGGCGATGTTGCCTTGGATCTCCTTGCGGTGCGACTTGATCAGGTTCAGCAACTGGTGCTGGCGGGCCTCGTCGCCGCGGATCGAGACGAACACGCGGGCGTTGCGGAGGTTGCTGGAGGTTTCCACGCGGGTCACGGTCACCGAGGCGATGTCGGCGCCGGGGTCGTTGATCACGCGGAACAGCGACTCGGCGATCTCCTGCTTCAGCAACTGATTCACGCGGGTGAGGCGGTCGATGGACATGGGGGGACCCTCTCTGCGCCGTGCCGCCGGAGCGGTTACAGCTGCTGGGCGATTTTTTCCACTTCGTAGAACTCGATCACGTCGCCGATTTCGAAATCGCCGAAGTGGTCGAGGCGGATGCCGCATTCCTGGCCTTCGCGGACTTCGCTGGCGTCGTTCTGGAACCGTTTCAGGTTCGAGACCGCACCCTCGAAGATCACATCGCCCTTGCGGCGCACGCGGGCGCGGGAGCGGGAGGTGACCTTGCCGCCGCGGACGATGCAGCCGGCGACCTTGCCCTTCTTGCCGAGGTCGAACACCTGCTTGATCTCCACGTTGCCGTGGGCGGTTTCGCGCAGGATCGGGTCGAGCATGCCGGACATGACATTCTTGATGTCATCCATCAGCTCGTAAATGATGTTGTACAGGCGGATCTCGATGCCTTCGCGCTTGGCCAGGCCGGTCACGCCGTTTTCGGTGCTGGTGTGGAACCCGATGATGATCGCGTCGGAGGCGCTGGCCAGCAGCACATCGTTGCTGGTGATGTTGCCGACGCCGGTCAGCAGTGGTTTCACCGCGACCTTGGTGCTCTTGATGCCGTCGATGATATGCTGGATGGCTTCGATCGAGCCCTGGACGTCGGCCTTGATGATCACGCCGAGTTCCTTCTTCTCGCCGGTTTCGGCCTTTTGCATCAGGGCTTCGAGCGAGGCGCGGCGCGGGGCGCCGGTGGCCATGGCCTTCTCGCGGAGTTCCTGCTGGCGTTGCTCGGCGATGGCGCGGGCGGCGCGGTCGTCCTCCATCACGATGAATTCCGCGCCGGCTTCGGGAACGCCGGACAGGCCGAGGCACTTCACGGCGAACGAAGGGCCGGCTTCCTTCGTCTTCTTGCCGGTATCATCGATCAGCGCCTTTACCTTGCCCCAGTTCGGTCCGACGATGATGGCGTCGCCGAGGTGCAGCGTGCCGTTGCGGATCAGCAGGGAGGCGGTCGGGCCCATGCCGGGTTCGAGCTGGGCTTCGATGATGTAGCCCTGGGCGGTGGCCTTCGGGTCGGCCTTCAGTTCGAGGATTTCCGCCTGGAGGTTGATCATATCGAGCAGGTTGCTCACGCCTTCGCCGGTCAGCGCGCTCACCGGGCAGACGATGGTCGAGCCGCCCCAGTCTTCCGGAGCGAGGCCTTCGCCCTGCAACTGCTGCTTCACGCGGTCGGGGTTCGCGGCGCGGAGGTCGATCTTGTTGATCGCGACCATGATGCACACGCCGGAGGCCTTCGCGTGCTGGATGGCTTCGCGGGTCTGGGGCATCATGCCGTCCACCGCGTCGATCACGATCACGACAATGTCGGTCAGGTTCGCCCCGCGGGCGCGCATCTTGGTAAAGGCCTCGTGGCCGGGGGTGTCGAGGAAGGTGATCGGGCCGGTCGGGGTCGTTACCGTGTAGGCGCCGATGTGCTGGGTGATGCCGCCGTCTTCGCCGGCGGCGACCTTCGAGTTGCGGATGCGGTCGAGCAACGAGGTTTTGCCGTGGTCGACGTGGCCCATGAAGGCGACGACGGGCGGGCGGACCACCGAGGCGGCGGTGACTTCGGCCTTCTTCTTTGCCTCCTCCTCCACCTTCTTCGGGGCGGGCGGCGGGGGCTTGGGCGCCTTCTTCTCGAGTTCGACGGTAAAGCCGTGTTTCTCGGCCAGGGCCTGGATCGTCTTCAGTTCGATCTTCTGGTTGATCGAGGCAAAGATGTTCATGCCCATCAACTGGGCGATCAGCAAGTTCGGCTTCAGGCCCATCATGTCGGCGAGGTCGCGCACGACCATCGGCGGTTTCACGATCAGCGTTTTCGACGCGGGGCCGGCGGGTTTGGCGGCCTCGGCTGGTTCCGGTGCCGGTTCCGTCGCCACGGCGGCGGACGGCGTTTCCTTTGCCGGGGCCGGGGCGGCCGGAGCGGGGGGGGGCGTGTTCGCCGCGGGAGTTGCCGCGGTCTTGGTTGACATCAGGGCGCGGGCGTGGCGCACCTGCTCTTCAGTCAGGTTCGCCATGTGGGTTTTCAGGTCAAGCTTCAACGAGGCGTTGAGCTTGTCCATGATGTCCTTGCCGCTGACGTTCAGTTCTTTAGCTAGTTCGTGTACTCTCATGGTCCCGTTTCTATATCGACGGTGATTGGTCGAAGTGCCGTTCGGCGGCTTCGCGGATGCGGCGGGCGGATTCCGGGGTCACGCCTTCGATGGCTTCCAGGTCTTCCAGTTCGGCGGCGAGGATGCCTTCGAGGTTCAGGTAGCCGGACTGCACCAGCAGTTCGGCGTTCTCCTCGCCGATGCCCTCGATCGCGGCCATGCTGGCCACGGCCTGGGCGACCTTCTCCTCGAAGCTGATATCCGCTTCGTCCTTCTGGATGTCGATCTTCCAGCCGGTCAATTTCGCGGTCAGGCGGGCGTTCTGGCCCTTCTTGCCGATGGCGAGGGAAAGCTGATCCGCGTCCACGATGATGTTCACCGTGCGCATCGTCTCGTCGATGGTCAGGCGGACCAGCTTCGCCGGGGCGAGCGCGTTGGTCACGAAGGTCTTCACGTCATCGCTCCAGCGGACGATATCGATCTTCTCGCCGGACAGTTCGCGGACGATGTTCTTCACGCGGATGCCCTTCAGGCCGACGCAGGCCCCGACCGGATCCACCTTCTCGTCGTTCGAGATCACGGCGATTTTCGTGCGGAAACCCGCCTCGCGGGCGATCGCGCGGATCTCGACCGTCTTGTCGTTGATCTCCGAGACTTCCAGTTCGAACAGGCGGCGCACGAAATCGGGATGGCTGCGCGACAGGGTGATCAGGGTGCCGTTCTGGGCGTTTTCGATGTTCAGGATCATCGCGCGGATCCGGTCGCCGGCGACATACTGTTCGGTCGGGACGCGTTCCTTCGCGGGCAGGACGGCCTCGGCGCGGCCGAGGTCGATGATCACGTCGCTGCGCTCGAAGCGGCGCACCGTGCCGCTCACGATGTCGCCCTTGCGGTCCTTGTACTCCTCGAAGATCTTCTCCTTCTCCACCTGGCGGATCTTGTGGAGGATCGCCTGCTTCGCGGTCTGCGCGGCGATACGGCCGAAATCCTTCGGCGTTACTTCCAATTCCACGATTTGGCCGAGCACGGCGGCCGGATTGATGATCTTTGCGGCCGCCAGGGCGATTTCGTCGTGGGGAAGCTTAACCGTCTCCACCACTTTGACTTGCGCAAAGGCGCGCACATCGCAGGTCTTGCGGTCGATGCTGATGCGGAACTCCTGGGCCTGACCCAGGCTGCGCTTCGAGGCACTCAACAATGCGGACTCGACGGCGGACAGCAGGGTCTCGCGGTCGATGCCGCGTTCCCGCTCCATATACTCGGCTACAGCCAACAATTCGCTATTCATACCTTTAAGCCCCTCTCTGCCAAATGGTTCCGCACGCTTGAACGCCGCACCGGTTCCAGACAAAAAAGAGTGGGTAAGGACCCACTCTGTTCCAGTGTCCACGTTTTAACTCGCCCCATCATACCGGGGAGCGGTAACGGGTCAAGTGTTCTTTTGACGGGAAATGGGCCGACCCGACCGGGCGTTTCACGCCCGGTCGCGGTGAACTTCTGGTTGGCGCCGGAGAACGGGCATGTACCGGGTTCGAAGGCGATCATCATGTTGTAAGTCACTCGAGGTGAGTGCTTAATAAATTAATTGATCGACAACCGTTACGTCGGTGCTACAAACGGTTGCTTTCCTCGCCGTCATCGATTAACGCATTGACGGAGGCGCGGTACTTTCGTACCGTTGTGGTGAATGTCGTGCCTTTTGCTATTCCGGCATCGGATCTCTGGTTTACCGGTTAATCAGGGAAGGACACATATTCAGTTTGCAATAAACATGGGGCTTGGGTCAGGTTACTTTGAGTAACTGGGGAATGATTGTTTGAATTCGATGAACAACGCAGTGCCACGTTGGCGTGTCTTTGCGCTCTGTCTGCTTCTACTGGCGGGCACGGTGTCGTGTGCCTATGCGTTGATCGTCAGTTTGGACGTGTACGTCGAGTTCGGATTATTGGACGAGAATGGCAACCCCTTGACGGACGGCATGACCGTGTTGGTCATGGGTTCGACGGATCCGTTTAATGATGGCATGGCGCTGATCGGCAGTGGCCCGACCAATTACATCGCCGAGTCGGCCCTTAACGACGATGTACTGCTGGCCACCGTGACCATCAGCAGCAACGAGTCCGGGGTGGCCGGTGGTTTTTTTGCCACGATCACGTACGATTCCGACGAGATCAACTTCGTCTATATCCGGTTCTTCAATGCGCCTCCGGGCTCATTAACCGGAATGATTTATTGGGGTACATCTTCCGTAGTGCAGCTCGGTGTGACCCTCGGTGTATCGACGGTGTCGTTTGACTCGGGTGGTCAATTGCAGGCGACGAACTACAACAATTTCGTGGTGATTCCGGAGCCAAGTACGGTGAACCTGTTTGTCATGATGGCCGGCGTCCTGTGGGCAATGCGATCCCATGTGCGCAAGCGGATCGGCGCGGATTCAGCTGTGGAGAGGGAGTGACGTTCATGAAGCGTGTCGTACTAGCGTTTCTGGTGATGGCGTCGGGTTTGGCGCATTCCGCGTTCTCGCAATCCGTCGATGTGAATCTCAGCTTTGGTATGCGCCAGGCCGTGAGCAACGAGTTTGGCCAGATTCTTCCCGGTACCGGCACCGAGCCGGGTGCATTGATCCAGATCCTCGGCGCCAATGCCGGTGTTTTCCCGCCCGCCACCAACGGCGCTCCACACCCGTCCAATCCGGTGCTCCGTGAATCCCGGATCGGCACCGGCGTCGATCCGTCCGCCGGTCCGCTGGGCAAGGCTTCCGATGTCATCGCGGTCAGCCGCAGCGTGACCAACACCATCGTGGCCCGCATCTTTAACAAGCCGACCATCGAGGAATCGTCGTTCTATACCGATAGCCAACTGTACAACGTCCCTGTTTTCGGCGGCACGTACGGCACCTTCTGGATCGTGGCCAGCCAGACCACCAACGAGGTGGACACGACCGACCACGATGCGGACGGTCTCTCGCGTTCGTGGGAGATGAGCTACGGCACCGATGCCGCCAATCCCGATTCAGACAACGACGGTATGATGGACGGCCACGAAATCCTCGCCGGTACCGACGCCCTCGATCCCGCTTCGTTGCTGCTGATGGTCGAGATCAAGCCGGCGTCGGGAGGCAACCTGCTGATGACCTGGGATTCCGTTCCCGGCAAGACCTACCAGCTCGAGTACACCACGAACAGCCTGACTGACGTGGTGGCCTTCTCCTCGCTGAACAGTCCGGTGACCGCGGTGCTCGAGTCGTCCTCGACCGTCGTGACCAACGGCTCGGTACCCCCGACCGCCGGGTTCCGCGTACGCCTCGTGACGCCGTAAGCTCCGCCGCCCTGCGGCAATCCTCCATCTTCGCGCCGCGTGCCCGAACTTGCTAACCCCCGGGCTTCCCGCTAGGCTTTTTTCATGAATCAAGCCCCGTCCTCCCTCGGTTCCCCCCTGGTGTTGCTCGGCGTGTGTGGCGGCATTTCCGCCTACAAGAGCGTGGACCTGGCCAGCCGCCTGAAGAAGGCCGGCCTTCAGGTGCATGTGGTCATGACCGAGGCAGCCACCCGGTTCGTCGCACCGCTTTCCTTTGAGGCGGTATCCGGCCACCGGGTGAACACGTCGGTCTTCCCCGCCGCGCCCGCCGAACACCCGGAACACTCGTACCCGCACCTGTACCCGGCGACCCGCGCGAACGTCTGCATCATCGCCCCGGCCACTGCCGATGCCATCGCCCGCCTTGCCCATGGATTCGGATCGGATGCGGTGACCACGAGTGCGCTGTCGTTGCCCGCCTCGTGCCGCCGCTATTTCGCGCCGGCGATGAACGTGGAGATGTGGCACCAGCCCGTCGTGCAGCAGAACGTGGCGAAGCTGGAGGCCCTTGGCTGGCAGCGCATCGGTCCCGATTCCGGCGAGCTGGCCTGCGGCATGGTGGGCGAAGGGCGCATGGCCGAACCGTCCACCATCGCCGATGTGATCACCGTCAGCGATCCGTTGTCACCCGGCGGTGGTACCCCCGGACCGCTCTCCGGCGCAACCGTGCTGATCCTGTCCGGTCCAACCTGCGAACACCTGGATCCAATCCGGTTCATCAGCAACGCCAGCTCCGGCAAGATGGGCAAGGCCCTGGCCGAGCAGGCCGCCCAGCGCGGGGCCCGGGTGGTGTTTGTCACCGGTCCGGTACCGGAAGCCAACCTGCCGCGGCATCCGTCGGTGGTCATCGAGCGGGTGGTCAGCGCCGAGGACCTGCTCGCCGCCGGCCGGCGTCACTTCACCGCGAGCGATGTGGTGGTCTATGCCGCGGCGGTGGCCGACTACCGCCCGGTGCAATGCACCACCGAGAAGATGCCCAAGAGAACCGGGCGGATCGAGCTGGTGCTGGAGGCGACCCCGGACGTCGCGGCCACGTTGAACCGCGACAAAAAGGCCGGTCAGGTCGCCGTCGGTTTTGCCCTGCAGACCCACGACGGTGAGCAGCGTGCCCTTGAAAAGATGCGTGCCAAGCAGTTCGACGGCATCGTGCTGAACGCACCGGATGCGCTGGGTGGCAACGACGGTGCCTATACGTTCTTCGATGCCCGCGATGCCGCCCCGCAGGCCTGGGGCAAACTGGTCAAGTCGCAGTGTGCCGCACGCATCTTCGACTTCGTCGCGGCGCGCCGCCGCGAGCGCTGAATCCGACGAGCGGCGTTGGAGCCATCCGACCCTCCAACAACTCGAAAACGTCGGTGCTGTTCCTGGAGGGGCAACCTTCGCGTTGCCCTTTCGCGACGAGCAAGGATTAACACCGATGCGCCGGGACGCGGCCCGTGAAGCCGGGCCGCTCCGGGTGCGGGCTTGCGGATCAGTTCTGCGGCTCGGGCTTCAGCGCCGCGAGCTTGTCGAGGTCGACGGCCTTGATCAGTGCGTGCAGTTTCTCCATCGGCAGGCCGCGGCCGGTCACTTCCACCATGAAACGTCCATCCACCATGACCTGCACCTCGCCGCGCTGACCCTCGTTCACGAAACGTTCCTGCGCCGGGTGTGCGCCGATCTTCGTGGTGCGCTCATACCCCTCATCGGTCTCGCGCTCCATCTCGGTCTGCGTCCACGCGAACTGCGCCATCTTCATGAATTGGCCCATCGAACTGATGTCCGACAGCTTGATCGTCACTTCGGGCTCGCCCTTGCCGTAGGTCCCTTCGGCGAATACCACCGTCATGCCGAACGCGGCGTTCTTCCCGGCCTCGGAGGCGCTGCGCTTCATCCCGTCGAATTCCGCCGGCAGCAGGTCCTTGAGCTGGCGCTGGTTCACCGCGCTGGTGTTGGTGCCGCCCGCGTTCATCAGCATGCCCAGGGCCTTCATCGCCTCCTGCATGTCCTGGTTCCCGGCCGGTTGCGCGACGGCCGTGTGCAACCCCCAGAACCCAACCGCCGCACAACATAAACCCAAAGCAATTTTCATGGAATTTCCTTTCTTCGTACTGGATGAAATTGAACTGCGGGTGTACTCTTATCACTAGAAGAAACGAGGCGCAACGGGGTAGATGATTTTTCGCTTATACCCATACGTCGGTTCGCCCGCCCGGTCCCGGGTTTGCTCGACGGTATCCCTGTCCCCGCTGCCGATTTCCCTGAACATTTTCCTGCGGCCGGAGGTCCATCCTGCATGACCACCCTGGAACTCAACCGGACCCTCGGCACCCAGCCGCTGGACGCGATCATGGAAGGTCGCGGCTTGACGAACCATGCGCTGGTCGCCGCCTCCGACGAAGGCATTACCCACAAGATGGTGCAGCGGGCGCGCAAAGGCCGCATGCTGACCCGGAACGCCCAGGAGAAGGTCCTGCGCGCGTTGAACCGGGCCGTGCCGGAGCAAGCGTTTGAACGACAGGAGCTTTTTACCTATCCCGGATGTTGATGTTCCAGGCCTTGGACAACCGCCTCGTGCGGCGATCCGGGGACTGGACAGGTGAGCAAGGTCAGAGAACAACAAGGAAACCGAAGGAGACGACATGGATATCCTGATTCACTCGGAAGGATTTGCGTTGGATGACCGGAAGAAAGCGCTGATCGAGGAGAAGGTCGCACGCCTCGAACACTACGCCCCGCGAGCTTTGCGTGCGCGGGTGACCTTGCGGTTGGACAGCGCCCACCACAACGAGAAACAGTTTGTTGCCAAGGTGCTGATCGAAATCCCCGGCAATGACCTGGCCGCGGAGAAGAAAGCCGGCGAACCGCTCGAGGCCATCGACCTGCTCGTCGAGAAAATGGAGCGCCAGCTTGAACGCCGCAAGACCGAACGCATCGCCCGCCGCACCAAGGGACTGACCGAAAAAGCCCTGGCCATGGCCATGCTGTAACCCCGAACCCCTCCACGAACCGAAGCCCGGACAGCGCGACGCCGTCCGGGCTTTTTTGTAGGTCGGATACCGTCGTTGGTGCCCGACAGACGCGTCAGGGCATCGCTTTGCAAGGCCTGATAGCACAAACAAGACCGCTGGGGAAAATGGATCTTATCAAGGTCGATCCTGTTCGGCGAAAACTTCTGTGCGATCCATTGGTTGCGCACGGAGAGGCCATCCGCGTACATCCGCGAAATCCGCGGTTCCAAAATCTTCATTCGGGTTTAGCTGGTGCGCGCATGATGGACGCGAACAACAGGTGGTCGCCGTGTGCGGCATAGCCGGGGTGTGGCACCGCGACGGTGCGCCGGTTGATCCCGCCCGGCTGCAGGCCATGACCGATGCCATGGCCCACCGCGGTCGCGATGACGAGGGGTTGTGGATCCGGGGTTCGCTCGGTTTCGGGCATCGACGCCTGAGCATCATCGACCGCTCGCCCGCCGGTCATCAACCCATGCACGCGCCGGAACACGGATTGACCGTGGTCTTCAACGGCGAAATCCACAACTACCTCGAGCTGCGCGAGGAGCTGGCGGCCCGCGGCCATGTGTTCCGCACCGCGACGGATACCGAGGTCGTGCTCGCGGCGTGGGCGGAGTGGGGTGCGGAGGCCTTCGAGCGGTTCAACGGGATGTGGGCGATCGCCCTGTGGAACGAGCGCGCCGGGGAACTGGTACTCGCCCGCGACCGGTTCGGCATCAAACCACTCGTCGTCGCACAGGTCGGGGCCGCGCTGTTCTTTGCCTCCGAGGCCAAGGCGCTGCTTGCGTACGCGCCTGCGCTCCGACGCGCCAACGGGCGGGCGCTGTTCTCCTACCTGGCGGCATCGATGACCGATATCGGCACCGAGACGTTTTTCCGCGACATCCATACCGTACCGCCGGGACATCACCTGGTGATCACCCGCGCTGCGGTCGCGACCCACCCGAGCTGGCGTTTTCAACCGGGCCGCGAAACCCCCCGGCCGGATGCCGTGGAGCAGTTCCGCCACCTGTTGTCCGATGCGGTCCGGCTGCGCCTGCGCAGCGAGGCCCCGCTGGGTGTCTGGCTGAGCGGCGGATTGGACTCCAGCGTCATCGCCGCCCTCGCCGCCCGGCACGCGGACCGGCCGGTGCGTTGTTACTCGGTCCGCTACACGGAGCATCCGCGCTTCAATGAAAGCGAGTATGCGTCCGCGGTGGCCGGGAACACCGACAACCTGAGCATCGAGTGGATCGATCCGCCCTCCACCGGCCTGGTCGCCACGATCGGCGATATCGTGCAGGCGCACGATGCGCCGACCGTGGTGCGTGGCCGGTATGCCTGCTGGACGATTTCCCGGGCGACCGCGCGCGAAACCGCGGTGGCCTTGTCGGGTGACGGTGCCGACGAGTTGCTGGGCGGTTACCAGACCTTTGCCGCCCCGTATGCCTTGGACCGGTTCCTGCGGCCGCCGCCGGGTACCCCGCGTTCGTGGAAAACCTGCCGCGATGAATTCCTCGCCGTGTGCGATGTCGCGGCTCCGGGGTTGCGTCCGCGCGATGTGGTGCTGCACGCCGTGCGGTGCCGCCTGGGGATCCTGCCGATGCCGCTGCATCCGGTGGTCACCCGGGAATTCGCCCGCGCCTACGGACCGGTCAACGCGGCGCATCACTTTTCCGGCTGGGCCAGCTGGTGCGGGCAGAAACCCTATGCGGGTTTTCTCAACAACGCCCTGTGGCGCGAGTTCCGGTGGCGTGGACTCCCGGAAATGATGAAGGGCTTCGATGCCTGCACCATGGCGCACACCCTCGAGTTGCGGTCGCCGTTCCTCGATCACCGCCTGGTCGAGTTCTGCTTCTCGCTCCCGTACCACGAGAAGATCCGTGACGGGGTCACCAAGCGGTTGTTGCGCGATGGCTGTGCCGACCTGCTGCCGCCGGTGGTGCGCAACCGGCGCCGCAAGCTGGGGTTTCCGTCGCCGCTGTACGTCTGGTTCGGCCAACCGGAAAACCTCCAGCCGGCCAACGATCTCTTGCGGGACGGGGAGGGGATCCGATGCGGCATCTTCGACCGGCAACGCCTGCACCATGCCCTCGACCACCTGGCCTCCCACGATGCCCTCGCCAACACCCCCCGCCAGGAATTGCTATGGACGTGGCTCGCCCTGGAACACTGGCTGCGCCGCTACCAGGCCACCCTGTGATCCGCGCCCTTGAAAAGGGCACGCGGAGCGTGCCCCTCCCGTGTGGGGAGCAACCCCGGAGGGGCAGGCTCCCGCCTGCCCGCGTTCACCTGCCGAGCACGAATTGTCCGTCCCTGTTCGCCCTGTCTTGGGCACACGGAGCGTGCCCCTCCGGGGGCGTGGGTAATGCCGGAGGGGCAGGCTCCCGCCTGCCCGCGTTCACCTCCGGGCTCCGTATGGTCATGCGTCGTGCCACATCAACACGTGCTGCTCACCTTGAAACGGCCAATCATCGGGCGAGGTCACATGGCCGTGCCGCACGGGATTCCGCCGCACATAGTCCCATTTACGGCCGTAGGATTCCCCTTGCCGCAGTTGGCGATCCCAGACATCGCGCTGCCAGAGCGGTTTGTCGGTTTCGCGGGGCCATTGCCGGGTAGCCATCGACTTCCAGAACGCAACCCAGTCCTTCACATTCGGCGCATCGCGCCGCGCCGGGGCGCAGAACAGATGAAGGTGATCGGGGAGGATGACATAACGGCCAACCAGCCATGCCTCGGCGCGCGTCCAGGCCGCGATCAGCAAGGCATGCGCGGCGGGTGTCGCCAGCAAGGGCCGTCGATCCCGGACGCACACGGTGCAGAAGACGATATTGGATCGATGGCCGTGATCATCCAGCGATCGACGCGCCGGGTAGTGCCGGTCCGGATGGTTGTGCTCATGTGCCGCCATGGCGGCAGACGATAGTGTGTCCTCGACCGGAGGGGCAAGCTCCGGTATGTGCGTCTTGGGCACGCGGAGCGTGCCCCTCCAAAGCGGGAGGAAACGCCTGCCCGCGGGCACGCGGAGCGTGCCCCTCCGGGGGCGTGGGTAATGCCGGAGGGGCAGGCTCCCACCTGCCCGTCTTCGATGGTTTGTTTCCCATGCATGGGTCAACTTGGGATTGGCAGCGCATACGGGTGGTGGTACATACGGGAAAACAAGGATGTGTCCCCATGAATTGCCTGCGATGCCATACCCAGATGCGGAAAGTCGTGAAGGATCACGTGCTGGTCGATCAGTGTCCGGATTGCGGCGGGATCTGGCTGGACGCGGGTGAATTGGCCATGCTGGAGCAGGGGGCCGGGCTTGAACAGGCCGAGATCATGCAGCAGGCCCGGCGGGAATTGCTCAAGGAAGCCGAAAGGCTGGTAAGTGTGGTCGGTTTTTGTCCGACGTGCGAGCAGGAGAAACTGCATCCCGTGAAAAAACGCGGCGTCGAACTCGATGTCTGCCGCCATTGCGGCGGACTGTTTCTGGACGCGGGCGAGCTGGAGCAAATGCTCGAAGGCGAACAGAAGCAGGGCTTCTTCGCCTCGGTCCTCGTGCTGATCCGCGGTTGACCTCCACGGTTGACGTTCGTCTTGGGCACGCGGAGCGTGCCCCTCCAAAGCGGAAAGAAACGCCAACCCGTGGGCACGCGGAGCGTGCCCCTCCGGAGGTGGGGTAATGCCGGAGGGGCAACCTCCCGGTTGCCCTGCGAGAGGGTGCGGGTGATGTCATCACGCCTCCGGGGCGTCGTGCGGTTATTCGTCGTGCCACATCAATACATGCCGCTCGCCCTGAAACGGCCAATCATCGGGCGAGGTCACATGGCCGTGCCGCACGGGATTCCGCCGCACATAGTCCCATTTACGGCCGTAGGATTCCCCTTGCCGCAGTTGGCGATCCCAGACATCGCGCTGCCAGAGCGGTTTGTCGGTTTCGCGGGGCCATTGCCGGGTAGCCATCGACTTCCAGAACGCAACCCAGTCCTTCACATTCGGCGCATCGCGCCGCGCCGGGGCGCAGAACAGATGAAGGTGATCGGGGAGGATGACATAACGGCCAACCAGCCATGCCTCGGCGCGCGTCCAGGCCGCGATCAGCAAGGCATGCGCGGCGGGTGTCGCCAGCAAGGGCCGTCGATCCCGGACGCACACGGTGCAGAAGACGATATTGGATCGATGGCCGTGATCATCCAGCGATCGACGTGCCGGGTAATGCCGTTCCGGATGGTTGTACGCATGTGCCGCCATGGCGGCAGACGATAGTGCGTCCTCAACCGGAAGGGCAAGCTCCAGCTTCCTTGTCTCGGGCACGCGGAGCGTGCCCCTCCTGTGCGGGAAGGGACGCCAACCCGCGGGCACGCGGAGCGTGCCCCTCCGGAAGGTCATGCATCCGGGTGCGTTTACCCTGGAGGGGCAGGCTCCCGCCTGCCCGTCTTCGATGCTTCGGCGAAGGGTGTGACCCATTCGGCGTCGGGGAAGGCGGGGCGGATGGCGGGGATGGTTTCCCGGCAGGCAATGAGCTTGAGGTTGGGGCCGGCGTCCATCGTGAAATAGACCGGGACGCCTTCTGCGCGCAGCGACCAGACGCGGTGCATCGCCGCGACCGATTCGGGTTTCCAGAACAGGGTGGGCGGCCAGGCGGCGAGCGCGGTGGCGTGCATGGTGAGGGCGTTGTTCTCGGCGGTCTTGCCGAGCGTGTCGAAATCCGCGTCACGGATCGCCGCGCGCACGGTGGCGAGGTCGCGGGCGACCTGCTCCGGCCAGGCGGCGTAGAGGCGCGAGGTCTCGACCGTCCCCTGCATGGCGTCGCGCGAGCTGATGGCCTTTTCGGCGGTGGAAATCTTGACGAGGCCGATGGCCAGGTCCGGCCAGGTGGCGTCGAGGCGGTGGGCCGTGCTGTCCATGCCGTCGGCCCGTTCCCCGGCCCGCCATTCGACGAACCCGTGGTAGAGGGATCGGCTGGCGCTGCCGCTGCCGAGGCGGGCGAGGATGGAGAGCTGTTCGGGGGCGAGGTTCCAGCCGTGCAGGTGGTCGAGGGCGAGCACCAGCGCGGCGTAACCGGAGGCGGACGACGCGAGGCCGGCGGCGGTGGGGATGGTGTTGGCGGTGACGACGCGGTAACCGCGGCCGGGTGAGGGGCGGACGAGGTCGAGGTAGGCGCGGAGCCGCGCGGCGAAGGCGGTGTCGGGCGGGACGGGCAGGCCGTTGAGGATGATGTCATCCGGGCCGTCGATCGGGGCGACCGTGGTGGTGGTGCCGAGATGGTCGAGGCTGACCGAGAGGCTGGAGGTGACCGGGAGGTTGAGCGCGGTGTCGCGTTTGCCCCAGTACTTCACCAGGGCGATGTTGGACGGGGCGCGGCCGTGGCCCTCGGCGAGCACTGGCTCGCGGCCTCCACCGGTCAGTTGAAGCACCACCTCCGATTTAGTCACAACGAACACCCTCCTGTGCGACGGTCACATCATAGCGTGGAAATTCCGGCGGCGTCGAGCCGGTGGCGCGGCCCCAGCCGATCACGCAATCGCCGAGCCCCGATCCGGAGATCTTTGCGCCGCCGATTCCCGGAGACCGGCGCAGCGCGGCCACGCACGCGGCAAGCTCGGGTGTGTTGACGCCGAGTTCCTCCATGAGGGACTGGCCTTCGTCGAGGGCGAGATGCCAGGCGGCCGCGTCGTGGCGGTTCAGGGCGGTCGCGGCACGGTCGACGTTCGCGCCGATGCGGGCATAGAGGGCGTGCAGGGCGTCGCGGCGGTCGCGCCAGCGGTCATCGACCCAGGCGATCACGTCCGGGGTCGGTTTCTTGTAGCCGCAGTAGAGGGCGGTGATCGGGGTGGCGGCGTCGGACAGCCGTGATGCGGCCGTCTCCGGCAGGGCATAGCGGACCACGCCGCCGAGGCAGCTGGCGGCGGCATCGGCGCCGGAGCCGCGGCCCTGGACGTGTTGGATGACGGTGCGGGCTTCGGGGAGCAGGGCGGCGGGATCGAGCGGGTCGCCGCAGGCGACGTGCAGGGCGCCGAGCATGGCGACGGTCACGGCGGCGGAGGTGCCGAAGCCGATGGTCGGGGGCATGTCGGCGGTGATCACCGCGTCGAGGCCGCCGGGCAGGGCGCGGGGGCGTTGGCGCAGGGCGGCGAGGACGAAGCGGAACGACGGGTGGTCGGGCAGGTCATCGCGGTCGGCCTCGTAGTCGCCCAGGGCCGAGGTCAGGTTCACGAGTCCGTCGTTGCGGGGCAGCAACGAGACGCGCACCCGGTGGTTGATCGCGGCGACGAGGCAGGGGAACCCGTGCAGCACCGCATGTTCGCCGAGCACCATCAGGCTGCCGGGGGCGGAGATCTGAAGCGGGCGCGTCACGGTATGCCCTTCAACGGTTGTTGCGTGGTCACGACACGCCCAAACATTCGGCTGTTCAGGGATTGGCCCCGGCGTGGATGATACCTGGATTCTTCGGGCCGCGAAACGACGTCCGGATTTACCACGCTTTCTGCGTTGAACCCTTGGGTGCGGACACGAGTCCAGCCCCCAAGAGTTCGCCTTGAAATCGCGGCAAATCCGAACGCCGTTTCGCTCGTTTCGCTTCGCTCAACGACCCGAAGAATCCAGGTGGTCACGCATCGGCGGCGCTGCGCTTGCCGATGAATACGGGGAACATCATCGCGATTTTTGTCGGATTCTGGTTCGCCGGGAAAAGGGATGGGGCGCACCGTGTCTCCGCCTAGTCGATGATGCGGGTGCCGAGGGGGTCGCCGCGGACGGAGGTGAGGATGTAGCCGTAGTCCTGGCAGAGTTTGGTCGGGGGTTGGTCATCGACGACGAGGACCATGCCGCCGTGTTCGCCGCGCACCGAGCCGGCGCCGCAGACCTTGGCGGCACCGCCCCTTTGTTCGACCGAGGCGATGAAGCGGGCGACCTTTTCCGGGACGACGCCGATGCGGGTGAGCAGGCGGTTGTTCTCGCGGATGTGGGCGCGGATGGCGTCCATGTCGTTGGCGCGGATGGCGGCTTCGAGGCCGAGGGTCACGGCTTCGAAATCGTTCCAGATCGGATCGTGCTCGTGGCGTTCGCGGACGGAGACCACGCATTCGCCGGTGGTGGCTTCGGGCGTGCCGGTGTTCACGAGGTACAGGTTGAAGCGTGGCAGGGGCACGGAGGTGGCGGCACCCTGGCGGAACAGCGCGCAGCCGCCGTGCACGGCGATGTAGGAATCGACGCCGCTCGGGTAGCCGTGCTGGAGTTTTTCCGCTTCCATGCTGTAGCGGTAGTACCAGTCGGGCCGGAAATCGACGCGGAAGTAGTGGCCGACGGCGCGGGCGGCGCTGAGCACGGTCGCGGCGGAGGAACCGAGGCCGCAGCCGATCGGGATGTCGGAGCGGGTCTGGATGCTCAGGCCCTCGTTCAGCTTCAGGTGCAGGCCGTCGAGCAGGTTGATGAACATGTACTCGAAGAGCTCGACCGGCTTGTAGAGGACGTCGCGGATGCCGAGTTCGCCGTCGAGGAACAGGCGGTAGTTGCGCAGCACGCGCTGGCGCATGTCGCGCAGGGCACGCAGGGTGAAGGAATCGGTCGACTGGAAATCGACCAGGTTGAACGAGACGAGGTCGCCGGGGGTGGCGGTGATGATCGACTGGGCCGAGCGGTCGATGGCCATGGCCAGCGCCGGACGTCCGAAGACGACGGCGTGTTCACCGCTCAGAATCAATTTTCCCGGCGCAATGGCTTTCATATCGTCCGTTCGTAGAGCCGCTTATGCTGGCTCACCCCGGCGAGGCGGAAGGCCCCGGTCCGGTATTGGGCAAATGTATGGTCTCCCCCGTCGGTGGGGAAGCGCAAATTAAATATGTCCTCATACTGCTGGAACGTCAACTCGGTGCGGTCGTTCAACATGGCCTGGTGGGCGGCGGCGCGGATGTGCTGGCGGTAGCCGGGCTGCACGGTGCCGCTGAAGTATTCGGCCACGCAGCCGGAGCCGTAGCTGTAGAGGCCGACGCGTTTTCCGGCGAGGTCGGCGGCGCTATGGTCGAGCAGCGAGTTCAGGCCGACCCACAGGGAGGCGGAGTAGCTGTTGCCGGTGATGCGGTTGTAGCGGAGGGCGTCGCCGAGCAGGGCTTCGGCCTGGTCCTCGGTCAGCGCGACGTTGTTGTGTTTGGCCAGGCGTTCCTGGGCCTTCACGGCGATCTTGGTGAAGGGGAGGTGGTAGCAGAAGCGGTCGATGTCGTGGTAGGTGCGGCCGGCGCGTTCGGCGTACTGCTTCCAGGTCTCGATCAGCGCGTTCAGATACACGCGGGTCGAGTACTTGCCATCGACGACGGCCTGGTCGCGGTAGTTCGGGCGCCAGAAGTCCATGACGTCATCGGTGAACAGGCCGGCCTCGCGGTCGATGACCATCAGCCGCGGGTTCGCGCTGACCAGCATGGCCACGGCGCCGCAGCCCTGGGTCGGTTCGCCGGGGCTGCCGAGTTCGTAGCGGGCGATGTCGGTGCCGATGACCAGGGCCTTCGCGTGCGGGTTGCGCTGGACCATGGCGAGGGCGAGCTGGAGGCCGGCGGTCTGGCCGTAGCAGGCTTCCTTCAGCTCGACGGCGCGGCAGCGTTTGGGGAGGTTCAGCAGGCCGTGGACGAAGATGCCGCCGGCCTTGGACTGGTCGATGCCGGACTCGGTGGCGAAGAGGAGCAGTTCGAGGTGTTCGAGGTTTTCCTTCTCGACGATGGGGAGCGCGGCGTTCGCGGCCATGGTCACGATATCCTCGTCGGGCGGCGGGATGGCCATCTTCTCCTGGCCGAGGCCGACGGCGTACTTGTTGTAGTCGGTGCCGCGCGCCTCGGCGAGGGTCTTCAGGTCGAGGAAGTACCGCGAGGTGTAGAAACTGAGGGCATCGATGCCGACGCTTATTTTTTCCATGGTGAACACCGTATCAGATCTTCGCGACCGAAAACATCCGCGACCGTCGTGGCGCCGAGGAGGAACAGGGCGGTGGTGAACTCGCGGCGCAGGCGGCGGATCACCGTGCGCACGGCGTCGGCGGATTCCATCGCCGGGCGGAGGAACGGGGAGGCGAGCCCGGCGAGGCTGGCGCCGAGCACGAGGCTCTTGGCCATGTCGATACCGGAGCGGATGCCGCCGGAGGCGATCAGGGTCACGCCGGGGCGCAGCGGGGCGAGGTCCATCAGCGCGACCGGGGTGGGGATGCCCCAGTCCTGGAAGAGCAGGCCGATGTCGGCGCCGCCCTCCTCCTGGCGGTGGTGTTCGATGCGGCTCCACGAGGTGCCGCCGCTGCCGGCGACGTCGATCACGCGTACGCCCTGGTCGACGAGCAGGCGGGCATCGGCGGGGGAGATGCCGGCACCGACCTCCTTCACCACGACCGGGCAGGGGGCGAGGGCGCGGGCGATGGTGCCGATTTTTTCCGCGAGGCCGGCGAAGTTCGTGTCGCCTTCGGGTTGCACCGCCTCCTGCAGCGGGTTCAGGTGGAACACCAGCGCGTCGGCGCCGAGCACGTCCACGGCGGTGCGCGCCTCGGCGATGCCGAAGCCTTCGTTGAGCTGCACCGCGCCGAGGTTGCCGAGCAGGACGGTGGTCGGGGCGTGGGTGCGCAGGGCGAAGCTGGCGCGGGCCTCGGGGGTGGTGAAGAGCACGCGTTGCGAGCCGACGCCCATGGCGACCTGTTCGGCCTCGGCGGCGAGGGCGAGGTTGCGGTTGATGGTGCGGACGGTGTCGTGCGAGCCGCCGGTCATGCAGGAGATCAGCAGCGGGAAGGACAGGCGTTTGCCAAGGAAGGTCACCGAGGGGTCGACCGCGGCGAGGGCGGTTTCCGGCAGGGCGCGGTGGGTCAGGCGGATCTCGTCGAAGTAGTGCTTGCGCCGGTCGGTGTCGCGGTCCTCGTTGATGATCGCTATATGCTGGACCTTGCGGTCGTTGGTGATGTCCGCGGCCTTCACCGCCTGTTTTTCGTCATCCACGGTGGTCCGCCGATCAGGTAGGGGTTTTCGCGCGTTCGAGTTTCTCGTGCGCCTTCATCAGTTCGCCCGGATTGGTCTGGGCGGCGAGCAGGGAGAGTTCACCGCACCACACGGTGGCGGCGGCGAGCAGGGCGAGGCGGCGGGCGTTCGCGCCGGGGGCGCGGTCCTCGAGGCAGCCCATGCGCTGGAGGTTCTCGCGCACGAAGGGGAGGTCCTTGCCGTTGCCGGCGGTGCCGACGATCAGGTTCGGCAGGGTCACGGAGAAGTAGAGCTCGTCGTTGCGGACCTCGGCGTGGACGAGGCCTTGCGAGCCTTCGACGATGTTTGCGGCGTCCTGGCCGGTGGCGAGGTAGAAGCCGAGCAGCATGTTCGCGAAGTGGGCGTTGGCGGCGCGCAGGCCGCCGGCGAGCAGGGTGCCGATCAGGTTCTTCTTCAGGTTCAGGTCGGCGATCTTCTCCGGGGTGGTCTTCAGGAAGCGGCGGCAGAGGTCGCGGGACAGGCGCATTTCGGCGACGACGTACTTGCCGCGGCCGAGGAGGCCGTTCACTGCGGAGGGTTTCTTGTCGCAGCAGAGGTTGCCGGAGATCGAGACGTAGGCGAGTTCGGGGCGGCGTTCGAGCAGCCAGTGGAGCAGGGCGTCGGCGGCCTTGGTGGCCATGTTGTGGCCGGAGGCGTCGCCGGTGTCGAAGGCGAAGCGCAGGTACAGCAGGTTGCCGGCGATCTGGCTGTGGATGTCCTTCAGGCGGGCGAAGCGGCTGGTGGTGCGGGTGACTGCGGCGAGGTCCTCCTGGTGGGCGAGGACGAAGTCGCGGGCGGCGATCGCCTCCTGCGCGGAGTAGGCCTCGACCACGACGGAGCGGGTCATGCGTTCATCGACCACGGCGAGGTGCAGGCCGCCACCGGCCTTGGTCACCCGGGCCCCGCGGTCCACGGACGGCCACAGGGGCGACTCGTAGGTGGCCAGCGGGACCTCGACGAGGCCGGTCAGTTCCGGGTGGACCACGGAGATCGGGCCGACCCACTGCATCGGGACGGTGGCGTAGCTGTCAGGACGGACGGGACTGGTTACCATGGGCTTACCCTACCAGCGCCCGCCCCGTCCTGCAACGATGCAGTCGCGGTATCAGCGGGGCGCGGCGCCTTCGTCGGAGGTCTTCACGAAGACGGCGGCTTCGCCGGGTTGGAGCACCACGGCGCGGGTGTAGGCGCCGCTTTCGGTGAACGTGGCGCCGGTGAACAGGTTCGACCAGGTACCTTCGAAGAAGACATCCATGGTATTTGCGCCGCGGCCGAAGTTGGCGGCGACGATGACGGACTGGCCGTCGGCGTTGCGCCGGAAGGCGGTCATGTCCTGCGGCTGGTTGTGGTGCAGGAAGGTGATATCGCCGCGCTGGAGGGCGGGGTGGGTGGTGCGCAGGGTGACCAGTTTGCGGGTGGCCTCGTGGATGGCCTTGCCAGTTTCCGTTTCAAGCAGGTGCCACTGGAGCGGGTTCTCGCCGACGAACTTGCGGGTGGACTCGCCGAACTCCTGGCCGGAGTAGACCATGGCCTGACCGGGGGCGGTGAGGGTCATGGCGAGGGAGAGGATGGCCCGGGCCTCGCGTTCGGGTCCGGAGAAGCCGCGCTGTTTCAGTTCATACATCACGCGTTCTTCGTCGTGGCTCTCCGTGTAGGCCATGCGCTGGAGGGCGTTGGTAAAGCCGAGGCGCAGGGGTTGCATGACATTTTCGAATTCGTTGCGGTCGAGATGACCGTGCTCGATCATGTCGCGCATACGCCAGCGGAAATAGTCATGCCAGCACGTATCCTGTTCGGTCTGGTTGATCAGGTTCGGATCAGAGGGCATGTGTTCGGCGATGTGGATCGAGGTGGGATCGACCTGCTTGCCGACCCAGGCGAACCAGCCGGCGCCCCAGTTGTTGTACCCGCTCCATTCGGTGAAGCGGGTGGCGTCGTAGCGGATGGCGTCGATGCGGTATTCGGTGAGCCAGTAGCGGATCACGTCGGCGGTGTAGCGTTTGGCGGCGGGGTGCTGCTGCTCGATGTCGGGGAAGCCCCAGTTCTCGCCCTCGAAGAAGCGGAAGAACGGCGAGCCGGCGTAGTCGTTTCCGTAGAGCTGGTAGAGCGCGCTGTTGTGGTCCATGTGGTTCAGCACGAGGTCGAGCACGACGGCGAGGCCGCGCTGGTGGGCGGCGTCGATGAGTTGCTTCAGCTCGGTGGGCGTGCCGTAGGAGGTCTCGGGCGCGAAGTGGAAGGCGGGGTTGTAGCCCCAGCTCTTCGATCCGGTGAACTCGTTGAAGGGCATCGGGGCGATGCCGGTAAAGCCGAGGTCCTTGATGTAGTCGAGGCGGGCGATCATGCCGGTGAAGCCGAGCGCGCCGTTGAGGAAATCCTCAAGGTGGAATTCGTACACGACGAGGTTGTCGAGGCCGGGCCGGACGTAGTTCGTGGCGGTCCAGGCGAACGGGGCGGCACCGACCTCGAGCACGGCGAAGGCGCGTTCCTGCTTCCAGTATTCGGTGCCGTCGGGTTTCTGCCAGGTGACGTCGCGGGCGTAGGGATCGGCAATCAGCAGCGTGCCGTCGATCAGGTACTGGTAGCGGTAGGTGCCGGGGGCGAGCGGGATGGTGATTGACCAGGTGCCGTCGGCATCTACCGTGAGGGCGTGGTCGTCGGCGCTGGGCGTGGGATCGCCGCTGGGATGGTTGTGCAGAAATCCCGAAGAGGTCGCTTGCCGTTGAATTACTTGCGCAAAAGTGTCCACATAGGCCGAAAGGGCGCCGTGATTGGGTATAGTCTGATTTAGCCCACTCGCGATCATCACGCTCAGCACATGCAAAACACGCTCGATCACGTCTTTGCATAAT
>ERZ761607.2113-NODE-2113-length-22488-cov-5.758035_pt1 | contig 22488 bp, 18 predicted proteins | sample MGYA00511164_ERZ761607 | MGnify/ENA primary metagenome ERZ761607 (study PRJEB28899, sample SAMN02445080) | bioreactor sludge metagenome | biome: EBPR sludge | place: Australia: Brisbane, Thorneside Wastewater Treatment Plant | collected 2011-06-22 ... | reverse complement strand
GTACGGGGCAACCGGCAGGCCGTCGGCGGCGATGTAGACATGCCGTTCGAAGCTGCGTGCGCCCTTGGCGTAGGCAATGGCGATCGAGGTCTGCCAGTCGCTGTATTCGTGCGTCGAGAAGCCGATGACGTTTTGCGGGTAGCGGCGACGAAGAAAATCGATCTGGTTGAGGTCGATTTCGTGATCTTCCGAGGGATAGAGCGAGACGCAGTGGTTGATCGCCAGCGCAATGGCGCGGCGGTTGAAGAACTTGACCAGATCGTCGATATCCTTCAGCGACGAGCCACCGGTGGAGACGATGACCGGTTTCCTGGTGCTGGCGATCTTCTCGATCAGGATCCAGTCGTTGAGGTCGGAACTGGCAATTTTGATGATTTCGACGCCAAGCTCGACGCAGAGATCCACCGAGACCTCGTCGAAAGGCGTCGCCATGGTGATGCAGCCGGCTTGCCGGATGGCGGTCGTCAGCGTCGCGTACTCGGCTTTCGTCAGGCGGGTTTCCAGGGTCCGCTTGATGTAGCGGATGTCGGCCCGCTCGCGGAAATCCTGGTGGATGAAGGCATCGACGTCGCGCAACTGCAGCTTGATCGCCGCCTTGACGTTGTTGAAGCGGACGATGCGCGAGAAGTCCCTGACGATGCGCAGGCCGCGATCAACTCGCCCGCCGTGGTTGTTGGCGAGCTCCAGAACGAAAAGGTCTTCGAAGACGCGATCAGGATTCATGGTGGCCTGTTGTGAGCAGAGGTGCCCGGTGATGAAAAAACGAGAATACTACCGCGCTTCGCCCTGGCTTAGAGGAAGCCGTTTTCCAGGAGCGTTGTCTTGTAGCTGTCGATAAGGTTGCCGTTCGGGCACTGATCCAGCCGCCCGGCGCATAGATCCCGCAATTCACTGTTGGGGAGGAAAAGTGGCCCCAGCGGAAGCGCGGCAAGCTCTAGCAAGGTTGAGCCGAGAAATGCGATATCCATTTCACGCGGCATTTCCGGATCTTTGCGCGGCAAAATCGGGTAGTTGGCGAAGAACTGATAGCCCGTAAAGAAGAATGCCTCGTCGGTATGCATTTCTCGATGCATCTTTCTCGGGTAGGCTTTGTGAAGGCCTTCAAAGCCGGGCTGATGGTCACCCGCAAACAAAATCAGGGCTTTCTCCGTCGACTCAAGAATGGTGTCGCGGAATTGTTTCGCCGCGGTATCAGACGCGTGCGAACGCTGCAAGTAATCTTCCAGCTTCAAGGTTTCCTGAGAAGCGTTATTTCGAAGGCCCGCTAGCAGCTCCGGCGCCGCACATTTTTCTCCATGCGGGCCATGATTGAAAATTGTCAGCATTACCATGAAAATGGGTCGGTTATCGTCGGCTTTTGCCCCACGATAACGCTGCATCAACTTCTCGTACATCAGACTGTCGGGGATTTTGCACCAGTCCAATGAGAGGCCGAGGTCTTCGGCGCCGAAGAAGTCCTGAATCCCGTAAGTTCGGTATGCTCTTGCGGCATTCAGCATGCCTTTTTGTGTCGGATAGACCGCTATCGTACGATAGCCGAGGGCCGATAGATGCTTTGCCAGCGCGAGTCGAACGCGTGGCGCAACGGTATAGGGCGAGTAAAAGCCGTTTTCTCCAAACCAGTGATAAGGGACGCCAGTCATCAGCGTGAATTCTGCATTCCATGTTCCCCAGCCATGCGTGTGTACCCTGAGTGGCCCGTACATTACGCTGTGGGGCCCTTTCTCGTACAGTGATAGGCGGCAGTCATTTCGCCCGACGCATGCGGCAAGCTGCATGGGATCCAATTGCGACTCGTTCAGTAGCACGAAGATGTCAGGCGGCGTCCCGGCTGTGGGCGCGCCAACAAAGCCGGGCAGTTTGTCGGCTGCGTGGCGGAAGACCGATGACTCTGTTTTATTGGTCTGAAAGTCGGCCGGGGGGAGGGAAATCGAATGTATAAATCTGGCGACCGACGATCGCTGCGGTTGGCCAGCGAACGCCCTCGGACTATCGGCAATACGCCCGAGATCTTGTCGGACGTCGTCGATGTAAGCGCCTGTGGAGTGTGTATAAAGAAGAGTCAGTGCTATAGAAAACGCAAGTCCAAGCAGTAAAGATCTTCGTAGATGCTTTCGTTCAAGCTTGAGTGTTAATGCCAAACAAAATGCTATTCCTGCGCCTATGGCCAGGCCCGTGTAGCCTATGTACTGGAGCGTTGTTCCGATATTTGACTGGATGTTTGGCAGAACGTAAATAATGTCTTGCCATAGAATTCCGTCACCGTTGATTCTCGTTTTTTCAGAATTTGCAAGCTCGATAGAATGTCCGATTGCGATACAGAAGAGGGTCGTTGAAATCGGTGGAAGTGCCCAGTGTGTCAAGGCGACCGTCAGTGCTGTCGCCATGATTACGACATGATTAAAGCCGCCTGCCTGAGCCAACGCAATTACCAGTAAAGGAATCAGGTAACTGGCTGCGACTCGCCATGACTCCTTTCGCCATGCTGGCAGGGCAGCGTCTGCCGCCTCAGAATCCAGACGGTGATTGTTATTGGGCACCTGTCGTACTCGTCTTTCCCGCCGTAGGCGGTGCGCAGGATCCATGGTCGCATCGGCCAGTACTGACGTTCCAGAAGTCTGTATAGAAGGCGCTGACATGTGAGCGCAGGTATTTGGCCATGAAGTCCGCATCGTTGCTCGTGAATGAGAACACCACGACACCAGATTCGATCAGTCTTGCCGCTGCACCGGGGCAGCGCAACAATTCCCTAGTGCTGACTGCGAGATGGCCGACTGCGTTGGAACGTATGAAATCAAAGGAGCCTGCAAGATCGCCAACTGAGAGCATTGGATGTGTGATGCCGGCCAGTTTCGCCGCAACGAAGTCCTTGGGAGAAAACACCTCAACAACCAGCCTCTCGGGAAGTGGAAGTGCGCGGGCCAGCGTAGGAAAGTCTGTGATCTTGTCGGTGACGATGATCAGATCCGGATGCTGCAGGAGCAAGCCACGAATCATCTGTTCGTCGACCGGTGTGAACAGGTCATCGATTTTTCTTGCCCTGAAATCCGACAGGCTCAAGGCTTGATCTTCGGCCGCTAGCACTTCGCGGCCAGTGCGTTGCCTGAATGTTTTCCAGTCATGGGCGGCGACGATGTAGCCGTCGCTGCTTACCAGTAGATCAAGTTCGATCAGTCGGTAGCCTCTTGCGATCGATGACGTGATCGCTTCCAGAGAGTTCGTGTAGGTGACGCCGTTGATGCCTCCCCCGGCATGCGCAATGAAGGCCCTGTGGTCAGTGCGCCAGTGGGTGTCGTGCAAAGCGAGCCGGCGCTCGCGCTTGCTAGAGTCACTACATATGCCGGGTCCAGCTGCGCCCGGCTCGTCGTTGAAAAACTGTAGCGCCCATACGCCTACGGTCAGGGACAGTAGCAAGGAAAGGACTTCGATCCGGTAAGGCTGCCCCTTGTTCGGCGTGGACGGATACATGGACCTTTTCATCTCGTACGCGTGTCAGAGCAAACGATCATCGATCAAGTTCGCCGCCAGTTCCTTTCTGTCGAGGAAGGGAAACATATCTTCAAGTGGCGGCGTGACGATGCTGCCATCGTCCAGTCTTCGGGAAGCCATCCGTGGTTCGAATTGCTGGGTTTCGTCGAGCATGACCTGGCACAGGTGTGGGCCCGGGGCATCCAGGACCGCCGCCAGCCGCTCGGCGAAGTCGGCCGAGTCGAGGCGCGTCGCAGGAATGCCAAAGGCTTTTGCGACTGCGACGAAGTCGGGAAGCTCGATGCCAGATTCGGGTCCGGCGCCGGCCAGGCGACCGAAGAAATTCGACTGCGAGGTGCGGATCGACAGGTAGCCCTGGTTGTCGAGGACGAAAATCTTGATCGGCAAGCGATGCTGAGCAACCGTCTGCAACTCCTGGATATTCATCATGATGCTGCCGTCACCGGCCAGGCAGATGACGCGCTGCTGAGTGCCTCTGGCGTTTAACGCGCCGAAATACGCGCCGATTGCCGCTGGCAGATCGTAGCCCATCGACGCACTGCCCGAGTTGGAAAACATCCGCATGCCACGCTTGATGACGCCTGCCTGAAAAGGAACGATGCATGCGCTGGCGTTGCCGCAGGCGACGATGTCCTGTCCATTGAGTTCGGCGAAGAGTGTCTCGACGAAGTGATAGGGGTTGATCTTCTCGTTGTTGTTCTCGCGATGGCGTGGCAGCACGTTCGGGTAGCGCAGCACGCGCTCGCGGCACCAGGCCAGCCAGCGCTGCTGCCTGTCGGTCGGCTGCCAGTCAGCGAGTTGCGCGGCAAGGCGCGGCACAAACTGCTTGAGATCGGCAATGATTGCCAGATCGGGTTTCAGCGTCGGTTTGCCGGTCTCCGCTGGGTCGATATCGACCTGAATCTTGAACGCGCGCGGCGCAAACCCCTGCCAGTTGTAGCTGATCTGTCGGATGTTCAGGCGGCTGCCGAGGATCAGCAACAGGTCGGCACTCTGCACCGTGAAGTTGCCCGCACGCGTTCCGATGGTGCCGGGGCGGCCACAGAACAGCGGGTCGTCGCTGGCGACAAGGTCGTGGGTCCACGCGGTGGTGACCGGAATTCCGAGACGGCGGACGAGCGACTCGAACTCGGCTGTGGCCTTGGCTGCACGTACGCCACCGCCGGCGAGAATCACCGGCCGTTGCGCGGCGCGCAGACGGCCGACAATCGCCTGCAGATCGCTGGCGGACGGTTTGTTTCCCACCGCAGGTTCGGGCATGAAGCGACGCAAGCCCTTGGGGTCGACGCTCGCGCTTTGCACGTCGATCGGAATATCCAGCCACACCGGCCCCGGTCGGCCCGAAGTTGCCAGGTGCGTTGCCTGATCGAGATGCCAGTCGATGTCTTCCGGCTGCTCGACGACGCACGCATATTTGGTCATGCCGCGGACCATCGGCACGATTGCGCACTCCTGGTCGCCTAGTTGTCGCAGCCCTGGAACCGGCGTCGCCGCCAGGCAGGTGGCCCGCTTGACCTGGCCCGAGATGACGATCATCGGCACCGAATCGGTCCAGGCGCCGAAAACGCCGTTCAGGGCATTGATGCCGCCCGGGCCGGTGGTGACGTTCAGGATCGGCGGCCGCTCGGCGATACGGGCGTAGGCCTCGGCGGCCATGGCGGCGGCCTGTTCGTGGTGGAAGAAGACTGGCGTGAGGTCGGGATGATGGCACAGGGCGTCGTTGAGGAACATCGCGCCGCCACCAGTGACGAGGAAGACATGGCGATGGCCATTGGCCGCGAGGCGTTGCGCCAGGTGGGTGGCGACGGTAATCATGACAACGGCCATTCTGCCGAGACGTACGCAGGCGCAAGGTCTCGCCAGCCCATGACGCGTACGCCGCTGCGCTCACTGGAGTCGCTACCGCCATGAATGGGCCATGGTGATAGCGCCTCGTTTCCGGCAAAGCCTGCGGAAGCCTGGCCGGCCTGCAGGTAATCGCGGGTGAGCGTTTGCCCGGACCTGATCTTCATTGGCTGAATGCGCGTACCGACTGCAAAGATCCGGTCGGCGTCCAGGCCAGCGTTGTCGCGCCAGACCCATGACTCGGCGGCTAGTCCAGGCTTGCAGCCGCCCGGCATGTGCCGCCTATCGCCTATCCCTGGCAGGCGCGAAAAAGCATCCTGCCGGCGCTGTTCCTCATCGAACACGGCTCGCTGTTCGAAGCCGGCAAGAGAACGGGGCGGGTCGTCCACGGCGGAAGCGCAAGAGGCCATATGTGCCTTATACAGAACGACGATAGATTCGGCAATTTGTATAACAGCAGGGTGGCTGCTCGCCGTTTGCTGATTGCCACGACCCAACAGGGTCATCCCTGACCCTTCGGTCGGGACTCCTGGCCGTCGTCGTATGGCGCGAACTCGCCGCGTGAGCCAAACCGCACGGCACGGCAGATCAGCGCCAATCGGCGCTTGGTGGTGCCAATGTCAGCGGAGCGAAACAGTGCCAGGTAAGCCATGCCGAGCCAGAAGCCGACAGCGTTGAGCCCGTAAAAGGCGCGACTGGTGATGCGTGAGCGATAGAAGATGAAAGCGTTGCGCAGGTCGAGATAAATGCGCTCGTCGGCAGTGTGCGGTGAGAACGTCGGATGAACGCGCTCGTTGAGCGCGTGCCACGAGCTGTCGATGTCCTCGATCCGCGCATCGGCGCAGAGATGGATCTCCACGCCGCGGCGTACCAGGCGGTCGGTGAAGTCGAAGTCGTCGTAATAACAGAAGTAGCGCGGATCCGGCCGTTCCGGCAGTTGCAGGGCTTCGCGGCCGAGGAACAGGCCGCCATAGGCGGCCAGGCTGATGCTCACGAGCGCGTTTTGCGGTTCCACATCGAGCGCGAAGGACGAATCCCCTGCGGCCAGTTGGCGTCGCAGGAGGTGTGGCTCGTTGCTGACGTTAAACCAGCCATAGGTGTTTGGCCTGCCGACCGCCAGCACGCCTTCGCGTACGGCGATACGATGCCACGGTTGCGAGGGCCTGTATGCCTGGAGTGCCGTCAGCGACGTGCCCCCCAGTTTCTGCCAGGCGGACAGCAAGCGCTGGAGGCAGTCGCTGGCGAGAAGATTATCGTCGTCGAGCAAGAGGAAGTACTCCGCATCGAGTTCCAGTGCGGCTTCGATACCTGCCTTGAAACCGCCCGCGCTGCCAAGGTTTCTGGGGCTGTTGACGATGGTGCAGTTCTCCGGCAAAAGCACGTTTGCCGCGTAATTGCCATTGAAAACGACGACGACCTGCGCAATACCGCAAGCGACTACCCGAGCAAGAACCCTGGCAAGGAACTGGTGCCTTGCTCCATAGGTAACGATGATGGCACAGACGCGCGGCCAATCCTGCCGGTCTTCCGTGGGCTTGCCGTTTGTCCTGGCCATGCGCTATCCGTCGAAGCCGATGGCGGCAAGGGCCGAAGACAGTCGCTCGTTGAAATCCTTGGTGGAAAACCGATGTCCGTGACCATCGAGTTCATTTGGCAGGCTAGCTTCGAAACGCTTCATGGCCGTCTGTAGATTTTCTACGAGTTCCGCCTCGGTCTTGTAAGCAGCGCCAAAACCGTGCCTCCGAACGAGAATTGGAGGATTCCCGCTGTCGTGCACAATAACGAAACACTTCGCCTCGATCGCTTCGGCAACAGTCATTCCAAAATGCTCGCTCAGCTCCGGGCTTTTTTCTGAATCAACGCCAAGACCTGCCGCATGCACGTAAATTTTCGCCTTCTTGTACAATGACCAGATTTCTTCTCGCGCCCCTCCCTCAACAAGCGATATCGCTTGGTCGGTGGCTAGCGTGGCGATCTGCTGGTAGTAAGCAACATCTTCACGACTGGTTTGGTCAAGGGTGCCAGCAAGAACGAGCTGCCAGTCATTTTCCGGATTTCGACTTGCTGATTCGATGAATGCTCGCGCAATGCGCAATTGGTTTTTCCCGTGTCCTCTATTCGAGAAACGACCAACACTGATGATCAGATTTTTTTTCTCCGAGCAATCGACCGGATCGAAAGGAAGGCGAACGACGGGTTCAATTACCATGCCGTTGACCGCTCCCCAATACTTGGCTGACCACTGCCGAGTGAACTCCGAGTTGAATGCAAAAAAATAGGAGCTACGAAAAGCGGCGTGGCTGTTTCTGGAGGGGAAGCTGACGATGAATATGGAATGCTTTGCCTGAGACACCAGAGTAGACTGGTAGGTGGAGTTGATGAATAGATCGAATTGCCGGGTATCCGCGGAACAGAAGTCGGGCTTGCACAGCAGGATTGCAGTCTTGAGATCGACGTCAAAAAGCCGTGACAATCGGTTGGTGTCGATCGCGCTGGTCGATGCCAGGGTCAATTCCGTGTGACTGTTGGAAAAGTGCCTGGCGAACTCCAGTGCATGCGCCTCGCCGCCGCCGCAGGAACTCCAATATTCATCATAAATGCATACTCTCAGGCGTTCCTTCCGGATGGGCGTCAAACCCGCGCTGATCAATGTGAGAGCATCCCTGGTCGCTGCAGAGCGGCAGGCCTCTGCGAGTTTCTCCGGGCTTCCCGCAAGCGAAAATAGCGAGCGTAGACGAGAAAACCGATGGGCAACTACAGCTGCCGCCGGCTCGGCAGAAAATGCAGAGCGCGCCAGGACCACGCGGCGCAGTAGTGCTGGCGCGCGGAGATACTTGAATATCAGTCGATTCCTTTCAATGAGGTAGGTTCTTTGATCAAGGTTGCTGTTTGCCGTTGCGCTGTGCGTGTGCAGAACCACCGAAGTCGGAACGTACATGATCGTGTGCTTGCGTCGACGCAGGCGGAGGGATAGCTCGCTGTCTTCGAAATAGGCGAAAAATTCGGGTCGGAAAATCAGTTCCGAGTCAAGAGCGCTTCGCCTGATCAGCGGGGCGCATCCGCAAAGATAGTCCACGGTCTTGATCTGATCGTACTGACCCCGATCAACCTCGCCGTAACCCCGGTCGGCAGGTTCGAAGGGAAATCGCTCGACGGAACCCGCATTGTTAATGATGCGGTGCCAGTGGCAGGCGTCATTCCAGGCGTTGTCGATTTCGATGCGCGCAGACGAATTGCCGGCGATGTCGCCCGAAAAAATGGTTTTGCCGTCTCTGCGCATGACTACTCGAGTGACCGAATCACTTCTTGACGAGAACCTGAACACGAGGCTGGAACTCTGCGCCGGCAGGTGAAGAATGGTCTCTTCAAAAACCTCAACGTCGCGTCGGTTGCCATGCTCGTTGCCATTGATGAATACCTTCGGGTAATCCAGGCTCTTCAGCAGATCAGAGACTGACAGGAGAACGTCTGGCGCACGGTCGATAGTGATCCTGGAAAAATAGCCGTTGAAGAGCAGCTTCGGGACTGCACAAGCCGCCTTCCGATTGGCGCGAAGTGCCTCAACGAGCTCCGACAGCCAACGGTCTTGCGGAACGGTATCGTTGTTGAGCAGCGCAATCAGCTCGCCAGTGGCAGCGAGATAGCCAATATTGTTTGCTTCCGCAAAGCCACGGTTGCGGTCCAGTCTGATTACTTTTGCATTTGGAAAGCGCCTGATGAAATAATCCGCGGAGCCGTCAGCGGACGCATTGTCAACGAAAATCAGCTCGAAGTTGCGATAGGCTTGTGCGGCGATGCCCGCGGACAGTGCGCTCAGGTGGCGTATGCCATCTCTACTGCAGATTATTATCGAGACCAGTGGCTCGTGAGGGAAAGCAAGCTCTCTTCCGCCGTCAAGGAAGTGTTGGCTCAATATCGAGACAAGATCGTGCTTCTTTTCCTGCCGTTTCAGCACCGATAGCTGTGCGAAAGCGTGCCGCAGAAGCTGCAATCCTCCGTGTGTTCGATAGTAGTTGGCGACATCACGAACCGACTGCATACGTAATCTCAGCATAGAGTGACGCTGCCCGTTGCGTCTTTAAATGTGAAATAAATAATCAAGAGATGGCAGAGAAATGAATCGTCTACGGCAGAGTTGACCTCTATCAGGAAATGATAAGAACAAGAATTATTGATAATTGATTCAAGAACGAAAAGGGTTAGCAAGGCGCGGAAAGCATTGTTGATCGATGAGCCGAGTTGCGGCGTTATCGCCATTTCTGGTGAAGCCATCTCAAGGGTTTCGTGAGGCGCCACGACAGGGAATTGTAGGTTTCCTGGAGAGCTTGGCCAACGGCAGCGTACTCTCCGCGAAGCGTCGTCACCCGATGTTCCAAGGTGCCTGCGCGCATCCGCCAGAAGGCAAGCAAACCGCGGTTTCGCAGGGGATGGTTACTTGCTCGGAATCGCGGGCCTTCTTGAATGGAACGTTGGCGTTCTTGTACGTACTCCAGATGAAATAGATAGATCTCCGTTTCGCTCGGTTCCGACAGACGCCAACGCAAATAGTCCCGATCAAACAGGAACTCGTACGGAACCAGATATCCAAACAGCAGAAAATTCAAAGCCTGCAAGCGATCGGGCCGGGGCGTGGCGTTCGCTTGCCCGTCGAGACGGTCAAGCGCAGCGAACGCGCAGGGGTTGTCGCCAAGTATGATCGTTTCACGGTCGAAGAGCAGCGATTCGAGCCCCACACTGGAGTTGATGGTTGCGACCCTAGCGCAGCGCTGAATGAAGGCGATGGAATTCAGCGACTTGTCGACCTGCGCCGCCACACCTGTATAATCCCGAAGGCCCCCCGGGTGTCGCCGAATGAGTGTCTTGCCGCGGCCGTAAATAGCGCTTGCCGCTGCGATTAACTGGTCATTTGTCCAGCCGTTGGCGAAGGCAATGATGTTGGTATCGTTTTCAACCTGTAGTGGCAGTCCGATGTCGAATTCCGGGTCAGAGCGTGGTTCCCGTTGCGCCGGTTCGATAACGAAAAGTTCGCGGAGTTCTCGGGTGCTCAATAGAGGAACTGCCTCCTTCTGTCGGCTCAGCTCAAAGCTTTTGAACCGGCGTCGAGATTCCGTTCTGCCATTTACGCCGGAAAAGTCGAAATAGGCGGTCCATTGGTACCACGGTTCGCGCAAGGGCCCCAGTTCGGCATGGATTACCGGTAGGGCGAACTCGGCTGCGACCACGCTGAGGCTCGGGACGTTGCACCAGGTCAGAATGGCTTCGAAGGGATGATCGCGGGACGCTTCGATCAGGACCCCGCGCAAAGCCACCTCAAGCTGTTCACAGCGCTCGGTGAGAATACGCCGCATCATCTGGTCGACGTCCGGAGTGATCGCTTGCCACGACTCAAACAGGTCGTCAGATAGGCGATACACCGTATAACGCTCCATTTCATCGCAACTGGGAACGCGGAACTTGAAGTACTCCTCCGATTGCCTTGAAGCGTCTACGCGACCCGATCGAACAAAGTCCTCGGGCGCAGAAAAGTACTCTGCAGAACCTACAAATGCTATTTCTTGCGGTGTGAAGTGCGTGATCTGCTTGTAGAGAACGCATAGATAAGTGGCGTTGAGTCCGCGCGCCGGGAATGGCAGCAGGAACGACAGGAACATGGCTCAGGCCAACCGTCTGAACAGGAAAAGCAGGATCTGCCCGTCGTCGCCGTCCCGAATTCCCATTGCTTCGGCTGCAAGCGAGGTAAGGATTCGCCCACCTTCGAAGTGGTACAGGTCCTGGCTGAACGATGCGATCAGTTCAAGCTTGTTCTCCGCTTCTGCCAGCGTGAGCAAATCCGTACGTGAGTAGTGGCGGTAGTGAAATGGATTTGGATTCAGCGCGAGTGACCACTGTTCTGAATTGGGCGTCGAAAGGATCAGCAGACCGCCCGGCTTTAGGGCTTCGACCATGATGTCGAGAAATGCGTTGGCGGCTTCGATATGTTCGATTGACTCGAGGCAGACGATGAAATCAAACGACCGGGCGGGAAGCGAAAACGGAAAGATCTTGGTGGAAAAGAAAGTCCGGGTACTCGCGTAATCGGCGTTCGCGACGGCAATGGCGTCGTTCGAGGCATCGATTCCCAATAGCACGCAATTGACTCGTTCCGCGACCAGACGCGTGCCGTAGCCGGTGCCACAAAAGACATCGAGACCAAAGGTGGCTTCGCGGTCTGCGGAGTGTTCTTCGATCAGTCGCGCAGCCAACTGATAGCGGGCAACGTGATCGAACCGCACCTCGGCAAGCGTTCGCCCGATCTGCCTTTCACCACTGCACAAGGCGTAGCGGTCGACGGCTGGCTCTGCAGGCTCCGGGCGCACAAGTAACCGTCTGAAGAGGGATTTCACTTGCTGGTCTCCTGGGGGCTGTCGGTCAGTGTCCATCGCGCCCGGTACTGCTGCCCGGCGACCCCGACCCGGTCTGCACGAACTTCGATGGAGGCGATGTCCTTCTGCCAATCGTAGTGCATGATCATGTCAGCCGAGAGTACAAGCGCCGAAATCCGGTAGATCCCGGCGTTGAGAGAGAACGAGTCGATGTGTACATAGACATGGATGTCACTGCCAGCCTGCAGATTGATGGTCTTCCCTGCGACGAGGTTATTGCATTCGGCTACGACTTCATCGGCGATGCTGACGAATACAAGATCAAGGCAGGTGTTGGTGATTGCGACATCGGTCCGTACGCCAAACCGGACGGTGAGTCCTTGCCCCTGTACGATCGATCGCACGGGACAACCCGCCGCGTCGAGTACCTGTAGCGAGTGGATGCATGCGCTGCCAAGGCCTTGCCGCGTGGGTCTCATTTGATTATCGAACAGGCGATGGTAGTGTGCGATGGCTTCGGCAGGGTGGCCATGGAAAGATGTTTTTCCGTGGTCGAGGACCATCGTACGCGTTGAGAGGCGGCTCACGGCTGGCATGGCGTGGGATACGAAAACGACCGCGCTGCGTTCGGCCAGGCGCCCGATGCAGTTGTAGCACTTGCTCCGGAATCCTGCGTCTCCGACCGCCAGGATCTCGTCAATGAGTAGCACGTCCGGTTGCATTTGTGCGGCGATGGCGAAGCCGAGGCGGACGTGCATGCCTGAACTATAGTGCTTTACCGGCGAGTCGATGAAGTCGCCGATATCGGCAAAATCGATGATTTCATCGAATTTTCTGGTGGTTTCCTGTTTTGAAAAGCCAAGGATGGCGCTATTGACGAAGATATTCTCTCGTCCGGTGAGCATCGGATGGAAGCCTGCGCCCACTTCGATCAGCGCACCGACTCGGCGCGATGTCTCGACCCGTCCACGATCGGGCGCAATGATACCGTTGAGGATCTTCAGTAGTGTCGATTTTCCAGCGCCGTTCGGGCCGATGAGACCCAGGCATTCGCCGCGCTTGAGTTCGAAGCTGATGTCATCCAGCGACCAGAACTCGCTCTCCCTGAGTTCCGCTGGACCTCGCGGCAGCCCGAGAAAATTCCGCGCGAGGTCGTGCGCGCCGTAGAGCATGTTGTGTTTGAGTGACTTGCAGAATTTCTTGCTGACTCCGTCTACTCTGATGAGCGATTCTTCCGCCATCAGACTCTCTCAAGGACTCTGGCCTGGGCGACGAAGAACAGGCGCCAAGTGGTTACCAGAAGTAGTGCGGAGAGGAAGGCCGTGATCCAGAAGCTGCTATGCGTGGCGCTCGCTCCGTAGAGAATCAGGTCTCTTGGAAAGTTAATCAGATGGTTGATCGGGTTGAAGGCGTTCATTATCGCGACTGGCGAATCCGGACGGACGGGGTAGAGGATAGGGGTCAGAACCAACAGTCCCGCCAGCACTGCGTTGATCGCGTTGACCACATCCCTGAAGATTCCGCCGACGATCGCGACGATGAAGCCAAGGCCGAACATCAGCAGGCAAAGCGGGATAACGCACAAGAGGCCGAGGGCAATGCCACGCCAGTCCGGTGCGATTCCGTACCACGCCAATACGCCGGCGGTCAGCGCTGCGCGGATCAAGAACTCGACAATCCCTTGCGCGCCGGCCGAGAACACCAGGGCGGACTTGGGGAAATTGATCTTGGTCAGCATGCTCCCGGCGTTGATCAGCGAGCTCGAACAGGCCGTCAGTCCGGTCGAGAACAAGGACCAGTAGGTCAGTCCGGTTAGTGCGTAAGCCGGATACGGGACGCCGACGTCGCCAATCGTCAAGACCCCGGATCGATTCATGGCCACGAATACTCCAACCGTGGCAAACGGGAGCAGGACGGCCCAAGCGATGCCGAGAACCGATTGACGATACCGCCCGCGAAAATCGCGGAGAAACAAGCGCCAGATCAGTTCCCGAGCGCCGATGGCTTCGCTGACCATCGCGCGTAGCTTGAGGAAATAGCCTCGCTGCCCCGCAACGAACTGCCCTTCCGGTGTGTAAATGATCTTCTCTATGGCCATGGTTCGTTGTTCACTCCTGACTACGCCGGAGGACCCCAGATCGCTTGAGCGGGAAGAGCGTCTTGCGGATATCCGGCCAGCACCCATTCCGCAACGTCGCGAGGATGCAGGAAGGGTGGCTGCGCCTGGATTCTACCTTGAGTGGACATTCCGATGCCCCGTGCGGTGTTTTCATCGCACCGAGCTCGTGGTTTCCGAGTACCAGTCGAGCGTTTTTTCGAGCGATCTATCAAGGCTGGTGAACACATTCAGACCGGTCAGCTTGCGCACCCGATCAATACACGGTACGTAGCTTTCGAGAGGTGCGCGGCCAGGTGCCTTGAGGATTCGGATTTCGGTTTGTCCGGTCAGAGCGCTGACCCGCTGCGCCAGATCGTAGATGCTTATGGGCTCGTCTGAGCCGACGTTATAGGCCGTCCGGCCGGGGACGCTGATCAACAGGTTCAAGAGCCAGACGATCAGGTCGCCCACATAGAGATAGCTGCGTATCCCCGTGCCGTCTCCGTGAATGGTGATTGGCTCGCCGGCAAGCGCATCACGGATGAAATTGCCGGCGGCAAAGCGGCCATCAAGCGGCAAGTGCGGGCCCAGGAAGGCGAAGCAACGCGCAATGACGATATCGATATCGTCGTTGACCGCGCAGAATTGTTCGACCATTCGTTTGCCGGTCCCGTAGGCCGATTCCGGTTTCGTCGGATCGGGGGCCCCGGCGTAGGTCTCCGGAATCGTTGCGAGTTGCGGGGGTTGCGGGCCATAAATGGCGCCCGAACTGGTCACCAGCGCCCGTCGGATTCCCGATCTTCTCGCCACGTCAATGACGTGTCGTATGCCTTCGAGCTTGGCGCTGAGCATCAGCCTCGAATCCGTTTGCCCCGTCCTTGCACTGGTCACCGTCGCGAGGTGAAGCAGAAAGTCGTGATCCATGTTCGGACAAGGGAAGTCCGCGGCCGATCCGGCGATCCAGGTGAACGCCGGGTCGTGCCCAAGGTGTACGAAACGTGCGCGGTAGGCCGACGGATCGCGGCTGACTATGCTTGCTTTCAAACCGAGGTCGAGCGCGGCGTTGGCCGCAGCGATGGTTTCAAGAAGCCATGTTCCGAAGAAGCCGGTTCCACCGGTGATCAGCAAACGACGGCCGCGCAGCCGCGCCCAGATTGGCTCGCAGAGTTCCAGGATTCGCTCCAGATCGCTCGCGGGGACGCCTGCAACTGGCTTTTCAAGAGGTCGCATGCGATGCGGCTTCAGCGCCTATACCTGCGTCGCAGAAGGGCTTCCGGCCGCGATCTGCTGTTTCACAGTCCAATTCCCAGGAATTCACCGAGCCTGTCGGCGACAAAATCGAGCATTTCCTCACTCAGCCCCGACCACAGTCCGATCCAGAAGGTGTCGTTCATCACCCGATCGGTATTGCTCAGCGCGCCGGCAACGCGGAAATTGCGTCCGCGCATGTAGGGCTGGCGCGTCACGTTGCCGGCGAAGAGCAGGCGTGTGCCGATGCGCTGTTCGTCAAGATATCGGAGCAGGTCGACGCGGTCACAGCCGGCTGCCGTATTTAGCGTCAGCGGAAACCCGAACCACGACGGGCCGCTGCCGGGGGTCGCTTCGGGCAGTACCAGGAACTCGGCAAGGGGCGCCAAGCGCTGCGTCAGCCAGGCGAAGTTCCTCTTCCGCGCGGCGATGAAATCGGGCAGCCGGTCGAGTTGTGCCAGTGCGCAGGCGGCCTGAATGTCGGTGATCTTGAGGTTGTAGCCCAATTGCGAGTAGGTGTACTTGTGGTCGTAACCGAAGGGCAGGTCGCCATGCTGTTGCGCGAAGCGCTTGCCGCAGGTGTTGTCGCAGCCGGTCGCGCAATAGCAGTCTCGACCCCAGTCGCGCAGCGATTCCATAATGCGCTTCAGCTGCGCATTATGCGTGAAGACTGCACCGCCTTCGCCCATGGTGATGTGGTGGGCGGGGTAAAAGCTGAGTGTGCCGACATCCCCGAAAGTGCCGACGGAGCGGCCCTCATAGGTCGAGCCGAGCGCGTCGCAGCAGTCTTCGATCAGCCACAGGTCGTGCTTCTTGGCGATCCGGCAGACCTCGCGCAGATCAAAGGGGTTGCCCAGCGTGTGGGCGAGCATGATCGCTCGCGTGCGGCTGGAGATCGCTTTCTCGATCTGGGCCACGTCGATGTTGTAGGTCGGCAGGGTGACGTCGACGAAAACCGGCACACAGCCATTCTGGAGGATTGGATTGATGGTGGTCGGAAAGCCGGCGGCAACCGTGATCACTTCGTCACCGGCCTTTATGGCGCGCTCGCCGAGACTCGGTGAGCAGAGCGCACTGAATGCCAGCAGGTTCGCCGAGGAGCCCGAGTTGGTGGTCAGCACGTGCTCGACCTTGAGGAAGCGGCCTAGGCGCTGCTCGAACCCGGTGTTGAAGCGGCCGGTGGTCAGCCAGCCGTCAAGCACGGCGTCGACCATGTTGCGAAGCTCGCCGGCGCCAATCACCTTGCCGGCTACCGGTACGGCGCTGGCACCCGCCCGGAAGGCGCTGGTGGGCCGCGTCTCGCGGGCGTGACGCTCGACGAGATCGAGGATCTGTTCTCTCAATGGGTCAGCGTTCATGCCATACCTGCGCGGGAAGTGGCTCGGCAGTAGCTGTCGATCTGTTGTCTGGAAACGGCGGCCATATCTTCGCCGCGCAAATGCGCGCGGTGCCAGGCTACGGTCATCCGCAGGGCGGAACCGAGTGACCAGCGCGGCTGCCAGCGCAGCATTGAGATCGCTTTCCAAGCATCGAGTCGAAGCTGCCGCGCTTCATGCGGATGCGGGTGGTGGTCGCGCTCCCAGGTAGTGCCGTCGCCCCAGAGGCTAACCAGCGCATCGAGTAGCTGTTCGACACTGGGCGCATTGTCGTCGGCCGGGCCGAAGTTCCATGCCTCAGCGAAGCTTGCACCCTGTTGGACCAGTTGCTCGGCGAGCATCAGGTAACCGGCCAGAGGTTCGAGAACGTGCTGCCACGGGCGAATCGCCGCGGGATGGCGTACCTGCAGTGGCTGCTTGTCGACAAAAGCGCGAATGGCATCGGGAATCAAACGGTTCGCCGACCAGTCACCACCACCGATGGCGTTGCCGGCTCGGGCGGTGGCGATCGCCGTGCCGTGCTTGGCGTGATCGACGGGGTTGAAGAACGAGGAACGATAGGCGGCGGCGACCAGTTCGGCACAGCCCTTGCTGCTGCTGTAGGGATCGGCGCCGCCGAGTGGATCTCTCTCGTGGTAGGCCTGTCCCGACTCCCGGTTCTCATAGCACTTGTCACTGGTGACGACGACGACGGCACGCACGCCATTGCTCTGGCGCACGGTCTCGAGAACATTGACAGTGCCCATCACATTGGTGCTGTACGTCTCAACGGGGCGGGAGTACGCGGGCAGTATCTCGGCCTGCGCCGCGAGATGGACGACGATTTCCGGCTGGTGCTTGAAAAAGGCTGCGCGCAGCTGGTCCGGGTCCCTGATGTCGGCGAGAATCGACTTCATCTTCTGGCCGACGCGAGCGATCTCGAACAGGTTCGGCTGAGTTGCCGGCGGTAGCGCATAGCCAGTGACTTCGGCACCCATTGTCTGTAGCCACAGGGAAAGCCAGCCACCCTTGAAGCCGGTATGTCCGGTGATCAGGACGCGCCTGCCTTTCCAAAATGCGGGCTGAATCACCAGTTTTTCCAAGGGGCCGTGCCGGAAGCCCAGAGGTTTTCGAGGTGGTTCTTGTCGCGCAAGGTGTCCATGCCCTGCCAGAAGCCGTCGTGTCGCCACGCGGCAAGTTGGCCGGTCTGGGCCAAGCGTTCGACCGGCCCCGCTTCCCAAATGCAGGCATCGCCGTCGATCAGGTCGAGTACGCTGGGGTTGAGAACGAAGAAGCCGCCGTTGATCCAGCCGCCGTCGCCGCGCGGCTTCTCGCAAAAGGCGACGACACGCTCCTCCGCCAGCTCAAGGGCACCAAAACGCCCAGGCGGGGTGACCGCGGTGACCGTGGCGCTCACCTGGCGCTGGCGATGGAAGGCGATCGCTGCACTGACGTCGATGTTCCCGACGCCATCGCCGTAGGTGAAACAGAATGCTTCGTCCTTGTCGAGATGCGCACGCACGCGGCGCAGCCGCCCACCGGTTTGTGTCGCGTCGCCGGTGTCGATCAGCGTTACCCGCCAGGGCTCGGCGTGACGCTCGTGTACTTGCATCTGGTTGCTCGCCATGTCGAAGGTCACGTCCGAGGTATGCAGGAAGTAGTTGGCGAAGTACTCCTTGATCATGTAGCCCTTATACCCCAGGCAGATCACGAAGTCGTTGATGCCGTGGCCGGCATAGATTTTCATGATATGCCAGAGGATCGGCTTGCCGCCGATTTCAAGCATCGGTTTCGGCCGCACGATGGTTTCTTCCACTAGGCGCGTGCCCGTACCGCCGGCAAGGATGACGGCTTTCATGCGCCCTTTTCGCGTTTCGGAAGAGCAGCAGGAGAAGCGACGGCGTGCTTGCTGCCAAATGGTCGGCGCACCGCCCGTTGCCAGGCGTCGACCGGCAGTTTGGCTGGTCTTCGCAGGGGCGAGAGGCGTCGTGCGTTGGGCCTACGGGCGGTCTCTCGGATTGTTCTTGCGGAGGCTGTGCCGGTCGTTTTAGTCATGGGTATTGACGCGAGTCGGTTCAGGTTCTCGGCATTGGCAAGGCGAGGTGGGAGTTTTTTCCGGGAAGCTTCCGCCCCCTGCTGCGTGGGTCGTGCGGCGAAGCTGCCGCAGGCGGTGCTTGGTCCAGAGGTCTTGGTCTTGGTCATGGTATCGGCGGGTTTGGGTTCAGGGCTAGGCGGGCAGAGGCGCAGGCTATTGGGCAGGGTGTGGTCAAGGTCGACAATCATGGTGGCAACTCTTCTGGCCATATGGTCTGCCGCGGTGTCCGCGTGCGGAGGATAGGCTCAGAGGCTGGTCAGTTCCGTGTCGGGGTGAACACGGAGGCAATGTCCGGCGCGGTAATGGCGGTATCGAACCAGGCTTCGATCTGTTCAAGGTCGGCCGCGGCTATCCGCTCGACAATGTCCATCGGGATCGCGCCAAAGCGCCGGGAAAGCAGGTGTTGCAGGGCGTGCGCCTCGCCTTCTATTTTGCCTTCGAGCTTGCCTTCGAGCTTGCCTTCGAGCTTGCCTTCGAGCTTGCCGATCTGCAGGCCTTTTTGCTCGCCCAGCAGCATGCCTTCCGCCACCGCTTTGGCTTTCCATTGATCAATATTCGTTTCCAGCATTTCGGTTCCTTTCAGCATGTCATCCAGTTCCGGCAGCGGTAGTCCGGGCATCTTGCGACTGAGACGGTACTGCATCCACTGCATCACCGCGCGGTCTATCGTTTGCTTGAATGGCGATTGGGCGACGGCCTGGCCAAGATAGCGGATCGCCCGTTTCGCGTCATCCGTGTCGTGAGTGTGCTCCATTCGGAATATCGCCGCCATTACCCGTTGCAGGCCTTCCAGATACTCTGCTGCCCATGTGGGGCAACGGCCGCGTAGACCAAGGTGACACAAGCCCTATTGCTTCGCGAACGCCTGGCCCGTGTGCGGGGTTGAGAGGCTGAGGAGGAAGACGTGGCGGTGGCCGCCTGCGGCGAGGTGTTGAGCCACGTGGGTGGCGACGGTGACCATCAGGGGGGCGCCGCGGATGAAGAAAGCCTGGAGGCGATGTCGCGCCACCCGATCACGCTTACCCCGCTCCGCTCGTACGACTCGCTGCCGCCATAGATGAGCCACGGTCGGAGAGCTTCGCTGCGGGCAAAGCGTGCTGATGCCTGGCCGGCCTGCAGGTAGTCGCGGGTGACCGTTTGCCCGGACTTGATCTCTACAGGTTGAAGGTGAGCGCCGACTTCAAATATTAAGTCCGCCTCCAGCCCATTATTGTCACGCCAGAAATACAAATCAGTGGGCAGGCCAAGGTTGAAGCGGCCCTTGACGAACTCACCAAGGACCCAGGTTTCGAACAAGGCGCCGCGACTCGGATGCAGGGAAAGCACTTCCGGTGAGCGAATGCCGAGTAGCCAACAGGCAAGCCCACTGTCCAGGAAATACAGCTTGGGGGTCTTGACCAGCCGCTTGCCGAAATTGCGGTGGTAGGGCGGCAGCAGGAACACCAGGTCACTCGATTCGAGGACGGAAAGCCAGGCACGTGCGGTGTTGTGGGAAATTCCGGCTTCGCCTGCCAGCGCACTCAGGTTAAGCAACTGTCCGCTGCGGCCGGCACACAAGCGCAGGAAGCGCTGGAAAGTGCCGAGGTCCTGGATGTTCAGCACTTGGCGCACATCGCGTTCGACGTAGGTGGCGATGTAGCTGGAGAACCAGTCAGCCGCTATGATCGGCTGGGTGTGGAGAAATGGATAGCCGCCCTGCATCATCATCGCGTCGATGCCAAGTTGCCGCGAAACCTCGGGCATCTCGGCAAATGTGAGCGGCAACAGCCGTGTGAGGCCAACGCGCCCGGCCAGTGACTGGGTGACCCCGGCAAGAAGGCCGAACTGCTGAGATCCGGTGAGTACGAAGCGACCCGGCGCTCGCTTCGTATCGACCATTCCTTGCAGGTAGGAAAAAAGATCCGGCCAGCGCTGCGCCTCGTCGAACACCGCGCCCTGTTCGAAGCGGGCGAGAAAACCGCGCGGGTCCTCAAGGGCGAAAGCGCGCTCGATTGGGTCTTCGAGTGATACGTAGGCCTTGTCCGCGAAAACTGTTCGGGCCAGCGTTGTCTTGCCTGACTGTCGTGGCCCGGTAATAGCCACCACCGGGAAGCTTTGGGCAAAACGCTGGAGGGTCTCCGTGAGCGCGCGAGGGATCATGTCTGTTTTATACAGAACGAAGATTGAATCGTCAATTTGTATAAAAGCTATGAGGGCTGCGCCGGGTCGTGGCGGCGGTGGGCACAAGCGGATCGCTTGACGCGCATGGTGTGCATCTCGCAAGTCTGGACTTGTGTATGCCCTAAGTGACAACCTCGTCTGTCAGTGCTTGGCGGTGCTCGCTGGCTTTGATCGATCGACGAAAACTCTCCGGGTGAGCCGTGTTTCGCCGCGAGAATCATGGCGGCAACCCGTCTGGCCATCCGGTCTGCAGCTGCGTCGGCATACGGACGCCACTTGCCAGAGGCTAATCAGTTACCCTGTCGGGGCGAACACGGTGGCCATATCCGGCGCGGTAATGGCGGCATCAAACCAGGCTTCGACCTGTTCGAGGTCGGCCGCCGCTATCTGCTCGACAATGGCCATCGGGATCGCGCCAAAGCGCTGGGAAAGCAGGCGTTGTAGGGCTCGAGCCTCGCCTTCGTGCGGCCGGCGCCGGGTCGGCCGGCGACCCTATTTGGGCCTGCCAAGCAGCGCCAGCAGTCCTTCGGCGAGTCTGTGCACGGTCTGCGGGTCCGGTACCGGCAGTCTGAGATAGCGCTGGCCGGTCGCCGGGTCGGTATGCACCAAGCTCGATTGACGCTCGCCTTGCGACGCTGCGGCCAATTCGCCGAGCACCTGGGCGCCAGCTGCCAGCAGCGGCGCCCAGGGATCGGCACTGGCGGGCGCCGTTGCGGCTGCGGCTGCCTGCTCCGCCGGGACTTCCCGGTCGGTGGCGGGCGTGGCTTCGGCCTCGGCCACGCCTTCGCCTGACGCTGGCGGCGGCTCGCTTGCCGGTGCGCTCGCTGCACTTTCATCCGCTTGGTCGGACTCGTCGGACGTGTCGGCGTTATCCGCGTCGTCGTCCTCAGCGGCGTTGGTTGCCGCCAGCGGCGGCGTATCCTGGCCGTCGTCTTCGCTGGCGGCCTGGTTTTCGACGGCGCTGGTGGCTTTTTCGACCGTCTCCATGAACTTCGACAGCCTTGTGCCGTTCAGGACGACTTCGCTTTCGCCGCCGTCGAGGACGCCGGCAAACAGCGATTGCTTGAAGGCCAGCACCGAGAGCATGCCTTCCTCGATCGTTCCGCGGGCGACGAAGTTGATCACCTGCACGCCGCGCGTCTGGCCGAGGCGGTGCACGCGACCGATGCGTTGTTCGAGCACCGCCGGATTCCAGGGCAGATCCATGTTCACGATCACTGCCGCGGCGTGTTGCAGGTTGAGGCCGACGCCACCGGCATCGGTGCTGAGAAAGACGCGGCAGTCGGGATCGTTGTTGAAGCGGTCGATGAGTGCGCCGCGCTTGTCGCTGGGCACGCCGCCGTGGAACAGTACGTGGCCCCAGCCGCGCTCGTCGAGGCGGCGGACGATCAACTCGTGGCTGCGCAGCCACTGGCTGAAGACGACGACCTTGGCTTGCGGGTCGTCGAGGATATCGTCGAGCAGCGCGGCCAGTTCGTCGGCCTTGTAGCCATGGTCCGTTTCGTGGTCGAGCAGGAAGGTGCTGTTACACGACATGCGCATGTTTTGCAGGGCGCAGCGCATGCGCAGCTGGTCCTTCTCGGAGAGAAAGCCGGTGTGCCGCCAGCGGTGCACGATGCGCGCTACCTGGGCGCGGTTTTCCTCGTGGTGGTCGGCCTGCTGCGGGGTCATCGGCACGAACAGGGTGTTGTCGACGCGCTCGGGCAGTTGTTCGAGGACCGCCGCCTTGCGCCGCCGCAACATGATCGGGGCCAGGGTTTCGCCGATCTGCTGCAGCTTGCGGTAGCCGATGACGCGGCCGCGCTCGTCGCGCTGCTGGTGTTCGTCGAGCAGCCG
>ERZ761607.2111-NODE-2111-length-22531-cov-16.875334_pt1 | contig 22531 bp, 14 predicted proteins | sample MGYA00511164_ERZ761607 | MGnify/ENA primary metagenome ERZ761607 (study PRJEB28899, sample SAMN02445080) | bioreactor sludge metagenome | biome: EBPR sludge | place: Australia: Brisbane, Thorneside Wastewater Treatment Plant | collected 2011-06-22 ... | reverse complement strand
AGAAAATCCTGCTTATCTGCAGAATTAACTTTAACCCTTGATTCGCATTAATAAGGTAAAATAATGAAAACTAAAAGGTTTTTAAGCTAAGATCTTAAAAATATCTCACAAAGTTAAAAGTAAAAAAAGCATATCCATATGCTCTTTTTACTGGCACAGGACATGCTTTTAATTCCTGATATTTTGTAGGCCTCAGATCTTTTTAACGACTATTGCACCGGCGCCACCGCCACCGTTGCACAAGGTTGCCAGACCTATGGATTTATTGTGACGGTGCAAAGCATGGATTAATGTAGTAACTATCCTTGCTCCGGATGCTCCCAAAGGATGACCAAGCGATACAGCTCCTCCATGTACGTTGACTTTTGCAGGGTCAATACCCAGCATTTTGTTGAAAGCCAGAGTAACAACTGCAAAAGCTTCATTCACCTCATAAAGATCTGCATCCTGAACATTAAGTCCAGCTCGCTCCATGGCTAGTTTTGCTGCTTTGGTAGGAGCGGTGGTAAACCACTCAGGTTCATGCGCTGCATCCGCATATGAAAGTATCTCTGCGATCGGTTTGAGACCATACTTTTTTACTGCTTCTTCACTGGCTAAAACCAAAGCTGTAGCACCATCATTCATAGTGGATGCATTGGCAGCAGTCACAGTTCCATCTTTGGTGAATGCGGGCCTTAAACCGGGAATTTTGTCAAAAAATACTTTTTTAAATTCCTCGTCCACCTTCATGACCAAAGGTTCTTTGTTGCGCTGAGGGATCTCAACAGGTATGATCTCTTCATCAAAAGCGCCTGATTCTGCGGCTGCGGCAGATTTTTTATAGGATTGAATCGCAAAGTTATCCTGTTCCTCCCGACTGATCTCATATACTTTTGCAGTATTGTCCGCAAAAACACCCATGGCCTGCTTGGCATAAGCATCAAGTAATCCATCCTTTTCCAAACCGTCAATCAATTCCGCATTTCCATATTTATATCCCCATCTGGCTTTTGGAATATAGTATGGGCAATTGGACATGCTTTCCATTCCACCGGCAATCACGATATGATTCTGCCCGAGTTGTATGCTTTGCGCACCAAAAACGATGGATTTCATACCGGATGCACAGACTTTATTTACAGTAGTGCAAGGCACGGTATTGGGTAATCCGGCACCTAATGCGGCTTGTCTTGCAGGCGCCTGGCCTGAATTGGCCTGGACCACATTTCCAAAGTAAAGTTCTTCCACCAATTCCGGTTTGATACCTGCTTTCTCCACAGCGCCTCTGATCGCTTTGGAACCAAGCTCAACTGCTGTAAAACCTGCTAAAGCTCCACCAAAACTACCAAGAGGTGTTCTGACCGCGGATATAATATACACTTTTTCCATATTATGATATGATTTGGTTTAAATGCTTAAAGGTAAGCATAATCATGGAATCTGAGGAAAGAATCCTCAAAAAATGTTCAGATTTGGAACCCACTGAACTTAAAGTTCAAGTTTAATATTGTCAGTCTGGTTATTTGTGAAGGATTCGGAGAAACAGCTTATAATTTTGGAGTTGTTAAAAGGGGAAAATATCAGAACCGGAAAATGGCTTAAGGGATTAATTTTTTTAAATGGTGGCATAAAAACCACTTCTATCTAACTTGAACGAGCCAGAACCAAAGAGGAAATTGAATTAAGAAACCCCGTATGAACCTGCCCGTATGAACCTGCCCGTATGAGCTTGCCCGTATGAGCTTGCCCGTATGGGGCCTGCCCGTATGGGGGAGTGGGATCGACCCCGATGGAAATGCATCCTAAGGACTAAATATTCAGTACGGCTTTAATTCTACACCAAATTTCTTTAAAGTTCTGCAAAAATATACACGAATTCAATTTCAGACCCACATTATTCAGGAGCCTTGTACAATCAATAAAGGGCACAATAAACTTCATGATTTTTTTAATATTAAAGATCAGAAACTTTCCGATAAATCTGAAGTCCTATGCCGGACTCTCTTTATTGAAATGGAAAAATCGAGTCCACTCCGAAAAGTCTTTGCCCCCTAAATCCCCTTTGACTTTTTCAGCCAGTACAGGCACTCACGTTTTCAGTCAGCATATACCTAAAAAGGGACTTTTAATTTGTTGATTTTCAATCTTTTCCATTTAGTCTTGTGCTGATCTTTGACATCAGTAGGGTTGGGGCAAAAAACGATTGAAAATCAACAAATTGGACTTTTTGAGCAGACTCAAAATTGTAATTGAAGCTGATTTTTGAAAGCAATCAATTGTTATACAGATATGATATTCAGCCTGGTAGTTTTCAGTACATTCCCATTTTCATCCTGAATAGCTATCAGATAAGTACCTTTGGCTAAAAAATTGAAATTTTCCCTGATGATCGTCTGACCATTAACTTCTATCTCCCGATCCCAAATTTTTTTTCCTATGATGTTATACAAAATTAACTTATACTGCCCGTTGTCAAGATTGGAAATCAAAATTTTGGCAATGTTGTAGGTTGGGTTAGGGTATAGCTGGAATTCTGTTTTAAGATCACTTAGAAAATAATCATCTGTTTCAGGTTTATTTACCTGGTATTGTAATGATTTTACAGTTCCCAGGGCATCAAAATTGACTTTAGCGGCCAGGTATTTGTATTTATTGGAATAAAACTCAAAAGCATTTGTCCAGATATCCTGACAGATGAGTTCCGCGATCATCCTGTCATCTAAAAAAGGGATGACCTTTCCCGTATGTGCATCATATATCTTGATCCTGTGAAATTCATTTACCCGGATCCTGATGACATCAAGGTCTTCATCAGGCAATTCCAGAACTCCATAGGCATCCGTGGATCTCATGACAGTTCGGGTTCCGATGACCCTGATCTGTTTGGTATTTTTCGGTAGATTTCGTTGAATATCAGCAGGTAATTCTCTTTTTTGCAATTTGAAATCATAACTTGCTTCCTGTTTGTTCCTGAATGGATAATTCAGAGATTTGGCGGAGATCAAAACAGGTTTGTCGTAATATACGGGAATTTTTGGTTGTCTTGTGCCATAGTATTGCAGAACAAATCCGATCTCTTCCAGTCCACGGTTGGTCCTTGAATATAAAAAACTGAACTTGTTGCTTTTCATTTCAAAAACCTGGTATGTACCACGTCCTGTTGGACTGAATTCCGATTTAACGAATTCAATTGTTTTTACCAAAGGACTGACTGCCTTACTCAGATCCCATTTGGAGGAACCCTGATTATCTTCCCAAATCAGATGATTGAGCAAATCCTGCTTTAAATAGATGACGTCACCCGCTTTGGGCAGTTTGTCGCTTTGAACTACGATTTGCCCTGCCATTGACTGGATGAATAGAAAACAAAAAACCAATACTGATATGATATAATTTTTAATCAAGGCCTTTCAAACTTTGTAATTGGACAAATTTAAAGTATTCTCCGGTTTTTAGCATCAATTCTTCGTGATTTCCTGATTCAATTATTCTGCCATGCTTCAGTACAATAATTTTATCTGCTTCCCTTATAGTTGATAATCTGTGTGCAATGATGAGTGCAGTTTTGCCATCAAGTACTTTTTTCAGCGCAGTCTGAACTTTTTTTTCAGACCGTGAGTCAAGCGCTGATGTAGCTTCATCAAGAATCAGAATCGGTGCATTTTTGAGCAGTGCGCGGGCGATGGAAACACGTTGTTTTTGACCTCCGCTCAACTTACTTCCCTGTTCTCCGGTCGTACTGCCGAATCTTTCAGGTAAAGATTCAATAAAATCACTGATATCTGCAATTGCGGCGGCATCCTCAATTTCTTTTTGACTCAGCGCCGGATTGCCCAATAATATATTTTGCCCTATTGTGTCATTGAACAAAATAGCATCCTGAGATACAATGGCGATCAGATTCCGCAGATCATCTCTTTTAATTTCTTTTAGATCTATTCCATCCATCTTAATTGTTCCTGATGCAGGATCGCCAAAGCGCAATAAAAGGTCCGTAACCGTAGTTTTTCCAGCTCCGGAATCACCTACCAGGGCAATTTTTTCTCCTTTCATGATCTTCAACGAAAAATTCTCCAATACCAGACGATCATTTTCAGGATATCTGAAGGACACATTTTCAAAAATTATTTCTGATTCAAAATCTTTTTTTCCCAATGTGCCAGGTTCACTTATCTCAGGCGATGGCAGTGAAAGTATTTTTTCCAGTCTTTCCAGGGCAGCATCTCCTTTTTTAAAGGAAAAATAGGCAGATGAGAATGATTTGGCGGGCTCAATGATGATAAAAAAGGCGTAAATAAACGCAAAAAAAGTCTGCGGCATCAATTTTTGATGGAAAACGAGGCTACCTGCATAAAACATAAGGACGGCTATGACCATCACTGCCAAAACTTCTGCAAGTGGCGATCCGCTGTCTCTCCGTCTGTATATCTTGGTTGAAATTTGTGCATATTGATTGTTTGTACGGTTAAACTTTTCTGAAACCGAATGTTCTGCATTATAGGATTTGATCACACGCATACCTGTTATGGTCTCTTCCATGACTGACAGGATCTCACCTAATTTTTGCTGAGCCTGTCCGGATTGTTTTTTAAGTTTTCTCGATAGTCCACCTATGATAAAAACTGTAAAAGGCATCAGGAAAAGAACCAGCAGCGTCAGTTCATAACTGATAAACAACATAAAGCCAAGGCTGCCCAGAATAAGAATAGGCGCTTTGATCAATGCATCAAAAATAGCCAGTATGCTGTTTTCCACTTCTTGGATATCCATACTCATCCTGGAAAGTAAGTCTCCTTTTTTTTCCGTCTTAAAATAACTCACAGGTAATTTTAACAGTTTTTCAAACAATTCTTTTCTTAAATCCCTGATGAAGCCATTGCGCAACGGTGCCATAAAAAACATGGAAAGATACCGGAAAATGTTCTTGAGCAAAAAGGAAAGAATAAACAGTAGTACGATGATCTTCAGCGCTTCAGCAGGTTCTGTGTCCATGATGATATCACTGATATAATTCATTACTTTGTCCTGTAAATCAATTGATTCTCCAAGGGAGCGATGTTCGTTTCCCTCAGGATTGAAAATCAATTCGAAGAAAGGAATGAACAGGGGAATGCCTGCAATGGTAAAAAAGGAAGTGAGTATATTGAACAAAATGCTTGCCAACAAGAATTTCCTGTAAGGTATCAGTTTTTTAAATATGGTCAGAAACCTTTTCAACCGTTTACTTTTTCATGATCTTTAATATGATACAGGGGCAAAAACTTGATTTGATCTTTCAACCAGAAAAGATACAACTTTTATTTCCAGGTATTCCAAATCTCAGTGAATTCATTTGGGTCTGTGCTGTAAATCCATCCGTTTCCAACATACACTTCTCCGACTTAAAAACATCATTTTACCAAATTCTGTTATGTGATCAACTGAAATTGTTTAGCTTATTGTGATGCAAACTGTAGTCATTCAGCCCAGGATTAATGCATTGGTCTAACCTTCAATTTCAACTACCTGTTGAATGCTATGGTAAATCAATGCTATCAATCCTAACGCAAAGACTGATGATAAGCTTAACAGCTCAATAATGGCTAAAAATCAATAAAATTCTTATAAATATCAAAATTATAGGCAATTATATATAAAATAAATATATCAATTATTTTTTCAGAATAAAGCTGTTCATAAAGCTGGTATCGAAATCGCCCTTTTTGAACCGTTCATCTTCCATTAGTTGTTGGTGGAAAGGTATGGTAGTATTGATACCTTCAATGATGAATTCATCCAAAGCTCTTTTCATTTTTGCGATTGCTTCTTCCCTTGTCTGAGCTTTGCAAATCAGTTTTGCGATCATGGAATCATAATAAGGTGGTACCCGGTAACCGGAGTATACGTGCGTATCAACCCTGACCCCATGACCATTAGCTGCATGAAAAGCTGTGACAAGGCCAGGATGCGGAGCAAAATTCCGATATGGGTCTTCAGCATTTATCCTGCATTCAATGGCGTGAAGCTTGGGTATATAGTTTTTCCCTGAAATGGCGATGCCTGCAGCAACTTTGATTTGTTCCTTGATCAGGTCATAATCGATCACTTCTTCAGTGACGGGATGTTCTACCTGTATCCTCGTATTCATTTCCATGAAATAAAAGTCCTGGTTTTTATCCACCAAAAACTCGACAGTACCAACGCCTTCATACTTGATCGCTTTACCCGCTTTAACGGCAGCTTCTCCCATTTTTTTTCTCAATCGGGGGGTCATGAAGGGAGAAGGGCTCTCTTCTACCAGTTTCTGATGTCTTCTCTGTATGGAACAATCTCTTTCGGACAAGTGTGCCACCCGGCCAAACTGGTCCCCGATAACCTGAAACTCTATATGGCGTGGTTCTTCTATGTATTTTTCCACATACATGCCATCGTTTCCAAAGGCTGCTTTGGATTCCTGGCGGGCTTTTGCCCATTGATCCTCAAAATCTTCCGGCCTGTAGACTATCCGCATTCCCTTGCCTCCACCACCGGCTGTCGCTTTCAAAATCACAGGATAACTGATTTTTTGTGCAATTTCCAAACCTTTTTTAAGGTCTTTGATCAATCCGTCAGAACCAGGAATCACCGGTACACCGGCTTTTTTCATGGTATTTTTGGCTGTGATCTTGTCACCCATTTTACGGATCATATCCGCTGTAGGACCAATAAATTTGATGCCATATTGAGCGCATATACTCGCAAAATCAGCGTTTTCAGCCAGGAATCCATAGCCGGGATGCACTGCATCTGAATTTGTAATTTCAACAGCAGCCATGATCCTCTGAACATTCAGATAAGAATCAACAGGCCTTGGGCTGCCTATACAAACAGCTTCATCAGCAAACCTGACATGCAGGCTCTCTGCATCTGCGGTCGAGTACACTGCTACAGTTTTAATACCCATTTCTTTGCAGGTCCTTATGATCCGTAAAGCTATTTCGCCTCTGTTGGCAATGAGGATTTTATTAAACATACACTGCTTATTTTAAATAATCCAAAGCGACTCAATGTTATATTTGAGGCAGCCATAGGAAAATGATCTTTATGAAAAATAATCTTGAAATAATGTATTTTATTTGGTTTCTACTCTGAAAAGAACCTGATCATACTCGACAGGCGTGGCATCCTCAACAAGGATCTCAACGATTTTACCGGATATTTCTGATTCTATTTCATTGAACAGCTTCATTGCTTCAACAATACATACGATTGAACCTGCCTCAATGGTGTCGCCAACTTTGACAAATGCTGGCTTATCCGGAGAAGGAGATCTGTAAAATGTACCGACTATCGGAGATTTGATCTCAGTGAGATTCGATTTAACTGTTTGTATTTCAGTAGCTTCGATGGCGGTTGCACCTGCAGTGGCAGCTGCAACGCTTGGTGGAGAGGATGGTGAAGGTATGATTTCATTTATTGCCGGGACCGGTTGAGAACTCTGAAATACCGGAATACTTTTCCCAGCTTTATAATAGTCCTTTGTCCTGATCTGTAATTCAAAATCGCCTTGTTTCATTTTAAACTCGGCTACATTACTGGCATCAATCAATTTGATGATCTCTTGCAATTCATTTTGTTTCATAAAAAAAATTATTTTTTTGGATCTTTAAAACACCTAAAAGTTATTCAATAATGCTGAAAACTACCACATAACTTTTCAGTCTACTCCGAAAAGTCTTTGCCCCCTAAATCCCCACTGACGTTTTCAGTCAGTACAGGCACTTACATTTTCAGTCAGTACACGCACTGACGTTATCAGTCAGCACACGCACTGACGTTTTCAGTCAGTACACGCCTGAAAGGGTACTTTTAATTTGTTGATTTTCAATCGTTTCCCCTTAGTCTTGTACTGATCTTTGACGTCAGTAGGTTTGGGCAAAAAAAGATTGAAAATCAACAAATTGGACCTTTCGGAGCAGATTCACTTTTTATAATTACTGAATTTTTAAACAGTTATTACACTAAAAATTTCAACATGAGTCTCATTAGTTTACCGGGAAAATAATGCTGTACCAACCACCCAGACGAGCATCATCGGTTTGATGAGTAAAGCATCATTTAACGGAAAAAACAGCGACTTTATCGAATTGTTTTTATCTCACTTTTGGAAAACTTTCGCAAAATAGCTGCCCGTTGTGGAAAATCAAAATTATCATTCAAAGAACATCAAAAATTTTATTATTATTAATGATGGAAGACATATGTGACAATTGGGTTTCGAATTCTCAAAAGATGATAACAGACAATTCGACTTCAACAGGTAGATTAATAAACAAATCCGGTCATTTGAATTGTTTTTATGTTAATCAACGATCCAATGTCTAACAGATATGATCAATAATCCCTTGATATAAAATCAAATGTTGAGACCTTTTGATTATCTTCATGATCAATGGTGTGGTATGATCTTTAACTTGATCTACTTTCAGGAAATATTGAAGAAACAAGATAAAAAACCAAAAGTTGGATCAGTTTTCGATTGTCTATGTAAAATAAATTGAAAATAATTACATTAAAATGTGTTAAACAATGATTTTATTACTGAATTACACATTATACAATTGTAATATATAATGACCATTTTATAGCATTGGAGCAATTATTTTACCCTTTCCATGTATTCAAACGTTTCTGTATTGATTTTTATGACATCACCCTGATTGATGAATAAAGGTACTTTTATTTCTGCACCGGTCTCAACCGTTGCCGGTTTGGTAACATTGGTAGCGGTATTGCCTTTGGCTCCGGGTTCTGTATAAGTTACTTCCAGAATGACATATTGAGGCATTTCAACAGTCAACGGTATTTCTTTTTCTGCATGGAAAAGAATTTCCAGATTGTCACCTTCTTTTAATAATTCAGGGCTTGATATCATTTCTTTCAAAATAGCGATCTGGTCGAAGGTTTCATTGTTCATGAAATGATATCCGAGTTCATCATTATATAGATATTGGTAAACACGCCTTTCAATTCGTACCGTATCGATTTTATGTCCGGCCTGGAAGGTGAAATCGATGATTTTGCCGGTGGTCATACTTTTTAGTTTGGTTCTGACAAAAGCATTTCCTTTGCCAGGTTTGACATGTTGAAATTTTACTACGTAAAAAATATCCTCATTGTGGTTGATACATAATCCATTTCTGATATCAGATGTTGTTGCCATAAAACTTTGTTAATTAAAAAAAATGCAAATATATTTAAAAAATATGTTCCTTCCTGAAAAATTATATTTATGGAATTTATGAAATTAACCTTTCGTCAGACAAATCTCTGTTGCCATTAATATGCCCATTTTATAAGGATGGATCCCCAGGTGAATCCGCCACCAAACGCCACGAGAATGAGCTGATCGCCTTTCACAAGCTGATCTTCATAGTCCCAGAGGCATAGTGGTATGGTCGCAGCAGTTGTATTTCCATATCTTTCGATATTGAGCATCACTTTATCCATCGGAAAACCAGCCTTTTCAGCTGTTGATTGAATGATCCTGATATTCGCCTGATGCGGAACCAGCCATTTAACATCCTGAGTGAGAAGTTTATTCCGCAACATGATCTCTGTCACAGCTTCCTGCATACCCGTTACGGCAAATTTAAATACCTGACGACCATCCTGATAAACGTAATGTTGCCTGGCATCAACGGTTTCGTGTGACGCAGGATTCAGTGATCCTCCACCTTCCATATTTAAAAATTGGCGGCCATAGCCATCACTTCTAAGAAATTCGTCCATAATACCGAAATCATCATAATTTGGTTCAAGCAAAACAGCACCGGCGCCATCGCCAAAAATGATACAGGTATTCCTGTCCGTGTAATCAACGATCGTGGACATTTTTTCTGTCCCCACAACGATGGCTTTCCGCGCAACACCTGTTTCAATGAGTTTTGCTGCAACAGATAATGTATAAATAAAACCGGTACAGGCAGCATTGATGTCAAATCCGAAACCTTTGGTGATGCCCACTTTATCACGAATGATATTAGCTGTATCGGGAAACTGCATATCCGGTGTCACAGTAGCCACTAAAACCAGGTCGATATCGCTTGCGCGTGTATTGGTTTTTTCCAACAAACCATTGATGGCTTTAACAGCCAGGTCAGAACTCGCTTTCCCCGGATCTTTCAATATCCTCCGTTCTTTAATGCCCGTACGTGTCACGATCCATTCATCTGAAGTGTCTACCATGGTCGTGAGTTCTTCATTGGTCAGTATGTATTCCGGCACATAACCATGAACACCTGTGATCGCTGCTCTAACTTTTTTCAACATTTTTTTAACAAAGGTTTTAAAAAATCCCTGTGATATTAATTTTTAAAGATAACGAGTATTGTATTTATAGGGTAATAATTTATGTTAAAATTTGTAAATAGCAGAATATTCAATTAGCTTTTTAATGAATATCAGCTAAGTATTCTAAAAATTCAATTTATTTTTTCCAAGAAATAGCTGCAAAACTAAAAAACAGAGACATATATAGAAATAATGAGTTATTTTTTTTTTGGATTAACTGTAATGGTCTAAAATACATTAAAATATTTTATAAATTGATATAAGCTTATAATGAACTATTAATACATATTAATTAATTTAATATTAATCCTTTTTGAGATGTTTTGATCAATCATTCCTGAATTTGGCATATTTATTGCAGCTAACATAATTAGTTATCAATGTTTAATAATTTAAAATATGTTTTAATATGATATCTGCTTCAAATTTCTTACCCAAGCAAGTTTTACTGATCCTCGTCACTTTGATCATCAGTACAGGCCTTTTGGCAAATGGAATAGAGGACAGCAAGGTTTTTAAAGATATGACATTGACCACAGCCAAAGAACTGGCTGTAAAAGAAGGCAAAATGATCTTTGTTGACTTCTATGCTTCATGGTGCACGCCATGCAAATGGATGGACCAGACTACTTTTAATGATCAATCTGTCATTGACTATATAGGTGAACATTATATCGCAGTTCGGGTTGATATCGATGATTTTGACGGTTATGTCCTTCGCAATGTATATAATGTAAAAGTTTTGCCTACATTCCTGATCCTCGATGAAAATGGAATGACCAAACACAGGAAGGAAGAAACACTCAATGCACAGGCCTTGCTGGATTTACTTCAAAACAAAAAATCCAGCGATAAAACAGCTAAGCTGAATAGTTCTCCATTTAAAAATAAAACTGAAGAAGCGGTTGTTAAACTGGATACCGGATCAGAGCCCGGTATGACAGCAAATCAGAACAATCGTGCAACTGTTGAACCAACCACAACGTATCGCGTGCAAGTCGGTGTTTTTGCCGACTACGCGAATACGCAAAAAATGGTAGATCAAATGTCTGACCTGTCAGGTGAACCCATAGTAGTGCTGAACGACCACCTTAATGGAAAAACTATTTTCAAAGTAATGCTGGGAGAATTCGACAATAGAGAAAGCGCCAGTATTTTTAAAAATCAATTGCATAAAAATTATGGTATTGAAGGGATCGTAAAGTAATTTTGCCAAAAAAATTTATGGCATCTTCATTACTGATCAGAAATATAAGTACACTCGCAGGAATTCTTTCATCGCCTTATTCTTTTAAAAAGGGTAAGGCGATGTCCATTCTGGAAACCATTCACAAGGCTTTTCTTCTCATAGAAAATGAACGGATCGCAGATTTTGGGCCTATGGAGCTTTGCCCTTCAAGAGCTGATCATTATCTCGACGTTGAGGGAAGTTTTGTCCTCCCTGCATGGAATGATTCACATACACATATTGTTTTTCCTGCTACCCGTGAGTCTGAATTTCTGGATAAAGTCAAAGGTTTGAGCTACGCTGAAATAGCAGCCAAAGGTGGTGGTATACTCAATAGTGCTAAAAGAATGGATGGAATGCCAGAAAATATCCTCGTGGATGAAGCTATGAAAAGGATTTCGGAAATGGTTGGATTTGGAACGGGAGCCATCGAGATCAAAAGTGGTTACGGACTCAGTTTCGAAAATGAAATCAAAATGCTTCGGGTTATCAGAAAACTAAAAGAATTATCCCCTGTTGAGATCAAAGCAACATTTTTAGGTGCACATGCTTTACCAGAAAGCTACAAATCCAATCGCAAAGCCTATATCAGAGAGATCACTGACAAAATGATTCCTTATATTCATGCGGAGAAGCTGGCTGATTATGTGGATGTGTTTTGTGATAAAGGCTTTTTTACCCCATCAGAGACAAAGATCATATTGGAAGCCGGATATAAATATGGCCTAAAGGCGAAAATCCATGCCAATGAACTGGATTTTTCGGGAGGAGTACAGGTAGGTGTAAGCCACCATGCGATATCAGTTGATCACCTGGAGTTTACCGGGGATGCAGAAATCGAGGCCCTCAAAAAATCTAATACCATTCCTACTATATTGCCCACAACAGCATTTTTCCTGAAATTGCATTATGCTCCGGCAAGAAAGATGATTGACAATGGATTGGGTGTGGCGCTGGCGTCAGACTATAATCCGGGTTCATCACCTTCAGGGAATATGCCGTTTGTGTTGAGTCTTGCGTCTATATACATGGGTATGTTGCCGGAAGAAAGTATCAATGCAGCCACAATCAATGGAGCTTACGCAATGGAAATGCAGGATCAGACTGGGAGTATAACCAAAGGTAAACTGGCTAATCTCATTATAACCAAACCGTTATCCAGCCTTGCATTGATCCCGTATCATTTTGGTAATAATCCGGTTCAAAAAACCATAATAAAAGGCAGGATTTTTTCTGAATAATTGCAGCAATTAATGCAATTTTGCCATCTTGTTTGATCAGGCTGTCAATCTGAACCTTTTGTTGGAGGAAAACTGTAATGTCATTCGGTCAAAATAAGAGGCTTTTGAGTTTATTAATTTTGAAATCTGATTGTTCTGGTGTTTGAGTTATAAAATAGAATGGGTTTTTCCATTATCCCGGAAAATCTGTAATTAATTATTACAATATTGAAAATTTCAACACGTTTTGAATTACATTATGCATACAAACGCGGAAATCCAAACAATTGTATGACAAACCTGATGAATTTGGTCAGGCTGCTGTGAAAATGGCCTCTTTTTTAATATTGTATAATATAATAATGTACATTTGCGCTGAAAAATAATCCAATAAATATCTTTACTTTTATAATAATATGATTTTGAGATATATTTTGTTTTCACTGATGCTTTTTGGAACGGGTTTATTACTGGGTCAAAGAGCGGAGAGTATCATTAAATACAATGAATTTCCTGTTACTAATTTTGCAAGGGCTTGTGATAACGATGCAGGAACGATTCGTTTGGGAAGCTTTACAGGCCAAAGTTCACGCCATGATATTTCAGACACCGTTTTTCTGTGTTGGCAGGACCGGCTTTTTGTCGAACACAATGGTGATTATAACCTGAGCGGTGATCCGGTTCCGGCAACCCCTGCTGGTATCGGATATGCATGGTATAACCAACATCCTTCAGTTACCGGTGAAACGCTCAGCAATATCGAAGCTGATCCTGCTATTTTCAAACCTGCGGGTAACATGGTGGTTTATGTTGACCAACTTCTCGGAGATGCTATGTTCCAAAATGGTTTTTATAGTGGTGCAACCACTTTTAATCAACAATTCAACTCTGGGAATCCTACATTCAAATATTTTGCTCCTATTACTTTTGACAGAAGAATCGGTAATCAGGCAACTTATGAGGGTGCGCCGACAGCAGGACCTTGTGTGAATGTTCGGACAGATCAGGCTTTTCCTGTTGTATATCTCAATCCCATCAGGGTATCAAATGTTCAGACGCATTATCTGGGTGATCCCACCCGCGTCAGGGTTATGGTGAGTGGAGGTATGCCAGAATACAATGGAACAGATTACTCCAATGTATTGATAACTGTTAAGAATAAAGTGAATGTTAAGGCTGACATTGTGAATGGAACCACTTTCGGTCACAATGATTTTATTGAATTTATTGTGCCGGAATTTGGAACCTATCAGATAGTCATCAGGGATGATATCAGCTGTGAAGCAGTGTTGGAATTAAATGTCCAGGATGCGTTGGTGCCCACATTTGTTTTGGACACCATCAGTGGACAACCTGGAGAAACAGCTTGTGTGACCTGGTCAGTACGTGATTTTCAGGATGTGGTTTTTGCATTTGGTGCAGTCAGATATGATCCTACAGTATTGGAATATGATCCCGTAGCATCTACAGGTTTAAATTCACATAATGTTGATTTGGGCCAAACCATTGGAGTCGATCAGGTTTCTGTCCAATGGACACCTCTGAATCCTTTGTATCAAACCAGGCCGGACGGGGATGAATTTGCAAGGATCTGTTTTGAGATCATTGGAGAGCCAGGTGAATGCTCGCCTGTATTTTTTCATTATATGGATGTCGTTTTTGAAGATATTTCAGAGAGTCATCCCAACCTTGAACCTGGGTTGGTCTGTGTGGAACCACCAGCCGGTTTGTATGTGAGTGCCGGTGTCTGCGGTGCGAGAAGCGGAGAAAGGGAAGGAACTTTTACCTTTGAAATATTCGGGGGAACGGGTCCTTACACTTATACCCTTTTTGAAGCAGACGGTACAACAGTAGTAGAAACTGGTTCTGTCCTGACAGAAAGAGATCCAGTAACGATTTTTGACCTTCAAAGTCCAAGAGATTATATTTTAAGGGTTTATGATGCAAGCGGATCATTTTTTGAAGTGACTAAAAGAGTGACTTTAATCAGTGAATCGCTCAATATAGATTTTATAGGAATCAACCCTCCGCGGTGTTTTGGTGAATCCAATGGATCTTTATCAGTAGAGGTAAACGGAGGTATCATTTTTTCCCCATCTGATTACAAGATCAGTTGGTCAAACGGGCAATTCGCTACCTTGAACCCAATCAATCTGCCAGCCGGCACTTATTGTGCGACTGTAACAGAAATTTTTACAGGATGTAAGATTGAAGAATGTGTAACACTTTCTACGGATCCGATAGATCTGGAATTGAACATCGTGTCCGAAGCAACCTGCAGTAGTTCTGAAGACGGAGTGGTAGAAGCGATTGTAACTGGCGGAACCATTGATCCGGCAGTAGGTTACCGTTTCAGATGGGGCGCTGAATCAGGAGATTCCAAAGAAGAATTCGCATTGACTTCCACTTTTGATCAGATTGGACAAGGTTCAGCCTGGGTTGAAATCCGGGATGGCAACGGTTGTGTTGTGACCGATTCCATTGAAATGGGTTATTTATATGAAGTGACAGTTGACATGGATGTCATCCATCCTTTGTGTTTTGGCGATACATTGAGCGGGGTTGCCACCCTGGTTGCTGAATTGGGCAATTATCCGAATCCGAATTTTCAGTTTTTCCCGATTCCAACCTTTCCTGTTTCAAGCATTGTTACGGTTTATAACAATGATTCTTGTGTGATTACCAATCTAAAAGCAGGCTTTTACCGTATGGAGATCACAGAGACCAATTCAGGGTGCAGATTTATTCAGGATATTATTCTCAATTCACCTCAAATACTTCAAAGTACGGTCAACGTCCAAGCATTGAATTGCCAGGATTTGTTTTCAGGATCTGCAGTTATTATGGCAAGGGGAGGAATTGCGCCATATGAAATATCTGTGACTAACCTGCCGGATAGCCAGATTTTATTCCCGACCGGCACGGTTGAATATGACAACCTTGGAGAAGGAATTTATTATGTCACCATCATAGATGCGAACGGTTGTGAATTACTCGATACTTTTGAGATTTTGGGAACCGATGCCAGTTTAAGCATAGACTCCGTAGTTTATGAACAGTTTGATTGTATCCCGAATCCAAAAACTGATCTCGAAGTAATTGCCACTTCTTCAGGAGGGAACGATTTGTTTTATACCTGGTTTTTTAATAATGATCCTATTCCGGTAAGTATACAGAAAACAGTTCTTAATGCCGGACCCGGCAGATATATTATTGAAGTATCCAACAGCGCAGGCTGTATTACCCGAGATACCATTGAACTGTTTGAACCAGATTTATTTACTGTGAATGTCAGTTTGACCGAACCGGAATGCCACGGTGCCAATGGTGGAATTCCAGGTAGTATTTGTATTTCACAATCAGGAGGAACACCGCCGTTTTCTTACATATGGGACAATGGAAATTCAAATACTGATCCTTGTCTGACAGGATTGGAGGCAGGTACTTATCTGCTTACTATGCTGGATGTAAATAACTGCAGGGTAGATACCAACATCGTTTTAACTGGACCTCCTCCTATTGATGTAGATATCCTTGCTCTAAACGGTATCACATGTAATGACGGACAGACACAGGATGGAAGCATTACACTCAGTGCAAGCGGAGGTAACAATCCGACTTCAAGCTTCGGTTTTTTAATGAGCAGTGGAAACAATGGATTTGGTCAGTTTCATACTGCGACAGGAATGATAGGAGGACCCAATTGGGCGCTGGTTTCTTTTAATACGATCAGCGGTAGTACCTGCTATGCAGATACATTATTTTTTGATATTGAGGTTCCGGCAAGACTTGAACTCGATTATAATAACCTGTTGATACAGAACCCCAATTGTTTCGGAGATTGTAATGGGATTGCCATAGTCAATGCAATAGGCGGGAACAATACTTTTTATACGTATAATTGGGTTGAATCGGGCTTGACTGGATCAGCGGTTTCAGGTTTATGTGCAGGAACACACCATGTCAGGGTAACAGATGCCAATGGATGCAGGGCCGAATTCCCGATCCAAATGTCTCAGCCTGATCCTTTGGTCGCATGGGTGGATCCATCCAATACTTTCGGTATCAATTGTTTTGGAGGAAATACTGGGCAGATTCAGATTTTGCATCAGGGAGGCAATCTTGGCGGGAATTACACCTACACCTGGCTCAACAATGTTTCTCAGGGTCCGTTGGCTACACAATTGGCACCCGGTTACTATAGTGTTACGATCACAGATGCAAAAGGTTGTACTGCTATGGCTGATACAACCCTGGCTGAACAGGCACCGATCATTGCGGAAGTTCCGGTTCCGGCACCTATTACATGTTTCGGAGGACAGACCTGTATTACTGTGACAGAAGCGTTCGGCGGTTCCGGACCTGAATTTACATTCAGTGTCAATAATGGCAATAAACAATCTTTGGGAAGCTGTGTTATGGTGCCATCCAGCAATCAGGAGTATCTGGTTGAAGTATTTGATAAAAACGGGTGTTCTTTTACCAGCTATTTACAGATCGATCAACCTGACCCCATCGTGGTGGATTTGGGAGAAGATGTCGAGGTAGGTTTGGGAGAATCTACCATTCTTCAGGCTAATATTCAATCCAATCTCCCGATTGTAGCCATAGTATGGACTCCTATGGACGGCGCAACCTGCTTGAATGCCAATTGCCAACAGTTGGAAATCGTTCCGGGCAAAGAGACTTTATACAGTGTTTTAGTAACAGATGTCAATGGTTGCACGGCTACAGATGAAGTTACGGTTTCGGTTAATTCAAAAAGAAATGTTTTCGTTCCAAACATATTTTCTCCCAATGGAGATGGACGAAATGAAAAGTTTCAGATCATAACAGGCTCAGGTGTTTCCAGGATCAATTACTTTAAAGTATTTGACAGGTGGGGCAACCTGATGTACAATGATTTCAATCTGACTCCATCTGCAAATGGGGTAGGCGAATGGGATGGAACACACCATGGCCAGCGGTTGAATCCGGGAGTATATGTATACTCAATCGAAATCGATTTTATTGATGGCAGAAGGATTCATTACAGAGGGTCTGTTACATTGTTAAGATAACTTTTTTGTATCTGGTTAGTCTGGAAAATTTGCATTCATAGTCAACCATTTTTCGGAGAATAATTTGTTTTGTATTGCAAAGGATTAAATAGTTATGTTTCGCAGTAAGTATCTGTCATTTTATTTTTTAGACCCATCATCAGGCCTGGCATAATTGGTCGTGGGATATAATTTATTATAATAATTAGATGAAAAAAATCCTGATTCTTGGAGGTGGCCTGGTAGGTACACCGATGGCATTGGATTTGGCAAAGGATGCCAAATGGGATATTACAGTTGTTGATCGCAGCGAACTTGTTCTGAACAGACTCAGGCAATCAGAAGGAGTACATGTCAAACAGGCTGACATGAGTGATCAGAATGTACTTCGGGAGATAGTAAATAGTTTTGATTTGGTTATCAATGCATTACCAGGGTATTTAGGCTTCCGGGCTGTAGAAAATCTGATAGATTGTGGAAAAAATGTAGTGGATATTGCATTTTCTCCTGAGGATTTGTCTCCATTGAGCCAAAGGGCGAAAGAGAAAGGTCTTACTGTAATTGTAGATTTTGGGGTTGCTCCTGGATTGAGCCACATGATAGCGGGTATGTTGGATCAGAGATTCGATGTGATAGAAAAACTCAGGATATTTGTTGGCGGCATACCAAAACGGCGTACGAAACCTTTTGAATATTTTGCAGTTTTTTCACCCATAGACGTGATTGAAGAATATACGAGGCCTGCAAGATTAGTTCAAAACGGTCAGATAGTTTTTAAAGATGCACTTTCAGATATTGAAGAGCTGGAATTTGAAGGAATCGGCACACTTGAAGCTTTTAACAGTGACGGTTTGCGAAGCCTGGTGCATTCGGTTAAAGCTAAGGATATGGCTGAAAAAACATTGAGGTATCCGGGACATGCTCAATTGATGAAATTATTCAGGGAAACGGGGTTTTTCAGCCAGGAGGCCATCGAAATCAATGGAAATAGTGTCAGACCGATGGATGTCACGTCGAAACTTCTGTTTCCTTTATGGAAAATGAAACCAGAAGACAGAGATGTCACAGTAATGAAAATTACTGCAGAGGGTTTGATCGAAGGTAAAATGAAAAAATATGCGTTTGAGCTGTATGATGAATTTGATGTCAGCACAGGCATTCATTCCATGGCCAGAACCACAGGGTATACGGCAACATTGGGTGCAAGACTGATATTGAATGATATTTTTTCGACGAAAGGTCTGTTTTACCCTGAATCTGTTGTGCAACAAAACGATGTATTGCCTTATATCATAGATGGTCTGAGAAATAGAGGAATCTTTATCCAGGAACATTGGGATCAGATTTAATCGTCTGATTTATAAATATTTGGAATTTTACCAGTTTGCCTGTAAAGGAAAAATTAATTTTCTCTTTATTGCAATCCATGATTGTACTTGCGGTAAATTAAAAACAATAGTGTACATTTGCACTACTTTTATTAAATTATATACATGGATAGGAAGCAAATCATTGGATTGATCCTGATTTTTGGATTAATATTTGTTTTTACCTGGATTAACTCCCCGGATAAAATTGAGACAGAAACCGAAACCGTAAGTGATACCCTGAAAGTCAACAAAGCATTGGAAGAAGCTTCCGTACAGCCGGAAGAGGCTGAATTACACGACAATTCGAAGATGCCTGACAGTCTTGGAGACATCAGGAATCAGCTGATGTTTGGGGAATTCTATAAAAATGCCGAAGGTGAAGAACAAGAGTATATTGTTGAAAATGAGCTGGTAAGATTAAAATTCACCAATAAAGGAGGCAGGATCAAGGAAGTTTTACTGAAGGAGTATAAAAAACTCGTTGTAAATGATCAGAAAAAGGAAGTAAAGAAAGCGCTTAAACTTTTGGATCATCCAAAATCATCCTTTGAATTCTTATTGCCTGTTGAATCCGCTAAGGACGGAATTGTAACTACCGATGATCTTTATTTTACTGCAAAGAAAAATGGAGAACGATCAATCACTTTTGAGATAACCGGTCAGGATGGCATTGTTTTTAGGCAGATCTATACGTTAAAACCTGGCGAATACACGGTGGATTACCGGGTGGAAACAACCCAATTTAAAGCGTTGTTAAAACGAGGTACAAACCACATCGAATTGAACTGGGTGGATTATCTGGATAAAATTGAAAAAAATGCTGATTTCGAAAAGACAACTTCCACTGTCAATTACAAAATCTATCAGGGTGATAAGGAACGGTGTTCAGTTTCAAAAGATGATGTTGATGATGTTAAAGATAAAAAACTGGAATGGGTTTCAAATTCCAACCAATTCTTTTCCAGTGCATTGATGGTAAAAGGGCAACCATACTTTGATGGTGGAGTGATGTCCGTGAAGCAAGGTGAAAAAGAAGATGATTTCCTGAAAATATGTGAGAACAAACTTTACCTGCCTTTTGGTGATAATTCAGAGGTCGGGATGGATATGGCATTTTATTTTGGTCCAAATGATTTTGAAAGGTTAAAGGCATTTGATAATAACCTTGAAGAAACCATCAGTTTCGGATCAAGTATTATCGGTACACTTAATAGATGGATCATCCGTCCCCTGTTCGTTTTTTTTCTCGATTGGACCAAATCCGCAGGATTGTCAATTTTGTTGCTGATTTTGCTCGTCAAAATGGCATTGTATCCCTTAACATACAAAATGCTGAAATCATCAGCAAAAATGAATGTATTGAAACCTGAGATCAATCAGATCAAAGAAAAATATAAGAATGATGCTCAGACAACCCAGGTAAAAACCATGGAATTGTACAGGAAATTCGGCGTTAGTCCTTTCGGAGGTTGTATGCCGATGATCCTGCAAATGCCTATATGGTTTGCATTATTCCGCTTTTTTCCTGCAGCGATAGAATTCCGTCAAAAATCTTTTTTATGGGCACCTGACCTGTCATCCTATGATGTTCTTTTCTATCTGCCTTTCAGCATCCCGATGTTCGGCGCACATGTAAGTTTGTTCGCTTTATTATGGACCATTTCGACTCTTCTTTACACCTACTATAATGCCCAGAATATGGATATGGGAACGGCCAACAACCCGGCTCTTAAATATATGCAATATATCATGCCTGTGTTTTTTATAGTATTTTTCAACAGTTATGCTTCAGGTTTGACTGCTTACATGTTCTTTAGTAACATCATTAATGTTCTTCAGACAGTAGCTACCAAAAGGTTTGTTTTTGATGATGCTAAGATCAGGGCAGAACTTGAATTGAAGAAGGACAAACCGAAGAAAAAGAATTCATTTTCTCAAAGGTTGGAAGATGCAATGAAGCAACAGCAAAAACTTGCAGAGGACAAAGCAAGGCAAAAGAAAAAATAGACTGAACTTAGATCGGGTTTTTTTACTGGCTTCTCGTTTTGAAGTATTGAATTTTGCCTTTAAGGCAGTTTTGCAGTGGTTTTGTAGTTATTTTATAATGAGTAAAGCATTTGTGGGTGTCGTTGGTTTTGGTTCATTTGGTGTAGCAATCGCTGATTTGCTGGCAATTAAAACTGATGTGCTGATTTTTACGCGAAATGAAGCAAAAGCCTATGATTTCAACCAGAATCACCTGTTCAAGGGCTATAAAATAGCAACACGCGTTCAGGCTACATCAGATATAGCCAGAATAGGAATGGAATGCGATGTCATTTTCCTGGTTTTGCCCTCAGCTTCTTTCAGAGATATGCTGTCAGAATTAAGACCTTATCTGAAACCTTCCAAAATCCTCATTCATGGGACAAAAGGCTTTGATCTTGGAAATCTCGATATCACCTCCGTTGAAAATAAAAATATGGATGTTTCTCAGGTAAAAACCATGAGCGAGGTTATATTAAGTGAAACATCTGTTGTCAGGGTAGGGTGTTTGTCCGGGCCGAATCTGGCCACTGAGATTTTGAACAAACAACCAACAGCTACAGTGATCGGTAGTGATTACGAAGAGGTGATCAGAATTGGACAAAAATATCTGACTAGCAACCGTTTTTTTGTTTTTGGTTCAAGCGATATGAAAGGTGCAGAATTGTCCGGAAGCCTGAAAAACATCTATGCGTTGGGGTCAGGTATACTTCAGGGAAAAGGTTATGGTAAGAACATTCAGGCGATGTTATTGACCCGTGGCCTTGGCGAAATGATCGCCATGGGCAGAACATTGGGGTCGGATAGTTCCGCATTTCTTGGAACCGCCGGAATTGGAGATCTCATCGCTACAGCAACCTCTGAATTGAGCAGAAATTTTGCTTTCGGGGCAAGGTTGGGCAAAGGTGAAAAATTGGAAGATATCCTCCAATCAATGGATGAAGTGGTTGAAGGGGTCAGAACACTCAAAATTGTTTTCCACCTTGCTAGATCGTATAAAGTGCATGTACCTATTACCAATATGATCTATCATGTGATTTATGATGGATACGAAATTGACAGAGCAATCAATTATCTTATGAAATATCCTGGTACCAGAGATGTTTATTTTCTGGATAATTGACCCTAACCTGGACGTGTCAGAACCAAAGAAGAAATTGATTGAAGAACCCTGAGCCGCTTCGCTGCGGAGTAAACGCCCATCCAGGCCTGGGAAGGAACACCGATTACGTTTTCAGAACAGGAATTTTATTCTAAAAAAATCGTTGATCCTTTGCTTGCCCCGTAGAGCTTGCCCGTATGAGCTTGCCCGTATGAGCTTGCCCGTATGAGCTTGCCCGTATGAGCTTGCCCGTA
>ERZ761607.2110-NODE-2110-length-22543-cov-6.628824_pt1 | contig 22543 bp, 23 predicted proteins | sample MGYA00511164_ERZ761607 | MGnify/ENA primary metagenome ERZ761607 (study PRJEB28899, sample SAMN02445080) | bioreactor sludge metagenome | biome: EBPR sludge | place: Australia: Brisbane, Thorneside Wastewater Treatment Plant | collected 2011-06-22 ... | reverse complement strand
AGACAGGTGTAAACCAAATATAGGCCCACCATCTGTTTAAAATACCAACCAGTTTAAATTGATTTTTAAAAATGATGGGGATAAGAAAGAATGGAAGTAAAATTATGAATAATACGGCAAAGAGAATGAGGCAATAATAGGTGTGAATAGTTCGCAGCACACGCATAAGGAACTAAAAAATTATGGCTTTTTTATTTTATCTGCCTTCGGAATCAGAATAATCTCCTTTTGCCGCCCATCGATGTAGCGCAAGCCAGCTTCGTCAAAATAGCCATCTTCTTCCAGTTGTATGCGAATGTCTTTTTTCCATTCCGGAATATTTACCGTGCAGTTCAATTCGATTGAGTAAGCGGTTTTGTAATGCATGGGGTAATCGCCTGTAAACGGTACGCCACCCTGCATATCCCACATACCAATGGTAGTGCCCGCAGCATGGCCATGAAACCCGATGGGGTGTGTATAGATAGATGGTGTTATACCTTCTGCAATAGCCTGCTCGCGTGTAGCTTTTAGTATTTCGTTACCGGTACGAGCTTCTGTGAAGTTGGATGTAAGAATGTCCTGTAGCCGGTTTCCTTTTGCAAATGCATCGCGCAGATATTTTGGCGCTTCGGTTTCTCCGGCTTTCAGAATATAGGCATGTTGTTGCGTATCGGTATTTAAGCGTAGATAGGTTATTCCAAAATCAACATGTAGTAAATCTCCGGGTTGTATAACAAGTGGTTGAGGACGCTTGGAGGTGATGGCCTCAGGTTCGTTACGCTGAATGGATACAGAAGTATGAAACCAGGTATCCAGTTTTAGCTCTTCAATGCGTTCGCGATACCACCACACTACATCTTCGGTTGTGGTTACGCCCGGTTGAATTACTTTGTCGGAAAAACCTTGCTGAATAATATCGTGTGCAATACGACAGATTTGCTGATAGATTGCCATTTCTTTTTCAGTACGGGTTTCTAACCAACTCACAGCAAGATTTTGAGCTGAAGTAACTTTGGGTTGAAGATTTTTAGGAAGCATCTTTAACAGATTGTCGTAATCGTTGGATGTAAGTCCATCGGCATGGCCATAGTGAGGCGATTTATTTACCCCAATTTTTTTTGGGTTACGCTCAGTAATAATTTTTCCAAGTTGTGCCCATTGGTCTGGGTTGGCGTCCGGATCCCATGCGCGTTTAAAAACTTTGCCTACATCGTAGCGGGCTACGGCCAGGTATTCCATTTCTTTATCGGCACCCCGATCGAACACAACCAGCATAGTAGTTCTACGGGCCGCATGCCAGGTAGCAGGCAACAGGGTGCGGATTACCGGATCTTCATTATACTCGCGCGAGATAATCACCCACATATCAAAACCTTCTCTGCGCATGAGCGCGGGTAATGTATTTCGTAATCGATCTTCCAATAGTTCATCAATGACGCGGGCCTGATCGCGCTGTGTTAAAATTACCGGTTGGCTGGATGCTAAAAACGAAACCGAAAGTAAGAATATAGAAAGAATGAACTTCATTGTTATGTATGGTATGAGTTTAACAATATTACCTTAATTGAATTTTGCACCGCTGGTCTTTCAGAATTTCTCCGGCCTTATCTACTTCAATGTGCGATTTGACATCGTCCATCTGTTCGCGTACGGCATCTTTAATTTCTTTCATGCGCATAGCTTCAATAAAGCGTTTTATGTCTTCGCGGTTTTCGAGTATGAGTTCCGGTACAAGGGCTGGCTTGTCATCATCGCCTTTGGCTACCATAGTAAAAAATGACGAGTTGGTGTGTTTAATAGTTCCGGTTTTTACATTTTGCGATTCTACCCGAATGCCAATGACCAGCGAGGTACGACCAACATAATTTACGGAAGCATGCAGCGAAACCAGTTCGCCTACTTCAACAGGCTGAAGAAACTCCACTTTATCTACGGTAACGGTAACACAATAGGTGCCCGCATGTTTGCTGGCTGTTGCATAGGCTACTTTATCCATCAGCGAAAGCAAAGTGCCACCATGAATTTTACCGCCAAAGTTGGCGTAGCTGGGAATCATTAATTCGGTAATGGTGGTTTGCGAGTAGTTAACGGGGCGCGGGGATTTCATAAAGATAAAGGTTAGCGTAGTAAGATAAGGTTTTTATCGGCTTGCTAAAAACTTGTATGGCAATTAGTCTTTTAGCATGGTATGAGACAGCCGGTTAAACCGAATTACCATAGCGCTTGCTGTTATAGTAAGGCCGATCAATAGCCCTATCCAAATGCCGATGGCAGCCCAATCCAAAACGAAAGCCAGCACGTAACCCAGTGGCAAGGCTATAACCCAGTACGCCACAAAAATTAAAAGCGAAGGGATTTTTACATCCTGCAATCCGCGCAAAGCACCAGCAGCTACCACCTGTATGCCGTCTGATAATTGAAAGAATGCGGCAATTATCATAAGCGAAGCTGTGAGTTGAATAACGACATCATCATCAATATATAATGCAGGTAAAAATTCTTTACCGAAAATAAATAGCAATGCCCAAAGCATCATAATGCCGGTAGCCATCCAGATCATAGCAAATGCCGAAGCCCGAAGATTTTTTTTGTCGTGTTGCCCCAGAAAATTTCCAACCCGAATGGTGGCCGCTGCTCCTAATCCCGAAGTTGTCATATAACTGATAGTAGCCAGGTTAATAGCAATCTGGTGTGCCGCCAATGCAGTTGTGCCTATCCAACCCATCATAATAGCAGAGAATCCAAACGCACCTGCTTCGAAAATAAACTGCGACCCCGCAGGGATACCTATGTGCAACATTTTCGAAATAAGTTTTGCAGAATATCCACCAACGGAAAATCCTGAACGATAGGGTTGATAGCGCCTGCCAAAATAAACGTAAGCCATCATGCTTATAGCCATGGCAACACGCGCGATTAAAGTAGCCCAGCCGGCACCATTCAAACCTAATTCCGGGAAACCGTAATGCCCAAAAATCAAAACGTAATTGAGCGCAATGTTTAGCAGGTTGCTGCCTACTACAATAATCATAGCTGCACGGGTGCGTTGCAAACCTTCGGCAAACTGCCGATAAGTTTGAAAAATCATAGTGGGAATAATGGATAGAGCTATTATGCTGAGGTATGGAAGTGCCAGTGTAACAACTTCTTCGGGCTGCCCCATGTAATGCATAAATGGTTCTATCCCGAAAATGAGCAGGACTAATGCAAATCCAGTTAGCAGGTTAATGAGTATACCATTCTTCAATACGGCAATGATTTTTGAAGATTCATTTGCCCCCTCAGCTTGTGCCACCAGTGGTGTAAGGGCATAGGAGACACCCACGCCAAAAAATAAAAGAACATTAAAGAACACATTGGCGAACGATGATGCGGCCAATGGGACAGCCCCCATCCAGCCCACCATTACACTATCGGCCACGCCCGTCATAACCTGCCCCAGCATGCTAAGCATAACCGGGTAAGCCAACAAAAAATTTGGTTTAATGTGCTGGTGCATTAGAGTTCCTTCATCAGCACTTTATAAAGTGCAATCATGGTTCCGATATCGTATTTGTGTACTTTTTCATTGGGAGAGTGGGCATGTTCTTCAGGAGCACCCACAAAACACCAATCGAATGGTACAGGGGTTCGCTGCAATTCGCCACCATCGCTCGAGCCCATGCCTTCTACTTCTAATTGATGAGTGATTTGAAATTTTTGTGCGAGGTGAATAATTTTGTCTACAAACTTTTTGCGGGGCAGGTTTCGATCGCGCAACGAAATAGCAACTCCCTTTCCATGATGCACACCATCTGTAACCCATGTAATATCTGAGATGAGTGCTTGCCGCACCTTATACTTTTTATAAATGTAATCGGCTAAGTAACCTACTGCTCCGCCACCATGTTCTTCCCAGCTACCGAAAATAATAATTCCATCTTTTAAGGTTTCAGCCACTTTAAGGGCATTAAAAATACCAAGGCGGTTATCCAGATAGGCAGATTCGATATAGTCTTCGCTTTCGCGGAAATCAATTTTGTAAGTAAGCGAAGTGCCGCGTTCAATCGGTCTTCCAAATTTGTAGAAAGCATGATTTTCTTTATCAAATTCCAATTCACATTCAATCGGGCCGTGTGCATCGTGCCCAACCAATTTGGTTCCGGCTTCGGCATCGGGGCTGCCAATGGAAAGTAATTGGTTGAAATACCGAACGGTAAACCCAACGGTATCCATGTGGGCGAAAATAGCCGTGCGTGGTTTACCAAACTTTAAAATTATGCAATCCTGAAATTGCTCGCCCGCAATTACCTGTGGCTTCGCTTTCCAATGCTTACTTTCTTTTTTAATGTATTGAAGCAGAAACTCTTGCAACGAGCTTTCCTCACCGGATGGCGCATGAACCTGGCAGAGTTGATGCAGCAGGCTGTAATCATTTTTTACCGGTTTTTCTTTTTTATTCTTAAGGGAAGCCATAGTATTTAACCTTTTTGTAAATTTTGCGATAGATAATGCGGTGCAAAAATAATCGGTTAGACTGATCTGAAACTAAACATGCAAGTAATTAACCTTGGCCAGCAAAATACTATAGCCAATCAATTTGTGGCAGACTTGCGCGATGTGGCGGTGCAAACCGACCGATTGCGTTTTAGAACAAATCTGGAAAGGTTAGGGGTAATAATGGCCTACGAAGTTTCCAAAACACTGGCATACCAACCTCAGTCTGTGCAAACACCATTAACCATAACACATACCAACCTGTTGCGTGCACAACCAATTCTGATAACCATCTTGCGTGCGGGGTTGCCTTACTTTCAGGGGTTTCAGAATTTTTTTGATGCCGCTCCTGCCGGATTTATTGGAGCCTACCGCAAAGAAGGAGCAGATATTAAAATTAATCTTGAGTACCTGGCAACCCCCAACCTAACAGATCAAACCGTTATTCTTATTGATCCGATGCTGGCCACTGGTAAATCAATTATTCGGGCAGTGCAGGAATTAGAGCGACATGGAAAACCCGCACATATTCATGTGGCCGCCCTAATAGCTACTCCGGAAGGGATAAAATTTGTGCAGGATAACCTGAAGCATTCCGCCACAATCTGGACGTTTGCCATTGATGAAAAATTAGACCATCGGTTTTATATTGTACCGGGTCTGGGCGATGCAGGAGATTTGAGTTTTGGAGAGAAAATTTAAAATTCAATCAGAAAAAAAAATAGTAATCTTGAATTTTGAGTTAGCGTTATGTGGGAAGAGGTTCTGAAAGCAGTATCGGTTTACTTGTCAGCCATGATCAAATTTATTTTTGGTCCGATAGGAGGAAAGACAGCCGGACTGCATTTAATTACCACTATGGTGGTTACCGTATCGGGGATGATGACAACAGTAGTAGCCTTTACCTACTTTGGTGAGTTTATTCGTAAACGTATAATAGCACGGTTCAAGAGAAATAAACCAGAGCAACCGAATGCTGTCCCTAAGAAGAATTTTTTTAAGCGTTATGGTCTGGCGGGTGTAGCCTTTCTTACCCCCATTATTCTTACGCCCATTGGTGGTACTGTGTTAGCAGTAAGTTTAAGTTCTAATCGCGAAAAGATTTTGTTATATATGCTTATTAGTGCCTGCCTGTGGTCGGTAATCTTAACCTGTGCGGTGTATTTTGGGTACGATGCCGTAATGAACTGGGTAGATAAGATGCAACCCGATAAGATACTTGAATGAGCAGTTGTTTGTAAGCCCGCAGGGACGAATAAACTAACGATAGGCATAACGCATCGACTTGAGTATTAACAGTGAACTAATATTAGTTCTGCAGGAAAGAAATAGTAAATACCATGGGACAATCGCTTGTAAAGAACTACCTGCACCTTGTATTCAGCACCAAGCACAGACAACCACTGATATATCCGCCTGTAGAGGAAGAGTTGCACCGTTATCTGGGTGGGATTTGCAACCAACTCGAATGTCAGGTTATTCAGGTAGGAGGTTACACAGACCATATTCACATCCTGTGTATGCTATCAAAGAAAATAGCATTGGTAAAGCTAATGGAAGAGTTAAAATCGCATTCTTCTAAATGGATAAAGACAAAAGGAGAACAGTATGAGAATTTTTACTGGCAAGATGGTTATGGCGCATTTTCAGTTAACCCCTCAGAAGCAGATACAGTGATTAATTATATAGCCAACCAGCACAATCATCACAAACAGAAAACCTTTCAGGATGAATACCGGGCTTTTCTAAACAAGTATGAAGTAGCATATGACGAGCGCTACGTTTGGGATTGATACGAATAGGTATTACGCCCTTTCAGGGCTACAGAGATGGAGTTGTTAATACACCGGGCTACACCCGGTGTTAAAGTTATCAGGCCCTTTCAGGGCTGTTAGAGATTTCATACTCACCGACTAATCAGAATGAGGCAGGGTAGCAGCAGGGGCGGATAATTTATTCCTTGTCCGAAAAGGTATTACGCCCTTTCAGGGCTACGGAGATGTGTACTTTATTTAAGCACCGGGCTACACCCGGTGTTAAAGTTATCAGGCCCTTTCAGGGCTATGGAGATGGAGTTGTTAAATACACCGGCTGCACCGGTGTTTAAACTATCAGGAGGCTGTCTCAAAAGTCAAATTAAGATTGGAATGTCATTCCGGCCTTGTGCCGGAATCTCGTTTAGTACCACGAAATCGAGATCGCGGAACAAATCCGCGATGACAGAACGACTTTTGAGACAGCCTCTGTTGGTGTTTTCATTCATTCGCATGTTTTGATTAGTTAGAGGCAGTGCTTTGTAGCACCTGAAGGTAAGATTAAGATATATTAACGATATTATGTTTGTAAGCCCCGCAGGGGCGGCATACCTTAACGATGGGAGTTAGCCCATCGATTTGAGCATACAGACCGAGTTACGGTGAGCCCTGCTGGGGCGTAATAATTTACCCCTCGTCCGGTAAAATTTCAATATCGTGTATTAACACTTTCTTAGATATAGCCTGCCCGGTTTTAGTAGCAGCTAATCCACCTAATGCCGTTTCTTTATAACGGGTTTCCATACTGGCACCCACTTCGCCCATAGCTTCTACTACTTCATCCACTGGTATTACACTGCTTACATTGGCTAACGCTATTTGTGCCGAACTGTTGGCAATAGCGGCTGCACTTGCATTGCGCACCACACACGGAACTTCAACCAATCCGGCAACCGGATCGCACACTAATCCCAACATACATTGCACTGTAATCGCAACTGCATTAAATATCTGATCGATATCACCACCTAAGCAATACACAATCGCGCCTGCGCCCATAGCTGCCGCAGTTCCGGTTTCGGCCTGACAACCACCCACGGCCCCGGCTATGCTTGCCTTTTGTTCCATAATCAACGCAATGCCTGCAGCCAGCAACATGGCTTCCAGAATTTTTTTGTCTTCTATATGATGAATTTCCTGCAACGTGTACAATACTCCGGGCATAATACCACTGGCACCAGCTGTAGGTGCGGCCACAATTCGCCCCATGCATGAGTTTACTTCCTTCGCGGCAAGCGCACGCGAGATCAGGTTTTGAAACTCTTTAGAGAGAACAGTCTGATTGTGGCGGTAAACTTTTTTTGCTCCGTTGTTAATCATGCCCGATCGTGAGGTCATGTCTTCTTCCAGTCCGGTGCGCACAGCATCTTTCATTACTTCCCATGCTTTGCCCAACCCTTCCCATATCTGTTTTTCGGTACGATTTTTCTGTTCCTGTTCGTACTCCAGCACTACTTCGATAATGGTTTTCTTCTTATCGGAACAGTATGTTTTCCAACCTTCAAATGATTCAAACAAAAATGCCATAGGTAGAATTTTGTACCGAAGTTCGATGGTTAACCCTGCTTTTCAAACCTTTGTGTTGGTTTTTTAGTTCGCTTCGGATTGGTTTAATATAAAAGCTGTTTTTCGTTTGGGCACGAATGGCCATATTTAGCAATAAAATTTTGTTACCTCATGAAAAAACGGTTATCCACTTTTTTGTTGACAGTTGCAGTATTTGCCGGGCAGGCTCAAACCAAAGACGAAGCCGCCATTAAACAAATTTTTGACGAAGCACTCGGCAAAGGTAAGTCGTACGAGATGTTGTACGATTTGTCGGTAAACATAGGGGCGCGGTTGTCAGGCTCGCCCGGGGCGGCAGCAGCGGTAGAGTGGAGCCGGCATGTAATGGAGGGTTTCGATTTCGATTCGGTATGGTTGCAGCCGGTACTGGTTCCGCATTGGGTGCGCGGACAAAAAGAAGTGGGGAGAATTATTTCAAAAAAGGTGGGTACAGTTGATGTTAATGTTTGCGCTCTTGGCGGATCAATTGGTACCGGACCTTCGGGAATCTCTGCTGGAATAATTGAAGTAAAGAGCTTTGATGAATTGAAAATGTTGGGTACTGGTGTAAAAGGTAAAATTGTATTCTTTAACCGACCGATGAATCCCACACAAGTTCAAACCTTTACAGCGTATGGTGGTGCAGTTGAACAACGGGCCAACGGAGCAGCCGAAGCAGCTAAACTGGGCGCTGTTGCAGCTCTGGTACGGTCAATGGGTTCTAACCTGGAAGATTATCCGCACACCGGCAGTATGCGGTATGCACCTAACGTAACTAAAATTCCGGCTCTGGCTATTAGCACCAAACATGCAGCGTTACTGAGCCGGTTGTTGAAAGATGATAAAGACGTTCAGGTGTACCTCGAAAATCATTCGGTAACATTGGAAGATGCACCTTCATTTAATGTAGTGGGTGAAATCCGCGGCAGCGAATACCCCGATGAAATTATTGTGGTGGGCGGTCATTTAGATTCGTGGGATATGGGACAAGGCGCGCACGATGATGGCGCAGGTTGTGTGCAGTCAATTGAAGTGTTGCGTTTGTTTAAGCAGTTGGGATATAAGCCGAAGCGCACCATTCGAGCGGTAATGTTTATGAACGAAGAGAATGGGTTGCGTGGTGGACTGAAGTATGCCGAATTAGCCGCAAAAAATAAAGAGAAGCATGTGGCTGCGATTGAATCGGACAGAGGTGGGTTTGTTCCGCGTGGGTTTACAGTACCTACCGATGCCAGCGCCAAAGCAAAGGTGCGTAGTTGGAAGCCGCTGTTAGAACCATACGGCCTTACCGATTTTTCATCAGAAGGTGGAGGAGCGGATATTGGCCCGCTGGCGAACCAAGGTGTGCCGTTAATTGGATTCTTACCCGACTCGCAGCGGTATTTCGATTATCACCATACCGCAGAAGACACGATCGATAAGGTAAATAAACGCGAGTTGGAATTAGGCGCAGCGTCAATGGCTGCATTGGTTTATTTGATAGATCAGTATGGATTGAAGTAAGTAGAAACCGATCAGATTTTTTTTCTTACATATTTGGCTTGTGCTTTTTCACCATACCTGGTGATTTTGTTAGCATGCGAGTAAGATGGACATTGATACGTTTCGAACGTGCAAGATGTTAAAATGGCCATCAGGGCCAGCAGAAGTACAATTTTTTTCATAGCATAATACAATTTTACGAGTCAATTTTTTTTATGATCGCAAAAGTATAGCACTGTAAAGGCCGCCTCTACCGCAAATGAGCAGGTGGTGGGTATGAATGAGTAAGTGAAAAGCTAAACAGGACTGGGGCCTCAAAAATCAATTTCTCCCAAAAACTCAGCATTCTCAAGTATGTAAATCATCTTGTCGGGGTTGCTGTCGTTTAATACCAGCCTGCCTTTAACTTCAACAGGCTTATCTGTATAGGTAATAGGTTTTCGCAGAAATACTTCCACTACACCTTCGGGGCCACCCACTCCGCAGAAGAAACACGCATTGATGGGAAGAGAAGACAACATGAAGTGCGAATCTTTCATTCCGTTTTGGAAAGGAATGATGTAGCCTGGTAATACAATCTCTTTTCCGGCCAGCATTTTTACCTCCTTTGTAAAAAGGGGTTTATCGAACTCACCTGTCGGGTCTTTTTGATATGTGATGGCATACAACCTGGGCCATACCAGCGAGGGAAACCCGCTGTAAGTAGTTTGGGCCTGAAGGTTTGATGTGATAATAATAAACAGAGCAAATACAACCAATTGTTTCATATCTCCGGAATTTCTACCGTAAAAACTGAACCCTTGCCATACTCTGATTGGTGGCTGATATGCGCTCCGATTTTAATGGCCGATTCGCGCGCAATATACAAACCCAGCCCGGAACCTGTTGCTCTATCGGATGCGCGGTAAAACATTTCAAAAATTTTTGGACTAAGCTCAGGTTTAATACCCTCACCGTTGTCTTCAATCCGGATTATCGTTTTGGTGGATTGGCGCTTTGACGTGATCTTAATTACAGGTTGATGGCCGGGAATTTTTTTCTGAAACTTAATAGCATTGGAGATAAGATTACTAAGGATAATTTTAAGACGTACTTTGTCTTGTTGAATTGTGTTTTGTTCAAACTCATTCAGGTCTACCAAAATCCTGTTGTAATCGTCCAGGTATTTCAGGTTATCCAGAATTTCGTGGCATAACACTTTCAATTCGATTTGCTCTGGTGTTATAATTAGCCGTTTGTTGCGCGAGTAATCCAGAATTTCGCCAATAAAAGAATCCAGTTTCAGTACGCTATGTTCAATTTCATTCAGGTATTGAGAGGAGGGCTCTTTGCCGGACTCCAGTTTTGAAATAGTAACCAAACCAAGAATTGATTTAAGAGGTGCACTAAGATCGTGCGAAGCACTATATACAAACCGGTCGAGTTCTCTGTTGGTGGCTTCTAATTCCTGATTTTGAATTTGAAGCGTGTTTTCAATAGCCCACAAATCCGTAATTACACGCCCCGTAATAGCTACAAAAACAGATAACAAAATATTTCCTAAAAAGATGGCCAGTAAATCCTGCGAATCAAGAATCGGGTTACCATCCGACAGAAGTTGAGGAAGGATGTAGGTAATTAGAAATACAAACAGATTACAGAAGATGGCCGCACCAAACCCAAACCGGATAGCAACGTAAAGGGTTATGATTCCATACGCAAACCAATACTTTTCAAAAGGAATAGAAAAGGATAAGAGTAAGAGACCGATATGGATGCAAACAAGTTCAATGCATTTTGCCCAATTGAATGCAGGGCCGGTTGACAGTAATTTTGAAGGCGGGTTTAGCAGCAAGCCTTTTCGTTGCATATACGGTGTAACCGAGTAGAGCAACGGCAATGTAAGGCCAACGTTGGCCATAAATTCTCCCAGCCAATTATGGGCAAACAAGTTAAAGAAGGTACTGTAAGTATGATGCCCGAAATAGATAAGGATAGCCTGTAACAGTAGTAGTTCTATGGTGATGGGAATAGCAATGCCCAGCACGATAAACAAAATCAGATGCCTTGTATTGGGTAACCAGTATTGGCCTTTAACTAATTTAAACAACCCGTAAGAAAGAATAACACCAATTACTTCGGGGGCCGAGTGAACAGGCCATAAGTACCAATCTTCAACACCCCAATAATACGTATTGAAAATTACTACCAGGTACATGCACGGCACCACACGCCAGAAGCCCCACCAGTTTACCAATACAATGGCGATTGCGGTAGGAAGATATAACGTGGTTACACCTTGTTCAAACTTGAAAGAAAGCGATGCCTGACTGGCAGCATGAAACAGAAAAAACGGAGCGACCCACGTCCACCAGGGCAATTGTTTTGCTTGTGCGTATGAAGAATCGCTCACCATACTTGGCTTTTTTATTTTTTTGGTGAAAGAAAAATAACTTTCCCGGTTTTGGCCGATGTCTTTGCTGCTTCCAGAATTTCCATCACCATCATATTGTTTTCGAGGGCAGACAAATCATAAGGCAAAACCTCTATTTCATTCCGCACAGCAGCAGAAAGGTAAGCAAACGGATCGTGATAAGGTTTTGGTAAGGATGGACTTACTACACTTTCTTCAGGTTTATCTTCTGCTGTTTTAATTTTTGATCCTTGCCGGTCAGCAATCAGATACCCACTTTCGCCATACACTTCCATGTCCTTTCGGCCAAAGGGCCAGTTCCACGATGCCTGAATAATTCCCTGCGATTGGGCATAGACAAGTACTATAGTGGCTTCGTCATCTACTTCAGGATAAATATGGGGTTTGATTTGTTGCGTAACAGCAAACACAGATAAAGGTCGTTCGCCATTTAGCAGCCATGTAATCTGGTTGGCCCCATAACAACCAAAATCCATTAATGCTCCTCCGCCATTTTTTACCGGATCAATCAGCCACTCTAAAAATTCCGGTCCAACACCAATTTCTTTTGGACCTTCGTGTCCATCGTGTACCACTACTTTGCGCACCTTGCCTAAGGGCTTTTGGGCACGAAACAATTCTTCAATTTTCTGATTACTGCCATACCAGGTAGTTTCATAATTGGTTAGCACCAGAATGGAATATTTTTTGGCGAGGGCTTCAATTTGTTTTGCATGATCAAGACTTACGGCTAATGGTTTTTCTACCATTACATGAATTTTGCGGGGTGCACAGGCTTGCACCACGCGTAAATGATCGAATGTATTTCCAAAAGCAGTAACAGCCATCGGTTTTGCTTTGTCAAGCATTTCATCAAGCGAAGCATAAAGCAGGCTGAGTGGAAGGTTGTATTGATTCAATAATTTTTCGGCAAGGGCCCGATTACTTTCAGCAACACCAACAATTTCAATATCACCATCGTGTGCGCGGTTCAAAATCCAATGTACATGGCCATGGGTTAATCCGGCAACACCAATCCGAAATGGCTTTTTACTTTCCTGTGCAGCCACAGAAAAGGTAAGAAACAGCAAAAGCAGAATTCGGATCATAAAAAAATGGACTACCACAAGATAGTCCATTTTACCGAAGAAAAAATTTTTAATCCGGTGAGCTTACGCGTCTGCCTTTTCGTATTCTTCAAGGGGCAGGCAACTGCACACTAAATTACGATCGCCATAAGCATTATCTACACGGCTTATACTTGGCCAGAATTTAGCTTCTTTCACAAAGGAAAGTGGGTACGCAGCTTTTTGCCGGCTGTAGGGTCTCGTCCATTCATCGGCTGTAATTACGGCAGCGGTATGCGGAGCATGCTTCAATACATTGTTTTCTTTGTCGGCCCTGCCCTCTTCCACTTCACGAATTTCATTTCTGATTTCAATGAGGGCTTCAATAAAGCGATCCATTTCTGCTTTGGGTTCGCTTTCGGTTGGTTCAATCATTAATGTACCCGCTACCGGGAACGACACCGTTGGCGCATGGAAACCATAATCCATTAAACGCTTGGCAATATCTTCTACTTCAATGCCTGCTTTTTTAAAGTCGCGGCAGTCCACAATCATCTCATGAGCGCAACGGCCATTAGCGCCTGTGTATAAAATTTTAAAATGCTGGCTTAACCGTTCTTTAATATAGTTAGCATTAAAGATGGCCATTTTGGTAGCATTGGTTAATCCTTCGGCACCCATCATGGCAATGTAAGCGTACGAGATAACTAAAATACTGGCGCTGCCATAAGGCGCAGCCGATACTGCTGAAGTTGCCTTGTCGCCACCGGTTTTTACTACAGCATGGCCCGGTAAAAAGGGTTTTAATTTATCGTTTACACAAATAGGTCCCATGCCGGGACCACCGCCACCATGCGGAATGCAAAATGTTTTGTGCAGGTTTAAGTGACATACATCGGCACCAATGTTGGCAGGCGAGGTTAAACCAACCTGGGCATTCATGTTGGCACCATCCATATACACCAGGCCACCGTTTTTATGAATGGTTTCGCAGATCTCAACAATAGATTCCTCATACACTCCGTGTGTAGACGGATACGTTATCATTACACACGACAGCGTATCTTTGTATTGCTCTGCTTTTGCTTTCAGATCGGCTACATCAATTTTTCCTTCAGCATCTGATTTTACTACCACCACTTCCATGCCTGCCATTATAGCACTGGCCGGGTTTGTACCGTGTGCGGAAGCCGGGATTAATGAAATATTACGATGGCTTTCTTTACGATTTTCATGATAGGCACGGATAACCAGCAACCCGGCATACTCGCCTTGCGCCCCGCTGTTGGGTTGAAGCGATACGCCAGTAAAACCTGTAATTTCTTTTAACCAGTTTTCAAAATTGGTAATCATTTCCTGGTAGCCCAAAGTTTGATCAGCCGGAGCGAAAGGATGCATCTGCCCTAACTCGGGCCATGTTACCGGAATCATTTCGGTAGTGGCATTCAGTTTCATGGTGCACGATCCGAGTGAGATCATAGAATGGACCATGCTTAAATCTTTGTTCTCTAATTTTTTGATGTAACGCAGCATTTCGTGTTCGGAATGATGTGTACTAAACACCGGGTGAGTAAGAAACGAAGACGTGCGAACCATTGATGCAGGAAGTTTTACAACCTTGGTCTGATCTTCAGCAGGCGTTCCACCGAAAGCAGATAGAATTGCATTTATATCCGCAAGACTGGTGGTTTCATCTACTGAAATACCAACATGGTTATCAGTAAAATACCTGAAGTTAATACCGGCTGCTTCTGCTTTTTGTTTAATAGCATTCTTATCGGCCACAGCCAATTTTAAAGTATCGAAATAGTGTGCATTAACTTGTTTGATGCCCAGCTTTGCTAAACCGCTTTCCAGCAGTTGTGCAAGACCGTGAATTCTTCCGGCAATTTTTTTCAAACCTTCTGGGCCATGGTAAACCGCATACATACTGGCCATTACCGAAAGCAGTACCTGTGCAGTACAAATATTTGAAGTGGCCTTCTCTCTACGAATGTGTTGTTCGCGGGTTTGTAAAGCCATACGATAACCGGGGTTTCCGGCAGCATCTATCGAGATACCAATAATTCTTCCGGGAATCTGACGTTTGAATTCATCTTTGGTGGCAAAAAAAGCAGCGTGCGGACCGCCAAAGCCCATTGGTACACCAAAACGTTGTGAGTTGCCCACCACTACATCGGCTCCCATTTCGCCTGGCGACTTCATTAATACCAAACTCATTAAGTCGGCACCCATTACTACAAACACATCTTTTTCGTGAGCTGTTTCGATAAAGGCTGTGTAATCTTTTATTGCCCCGTTGTTATCGGGGTTTTGAAGATAAACGGCAAACAAATCGGGGTTGGTAATATCCAGCTTGTCAACACTGCCAATCTGCAACGTAACACCAATTGGGGCCGAACGTGTTTTTAATAAATCTATTACCTGAGGAAAGGTGTTTTCATCAACAAATAAGGTGTTGGCGTTTTTCTTGTTTGCTTTGCGTGCAGCATATAACAAGTGCATGGCTTCGGCAGCTGCGGTGGCTTCATCGAGCAACGAAGCGTTGGCAATCTGCATTCCCGTAAGGTCTATTACCATAGTTTGGTAATTGATTAAAGCTTCCATGCGGCCCTGTGCAATTTCGGCCTGGTACGGAGTGTAGGCTGTGTACCAGCCCGGGTTTTCTAAAATATTACGAAGAATTACACCCGGAGTAATACAATTGTAGTATCCGGTACCGATGTATGACTTATAGATTTTGTTTTTAGAGATAAGTTTTTTGAAGTTGTTCAGAAACTCAAACTCAGACTGAGCAGCAGGCAGGGTTAATTTCTTCTTTAACCGGATGTTGGCCGGTATGGTTTGGTCAATCACTTCGTCTACCGATTTGGCCTTTACTACCTTCAGCATTTCGGCAATCTGCTTTTGATCGGGTGCGTTGTGGCGGCTTTCAAATTTTTCGGAGTAGGTGGGATTGATGTTGCTCATAAACTTAATTGTGGAAGGAATAACCAGAAAGAAATAATAATTGTTCGCGGAGTTACCCGTTTCCGGTTACCGGTTTGCCAGTAACCAGAAACGAGCAGGCAGCAACTAAAATCTCTCGAACTGCGAGAAGAAGAAGTTGCCTTCAATGGCTGCATTCTCGTCAGAGTCTGAGCCGTGAATGGCGTTGGCATCAATTGATTTGGCAAACAACGCGCGGATAGTACCCGGGGCTGCTTTTTTGGGATCGGTAGCGCCAATCAACTTGCGGAAGTCTTCCACGGCATTGTCTTTTTCTAAGATCATGGGTACAATAGCTCCGCTGCTCATATAAGCACACAGTTCGCCATAGAAGGGGCGGGCCTTGTGGATTTCGTAAAACTTACCGGCCAGCTCGGCACTCAGTTGTACTTTTTTCATCGCAATAATGCGAAAACCAGCCTCTTCAATCATTTTGGTAATTGCACCAGTGTTTCCCGCGTTTACGGCATCGGGCTTAATCATAGTAAATGTTCTGTTTCCTGCCATTTTTATTAAGTATTTAGATTTGTTCAACTGCCAAATAAAACTGCCAATGTGGGTTAAAAGTCCATTCCATTAGCCTGTTAATTGGCCGCAAAAATAGCTTTTTAACTAATAGGGAAGTGGATGCCGCAAAATGATTTTTAGCGACCCTAAGCATTGGGTTTTGAAGCCGGAAGAAAGGTTATGCACTCCCGATTAAAATTGCCATTTTTGCCGCTTCGATGAAGAATATAACCGCCTTTAAGTCATTACTCAGCAAACCGGCTGCGGTGGTAATTGTTACCCACTTTAAGCCCGATGCTGACGCGCTCGGTTCTTCACTTGGCCTGGCGGCTTTTCTCAAAAAATCGGGCCATTCTGTTTCTGTTATTACCCCAAGCGATTACCCCGATTTTCTGGCCTGGATGCCCGGCAACGAAACCGTGGTAGCACTGGCTAAGGATAACCCGGAACCCGAAGCGAAGGCCACTGCACTTATCGCGAAAGCGGAAATTATTTTTTGCCTCGACTTCTCAAACCTTTCGCGCATTAACAGCCTGGGCGATAAGATTCGTAATGCAACGGCCACTAAGGTGTTAATCGACCACCACCTGGAACCCGAAAGGTTTGCCATGTATGAGCAATGGGATCCGGCTTCGGCTTCAACAGCCGGATTAATTTTTGAATTAATTGAGGCGTTAGGAGAGAAAGATAAACTTGATGCCACTATAGCTACCTGCCTGTATGCCGGGTTAATGACCGACACCGGGAGTTTTAAACACAATAATACACGCCATCGCGAGTTTCAAATTGCATCGGAACTGGTGCGGTGTGGGGCTAATCCGCACACGATAGCCCAACAGATTTATGATACTAATTCGTTAGAGCGGTTGCGCCTTACGGGATTTGTATTAAGTAAAAAATTAGTGGTTTTGCCCGAATACCATACTGCGTACATGACGTTGAGCCAGGAGGAGTTGAAAGAATTTGGGGCACAAACCGGAGATACAGAAGGGTTGGTTAATTACGGACTTTCTATAAAAGGTGTGAAAATGTCTGTATTGATGTACGACCGCAAAGAAGAAATAAAACTTTCGTTTCGCTCGCTGGGTACCTTTTCGGTAAACGAACTGGCGCGCAAATATTTTGAAGGCGGAGGGCACCGAAATGCAAGTGGCGGACAATCCAAACTTTCGCTGGATGAAACTTTAAAAAAACTACTCGCTGTATTGCCCGAGTATAAACAACAACTAAACCAAGATTAAAACTTATAATTCAATTTAAAATGAAAAAATCCTTATTGCTGAGTGTGTGTGTAGCGGGTTTAATGATGGCATGTTCCAACACGAAAGAAACTCCTTCCGGTTTAAAATTTACAATGGTAAAGTCGGGCGGGGCAGGAGTAGCGGAGAATGGCCAGATTATGGTTATCTCTTTCATGTTTAAAGATGGTAAAGACTCCGTGTGGTCAGACAGCCGAACCAGCCCATTCCCTACCATGATTAAAATAGATTCGGCAATGGCTACCGATCAGGTTATGGAAGTAGTGCAAATGTTAGGTAAAGGCGATAGTGTTACCTTTCAGATTCCGGCCAAAGAATTATTTGCTAAAACGTTCCGCTCGCCCGTGCCTCCTAATGTAGATAGCACCGCAAACTTTACTTTTCAGATTGGGGTAACCGATGTAGTAACGGAAGAGCGTGCACGCGAAATGCAAAACGAATATGTGGCTAAACAAAATGAAGACGCGCTAAAATTACAGAACGAACAACTGGCAAAAGATACACTGGCCATTGATCTTTATCTGAAGGATAAGGCTGTTGTAGCACAAAAAACCACTTCGGGCCTGCGGTATGTAATTACTAAAGCGGGTAATGGACCTAATGCGCAACCCAGCCAATCGGTAAAAGTGAATTATACCGGCTACCTGTTAGATGGTACTTGCTTCGACAGCAGTATTGAATCGGTAGCGAAAAAAGAAAATGTATTTAATGAACAACGCAAACCATACGAGCCCCTGCAATTAACATTAGGTATGCAACAGGTAATACCAGGCTGGGAAGAAGCGTTAGGGTTAATGAACAAAGGTTCGAAAATGACCGTGTACATTCCTTCTACCTTAGCGTATGGTAACAGACGCAGAAGCGAAGTAATTGCCGAAAATTCGATTCTGATGTTTGAAATGGAGTTGGTTGATATTGTAAAAGCGAAGTAAGAAAATGAAATCCGGTAAAGAGATTATTGGTGTATTGTGCCTGGGGATGGTGATGGCTGGTTTGCTGGTAGTGCAAAGTTGCAAAAAAGACGATGACGATGCTGCACCAAGCTGCACCAAAGAAGTAGCCGATTCAAAACTGAATGCACCCAACAAAGATAAATTAACCTCCGACTCGTTGTTGATTGTGCAATACCTGGCCGACCACGAGATTGACATTGAGACAACAGAAATAAAAAACAAGGTGCGCTACCATATATCTGAATTAGGAACAGGCGAAACACCTTGTTTGGAAAACTACATAAAGGTTAAGTATCGCGGTACGTTAATGAAAACCGGTTATATCTTTGATCCGGATCAGGAGCAATCCAGCGAAGTAAATTGGCAAGAACGCGAATCCACTTTTAATCTTAATTCGCTTATTACCGGCTGGCAGATTGTATTGCCTACTGTTCCGGTTGGCACCAAACTTACGCTTTACATTCCTTCGGGGTATGGGTATGGCGTTAACGGTGGAGGTAATGGAACTATACCGGTTAATGCCAATTTAGTTTTTGATATTGAGTTGTTGGAGATTGTTCAGTAATGACGATTTGTTTCGCCACCAACAATACCAATAAGGTAAAAGAAATTCAGGCTTTGCTGGGAAGTTCAGTTAACCTGCTTGGCCTGGCCGATATAGGATGTGCTGAAGAGTTGGCCGAAGATCAGGATACGCTTGAAGGAAATTCGTTGCAGAAGGCCAGTTATGTATTTGAAAAATACCATGTAGCCTGCTTTGCAGATGATACCGGGTTAGAAGTAGAAGCCCTGGCAGGCGCACCGGGTGTGTATTCGGCACGCTATGCCGGCCCGCAGCGCAATGCTGGTGATAACATGAACCTGGTATTAAAAAACCTGATGGGTAAAGATAACCGTAAGGCGCAGTTTCGTACGGTAATAACGCTTGTTACTGCGCAGGGCATACACCCATTTGAAGGTGTGCTGAAAGGGTCAATTACCGATAACAAAAAGGGAACGCAGGGTTTTGGTTATGATCCGATCTTTCTTCCGAACGGATTTAACCAAACGCTGGCCGAACTTGATTTAGCCGAAAAGAACAAGATCAGCCACCGGGCGCTGGCCCTTCAAAAATTAGTTTTATTTTTAAAGCAACATGAGTAAACCATTTACCATAGGTATTACAGGCGGCAGTGGCTCGGGCAAAACTTATTTTTTGCAGGGCCTATCGGCTTGTTTTGGTGCTCATGAAATTTGCCTTATCTCGCAAGACAACTATTATAAACCGCGCGATCAGCAACCGATAGACGAAAACGGAGTTAAAAATTTTGATTTGCCGGTATCGATCGATCGTGAAGCCTTTCGGCACGATTTGCTTATTTTGAAATCGGGGCAGAATGTAGTGAAGCAGGAGTACACCTTTAATAACCCGCTGGCCGAAACCCGCATGCTGGAGTTTAAGTCGGCCCCTATACTGGTTGTAGAAGGTTTGTTTGTACAATACTTTGAAGAGATAAGCAACGAATTAGATCTGCGAATATTTATTGAAGCCAAAGACCATGTAAAGCTGGGCAGGCGTATTAAGCGCGACCAGGTTGAGCGCGGCTACGATATTGATGATGTGCTGTACCGCTATCAATACCATGTAATGCCGGTGTACGAACAACTGATAGAACCCCTTAAACACAGTGCAGACCTGGTAATACCCAACAACAGTAAGTTTGAGCGGGCGTTGGATGTATTGGTGTCCTTCTTAAAATCCAGACTGGCTTAGTAACCCGTTAGAAGTTTTTCCGGAAATACACGCTGAATTAAGTTCGGGGTTAAAACCGTAGTGGTTAAATTTTAAGATGGTTATGTTAACCCCAGGCACATAAATAAAGCCAAGTACATGTAACGCTCAAACATGCGTATTACATACCTATAGCTTCTGGATATACGCTACAAATGCGCGTATATTTAGGAGTTAGCAGTAATTCTACGACCGACCGTGAACACAGACCAAATAATCAAACTTGTTAAATTACTTCGACCGAAGTATTACAACATACTGACACGGATACTGGTTCTCGGTGGACTGACCCTTTTATCAAAACCTGTTTGGGTTGACATCTTAAATATTTTCCTTAGTGGTTTTAAGTTTTCAATTATCGGAGAACTTGATTGGTTACTTGGACTGATAGTAATAATTATTGCGTTGACCTATAATACAATTCACCGATACTTAGAACTGAAATTTGAGAATAGAAGTGAACCTGCGTTTAAGCATGTTGCAATCAAAACTGCATCTTCATTTGCAGAACTTTGTCAAGAAATTCTTCCATTAGTTAAGGACAACGAGTATATTTTTAAAGCAACTGGACCTAACTCTGGAAGTGAAGAACAAGAGCCTTTACGAACAGATTTAACAATGTGGGAGAAACTAAAAAGAGAGGCTATTCTCCCAAACAATGAGGCTATCAAAAAACTAATTTCTGACAACAAACAAACTATTCCAGCGAAATACACAGATGTCTTTAATCAATTGCTCCTGCACATTGACGCATTTAATGAGCATATAATCAATCCTAACTTTGACTATTCAGAGTTTCAATTTCCTAAACAGTTGCCAACAATCATTTTATCAACTTGCTTTCAGACAGCAAAGACTAATCAAAATCTAATCAAAAAGGTTAAATGGATTTCAACCAAGCTCAATAAAAATTACGTTTCAGATTGGTTCATATTTGGTTCAGCAGCTTTCATTCCTGACAAAGCTAATGACATTGACATCGCCATTTTAGTTGACAAAGCAACAACCGACCAAAGAAAATTAAACGACAATATTCTTGACATCAAGAATGATTTTAAATTAAAGTTCAAAAAGGACTTGCATGTATCAATTTTCGACAATGAGAGCATCAACGATTATTCCCAGTTTTCATCCAAAAATCCTTTAAAAATAGACAAGCCAAATGGGTAAAGATTTACACTATTCAATAAGACCCTTTATAGAACGGGCTCTTAACAGTCACAGTGCCGTTGAAAGCATAGAACCAATTGCTTTGGACGACTTCTATGCTTATAAGGTAAATAGACGAAGAGGAATGACAAGCTTGGTAGTAGTTCTTAGTGACGACTATCACTTTGGCTCTGCTTCATTACAAAGTAAACCGCCTATTTTGAAAGATGGAGGTTTCTTTCTCATTGCAAAACCAGAGGCAAGTGGATTTGAAGGAAATGAACCAAACGAAAAATTGGGAATAGGAAAAATTGGAAAACTATTGGGTGCTTTAAACAGGGAGGACTTTTGGAATTACGAACCACCGAAAAAGGACGAGGAGAAATAAGAACTACTGCTAACAGCGTGTTGCCTCAATTGGCGGTGAAGTGCAGAATTGAAGCTGAGTGCTACTATCAAACTTTTGTGCAGGTTGACAGTGTAGTTCTCCGAAATCGCCAACTGCGGCAACACGCAAAACGTTACAGGCAAGCGTAAAAAGACAGTGCAACCCTGACAGTGACGACTGAAAAAATGGTGACTTTGCAACCTTACAATTAAGCGGACCTTAAACCGACAGTTCTTTAACAACCTGACACGGAACAACGAGCCGACACGCAAGCCGACCCGAATGTTTTTAAAATTTTTCCCACCGCACATTTTAAAAAATAATTTTAGCCAGCCGCGCATTGGCACATTTGCAAGCCGCTCAAAGCCAGCCCACAAACCCAAGCTTGCAAAAGAGCCAATTTTGCCGACCCGCTATGAAGAGCAATAAATGAACGTTTATCCGTAAAAGTTGATATATTTGCACCAAATGCTAATTGATATGAGCAAGAAAGCAATTAACAGACTGAAAGCTGTTTTGGCGGAACAAGGCAAGACCAACAAATGGCTTGCTGAAAAACTCGACAAAAACGAAACAACTATTTCCCGTTGGTGCACCAATGAGGTACAACCCTCAATGGACACTTTTGTAGATATAGCCAAACTGCTTAATGTAGATGTGAAAGAACTTATTAATTCTACTAAAAAGTAACAGCATCTTATGGCAGCCAATAAATACATAAAGGGTTCTGAGTGGCGTAAATGGGATTTGCATGTTCATACGCCTAAGTC
>ERZ761607.2108-NODE-2108-length-22567-cov-4.948872_pt1 | contig 22567 bp, 23 predicted proteins | sample MGYA00511164_ERZ761607 | MGnify/ENA primary metagenome ERZ761607 (study PRJEB28899, sample SAMN02445080) | bioreactor sludge metagenome | biome: EBPR sludge | place: Australia: Brisbane, Thorneside Wastewater Treatment Plant | collected 2011-06-22 ... | reverse complement strand
TCGACGACGACCACAGATTCTGACTGTTGGGTTCCACACGAAACGACGAAGGGCCGTCAGCTTCAGCGAACAATCGTTGTCCAGATAGGACCGGATCGTCTTCGCCAGGACGCCATGGTGCGCGGAGTCGTACTTGAGCATCGGGCCCAGCATGCGGTCGACGTACTTGCGCAGGTCCTGCCCCTCGGCAATACCGCCACCATTCAATAACAACGTCAGTACGCCCAGATGCTCGTGAATCACCACCGGGCTCTGCGCCGTGCCCAGCTTCCCAACGGCCAGCGCGGCACACTTGGCCTCCTGGTTGGCGTTCGACAGCTGCGACGGCGAATCGAATGGAGCGCTGACGCCCCAGAACGTTCTGACCTTGTCCCTCGCCAGGATCTCCTCGTTCAGCGACTTGAGCTGCCGCGTCACCTGCGCGGCGTCCAGCGCTGGGATGATCGCCACGATCAGATCGCCACGGGAGGACGCCAGCTTCAGTCCCGCAGCGCTCAGCGCTCGCTCGCTCGCTTCTCGCACGTCGCGCTGCTTGCGCTGCACCGTGTCCATGTTCCAACCCTCGCCGCGCGCCGTCTCGGCCAGGCCCTCGATGGTGCAATGGACGACGCGGTGCGGACCCCGCAGGTCGATGTGGAACTCTGCCAAGCGCTCGAGCGCGGATTGCCTGACCGGCGGCGTGCCCTCCAGCAAGTCCCACATCAACGCGCCGAGAGCGGATGCCCGGGCGACGCTTGCAGCACGCTGCTCAAGGCAATACAGCGCGCTAGCGACCGCTCCTTGGCGGCTCGCGGCTTCTTGCATCTCGGCCGGCTCACTGTTCGAGCGCATGCATACCCAGCCAACCCGGTCCCCGCCAGCAACGATCGGACGCAGCGAGAGCCAGCCATCGCGCTCTCGGGAGGTCAAGCTGGTGTTGCTGGCGTACCCGGGGAACTGCCGCACGGCGGTCTCCACCGGCTCAAGCCAGTCGCGGTTCGAGACCTGCGTCGGATAGGCTGCCATTACCCCGAGATCGGTCCCCAGGATCGCGACCTCCACACCGGCATGGCGGGCGACGATCCGCGCGATCGCCGTGACGCCGCCGCCGTCCAGTAGGGCGCCGATGACGTCGTCCTGGAGTTGTGCCGACACACGCACGACCTCGTGCTGCTGGCGCAGACTCTCGTTGGTCTGTGTGAGCTGCTGCACTGCGGCCTTCTGGCTTTCGTACAGCCGGGCATTCTGGACCGCGATCGCCGTCAGATTGGCGAGCGCGGCGACGCGCTTCTCGTCCTGATCGGTGAACGGCACGTCGCGTCGGCGCCAAACCTCGAGCACGCCGATCACGCCTTCTCGCGCAAGCAGCGGCGCGCCCACCGCGCAGCGGATTTGCTCGTCGCGAACGAGCCAGAAGTAGTCGCGGCTGACCTGATCGCTGGCGAGGTAGTCGTCGACCTTGCACGGGCGCCCAGTCTCCAGAACGCGCCCTGCAAGGCCTTGTCCACGCTTCATCCTGAGCCGATCGATGTCCAGCGTGTCGTTGCCGACGCAACTGCGCATCACGAGCTCGTCGCCGTCTCGAAGAAACACCCCGCCGATGTCCGCGCCAAGGAGCCGGACCGTCTCGCGCGCGATCGAGAACAGCACCTCGTCCAGTTCGGATGCGGACAGAATGCGCCTGGCGACCTGCTGCAGGCTGTCGATCTCTTCCATCGCGTCCCTCGTGACGCGATACTGGTTTGCCGCGGTGAGCGCGAGTTCGAAGCCGATCGCAAGACAGCGCAGCACCTGGGCCCGGTCCGCGTCGACGAGCTGGCAATCCGCCAGGACGCCCATCCCCGGATTCACCGGCACGAAGGTGCCTATACCCGGCAGCACGGAAATGTCGCCCGACGTCGCGACCGACGTCGGGAGCTCAGCAATGAGTTCGCCCGGCCCGCACGCATTCTCACCGGCGCGGCACCAACCTGCGCCCACGCGTTCGATCACGGCCACGCCGCAACCGTCAAGCGCGGCGGCGAAGCACGCTGCCGCCACCTCCTTCACCCGTTGATCGCCGCCGAGCGCGGCGTCGGCCACCGCTCGCAGGGCGTCGCCGATCTGCAGGGCCGGCTCGGGGCTGGGAGCAGGGTGCGGCCAAGGGTCCGGCAAGACCTCGCCAGCCGAAGGCGGCACGACGGCCAAGTGTTTGCTGCGCTTTGCCCGGTGCATCGACTGCTCCGTCCTTCAGCGCACGCAGGGCCGCTCGATAATGTCTTCGACCTCTTCGTGCGGGCGGGGAGTAACGTGCGCGGCGCGAATCTTGCCGACGGTGCTCGCCGCGGCCACGCCAGCTTCGATGGCCGCGCGCGCCGTGCTTGCCTCGCCCCGCATGGTCGCCGTGATGATGCCGCAGCCCGGCTGCGGCGCTGACCGCAGCGTCACGTTCGCCGTCTTCACCATCGCGTCGGCAGCGTGCATCCCGGCAGTCTCGCCGATCGTCTCTACCAGCCCCAGCCCCAGCCCCAGCGCCGTCCCGCGCAGGTCATCGGTCATGATCGTCCCGGTCCTTCGGTTGCGGGATACCTGAGCGTTGGTCTTCGCCGCGCCGAGGCGGCCGCGTGCGCGGCGCGCAGCCTTCCCCGTCAGGCCGCGTGGCCCGCGCGTCAAAAAACGGCCGCCGAGCGAACCTCAGTGTACGCCCATGCAGCGCCGACCGCCACCTCCGCCGCGCCCGCTGGACGGAGGCCCAGCGGCGGCCCTGCGGCATCGGCGCGGCGCCATTGCGCAGCATCGGCGGCGCGTACGTTCACGTCGTATCGCGCTTGCGCCCGAGCACCGTGAGGATGTCCTCGTGGAATTCGAACCAGACGTTGTGCACCGAGTCCACGGTCGGGTTGCAGACGAAGTCGCGTTCACCCAAGTCGACTCTTTCCATGCTGCGTTCCAGACGGCCGACGTAGCCCGCATAGCGGGGGATCGACGGCATCAGCAGCGCGATGTCCTTGGCCAGCCGTTCGGCCGCTTGCAGCAGTCGGCGCTCGGCGGTCGAGTCCCCGTCGCTCTCCTGCCATTGCGTCACCGCGGCGATGAAGCGCATGTTCAGCGCCTCGAAGCCGTGGTACCACGCGGTCATCGCCGGATCTTGGCGCTGTTGGACATAGGCCTCGGCGTAGTGCTTCAACACCTCAGCGGCGCCGTCGTCGAGCACCATCACGCCGTCGGCGCCCATGTCCATTACCCAGCCCCGCGTCGTCGCGTCCTCGAGACAGCGCGCGACGTCGTCCGCCCCTATGCCCGTCATTTCGACGATCTGCGCTGCAGCGACCATTTTCTTCAAATAGACCGCATTGAAGACGAGGAATTCAGTTTCGGTAAGCATGTTTGTCGCATGGCGGCATCGCGCCGCGCTTGTCGCTCCCTCGAGCGTTGGGGCTCCGGCGGCGGTCCGGCCAGGACCGGACGCCGGCCGGATTCGGCAATTACCCGAGCGTCGACCCGGGCGATTGATCCGCAGGCGCTTGCTGCGCCCCCGCTTTCACTTCCATCTTCGCATAGACGCGGCCCAGCTTGCCGTCGCACTCCATCAACAGCGGCGTGCCGTCGGGAATGGACTCCGCCCCCTCGAGGGTCAGCGTCATGATGATCGGCACGCGGAAGTTGCGCCCCACGATGCCGAGGTGAGAGTCGGGCGTACCGGCGTAGGTGATGATGCCGGCGGGTTTCTTGTACAGCAGCGGCGCGACGAAGGTCGTCGTGCCGCCGGGCGTGACCACCATCGTCTCCTTGATCTTCTGCGGGTCCTTCATCAACGCGATCATCTGTTTCGGATCTGTCACGTTCAGCGCGACGCCCTTGTGGCGGCCGATCGGAACCACGTTGTAGCCCTGTCCGATGTAGCGGTAACCGTCGATCTCGGTCTCGTTAGCCATGTGAGTGTCTCCTGTGGTGAGTCAGATCTTCATCTTGTCCAGACCGCTTTCCTCGGGCGAGAGGAAGAGCCATGGAATCGCGGGTTCCTGGGGCGGGTAGAGGAAGACAACTTCCTTCAGACGCAGCGGGAAGTCGGTCTTGCGCAGCGTCGTCCACTCCCAATCTTCGTCCCACTTGATCTTCGCCGGCTCCTTGCGCAGCTCGTCGATGTCGAGCGCGGCCAGTTCCTCGGCCGTGTACCAGGGGGGGAACTTGCCCTTGTACGCGTCCACGTAAGCCAGGAACTCGTCGCCCTTGGACTCGATGCAGACGATCACGCATTGGGCGTAGAAGCCCGAGTTGCAGCGGATGAAGTACTTCGACTCGTTGCTCAGCCAGGTCTCGAACTCGTCGGCCGTCTGGAAGTTCTTGCTCAGCGCCCACTCCTCGTGCGACCAGGCAAACCGCTTCTCGGCGTCCTTCTTCACATTGATATCAGCCATGTTCAGCTCCTTTCCATTCGACGAAGCGCCGCGTTGTCAGTTGTTGATCTCGTATCTGCCGAACTTGGTTCCCCTGCAGCGGAACCCCGGAAGCTGCGGCGGAGGCGCTCCCAGGCCGGCCGTGGCCTTGCGCTGGACTTCGCCGGCCTTGCCGTAGCCCTTGAGCAGATACTCCATGCTGCGCAGATCCATGTCCCAGAACCCCATGGAGGCGGCCTCGGCCTCGAGGTCGTGCGCCCGCACGAAAGGCAGCGAGGCAGCGACATAGGTCCAGTTGCCTTCGAGGATCTTGTCGAAATGTGGCTTCATCGCGAGATACGAGTACATCCGCTCGACGGCGCCCTCGATCTTCTCGATGTGCGTCTCCAGCTCGTTCAGCGGGATCCTGGTGCTCGTGCCATTCGGGAAGTCGGCGTCGCGCATATAGACTGCCGCCTCGATCAGTGCCTCGTCCTCGTAGTCGGCCGGATCGCAGAACAGCGTGCCGGTGTTGTAGATCGAGAACATCTTCAGCTTACCGCTCTGGCGGTCGCGCATCATCTTCTTCTTGTCGTAGGTCAGGACCAGCGAGTACGAGAACGGCAGGTCGCCGACGACGTAGGTCCAAGGGAATGACTTCTCGTTGACGAAGCAGTCCCGGACCAGCATCAAGCGGTCGCCTAGGTCGTACGGGCCGGTGTCGCCCAGCCCGAGCCGGTTGTCGTAGTGGTCGAGGAAGCCCATCAGCTGCGCCAGCGAGTTGAAGCGGCCCACGGTGGCGCGCAGTTCCGGGTCGCGCAGCGACTCCACCTTCGTGCCAAGATCCTCGACCACGTCCTGGTCGAGCACCTGCAGCGCATAGCCCAGGTCCATGACCGCGGGCTTCTTCTGCCGCATGTAGCCCTCGAAGACGGTGCGCCAGAAACTGTAGATGATGCGCAGGTTGTCGGTGTAGTCGTTCGGCCCGATCAGACCACCGTCGATCAGGAACAGCCGGCCGAACAGCGCGATCCCGCAGCCCCACTGGATGTTGCATGGCGTGATCGTCTTGATACCGAACTCGCGGTGGCCGGAACTGCAGGTTGCGCGGATGCCCTCCATGCCGACCTTCTCGCCCAGCCACATGTACAGCCACGGGTGCTGCAAGAACGTGGTCTGGAACGACAGCATCTCGTATTCCGCGCGCGGAATCAGCGGGTTCACGCCCTCTGTGCCCCGGCGGGCCAACAGGTCGGCCACGTACCAGGAGTTGTGCTTGGCCCACTTGACGGTTTCTTCGAGGGGCATCAGTTCTAGGCACTTCATCTTCGTGTCTCCTTGAGGTAGGAACTTCGGTTCTTCTGTGGTCGCGTTGGTGTTGCGTAGCCATGCGACCACGGGCTTGACTACAAGGCCGGCACTACGGCGAGTGGTCGCGCGGGCGGCGCGTGGAGGCGCGCTCGGCGCCGGCCCGCCAACCACGCTGCTGCGCCTTCACGCCGGCCTCCGGTTCACGCGGCGCGGCTCCCAAATCACCTGGGTGTCCGCGGCCGTGCGCCGCGGATGTCCCCGCCCGGCGCGTCCTCGAGGTAGGCCGTGCTGCAGCAACGCTGCGCAACGTAGCGGTCGTACCCGAAGATGCGGCGCATCGACTCGGCCTTGCGCGGCTGCATGTCGCCCGAGAACGCGTTTGAAAAGCAGGGCGCGATGCCGACGAACAGCGCCGCGTCGGCGACTCGAGAAAACTCTCCTCGAAGATGGCAGAGGATGCGAGGCGAGTGTGGGCGCCCGGACCGTGTTGGCTGTTCGTCTGCGCGAACAGCTTCCACGATGCGGCGCGCGTGTCCACCAGGGTGTCATCCATGTCGAAGAAGATGGCGGGTGACACGCGAAGCCTCAAAGCGGTTTGGACGCGCGCAACGTGGCCGGGGCGCTGTTGAGCGTATTGAGGACCGGCAACTCGATGAAGTCCATCACCTCGCCCCAGCCGCGCTGCGTGCCGCAGGTCCACTCGCTGAGCGTGTTGAAGCCGATGCTGTTGGGCACGTAGACCCAAGGCATCGTGGTCACGGCGCGCCCATTCAGCTCCCACACGCGATCAGCGCTGTCGGTCAGTCGCAGGGCGATGCTCTCGGGATAGCGCTCCTGCTTGCGCAGCGTCTGGCCGGTGCCGGCCTTTAGCCCGAAGACCTTGCCGCGCTCGAGCACATAGCCGTGCGCGAGCCACAGTTCGCGCCCGTTGTCCTGTGCCGGATCGAAACCGAGGATGGCGTGGATCGCCAGGTCCTTCGAGAAGTGAGCGTGCAGCCAGCTCATCGGGGGCGCGCCGCGCTCGGGGCGCGGGCCCCAGCTATGGTCCATCGTCGAAACGCAATCGATCGGCACCGTGCGCCCGCGCACCGTGACGCTGCCCTTGAAGGCGCCGGTCTGATCGAAGTGCCCGTTGTAGGCGGTGCCCCAGGCGAACTTGCCCTCCTGAGACGCCGACGCGCACATCGGGTCCATCGCCGGATCGTGGATGTCGAAGGCCGGCATCAGCGCTTCGTAGCGAACGTCGATGCGGGTGCCGTCGCCGTCGTCGTAGTCGATCTGCCACTGCTGGTTGGGCGCAAGGCAGCGCACGTGCAGGCCGCTGCTGAGCGCGTAGTCGCGCAGGTTGCGCGGCTGCGGGATCGGCACGGCGGCGCGCATGTCGCAGAAGTCAGCCTCCCAGTGCGTCACCGTGCGGCGCGAGTTCATGCAGACCGAGGTCGTGACCGTGCCGAGATTGGGGCGGAACAGGGCGTACACCCCGACGTTGAGATGCTCCTCGGCGTTGTAGAAGCCGAAGTAGTTGGTCTCCGCCCAGGTCGGATGGGCCGGATCGGGTGCGTGAAAGTCTGCGTCGTCGTCGCGGATCACGATTGTCTCCTCAGGTCCGGTCTGTGCCGATTCCGGGCCAGCTTGTTTGCCTCGACTGTAGGGAGCTGTCGAGTCCGGAGCTATAGCCATGGCAGACAAAACGAAGCACGACCCGCTGTCCGGGCGCGCCAACGAAACTTGATCCCATGGGAATTACCCGAATCCGTGACCAACGCCGCCAGCATGGCGCCTGCGGCGCCGTTTTGCCGGTAACGAGGGGCAGCGGGTCACCAACAGCCTGTTCGCGCGTGAGACTGCGTGTTTGCAGGGCTCGAATTCGCGCTTGCAGGCTTCGCCGAGGACTGCGTCGGTCGCTGAGGAACGCGGGCCGCCACGCCGCAACCTTCGCTGATGGCGACTTTCGGCGATCCGTGAGTTGGCGCAGGCCCTGATGGGGTGCTGCGTCGCGCCCGCCAGTGCCTGATGCATCTGCTTGAAGGCCGCAGCCGATCTGTCGTTGGCGCGCAGACCCAGGACGATCCGCCTGCCCGTTTCGATCAGCCGCCCAGCGCGGTAGATCAGCTCCTGCATCGCGGTCTTGATGCGCCGTCTCTTGGCGCTGTGGCGAACCGGCGCTCCCGGCCCGAGCAGACCGCTCTGGCCCATCAGGCGCAGGATGTTCATCGCCAGCGCAGCGAGTTCGCACACCAGGGCGTTGGTGGCGAACTTGCCCGAGGGCAGTCGCGTCAGGTCCAGGTCGGTCTTGAACTCGGCGTGGAACTGCTCGTGCGTGCCATGGTCGGCGTACAGCGCGAAGATCTGTTCGGCTCCCATGTGCGCAGGCAGCGTCGTCGTCCAGCCGTCGAGTTCGTACGCCGGCACGATCAGGTGCTGGCCGCCAGCACCGATGGTGCGCTCGGTCAGGCGCAGCACGCGGCGCACGGGTCTGGTCACGCCGGCCAGATCCACGGTCTGCTCCCACAGCGCCACGCGCTTGCCCGGGCGGGGATGGTCCCAGCTCACTGCACCCGGGGTGCCCGTGGCTGCGTCGATCTGCGCGGCCATCTCCGCGCGGTCGGTACTGCGCGGGTTCCACTTGATGAGCCAGTCCACCTGCGGCAGGCCCGGTGCGTTCAGCGCCTCGATGCTCGACATCAGCGCAGCCGAGTCGAATCCCGAGTCCAGCCGTGCCAGCAGCGGCGCCCTGGGGCCTGCCGCACTCAGCCGCTGTGCCAGCGGGATCACGCGTTGCAGGTTGTCTTGCGTGTCCTTGGCCTTGCGCGCCCGAAACTCAAAAGCCTGCCAGGCCGCTTTCCGACGATCCCGGGCTTCGCGAAAAGGACGTGCCAAACTTCCCGGCCCGGAGGCTCGACGCTCGCGACCTGTCGAGCGGGGTACTCTGTCGCAGCGTGCGTTGCGCATCTGCGCGCCGCGCATGCCGAAGCCTGCAGCGGATGCTCATGGCGCTTGCGATCCGCTCGCTCGACCCTCGCGTTCGTCGGCGGCGCCCCGCGTCGGCTCGACCGCGACCGTGGCGCCGCCGTCAGGTCTTTCGGTTGAGGCCGTAAGAGCCAAAGTAGATGACATAGACCAGCATGACGTAGATCATCAGGTCGACCCAGGTCAGCGGGTCGCCACCGAAGCCTGGGGAGATTTCTTTCTCGTTGAGGACCTGGACCGCGAACCACCGCGTGTAGCCCACGAACGTGGCGACGGCCAGGCCGAACGTGATGACGAGGCGCACCACTCTGTTGGCCGCCGGACCGAGATTGAGCGGAGGGTTGCCCGCCACGTTGGCCCAGAAGATCAGCCAGAACGACATGAACACGCCCAGGTGCGCCGGCCAGATGTTGATCGCGGCGCCGAGTGCCGTCTGCGCTTCCGCCGGCATCAGGAAGCCTTTGAGCAACGCCAGAAGGAAGAAGTAGATGGCGGTGCCGATGATGAAGTTGCCGACCAAGGCGGCGAGCGCGGTCTTCGCCCGTGACCCGAGCGTGCTCCATGGCCAGTTGTCCAGGATGAGGAACGTGGTGAGCCACGACACGATCACGCTGTAGAACCAGCCGATGACGGTCGTCAGCGGCAGCACGGTTCGTTCCGGCGATGTCCAGCTGGCGAGGTTCGGATAGATCAGCACCAGGTAGCCCAAGAAGGTGAGCACGAAGCCGAAGAGAAAGGCGCCGATGCCGACCCACGGCTGCTTGAGCCCCAGGTCGACCCAGGGCCAATGGCCCATGCTCGTGCCGAGGATGCCCCAGGTGTAGAAGCCGATGAGGACGATCATCGTCGTCGCGGTATAGCCGCCCTTGCCGATGTCGAAGGCGGGGTCCAGGGCTCCGTAGCCGTGCAGCAGGACGCTCGGGACGACCACCGCCAACGCGGTCGTGAGCAGGAACCACGTCAAGCCGCGGATCGGCTGAGGCAAGTGACCGAGGCCCCACAGCTGCCCAAGAAAGCCGAAGAACACGACGAACAGGATCGACCAGAACAGCACCACGCCGAACGGCTGTGGATAGGTCTTCCATACCGCTCGGGACGGGTCGGCGAACAGGGCCCAGATCAGGTAGCTGCCCACCGCGATGACCAACAGGCTCATCACCGAGAAAGTGACAGGTCCGAGTTGCAGGCCGAAGGGAGGCTTCTGCTGCGTTTGCGTGTCCATGAGGTTGTCTCCTGTTCGTGCGACGCTCGACTCGGCGGAGCAATTGCGCCTGTATCGACGGTCCTGCTGAACTTTTCGCTCGGGCTCCCCGCGGCCTCGACTCTAGAAGGTGGCAGGCGCGGGAACGATGGCCCCGGCGGACAAATCGCAGGCGAGCGCGTTGTCTGCTCCGGATAGAACCGCACCGGGTTTCGAGGAGGCCGATTTGCTTGAGTCAGACCGGCTTGGCCTGACTGTGTTGGGTTCGGTCTTCCTCTCTTCCAGCCCCCCGCAGGGGCCGCCGGAGGCCCCCCGGTTGGGCGATGTACTCATGGTTCAACCCTCCTGCAGCGCCACCGACCGGGCGGGCTTCGTTGCGGCTGATGCCTGAGCTTGCTGGCGCCAGTAGTTTGCCTCAGCCTCCGCCGGCGGGATGTAGCCGATGGGCTCCAGCAAGCGATGGTGGTTGAACCACGAGACCCACTCAAGTGTCGCCAGCTCGACCGCCTCGCGCGTCTTCCAGGGCCCGCGCCGGTGGATGATCTCGGCCTTGAAGAGCCCGTTGATGGTCTCTGCCAGCGCGTTGTCGTAGCTGTCGCCGGTGCTGCCCACCGAGGGTTCGATGCCGGCCTCGGCCAGCCGCTCGCTGTAGCGGATGGAGACGTACTGCGAGCCACGGTCGCTGTGATGCACCAGTGCCTCGTCCTGCTCGCGCCGACGCGCGTACAGCGCCTGCTCCAGCGCGTCGAGCACGAAGTCGGTCTGCATGGAGCTGCTGACCCGCCAGCCGACGATGTAGCGCGCGAAGACATCGATGACGAAGGCGACGTACACGAAGCCCTGCCAGGTCGAGACGTAGGTGAAGTCCGCCACCCACAGCTGGTTCGGTCGATCGGCCTTGAACTGCCGATTCACTCGGTCCAGCGGGCACGCCGCCTTGGCGTCGGGCACGGTGGTGCGCACCTTCTTGCCGCGGCGCGCGCCGGCCAGGCCGCGCAGCCGCATCAGCCGCTCCACCGTGCAGCGCGCCACGGCCGTGCCTTCGCGCCGGAGCTGGCGCCAGACCTTGTCGGCACCATAGACCTGCAGGTTCTGGTCGTACACGCGCTGAACCTGCGGCGACAAGATCGCATCGCGCACCGCCCGTGCGGGCAGCAGCGTGGGATCTCGCCGGCGCGCCGCATGACGTCGATACGCCGACGGGGCAACCTGCAGCGCGCTGCAGATGGGCTCGACCCCGTGAGCCGCACGATGCTCGTCAATGAAGGCGTTCACTTCCTGTGATGGCGGTCGAGCTCCGCCTGGGCGAAATACGCGCTGGCCAGCTTCAGGATCTCGTTGGTCTTGCGCAGTTCGCGGACCTCGCGCTCCAGATCCTTGATGCGCTGCTGCTCGGCCGTCGTCGCGCCAGGCCGCACGCCGCTGTCGCGCTCGCCCTGGCGCACCCACTTGCGCAGCGTCTCCGCCGTGCAGCCAATCTTGCCGGCGATGGACTCGATGGCCGCCCACTGCGACGGGTACTGGTCCTTGGCATCGAAGACCATGCGCACCGCACGCTCCTGGACCTCGGGGGAAACTTCGGGGACTTCCTCATGTTGGCTCCATTCTCAATCGAAGGAGCCTCCTCAAAAGCCGGGGGGGTTCAGATAGTGACTTCGCCGCCTGTGGGGCATTCCAAAGCGTTGCGAAAGATGAAGACGGAGACAACGCTCTTGCAGCTCGCGTAGGTCCGCGGCACCGTCGTCGCTTCGATCAAGGCCAAGGGCTCTCGGCGCACGAGTTGCTGCTGTTGCAGCCGGTTCCGGCGTATGACCGCCCTCGGCGGATGCCGACGCTGCGTCGCGGCTGGTGTACGTGGCATGTGGCTGTCGACCTGACCGGTGCCGACATAGGCGAGGTCGTCCTCGTCGCGCACGGCAGCGCCGCCCGCGTCGAGCGCGAGGGCCAGTCGGTGCCACCGATACCGCCGTTGTCGCCATCGTCGATTCGGTGCAGTTCGACGGCCGCACGACTTTCACCAAACCGTGACGACGCTCGCGTCGCGCAGCCCGCGCTTCGCGCGCCCCTCAAGGGGGCACCGCTGGCGGCCCGGCAGAGCCGGATCCGCGGTGGTCGCTTGCTGCGTCGGTTTCGTATGAGCCAGGCCTCGTAGTCCCGATCCGCCGGCGCGGGCCAGACGATCTTGACCGTCGTCCCGGCCCGGCGCAGCTTGATCCGGATCTCGCCATCGACCGTCGGCCCCGACGGGGCCAGTGGAACGAACTACGCCGGCGGTACTGGCGGCGGATCGGCCAATGGCTTCGCAACACGAGGGTGCGGCACCGGCTCCTTGTGCTCGGCGTCGATCACCCACTTGCGCAGCATGTTGGCGTTCAGGCTGTGTGCCAGCGCCGCTGCGGTGATCGAGACGCCCGGCCTCAGGCATTCCTCGATCACCGTCGCCTTGAACTCGGCGCTGTGTCGGCGTCGGCGCCGACGACCCATCAGATCCACGTCGTAAGTGTTCACGTGTCCGCCTCTCCTGTCGCGGACACATGTTCACGATCCGGGCCGGTTCAGTTCAAGCTGTGTTCCCCAGGCGTACATGGACGCCCTCGGTTTGCCAAGCTACCAGCGCGCGGCTGCACGAAGGAAGAGAATGCACCCGTACATCCGGACTTCCGATGCGAGACGAGCTCGCTGTCCCTGATGGGTTCCGCTGGTCGGCGCCTCGATCGCTTACACGCACTCTGGGTGCCTCGTCCGGCGCGGGTTGTGCCAACCGCGGTCTGAAGTGAAACGGACCTCTGCGCCGGACGCCGCAGCGCAATTTTAGATGCCCGCTTCGTGCGTCGCTGGTCGCGCGAAGCGCGGTGGGGCAACTGATTCAAGCGGATTGTCCCGCGGCTTTCGTCTTCTGCTTGGCGTCCGGTCGGCGCGGTTACGACGCCTTCAGCAAGCGCCTTATGGCTGCGAGCGATCCAGTCCCGCTGTGCCGGACCTGGCTCTTGTCGTACCGGTGCTCGACGCCTACAGGGCAGGCCTGTCGCGCCGGGCAGGCGTACGCGCAGGGCGAGGCTTCCGAGAGCCGCTGGCGGTGGCAGGCGTTCGTGTCCATGGTCCCCGAGTCGAGCGCAGACGCTGGGCACGTCCCGATGCACGGCTTGGCGGTGCAATCGACGCATGGATGCCCGTGGTCTTCGACCGGTGAAGCCGGAAGTTCCGAGTCCACGATGATCGCTGCGCGGTAGGCAAACCAGCTGCCCCACCTGGCATCGATGCCCACCATGAACGGGGATGGATGGTGCCAACCCGCGAGCGTCCCGAGGCGCTGGAGACCGACGTGCCGGTTGGCTGGTAGTCCCCTGGGGTAGACGAAGCGAATCCGCGCATGGGGCAGCGCAAGGGCTGCCCATTGCTCGACCACACCTATCGAGTAGGAGTCGATCGGATGCACCGGGTCGGTTGCCTGCTCCTGCACGCGCTCCCACAGGAGGCGCCCAGCGTGTCCGATGAGGATGAGCTGACGTTCGTGCTCGCCAAGGTCCAGCGGCGCAAGCAGGTCCCACGGGAGCCGTGCGAGATCGAAAATGTGCTGCCGGTTCAGCCCGGCCTCGTCCAGCATGGACTTGAAGGGAATCATGGTGATCATGCCTGCTCGAGTTGGCCTGCTCCCTGTCCGAACATTTGTCGCAGCCGCCTGCCGTCGACGACATGCGCCTGCCGGCGCTCGAGATCGAATCGAATCAGGGTCCGCAGGGGACCGGCAATCCGGGTGCTGTCGTAGCACATCCAGTCGACCGAACTGATTCGCAGCGCAACGGGGGATGGGCGCGGAATCGAACGCAGGCGCGCCTCGATCTCGGCCAACGGCCACGCGCCGGCATAGAGGCCGGCGGTGACGTGCGGCACATAGTGTGTCCTGTCCCAGGTCGGCGCGGCCCGTTCCCAGATGGATCGAATGCCGGTCAGGCTGCCCGCAGCATCCTCGACCGAGAGGCATGCGGCGGACGTGAACGTGAACGGCTCGCTGACGTGCACGTCGAACGCGGCGATATCCGACTGGACCAGAGCGTCGATCTGCACCTTGATTTCGTCGACCTCGAAGTCATCGTTCCGGCGTGCCGTCGTCGTGGGGAAGCCGCACACGTGCAGGGTGATGTGCGGCTGCCGCTCGTAGCCGCGTAGCAGCATGCCGTCGAGGGCGATTCGAACCTGCCTGAGGCGCACGTCCAGAGCTGGATCCTCCAGCGCGAGGGCCCATACCGCGAAAAGGGGCCGGCCCAGGTGCCACTCGGAAAAGTCTCTTTGCTGGCTCGCGATCGTGAAGTCGCGCACTGGTGCCTTTGCGGCCGCATTCTGGTCGGCGCGACTCATCATGCGATCCGCTGCCATTCGAGGTCGATCCGTTGCCCGTGGCGCGGCGGAGCCGGCCACCGCTCGCTCTTCGGCCGCGCGCCACCTTGATCGCGCACCCACAGCGCGGCGCATAGCCAGCCTCCGTGCGTGACCAGCAGCTGTGCATCGCCGGGGTCGAAGGACCGCACTCTCTGCAGCACCGATGCGACGGGCTCGCCGCCGCCCGGGGCGTGGTCCACGAAGTCGGCGCACCAGGCATCGATCGCCTCGGGCGCCACAGCCGTCCACGTTTGTCCGTCCCACTCACCGAAGCTCACTTCGATGAGCGCTGGGTCGATCCAGTGTTCCCAGCCCCAGCGCGACAGCCAGCGACCGACCTCGCGGCAGCGTTTCAATGGCGACGTGACGACGATATGCGGCAGGCCATGCAGTCGGGCGAAGGCGCGGACTCGGTGCGCCAGCCGCTTCGCACGCCGGGCATCGACGCGCAGATCCGTCCGCCCGATGCACCGGCCTTCCGCCCCGATCGCGGACGGGTGTCGCCATACGTGCAGCCGCAGCCCGTTCATCGCCACGCCGACGCGGCGAACGACAGCAGGATGGCGACCTCGCCGAGCTGTTCGGCGGCGCCCAGGGTGTCGCCGGTGTAGCCACCCAAGCGATGTCGAAGCCAGCGGCGCAACATGAGGACCATGCCGCCCAGCGCCAGTAGTGAGGCACCCGCCGCGATCGTCGGTGCCTGGGTCCAGGCCGCGAACCCCAGCGCGAGCAGGCCGACGGCGACAGCCCATGCTGCGTCGATGCCGTGCACGTCGCGCGCCACGCTGCCCGCCTTGGCCTGCGCTGCATCGCCCTCCTCAGTGCGCGCATAGGGCAGGGCCGCCATCAACGCCACCGCAGCGCTGCGACCGCCCGCATGGGCTGCGATCAGGATGACTGCGGCTGCCGCCGGATCGCGCGCCATCAGCTCGGCCAGCATCAGCACGCGCAGCAGGAGCGACAGCACCAGGGCCACGGCGCCGTAGGTGCCTATGCGCGAATCCGTCATGATTGCCAGCGCCTTCTCGCGCGAGGCGGTACCCAGCAGCGCGTCGAAGGTATCGGCCACGCCATCCTCGTGGAAGGCCGCGGTGAGCCACACGGTACCGGCAAGCGCCAATGCGGCCGCCACGGTCGGTGGCCAGAACCGGTTCGCGGCCAGTGCGATGCAGGCGCCGAATGCCCCGATCAGCACGCCCACGAGCGGGAAGTGGCGAACGGCGTGCCGCATCAGCGCTGCGTCGAAGCCGACCCAGGCCGGCACCGGCACGCGGGTCAGGAACTGCAGCGCCAGCAGGAAGAGCCTCAGCTCTCGCACCAGCATCGTCATGGCGTGCGCTGGCTGACCCCGGCCGTGGCGAAGCTGGCCATCTCGGCCAGCACGCGGCAGGCGGATTCGAGCAGCGGCCACACCAGCGCAGCGCCCGAGCCTTCGCCGAGCCGCAGGTCCAGGTCCAGCAAGGCCTGGACGCCCAGGTGCTGCAGCCAGTGCGTGTGCCCGGTCTCCTGCGAACGGTGCGCGAACACGCAGTGCGCGAGCACCGCCGGCTGCAGCGCGGCCGCCACTGCCACGGCGGCTGTCGTGATGAAGCCGTCGACCACGAGCACGCGCCCGCCCGCCGCGGCCTGCTGCACCGCGCCGACCATGGTGGCGATCTCCAGGCCACCGAGTGCGGCCAGGGCCTGCAGCGGCCGCGTCGCCTGGGCGTTGGCCTCCAGTGCCTCGGCCAGCACCGCACGCTTGGCAGCGAGGCCCGCATCGTCGAGACCCGTGCCACGGCCGGTGCACACCTGCAGCGGCGCGCCGGTCAGGCGGGCCATCAGCAAGGCGGCCGCCGAGGTGTTGCCAATGCCCATCTCGCCCAGCAGCAGCACGTTGCCGGGCAGCGCCGCGACGAGGCGGCGGCCCTGCACGATGGCGGTGCGGCATTGCACCTCGCTCATCGCCGGGCCGCGGCTCGCATCGGCGGTGCCTCGCTCGACGCCGGCCACCTTCAGCCGCGCCAGCATCGGGTGAGCCTCGAACTCGGCGGCGACGCCGCAGTCGGCCACTGTCAGGGCCAGGCCGTGCTGACGCGCCAGGACCGACACGGCCGCGCCGCCGGTCAGGAAGTTCAGCACCATCTGCCGCGTCACCTCGGCCGGATAGGCCGAGACGCCACGCGCGGCGATGCCGTGGTCGGCGGCGAACACCACCAGCTGCGGCGCGAGCAAGGCGGGCTGGTCGGTGCCGAGCGCGACCGCGAGCTGAACGGCCAACGATTCGAGCCGGCCCAGTGCGCCCAGCGGCTTGGTCTTTGCATCCAGCGCCACCTGGACACGCTGACGGGCGGCGTGGTCAAGAGTGGGCAGCGGCAGGGTGGTGTCGAAATCGGAATCCATGGGTCAGCAGTGAAAGAGTGCGCGCAGCGTGGCCGCGCCGAGATGGGTGTCGATGAAATCCGCCAGGCCGTCGAAAGTGGCGTCGAGCGTGCGCACCTGCTGGCCGAAGAGGGCGCGCAGCACTGCAGCGTCTTCGAACAGCCCGTGGGTGGCGATGCCGAGCACGTTGTGCCGGTCCGGTTGGCCCGGGTCCGCGGCGGCCGACCAGCCGATCGGCAGGCCCTCGGCATCGTGCAGCGCCAGCGTGGCCGCAGAGGCGGCACCTGCGATGGACTGCGTGCGACCGCAGCGGATCTCGTAGGCGGGCCAGCGCCGGGACGACAGCGCCTGCCACGGGTGGGCCAGAGGCGCGAACTGCACCGGCGCGGCCCGCAGCCGCTTGGGCGCGGCATAGCGCGTGGCCAGCGGCAGCAGGCCCAGGCCCGGCAGCGGGCCATGGGCCTCTCCGTCCACGCCATCGGGGTCGTCGAGCAAGGCACCCAGCGCCTGGAGGCCGCCGCAGATGCCCAGCACCGGGCGCCCGGCGCGGGCGTGCCGCACGATGGCGGCGTCCAGGCCCCGCGCCTTCAGCCAGGCGAGGCCACCGCTGACCTGCTTGGAGCCCGGCAGCACGATCCAGTCGGCGCCGTCCAGTTCGCCCACGCTGCGCACCCAGCGCACCGAGGCCACGGAGGCCAGTGGCTGGAATTCGTCGAGGTTGCTCAGCTGCGGCCAGGCGACGATGGCCACGCGCAGGCCACCGGCAGGGCCCGACGCCGCGCCGTACAGCCCGTCCTCCTCCGGCAGCCCGTGGTCGCGGTTCATCGGCAGCACGCCCAGCACTGGCACGCCGGTCAGCGCCTGCAGGCGATCGGGCCCGGGTGCCAGCAGTGCCGCATCGCCGCGGAACTTGTTGAGCACGAACCCGGCAAGACTGGTGCGCAGGTCGTCGGGCAGCAGCGCCCAGGTGCCGTGCAGGTGGGCGAAGGCACCGCCTCGGTCGATGTCCACCACCAGCAGTGCCCGCAGGGTGGCGATCTCGCGTGCCCAGCGTGCCGTGCCGAGGTTGACATAGTCCTGCGGCGCGAGGTTGATCTCCGCCGGCGAGCCGGCGCCCTCGATCACCAGAACCTCATGCCGCGTGGCCAGGCGATCGAAGCTCGCGCGCGCGGCCCGTGCCAGCCGGGCGCTGCGTTCGCGCCAGGGCATGCGCGACAGCGCGGCGTCGACCCGGCCCTGCACCACCACTTGGCTGGCCGTGTCGCGCTCGGGCTTGAGCAGTACGGGGTTCATGTCCACCTGCGGCGCCGCGCGGGCGGCCAGCGCCTGGAAGTACTGGGCCGAGCCGATCTCGCCCACTTCCGCGTCCGATCCGTGCGCGGCCAGCGGCACGACGCGGGCGTTGTTGCTCATGTTCTGGGCCTTGAACGGCGCCACGTCCAGGCCCTCGCGCGCGGCCCAGCGGCAAAGTGCTGTCGCGAGCAGACTCTTGCCAGCGCCGCTGCTCGCACCCCAGACCATCAGGGCGGTCCTCATGGCAGGCCCCCGTCGAGCAGGTCCAGTGCGTGCATCAACGCGTCCTGTGCCGAGGGCGCTTGCGCCGAGAGGCGCCACCAGCCAGGCAGGCCGAACGAGGTCGCGTCGCGTACCGCGACGTGGTGCCTGCGCAGCAGCGATGGTGCCACGGGGCGCGGTGGGCGCACGACGACGTATGGCGTCACGCTCGGCCGCACCTCGAAGCCGCGTGCCGACAGGCGCCGCAGCAGGTCCGCCTTCCAGGCCGCCAGGTGGGTGCGTGATTCGGCCACCCAGCCGTGCACGTCGGGCGTGGCCCAGGCCAGCAGCATGGCCTCGGCGTGGGCCGACAGCGGCCACGACGGCGCCGCAGCCTCCAGCGCGGCTCGGCAGGCCAGCACGTCGTAGCCGGCGCCACCGCGATCTCGTGGCGCGACCGCGTAGGCGCCGCGCACGCCGGTCAGGCCCAGCGCCTTGTTGGGGCTGTGCAGCACGAAGACCGCATCGCGCGCGGATGCTGTCCACGCCGACGATCCCTGAAGCCGTAGCGGCGCGTACACCGCGTCGAGCACGGCGGGGCAGCAATAGGAGTCGTCACGGGCGACAGCGCCGTCCTGGCCCAGCGGACTCGTCGGATCGGCATGCCAGCGCAGCGTCCACTGCGACGGCGTGCCCGGGACCTCGACATCCTGGGGGACAAAGGGGCGGCCCCACGCCGCGGCGGCCGCCGCGTAGTCGCCATACGCGAAGCGGGGAACCCGCACGGCACCGGGCCAAAGCCGAGCGGTGACCGCGGTGACACGCTGGATGAATTCGCTCGCACTGGCGGCGGGCAAGATCCGCGAAGGTTCGACGTCATGCAGTGCCCCCAGCGCCTGCCGGACTGCCGTGGCGGCCGGGTCGGGATAGCGCGTCGCGTCGGCTGCCTGCACGGCTGCGAGCGCGGCCGGGCACGGTCCCGCTGCGTTGGCGCAGGTGGAGAAGTCCCAGCGCGCGGGACCGTGTGCGTCGGCACCGCCGTGGACGCGGGCGGCCGTACCAGGGCTCACCACAAGCTCACCTTGAGCACGACCAGCAGCAGCGCAGCCGCGATCGCCCCGCGTGCCGCCCCCTCGCCAACCATCAAGGCATTCGTCAGTGCTGCGGCATCCGGCGCCGGGGCCTGCGCGTTCAAGGCATAGGCGCCCGGTTTGCCGAGCCGGACCCCGATGCGAAACGCCATCGCCGCCATCGGCCAGCCGCCGTTGGGCGACGGCGTCAGCGCAGCCTCGCGCGTGAGACGAGCCACGCCTACGCTCGGCCGCCACAGCAGCAACGCCGCCAAGCGCGCGGGCACACAGCCCATCACGTCGTCGGCCCGCGCCGCCCATTTGCCGGCCCATTCCCAGGGGCCGCGATAGCCCCACATCGCATCGAGCGTATTGGCGGCGCGCCAATCCCAGGCGCCGGGCAGGCCGGCGACCAGGAACCAGAACAGCGGCGCGACCAGCGAATCGTTGAAGTTCTCGGCCAACGTTTCGATGGCCGTCTCGCGCACCGCAGCCGCGTCGAGCTGGGTGACGTCGCGGCTGCACAGCCGGGCTACGCGGGCTTGGCCTTGTTCGATCCCCTGCCCGAGCGCCACTTCGACGGCGCGCACCTCGTCGTTCAGCATCCGCCACGCGAAGGTCGGCTTCAGCGCCGCGGCGAGCAGCGGGATCGCGATCCAGGCCGGCGCTGCCCCGGCGGCCTGCTCCACGGCGAAGGCCGCTCCTGCGACAGCGGCGACGAGGCTGCACCACAACACCGCACCGGCCGCGAAGGCGGCAGGTGCAGCCCGGGAGTGCACACGACGACCCAGAGGCGCGGCGATGCGGCCGAACCAGGCCACCGGGTGCCAGGTCGAGCGAGGCTCGCCGAAGCGGCTGTCGATCAACCAGGCCAGGGCGAGCGCGGCGGCAGCGACCATCAGTCCTCGATGCCGCGTTGCGCCGGCACGCCTTGCTGGTGGTGGTGCTTGACCAGCGTCATCTCGGTGACGGTGTCGGCCAGATCGATCAGCTCCTGCGGCGCATCGCGGCCGGTGAGCACCACATTCACATGGGCCGGCCGCTCGCGCAGGCAGGCCAGCACGGGCTCCAGCGGCTGCCAGCCGTAGCGCAGCGGGTAGGTGATCTCGTCGAGCACGACGAGGAAATGGTCGCCGGCACGGATGGTCTCCTCGGCGCGTGCCCAGCCGTCGCGGGCGAGCTGGGCGCTGTGTTCGAGGTCACGGCTTTTCCAGCTGAAGCCGTCGCCCAGACCCTCGATCGGGATGCCGAGCTGCTCGAACATGCGGTGCTCGCCAAAGCGGGCCGAGGGCACCTTCATGAACTGGTAGATCTTCACTGGCTTGCCGCGGCCGTGCGCCCGCAGTGCCAGGCCGAAGGCGGCCGTGCTCTTGCCCTTGCCGTGGCCGGTGTGCACGAGGATCAGGCCGCGGCGTTCGCCTTCGGCCTTCGGGCGGGGTGCAGTGGGTGGTGAGACGATGTCCATGGGCAGGCGGTCGAGGGGGCTTCAGGCGGCGTCCAGGGCCAGAGCGACACGCGGGCGGCCCTGGGCGTCGGACTCGATGTGGATGGCGCCGCCGAAGACGCGCACCAGCGCGGCTTGCACGGCCGGATCAGTGGGCGGGCCGTCGGCCTGCAGCGTGCCCGCATCCAGCACCAGCAGGCGATCGGCCCGCAGTGCGATGGGCAGGTCGTGCAGCACGCTCAGCACCGCGCACGGCGCCGAGCGGTCGTGTGTCAGACGCCTGAACAGGCGGGCCAGAGCCACCTGGTGTGGCGCATCGAGGTGGGTGGTCGGCTCGTCGAGCAGCAGCATCGGCGCCTCGGTGGCCAGTACCCTCGCCAGCAGCACACGCTGGCGTTCTCCGCCGGAGAGTTCGTGCAGCCGCCGGTGCTGCCACGGCAAGCTCTCGGTCAAGGTCATCGCGCGGTCGACAGCCTTGCGGTCGGCCGCGACCGGCGCGCCCAGCAGACCGAGACGGGCGATGCGACCGAGCTCGACGGTCTCGCGCACAGTCAGCTCGCCGGTGACCTCGCCCTGCTGCGCGAGCCAGGCCAGCACGCGGGCGCGCTCGGCGGGCGCGGTCCGGTGCATGTCGAGCGGCTGGGCCGCCGCGCCCGGGTTCAGGAAGACCTGCCCCGCCGCCAAGGGCTGTAGTCCTGCGAGGGCCCGCAACAGCGTCGACTTGCCGGCACCGTTCGGGCCGACGAGCGCGGTCCAGCCGGCGCCGATCCCAAGACTCACGGCATGCAGCACGTCGCGGCGGCCCAGTCGGACGTTCACACCCAGCGCCTGCAGGGTCGGATTCATGCGCTCGTCCTTTGTTTGAGCAGCCAGACGAGGTAACTGCCGCCCAGCACCGCGGTGACCACCCCGACGGGCAGTTCTTCCGGGGCGATCAGAGCGCGCGAAATGACGTCGGCCCACAGCAGGATTGCGGCGCCCATGCCGGCGCTGGCCACCAGCAGCCAGGCGTGCGTGCCCGGTGCGCGGCGCCGCACAAGATGTGGGGCGACCAGCCCGACGAAGGCGACCAGCCCGGCCTGCGAGACCGCCAGCGCCGTGCCGAGGCTGAGCATCAGCACCAGGGCCAGTCGCACTTTCCCGAGGTTCAGGCCGAGACTGGTGGCGCTGTCCTCGCCGAGCGTCAGCGCATCCAGCGCTCGGGCATGCCGCTGTGCCAGCACCACCAGCAGCGTCAGGCCGGCGAGCATCAGCGCCAGCGCGTCCCAGCCGAGGAAGCTGGTGCTGCCGAGCATGAAGGCCTGCTTGCCGCGCAGCGCGTCCGGCGAGACGACCGTGATGAGGTCGCTGACGGCTCCCAGCAGCACGCCGATCACCACGCCGGCCAGCAGCAGCCGCAGGGTGTGGACGGCGCCGCTTGCCAGCGTCAGCGTGAGCGACACCCCCGCCAGCGCGCCGACGAAGGCGGCGCTGACAAGCCCGACACGCTCGATCCAGGCCGCCGTGGCCGGGCTGACGGTGGCGCCGCCCAGCGCGGCAGCCGCCAGCACCAGCACGACCCCAAGCCCCGCACCTGCGGCGCTGCCGAGCAGGTAGGGGTCGGCCAGCGGGTTGCGGAAGACCCCTTGCGCGACGGCACCGGAAAGGCCCAGCAGCGCGCCCACCAGCGCGGCTCCCAGTGTGCGTGGGGCGCGGATCTGTCCGAGCAGGAGCGCGGCGTCGTTGCCGTTGAGGTCCGCCCAGAAGTCCCTGGGCGCGAAGCCCGTCGATCCGGTGGCCAGGCCGCAGGCGAGGCCCACGACGATGGCCAGTGCGATCCAGGCCGCGAGCCGGCGACGTGCCGTCGCATCGGCCGTTGCGCTGGCGTCGAACCCCGGCCGGTTCGTGGCCACGAACGATGTGCTCATCGGATCGCCGTCGTCCCCAGCCGCGCCAGGCAGTCCGCCAGCAGGCCCGCTGCCTCGCCCATGCGCGGGCCGGGCCTGATCAGCATCTCGTACTGAGC
>ERZ761607.2105-NODE-2105-length-22574-cov-4.116746_pt1 | contig 22574 bp, 24 predicted proteins | sample MGYA00511164_ERZ761607 | MGnify/ENA primary metagenome ERZ761607 (study PRJEB28899, sample SAMN02445080) | bioreactor sludge metagenome | biome: EBPR sludge | place: Australia: Brisbane, Thorneside Wastewater Treatment Plant | collected 2011-06-22 ... | reverse complement strand
CCACCCGCCCGGCCCATCCTGCGCCGTGAGCAGGTGCGCAACCCCGACACCCTCCGCAACCTCGTGGCCGCGCAACTGATCCTCGGCGCCCCGCGCGCCTTCAGCCCGATCGATCCCGGCAAGGCCAACTAGTTCCACGAGCGTGTGCGCAACGGCCGCGCGAACCACCTTCTTTTCATAAAAATTGGGTTGCCTCCCACCCCGCGTCATGCTTTGATCGCGCTCCCGTGCCGGAGTGGCGAAATGGCAGACGCAGGAGACTCAAAATCTCCCGCCTTCACGGGCGTGTGGGTTCAAGTCCCTCCTCCGGCACCAGCCTTCGCTTTCCGCTTCGCTCCAAGCTACGGCTTGGCATGCCAGCCCATCTCATCCCAAGCGGAAAGCGAAGGCTGCCACGCCGAAGCCATGCGAAGGCGGGCCTGCTTACCCACTCGGCGCTTTCCGCTTCGCTCCAAGCTACGGCTTGGCTTGCCAGCGCTCGTTTCCGTGCTCGATCCCGCAACAGGCTTCCGCGTTACTGATTCTTGATGCAAACCGCGGGCAAACCTGATAGGAGCAGGAAGATTTGTAATCACATCACTTCGGAGAACGCCATGAAACGACTGCTCGCCGTTGCCGCCCTGTTGATCGCCGCCCTTCCCGCCCTGGCTGCCCTGCCCCCGTTCCTCTTTACCCCGCAGGCCAAGACCATCAAGGCGTTCGGGTCCGGTTATTCGATCATCCTCGACAACGGCAAGACCCTCAGCGTGGACCGGTTCGGCCTCGATTACCGCATCACCGATGGTGACCGCGAAATCACCACCTTCACCCAGGTGTCCGCCGGATGGATCGAGAAATCGACCAACCGTACCTGGATCCTCGGCGAGGACGGCAAGTGGCGGACCAAGAACGGCGACCTGATGATTGCCCGCGTCATCGACAGCATCGTGCTGACCCACTCCGGCGGCAAAACCACCTGGCGCCAGACCGGCGAAACCTGGGTGCGGCAGTAAACCGGCCATCCCCCGTGGGCAACGACTTCCAGGCGCTCACCGAATCGCTGCGTCGATTCACCGCGGAACGCGACTGGGAGCAGTTCCATCCGCCGAAAAACCTCGCCATGGCCCTCGCCGCCGAAACCGGCGAACTGCTCGAGCATTTCCAATGGCTGACCGAAGCGCAATCCCGCGACCTCCCCCCGGACAAGAAGGCACGCGTCGCGGAGGAAATCGCCGATGTCCAGAACTACCTGATCCGGCTCGCCGATCAGCTCGGGATCGACATCCCCGCCGCCGCCCACGCCAAGATCCGCCAGAACGAGGCCAAGTACCCCGCCAACAAGGTCCGCGGCGATGCCCGCAAGTACAACGAGTACGGCTCCTGACCCCGGCATCGCACACCACGCGCTACCTGCCAGGCGGCATCCCGGTTGATTGACGTCACCTTCCGGCTGACGTAAACTCCGACTCCCGCCCTGCGCCTGTACGCACGGCGGACCGATCAACACGTCAACCTGGGAGAACAACATGTCCGGACAAGGAAAATGCCCCGTCATGCACGGCGCCAACACCACCGAAGCAAACTCCGCCATGGCCTGGTGGCCGAAATCACTGAAACTGGAGATCCTCCACCAGCACGACACCAAATCCAATCCGCTCCCCGGTTTCAACTACCGCGAGGAGGTAAAGAAACTCGACTTCGATGCCGTAAAGAAGGATGTGGCCGCGCTGATGACCGACAGCCAGCCCTGGTGGCCGGCCGACTGGGGCCACTACGGCGGCCTGATGATCCGCATGGCCTGGCACGCCGCCGGCACCTACCGCATCGCCGACGGACGCGGCGGTGGCGGCACCGGCAACCAACGCTTCGCCCCCCTGAACTCCTGGCCCGACAACGCCAACCTCGACAAGGCCCGCCGCCTGCTCTGGCCGATCAAGAAGAAGTACGGCAACAAGCTGAGCTGGGCCGACCTGATGATCCTCGCCGGCACCGTCGCCTACGAGACCATGGGCCTCGAAACCTATGGCTTCGCCTTCGGCCGCGAAGACATCTGGCACCCCGAACTCGACATCTACTGGGGCTCGGAAAAGGAATGGCTGGCCTCGACCCGCTACGACGGCGAGAACCGCGAATCCCTCGCCAACCCCCTCGCCGCCGTGCAGATGGGCCTGATCTACGTGAACCCCGAAGGCGTGAACGGCAAGCCCGACCCCGTGCGCACCGCCCATGACGTCCGCATCACCTTCGCCCGCATGGCCATGAACGACGAGGAAACCGTCGCCCTGACCGCCGGCGGCCACACCGTCGGCAAGTGCCACGGCAACGGCAGCGCCGCCGACCTCGGTCCCGACCCGGAAGGCGAGGCGCTGGAGGCCCAGGGCCTCGGCTGGTTGAACAAGAAGGGCCGCGGCATCGGCCGCAACACCGTCACCAGCGGCCTCGAAGGCGCCTGGACCACCCACCCGACCAAGTGGGACAACGGCTACTTCCACCTGCTGCTGAACTACGAGTGGGAATTGAAGAAGAGCCCGGCCGGCGCCAACCAGTGGGAGCCGATCAACATCAAGGAGGAGGACAAGCCCGTCGACGTCGAGGATCCCTCCAAGCGCTACAACCCGATCATGACCGATGCCGACATGGCCATGAAGATGGACCCGGCCTACCGCGTCATCTCCGAGAAATTCTACAAGGATCCCGCCTACTTCTCGAAGGTGTTCGCCCGCGCCTGGTTCAAGCTGACCCACCGCGACATGGGCCCGAAGACCCGCTACCTCGGTCCGTATGTGCCCTCCGAGGATCTGATCTGGCAGGACCCCGTTCCGGCTGGAACGAAAAACTACGACGTGGCCGCCGTGAAAGCGAAGATCGCCGCCACAAGCCTGTCGATCAGCGAACTCGTGGCCACCGCCTGGGACAGCGCCCGCACCTTCCGCGGCTCCGACCTGCGCGGCGGCGCCAACGGCGCGCGCATCCGCCTCGCCCCGCAGAAGGACTGGGCCGGCAACGAGCCAACTCGCCTCGCCAAGGTACTCGCCGCGCTCGAACCCATTGCGAAAGCCAGCGGGGCCAGCCTCGCCGATGTGATTGTGCTCGCCGGCAACGTCGGCCTCGAACAGGCCATCAAGGCCGCCGGCCTCAACGTCGCCGTGCCGTTCTCCCCCGGCCGCGGTGACGCCACCCAGGCCATGACCGATGTGGACTCCTTCGCCGTGCTCGAACCGCTGGCCGACGGATTCCGCAACTGGGTGAAGGCCGACTACGTGGTCAGCCCCGAGGAAATGCTGCTCGACCGCGCCCAGCTCATGGGCCTGACCGCCCCGGAAATGACCGTGCTGGTCGGCGGCCTGCGCGTGCTCGGCACCAACCACGGCGGCACGAAACACGGTGTGTTCACCGACCGCCCCGGCGCGCTGACCACCGACTTCTTCGTCCACCTCACCGACATGGCCTACACCTGGAAGCCCACCGGCCCGAACCAGTATGCCATCGTCGACCGCGCCTCGGGTCAGACCCGCTGGACCGCCACCCGCGTGGACCTGGTCTTCGGCTCCAACTCGATCCTGCGCGCCTACGCCGAAGTCTATGCCCAGGACGACAACCGCGAGAAGTTCGTGAAGGACTTCGTCGCCGCCTGGACCAAGGTCATGAACGCCGACCGGTTCGACCTCCACGCCTGATCAAGACATGGCCGGGCCGCAGGAAAGCCTGCGGCCCGGAATTGCCTCAACACGCTTGCCCGCACCACGGATCCAAACGCCTCACGGCGTCACTACAAACCCGTATTAAACCGTATGCTTGCGCTGGTAGTGCGGTCGTAAGACCGCATCGTTACCGGAAGTCCACGCGAAAATATCATTCCCCCTTCGCGCTCTTCGTGTCCTTCTGTTAAACATCCCGCATGACCCCCTACACCCAGATCATCCGCCTTCGCTCGATTCCCAAATCCACCCTGGAATTCACCGACGCCGTGCACGACGCGGTGCGGGCAAGCGGACTTCAGGAAGGAATCGTCACCGTCTTCTGCCGCCACACCAGTTGCAGCCTGGTCATCATGGAGAATGCCGACCCCTCGGCCCGCCATGACCTCGAGCGGTTTCTCGACCGGCTCGTTCCCTCGAAGGCCCCGACGACATGCCCAGCCACATCAAGATGGCCCTCACCCGCACCAGCGAAACGATTCCGTTCCAACGCGGCCGCCTCCTCCTCGGCACCTGGCAGGGCGTCTACCTCTGGGAACACCGCGCCATCAGCCACCAACGCGAGATCGTGCTGACCGTGCTCGGAGCCTAGCCACCCTGGGACGGAACGATTCCCGGGCGCACGAGGCGAGGTTACGCGGTCCCGTTGCCAATCCGGCAATAACCTTTCCTGTCGGTCGGTCATCCGGTAGGTTATGCCTGTGATCGATCACCACGCGGCGTGGATTCATGCCGCGTACACCCACCAGGACGGCATGGTTCGTGAGCAGCAAACGTACGGTTAAACGGCAACTTCGCTGGGCCTTGTTCAGCGGCTTGAGCGGTATCCTTTCCGGAATCGCCGCGACCGTATTCCTTGTGTTGCTCGAATGGGCGACCAACACCCGGTATGCCAACCCGACCCTCCTCTGGTTCCTGCCGGTCGCCGGTTTTGGCATTGGCTGGGTGTACTACCATTTTGGCAAGGACATCGCCGCAGGAAACAACCTGATCCTCGACGAGATCCACGACCCGAAGAACATTATCCCGTTTCACATGGCGCCGTTCATCCTGGGCGGCACCCTGGTCACCCACTTGTTCGGTGGATCCGCTGGGCGGGAAGGCACTGCGGTCCAGATGGGCGCCTCGCTTTCGGACCAGCTCGGCCGCTTTTTCAACATCGAGCCGGAGGAACGGCGCATCCTGCTGGCCGCGGGAGCAGGCGCCGGGTTCGGATCAGCCATCGGCGCTCCGTGGGCCGGCGTCATCTTTGGCATGGAGGTCATCCACATTGGTCATCTCCGCCTCTTCGCCTTGTTCCAGTGCCTGGTGGCATCGTTCGTGGGCTATGGCACGACTCTCCTGCTCGGCGCTCCTCACACCCACTACCCGCTCCCGGAACTTCCGCCCATCACCGTGCCCGTCCTGTTGTGGATCATGCTCGCCGGGGTCATCTTCGGGCTGGCGGCCAAATTCTTTGTCATGACAACCCACGGGGTGGAGCGTATCGGAAATCGCCTGGTCCGATATCCGCCCTTCAAGCCGCTGCTTGGTGGACTCCTCCTCGTCTTGCTCTACCAGTGGGAGGGATCCTTCCGGTATGCCGGCCTTGGCATCCCGCACATCCAGTCCGCCCTGGAAAACGTGGCCTCGGTCAAGGATGCGTTCCTCAAGTCCGTATTCACCTCGCTGACCATCGGAACCGGGTTCAAGGGCGGCGAATTCATCCCGCTGGTCTTCATGGGAACCACGCTGGGAAGCGCCCTGTCCGAGTACATTCCGGTCGGATTCTCCCTGCTCGCCGCGCTCGGGTTTGCCGCGGTGTTTGGCGGGGCGTCCAACACGCCCATCGCGTGCACGATCATGGCCGCGGAACTGTTCGGATACCGGATCGCTCCCTTCGCCTTCGTGGCGTGCTTCATGAGTTACTACTGCTCGGGCCACCATGGCATCTACCAAGCCCAACGAATCCACCTGCGGAAACCGGCCCGTCTGGCCTGGTGGCTGAGTGCCCTGGGCGAACTCCCCCGCCGGTTTGTCACCGGCACCAGGGAAACCAATCACCCGCCCGGCGACTGAACCCATGCGTCAGCACCGCGCATACGATGCAATTGGCGTAGCCCATTCGCAGGGCACAAAGGTATGGCCCAATTGGGTCAACAGATGCATGAACGTCAGATGTTGAAACAACATCTCTTTTCCAGTCACCGCTTGCTTCAAGACGCCGATGCCTTGGTCTTGTTTCAGATAGCGGAACGCCGCATACCGGTTTCCGTCAGCGAGGATAGACCGCAGACAATCCGCTCAAGCCCCATCACGGGGCACCCCCGGCAAAAGCCGGCAGCAGTCAGGATTGCGTCATCGCCTTTGGGCCGATTCGGGGGTCTCGAACGCGAGATCCATGTTCAACCGCCACGGGCGTTGATTCCTCGGTGACGGGCATTTTCCAGCATGGTCAGCCAGGCGAATGTTCAGGTCGGACGTACGACCTAGATAACCGTAGCGCCGGATCGGTTTGGCAGCCGAGAAGATCGGTGTAATGCATGGGGGATGGCCTGCCATCCGTAGCTTGCGACTCGCTTCAACTGGTCCACCTTCGCCAAATGCCATAGGAGGACTCCACCATCCTTCGCGAGCGAAGGATGGTGGTGGGAGAAGGATTCGAACCTTCGAAGACGTGAGTCGTCAGATTTACAGTCTGATTTAATGCCGTATTATATGTCAAATATCGCGCTTGTGTCTGTTTTGTGGTTGCATCCCGCTTCAATCCCTGTATTTTGTGACCATATCAGGAAGCGGGGCGCAATATGACGAAAAGCACAAAGGGCGGGTTGTTCAAGCGGGGCGGGGATACGTGGTGGGCGCGTTGGTACGCCGGTGGTAAATGCTACCGGGTTTCGACCGGGACGACCAGCCGCCGGGAGGCCGAGGCCAAGCTGCGCGAACTGACGGCACCTTTCAACCTGGCCGACCAGGCCGACACCCTGCGCGCCATCGCCGCAAAGGCCGGCGACCTGAAAGCCGAATCCGTTGCGCTCACGAAGTCGGCCGCACCCCTCGCGCACGTGTGGCAATGGTACACCGGGACCACGAGCCGGGAATTGCCGAGGGCGTCCACCCTGCGTCAGTACGAGGTGCAATGGTTTCGGTTTGCCGACTGGATCAAAAAGAACGAGCCGGACACGAAGACGGTCGAGGGCGTCACGGTGGACATTGCCCGCCGCTTTGTGTTGAGTCTTCGCCAGACGCGGACCGTGAACACCGCCAACAAATACCTCCGGTTTCTCTCGCTGGTTTGGGAGGTGCTGCGGGAGGATGATCGAACCGATGCCGAAAACCCTTGGGCCAAGATTGCCGCCGTCAAAGAGGTTCAGGAGTCGCGGCGGGAATTGACCATCGAGGACCGTCGCCGGGTGTGCCAAGCTGCACAAGACGACCTGCGCCCCCTGCTGGCGATCGGGATTTATACCGGGCTGCGCCTTGGCGACGCCGCAACGCTGAAATGGTCGGAGGTGGACGCGGTTCGCGGGATCATCCGTCGCATCCCCTCGAAAAGCCAGAAGCGCAAGCCGGTAGAGATTGCCATTCACCCGGTCCTTGCCGGGATGCTGCTCGAGGTGGAGCGGTCCGGGGAGTACGTCTTGCCCCGCATCGCCGCCGATTACGTGCGCCATACGTCCTACGTCACGGATCGGTTGCAAGCCCTGTTCAATTCGTGCGGGATCACCACCACGCGCAAGCGCGACAAGGGGCGCGCCGTGGTCGAGGTTGGTTTCCACTCGCTGCGCCACTCGTTCGTCAGCTTGTCGCGGGCTGCTGGCGCACCATCGGCGGTGGTCGAAGCGATTGTCGGCCATAGCAACCCGGCCATGACCCGGCACTACTCGCATATCGGGGAGGCGGCCATCAAGCAAGCCGTGGGGCTGCTGCCGTCCATCATCGCCGGGGATGATGCCGAGCGCGCACCCGTCGCCGCCGGCGCCGATATGGCGCGCATCCGGGCGATGGTCGAGGGCATGACCGCGAAAAACTGGAAAACTACGAAAGCCGAATTGTTGGAGGTGCTGCGATGAAACGTCAGACGATCAAGTTTTGTGGTGTGCCAATGACGGTAATGGGCTGGCGATCCGATTCTGTTGGTGACGATTGGTTGGCCGAAATCACGTGCGTAGACGTTTGCATCCGGTTGTATTTCAACGGTGGGGAATCGCGGGTAATGCCCGAGGATGTTGTCGAGGTGGGTTGTGACGGCATGGTCACGATGAAAGACGGGACCAGTAAGCCGGTTGTCTACATGGATCACGAGGATCTTCCCGCAACCGAGGCGATGAACCACCGGGACAAGCTACGGTCGGACGCGCCGCAGGTAGACGTTGCCGCCGTCATAGAGCAAACCGTCGAACGTGTCGCACCGCAAACGATAGAGGACCAAATGCGCGCCTCCGTGGCGGTTGTTAACCGCACACAAACCCTGAATCCGCTCGAGAAAGAGGTTTTCCGGTACCATGCCGAGGGGGTGAGTCTGTCGGGTATCGCTGCACGCGTTCACCGCGCCGGATTGACAAAGCGGGAATACACCAAGGCCGCAATCAGTAAGATACTCGACCGCATCGTCAGCAAGGAGCCAGCGTTGCGGCCGGCCATCAAGGGACGCGTTTCCAAGCGGGAGGCGTACCGGCAAGACCAGGAAGACCGAGGGTCGTTCGAAAGGCATGACCGCGCACCGAAATCTAGCGATGCTTTTTACCGTAAAGTTGACGAATAGTTAACGGTTGGTTGACGGTAACTGCGGTAAAAAACCAATAAAAACACACATTCTCGACTATTCCGGTTAACGCCCGGAATCAATAGCGCAATGAAGCGCGGTTGAAAGAGTCGAGTATGTTGGACACCACGAAAACGGCGGTTGCGGCGATCCTCAAAGCCGATCCGACCCTGAACAATGGCGACCGGGCGCGCCTCGTCGCCCTGATGGAAAAGCCCGAACTCGATCCGGTTACCGGTCCGGCATCGCGGTTGCTTCGCAAATCCGAGGTTGCCGAGCGGTTCAACCGGAGCAAGCGGGCAGTGGATTACTGGGTCAAGGCTGGCATCCTGAAGCCGGTCCGACTGCCCGGCCAGAGCCGCGCCATTGGATTCAGGGAGGCCGATGTCGCCGCCCTCGCTGGGGGTCGGGTGTCGTGACCACCCGGAAACGAAAATCCCCGGCCAGCAGGGAGCCGGTCGGGGACAAGGCGGGGAGCCTCGATGGTGGTGCGGGTGTCCGCAAGGTGCGCTGGTTTCCTGTTGCCGTGGCCGACCTCGACCGGCTGAAGCACAACCAAACCGCGGCCGGTTTCGCTGTCCTGCTGGCGGTCTGGATCGTCTTGCTACGGGAGGCGCACTTTCGCCGTACTCACAAGGTGAAACTGGCCGACTCCATCGTTGCCGAGCGCGCCGGGATCACCCGCCGCACCATCATCCGATACCGCGGCGACCTTGTGGCTACGGGCCTGGTCCTGGCCACCGAGCCGACCCGCGATCCGACCACCTGCCGATACCTGCCGACCACGTGGACGTTGCGCCCATCGGTTCCGATGTTCCGCGCCTCCCCAAGTGACAACAAGTCACCCGGTCCAAGTGACAATGATTCACCCGGTCCGTGTGACTCTGAAGACACGACACAAAGTCACAGACTCTTACAGTCTTCACCGGGCGGCTTCCCAAGCCAAGCCGCCACGGGTGAAGAGACTGTAGGAGACACACCTACCGGCCGGATGTCGTCGCATCAGGTCGGGCGGGCTGATGCCGCCGACCTGTACGACGCACCGCCGGATGGAGAAGGCCGGAAGCCTATGACCGAGCTTGAACGCATCCGCGCCATAGCGGCCAAGGAGTACGCCCGATGACCACGTACATCCTGCCCGCCTACGAAATGGCCAGCCTATGCGCCCGCCGCCGAGAGGCCGAGGAACGCCTTGCCTTCGTGCCGCCAGACCAGCGGGCCGAGGAACGCCGAGCCATCCGCGAACGGTTCGCCCGACTGGATCGAGACCTTCGACGGTTCGCCCTGGACCGCGCCGGCATACCCGAGGAAAACCTGCCCGACCGTTTCGACCCTGCCCGCCTTCGTACGCCATGGAATGATGCCGCGGTCAAGCGAACCCTTGCCGCCGATGATGCGCCCGGATGGGTCTATCTGGTCGGGCCATCCGGCACCGGCAAAAGCTGGTCCGCTTCGAACTGGTTGCGCGATTATGTCGAACGTGGAGCCGAGCCGTTCACCCTATGGCGCACCGGCGAAGATGATTACGAGGTCGAGCCTCCGGTTTTGTGGCTGCCCGCCTCCGACCTGAAGGACCAGCTTGCCGCGACCCGTGACCCCGCCGAGAAACGCGCCTTCATCAAACGCATCGCCACGGCCGACGCCTTGGTACTGGATGACCTTTGGCATCAAACATCCGGGCCATTCGTCGAAGGCCTGCGCCGCATCCTGGCCGAGCGGTCGGAGTACTCCGCAACATTCATCACGAGCCAGTACTCGCCGGCCGACGCGCTGGCCGCCGCCGAGGGGAAAGACTTTTTCAAAGGTCTCGAGGCTGTTAGCCGACGACTTGCAGAACGGTCCGTTGTCCTGCGGGCCACCCTCGAACCGCCGCCGCCCGAGTCGGACCAATCGGCCGACTTTTGAAAGGATCCACACCTTGAACACCATCCGACTTGAAACCGGCGAAGCCCTTACGATCCTTGTCAACGAGCGCAAGTTTACCCTGGCCGTAGCTGTCAACGGGCACGTGTGGTTGTCTGGTCCGTTGGGCACCTACCGACCGCCCGACTTCGATGATTCACCGAGCGAAGTTTTTCCGGTGATCGAGGATCACGCCGCCTTCTGCGATCGCGGGCAACAAGCCGAGGCCGTGCGGGCCGCGTGCGATGCCGACCAGATCGAGCAGGAGCCGGCTCACCGCACCGCGGAGGATGTCGTTTTTTGGCTGGCCGAGATGGCACGGCGGGAGCGCGATCCCCGGTTGATCGGGATTCTCGCGTTGCGGCTGGCCTATCCGAGGGCGGGGCTGCGGGAACTAGCCTCCGGAACGCGCATATCGAAAACTCAATTCAACGACTTGCAAAACAGGTTGAGGCGATACCTGCCCGCCGAACTGATCCACGGCGCGCAAAACGGGAAGGCCGTCCGACAACGCGACCGCCGCGAACGGGAGGCGAACCGGACAAACGTTTCAATCGCATGAAACGAACGTTGTGCCATATGAAGGCCGCCGCCGATTTGGCCGGCCTGTCGCTCTCGCAACTATCGGACCTGTGCCGCGCCGAGGGCGTCCACATCAACCGGCCGCGCCTGCACCGGCTTTTGCACGGTGCGCGATGCCGACCGAACGAGGCCGATGTCTTAAACCGCATCCTGAAAGTCAACTCGAACCAAGGAAACGAGCATGAACACGCACATTGAGAGCGCCCGCGCCGCCGCGGCCATCGCCGCCGATGAAGTCCGACAAGCCGAATCCACGTTGAACGATCACAAACGCGCCCTCCGGACCGCCCGCGCCGCGGTCGATGAAGTCACCAACATCGACGAAGCTGCCGAGGCCATCCGCAAACATGAAATCGCCGCCGAGCTGGCCGAGCGCAAGGTCCGGCTGGCAAAGCAGAAGCACGAAGCCGCGGGCGTCGCTCTGCTGGATGCCGAACTCGCGCACAACCGGGACCGCGCCGCCGCCCTCGAGGCCGAGCGAGAAACGACTGTTGCCGGACTGTTGCGGATTCTCGGGGCGCACTTCGACCGGCCGGACCAGATCGTCACCGAAGCGCGGGAGGTCAAGAGGATCGACCAACTGCTGTTCGACCTGCGCCAAATGCGCCAATCCCTCGAGATCCGGCAATCCCACGCCCGCGCCACCACCGCCGCCAAGGACTGACGCCATGCCGAAAAAACCGAACACCGAACCCGAGACCATCCACGACTTTGTTACAGTTTTTGAGATCGTCACCAACGCGCACCATTTTGACATCCGCATGAGATTTATCGAGCGCGGTATGTTTTGCTGGAACCCCGATGGTGACACCGCCCGACTGCGGGTTGTCGTTCCGCGTTCTTGGAGTCGTCCTCCTGTCGATTCGACCTACCTCGCCGATGTCGTCAGCACCCGCGCCCTTGCCGCGTCCGAGCTGTGCGACGTGGCACACCGTGAAGCCCGCATTGCCGCCGTCAAGCTGGGCCTGAAGGTGTGAAGGCATCGCGGCGCTTGGTCCGCATCGCCACCCACGAGGCGGGCCATGCCGTCGCTGCGCTGGCGCTGGGGGTCCGCGTCGCGGGGATCGTTGTGTCGCGGGATGTCGGATTCGTTTCCTACCAACAGCACGCGGATGACGACGCCGTTGTCGTGTCGTTGGCCGGACCGGTTGCCGAGGCAAAGCACAACGGGAAGGTTTACCCATGGGAGTCGTACACCCACGCCGTTGAACGGTCCGCACGACTCGAGCGCCTCGACACCGGAGGCGCTGCGCTGCCTTCCCGCCTTGGGTCCGCATCGTGCGACGGTCTGGACGTCCGCGACGCGACGCGTGAGGCCGCACCGAGCCGCTCATGGATGGAAAGGGTAGATGCCTGGCACAAAGCCCAAAGCCGAGCGCGATCCTTGGTTGACGACCGATGGGACGACATTCAAGCGCTCGCCCGGTACGTGCTGAAAATGGGCGGGACGTTGACCGAATCCGAGCTGGCCGCATGGTGGGCCGGCCGGTCGGTTGCCGGGGGGGGGTAACGGGTCCTCCCGAAGGGGGTCGAGGATCGAGGGTACCAGCGCGGCGGTAACCTCGAGCGCGCCAAATGAGAATCCGTTATCAACACTTGCCATGTCATTCCGTAACACAGCGTAACACGTTGTGCTAAATGCACTTGCGACGATATTATTATTGATTCTCGGGGCGCGCTTGGCCGATCATGGCGGGAGAAAGGAAACCATCCCATGAAACAGAACCCGCCCGGAACCTACCAGACCATGCACCAACTTCGCCGCGCTCACCATGCTGCGCTGACGGCGAACGTCCACACGTCCGCGCTGTTGCTGGACGCGCTCGAGGCCGACACCGGCAAGACGCTCGGCATCCGGAAGGCCGAACGCGCCCTTGCCCGGTTCGCCGCCGCGGTCAACGACATCCGGGCCAAGTGATCGACGCCTTTGTTGATGCCGTCTTGTTCGACCGTGGCACGACCTCGGCCACGGCGAAGGCCTACGGCGCCACCCTTCGCCGCCTGGGCCATTGGGCGGCCGCCCGGGGGCGCACCCTGGCCGACCTCGACCGGCACGACCTCCGGGCCTACCTGGACGACTTGGGGCGCGCCGGGATGTTGGCGACCACCCGCGCCGGGATCACCGGGACGGTTCGACGGTTCTATGCCTGGGCGCACGCCACCCGGCACGTGCCGACCAATCCGGCGGTTGGGATCCAATCGCCGCGCATCGGCCGGCGGTTGCCGCGCTCCATCGGCCGGGGCCAGATCGAACGCCTACTGGCCGCACCCGACCGCACGACGCCCGCGGGCATCCGGGACCATGCCTTGCTGACGTTCGCCTACTCGACCGGATGCCGCGTGTCGGAGCTGGTCGGCCTGGGCCTTCACGACCTCGACATCCCCGGCCGGTCGGCAAGGGTCATTGGCAAAGGCGACCGGCAAAGGATCGTCTTATACGGCGAACCCGCGGCCGCCGCGCTGGTCGACTACCTCCGGGACGTTCGGCCGATCTTCAGCCCCGGCAAGCTGACCACCGCCGTTTTTCTCGGGGTCCGGGGTCGGCCGCTGAACCGCCGCCACGTCTGGGCGCTCGTCCGCGATCACGGCCGCGCTGCCGGGATCGGACCGATCCATCCGCATCGCCTACGCCATGCCTTCGCCTCACACCTACTGGACGGCGGGATTGACCTCCGGAGCCTTCAAGTCCTGCTGGGCCATGTCGACATCGCCACGACCGGCCACTACCTGCACGTGACCCCGGAACGCCTCCGGGCCGTGGTTGACCGGTACCACCCCCGCGCCGGTCCACCGCCTGACCCTGCCACGACCGGCGCCGCACCCGCGTATTGACCCGTCCGGCCGCCCTCGGGCCGCCTGGGCCGTTTTACGCGGTCCACGGTGAACGAGCGTTCACTTACCGGGTGTGCCTTCAGGGGTTGTGTCTGTTTTGTGTCTGGATTCTGCGCGAAAGGGGGCGAAAGGGCGGGAAGGCAAGCGAAGCGCGGGAAACAGGGAAATATGCAGGAAAGGCTTGTTTTTCGGGGGTTTTAAGCTGGTGGTGGGAGAAGGATTCGAACCTTCGAAGACGTGAGTCGTCAGATTTACAGTCTGATGCGTTTGGCCACTTCGCTATCCCACCGCCGAAAACAGGGAGGCAACGTAGTAAAGGAGCCGGGGTTTGACAAGCGCGATATTGAGCCGGACCGTCATTTTTTACCCTATGCCAATTCGCTAGTTGCGCGTAATCCATAGCCGTTCTGGCCGCCTGGTTGAAAAATGGTTGAACACGGGTATGGTATAAACGTCCAAAGGATTACATTACCATAAGGAGAATGCCGATGAAGTACCTATCCATGATGTTGGCGCTGGCCCTGACCTTGGGCGTGGCGGGAGCTGTTCAGGCGGGCGGTTGCGGCGGCGGCGACAAGGAAAAGTCGAGCTGCGGCAAGTGCACCAAGGACAAGAGCGCCGATGAGTGCAAAAAGGAATGCGGCGAGAAAAAGAAGGGCGAAGGCTGCTGATTCGTCCACCTTTTCAGCGACAACGGGATACCCCAGCGGGTATCCCGTTTTTTATTGTTCCGGCCGGGTACCTGCGTTTTTTCCGCCAGCCATAACCCATGGCCGCATGGCTTCGAGGTGAACCTTACCGGCGAAAACGGTCGTGAAAGAGCGCAGCAACGCCGGCGAGGATGAGGGCGGTTCCGGCGAGCGTGGAGGGTGTGATCGGCTCGTGAAGGATGAGCCACCCCAGGAATACCGCGATCACCGGATTGACGTACGCATAGGTCATCACAATCGGCAACGGCAGTGCCCGCAATGCCGTGACGTAGGCCGTGAAGGCGATCACCGACCCGAACACCACCAGATACCCCCATGCCCACCAGGCCTCCGGCGTGGGATCCGGCGCGGGTTCCTTCGTCAACAACGCGAGCAGCAGGAAGATCACCCCGCCAATCAATTGCTGGTAGGCCGAACTGACCAGAATCGGCTGCCGGATCTGGTGCCGTTTCTGGTAGGCCGAACCAATGCTCCAACTGATCGGCGCACCCAGCAACGCCAGCGTGGCCATCCAATCCGACCGCTCCCCCTGCTGGAGCATCGGCCACGTGAGCACCACCAACCCCGCAAAACCGATCAGCAGCGATACGACCAGCCTACCACCCGGCCGACGCCGGTGCAGGATCGACTCGACCAAGGCTCCCCATAACGGCGTGGTCCCGATGACCAGGGCCGCATACCCGGAGGAAACCCGCTGTTCCGCCCAGGTGACCAACCCGTTGCCCCCGTTCCACAGCAGGATCGCCGTGACCACCGTGATCGTCCAGTCACGCCGGGCGAGGCGCAGCGGTTTGCGCAACAGCGCCGCGATGACCAGCAGGATCAGTCCGCCGAGCAGCACCCGCGAACCCGCCATCCAGAAGGCCGGAAACCCGCTGCCCTCCCGCACCGCATACCGGATGGCCAGGTAGGTGCTGCCCCAGACCAGGTAGACGATACCGAGGGCGGCGAGGCCCGTCCACGGACGGGCATCTGGTTCGGGTGTTTGCATGTCACCGTTGATGACGCTGGAAGAAGGTCCAGATCGCCGCATTCGCATCGAGCCGGTCGGAGGTCGGACCGACCAGCGGCTCCGGAAGCAACCGGTGCCCGCCCGGCCAGACATGGCCGAGGTCGTCGATGGTGATGAACACCACTTCGTCGCGCGCCCCCGGTTCGCCATAGGCGAGGCGCGAAAGCCCCGGCTCGGTGGTGATGCGACCTTCCGCAGGATCGTGGCCGTTCAATGCGGCCCAGGCATGCACGGAGGCGGGCGCGGGCGGGCGGACTTCGCGCACGCCCCAGGGCAGATCCACCGGACCGCCCTCGTAGGGGCTCAGCGGATCAAGGCGGCCGAACAAGGCCAGCATCGGCACCGGCGCGGCCAGGACCTGGTCGTACTGGCGCAGGTGACCGGCCACCGGAGCAATCGCCGCGAGTGTTTCAGGAAAGGCCAGCGCAAACCGGTAGGTCATCGCGGCGCCATTGGAGAACCCGGTCAGGTAGATGCGGGTGCGGTCGATCCGGGCGTGCAGCACCACATGGTCCACCATGCTGCGCAGGAAGGTGAGGTCATCGACCTCGGGCCGTTCGGTGTCGCTGCCCCCCGCCCCGGCGTTCCACATCTGCGGGTTGGTCAGAAAATGCAGCGGCCCTTTCGGATCAACCCGGGTTGCCTCGGGATACACGACCACAAAGCCATGCCGGTCGGCGGTGTCGTTCCACCGGGTGATCTTCATCGCCGTCCACGGGGTCCCCCCGCGTCCGTCGAGCATGATGACCAGCGGTGCCAGTTGACCGCTGGTCACCACCGCGTGCGGCCGGTACAAAACATAACGACGGCGCAGCCCGTCAACCTCGAGGTAGATCACTTCCTGCCGTCCTTCGCTCACGGCTTCCTCCGGCGGCGCATGGCATCCAGCGCCTCGCCACATTCGGGGCATCGCAACAAACGTGCCGCGAACAGGTAGATGACCATCGCACCGGCGATCACCACCAGCACCGCGACCACCTGGGTGATTTTCTCCACCGGGATCCAGCGACCCACCAGGTCCATCGTCGCGGGCAGGGCCAGCAGGATGAACCCGCCCATGACCAGCGAGGCCAGCAACGCTTTGGCGGCGCTGTGGATCATCGGCCGCCAACCCGGCGAACCGAACCGCCGGTGAACCAGCCAGGCCAGGGTGAACCCGTTGAAGGCCTCGGCGATCACCGTCGCGGCGGCGAGGCCGGCGTGTTTGAGGTAGGTCGGCAGGGTCAGGATGAACAGGATGTTCAGGAACAGGTTCAGCAACACGCAGGCGATGCCAACCTTGACCGGGGTGCGGGTATCCTGGTGGGCGTAGAACGCGGGCACGAACACCTTCGACAGGCTGAACACCAGCAGTCCGGGGGCATAACATTGCAGGGCGATGGTGGTGAGGTCGGTCGACTGCGCGCTGAAGTTGCCCCATTCGAACAGCATCTGGACGATCGGCCGGGCGAGCACGAACAGGCCGATCGAGGCGGGAATCATCACGAACGACAACAGGCGCAGCGAGTGGTTCATCGTGCGCAGCAGGTCGTCGAGCCGCTTCTCGGCGGCGCACCCGGCAAAGACCGGCAGCAACACCGTGCTCATCGCGGTGGCGAGGATGCCCTGCGGGAAATACAGCAACCGCTCGCTGTAGAACAGGGCGGCCGGGGCCCACGGTCCGATCCACGCGGCGAGCAGGCTGTTCACCATCGTGTTGATCTGGGTGACGGCGAGGCCGAGGGTCGCCGGTCCCATCAGGGTGAACACCCGCCACACCCGCGGATCGTTCCAGACCAGGGTGAACCGGAACGCGAACCCGTAACGGCGCAGCACCGGGAGTTGCATGGCGAACTGGATCAGCCCGGACAACAGGACGCCCCAGGCGAGGCCGTAGATCTTTTCCTCGAGGGTGTCGCCCATCAGCGGGCAGATGACCAGCACGGAGAAGATCCAGGTGAGGTTCATCAGGCTCGGCGACAAGGCGGGTATGGTGAAATGGCGGTGCGAGTTGAGAATGGCCGCGCACAGGGCGGCGAGACAGATGAAGATCATGTAGGGCAACATGATCTGGGTCAGCGGGAGGATCATCGCGCGCTGCGACCCCGGATCGGCGCGGGTGAGCAGGAAGCCGGCGGCGAGGCAACCGAGCGCGGTCAGGGCGATCAGCAGCACGGTGGCGAGCGAAAGCACGCGCGCGGCCAGGGTCCAGGCGGTGGCCTCGCCCTCGTTGCGGCGGGTCTCCATGTAGACCGGGACGAACGCGGACGACAAGGCTCCCTCGCCGAACAGGCGGCGGAACAGGTTGGGGATGCGGAAGGCGACCACGAATGCGGACATGGCGAGGGAGGTGCCGAACACGCCGGCGGTGAGCAAGTCGCGGACCATGCCAAGGAAGCGGCTCATCGAGGTGAAGGCGCCGATGACCAGGGCGGAGCGTATGACGCGGCGGTTGTCCATGCGTCGGCGGCTCAGCTCCCGGCGGCCGCGCCGTCGGAGAACTGCAGGTCGTAGAGTTTCTTGTAGAGACCGCCGCGGGCCAGCAGGACCTCGTGGTTCCCCTGCTCCACGATCCGGCCCTTGTCCATGACGAGGATCAGGTCGCTGCCGATGATGGTGGAGAGGCGGTGGGCGATGGCGAAGGCGGTGCGGCCCTTCATGAGCTCGTTCAGCGCAGCCTGGACGAGGCGTTCGGATTCGGTATCGAGCGCGCTGGTCGCCTCGTCGAGCAGCATGATCGGCGGGTTGCGCAACATTGCCCGGGCGATGGCCAGGCGCTGGCGTTGTCCACCGGACAGGCGCGAGCCGAGTTCTCCGATGACCGTATCGTACCCTTCATCCATGACCGTGATGAAGTCGTGCGCGTTGGCGCGGCGGGCGGCCGCGATGATGGCTTCGCGGTCGGCGCCGTCGGTGCCGTAGGCGATGTTGCGGGCGACGGTGTCGTTGAACAGCACGGTATCCTGGGTGACCAGGCCGATCTGGCGGCGCAGCGAGGCCAGGGTGAATTCGCGCAGGTCGCGCCCGTTGATGCGCACCGCGCCGGTGACCGGGTCGTAGAAGCGCGGCAGCAGGCTGAGCAGGGTGGTCTTGCCGGCGCCGGATCCACCGACCAGGGCCACGCGGGTTCCGGCCGGAATTTCCAGCGAGATGTCCTCGAGCACCGGCTTGTGGTCGTACTGGAAGGCCACCTGCTCGAAGGTGATCCGGTCCACGGTGCCGGTGAAACCGGTCGCCTCGGGCCGTTCCACCACCTGCACCGGGGTATCGAGCACATCGAAGATCCGTTCGGCGGAAGCAGCGGCCTGCTCGATCTGCAGGTGCACGCGGCTCAGTTTCTTCACCGGGGTGTAGAGCATGACCATCGAACCGGCGAAGGTGAAGAATTCCCCGGCGGTCATCTGCACGCTGCGCACGTAGATCAGCAGGAAGCAGACGCCGATCGTGGTGATGAAGACGATGATCGGTTCGATGGCGGCGCGGGCGCGGGTGACCTTCATGATGCGGCTGAAGAACTTCGCGTTCTGCTCGTGGAAGCGGCCCTGCTCGTACTGCTCCATGCCGAAGGCCTTCACGATGCGGACGCAGGCCACGTTCTCCTGGATGATCGACACGAGGTCGGCGATGCGCTGCTGGGCCTCGCGGGCGTAGCGGCGCACCCGGCGGCCGAACATCATGACCGGCAGGATGCAGATCGGGAAGAGCACGAGGCTGATCAGGGCGAGGATGGGGTCGAGGGTCAGGATGTAGATGGTCATGGCCACGATGGTCATCGGTTCCTTGGCGATGTCCTCGATGACCGTGGAGACCGAGCTCTGCACGACGGTGGTGTCGTTGGTGGTGCGGGCGATAATGTCGCCGGTGCGGCTCTGCACGAAATAACCCAGCGAGAGGCGGTTCAGGTGGGCGAACATCGCGTCACGCAGGTCCATGACCACGCGGTTCCCGACCCATTGCACATAATACTTGCTGGCGTATTCGGTCAGGCCCCGCAGCAGGCCGAGCAGCGGGAACAGGAGCAGGAAGAGGATCACGTCGCGGGTCGGGGCCTCGATCACGTTGAACACGCGGTCCAGTCCGCCCTTCATGACCCACATGATCAGGGCATTCGAGGCGCCAAACAGCACGCCGCAGGCCAGGCCGAGCAGCAGGCGGCCCCGGTAGCGGAAGGCGTAGTCGAGCAGGCGGCGGTAGGTTTCCCAGGCCGGCGTGGTCAAGGTGGGTGCGGGGGTTTTTCGGCTCATGTCATTTTCCGGCGCCGCGCACGCGGTGGGTGCCGTGCTTCTCGCTGATCTCCAGCTCCCACAACTTCGCGTACTTCACATATACCCCGACGGCACTGATCAAGGCGATGAGAAATCCGCGGGTGCCGTCGAGGAAGCCGCGCTTGAGGATGAAGCCCCGGACAAACCGGATGGGCGGCCGGAAGATGAAGTCGATCCAGGTGAACCGCTGACCTTCCCGGTACTTCTCGCGGGCGGTGATGGTCGAGAAGCGGTTCATCGTTTCGACATGGTCGTGAAGGTCGTCGTAGGTGTAGTGGTAGAGGTGGCCGCGCAACCGCTGGACCGGGCCATTGACGAAGACCTGGTCGTGCGGCTCCTGCCCGCCGCTGCGACCGCGATCTTTCCGGAACAGGCGCAGTTTCACGTCGGGATACCACTCGCCGTGGCGGATCCACCGGCCCATGTAGTTGACCATGCGCGGGAACTCGTAGCCGCAGGTGTCGCCGGGACCACGTTCGAATTCGCGGCAGATCTCGTCGCGCAGTTCCGGGGATATCTCCTCGTCGGCATCGACGAACAGCAGCCAGTCGCGGGTGGCCATCTTGCGGATGAGGTTTTTCTGGCCGATGTAGCCCTGCCAGGCGTGCTGATCCACCTTGTCGGTATATTCGCGGCAGATCTCGACGGTGCGGTCGGTGCTGAAACTGTCGAGGACGACGATCTCCTCGCACCAGGCCAGGCTCTTGAGGCACCGGTGCATGTTGTGTTCCTCGTTGAACGTGGTGACGCAGGCGGAGATGGGAAGTTTCTTCATGTCACCTCCACGGGCAGGCCGAGCGCGCGGGCGGCGGCGATGACCTCGTCGGGGGAAATGGCGGCGAGGCGGGCGCGGGCCTCGGTGGAATCGCGGGGGATGTCGCGGGCGCGCGGTCCACCGCGCTGCAGGATCGTGCAGCGGCGGCCGAGCGGCCCGGTGCGGTCGGGGTCGGTCATGCCGTAGAGGGCGACGACCGGCCGGTCGAGGGCGGCGGCGAGGTGCATGCCGCCGCTGTCGTTCGCGACCACCAGCGCACAGGCGGAAAGCAACGTAGCCCACTCGGCGAGGCTGGTGCGGCCGGCATAGTCGAGCGCGGCCGGACCGAGGGCGGCGGCGATGGTCGAGCAGACCGGTTGGTCATCGGGCCCGCCGAACAGGGCGATGCGGCAACCCGCGGCGGCGAACCGGCGGGCCGTGGCGATGAAATGTTCGGGCGGCCAGCGTTTGGACGGACCGCGGGCCGCGCCGGGGATCATGCCGATGACCGGGTCGCTCCATGCGCCGAGGCGCGTCCACGTGGCGGCGGCGGCGGCGGCGGGCACAGCGAGCCGCGGGAACGGAATGGCGGCGCGTGACGGATCGGGATCCATCAGCTCCAGGTACTCCCATGCCTGGTGGCGACGATCCGGGGAGGAAGACACGCCGCGACGGTCGTTGATCAGCGGAAACTGGAGGCCGCGGCCGAAACCGGTGCGTACCGGGATGCCGGCGCGGGTGGCGATCCAGGCCGTGCGGAAGGAGTTGGGCAGGATCCAGGCACGGGAAAAACGCCGCTGGCGCAGATCGTTGAATACCGGGTGGTGCAGGCCGGGGCGGCCCTGGTAGCCGATCACGTCGATGGGTCCGTCGAACAACCGCCACAGGGCGGCCAAGCCGCCGCGGGCGAGCACGGATAGGCGGAGGTCCGGGCGGCGGCGCAGGGTTTCCTGCACGGCGGGTATGGCCATGATCGCGTCGCCGATCCAGTTGACGCTGACGACCAGTTCGCGTGCCGCGGGATCAGCGGAAGCAGATGCGGTTGATCCACTCATGGAACTTCTCTTCTCCGCTCAGCATCTCGATCTCCACCCGGAGGTAGTAGACCGGAAGGTCGCGGCGTTCGATCATCGGGAAACGCACCGCATCCTTCTCGGTGGTGATGATGCAGGAGGCGCCGCGCTGGATGCCCTTGTTGATGATGTCGAGGATCTCCTGCTGGCTGTAACGGTGATGGTCGGCGTACCGCTTGTGGTAGAGGACCTTCGCGCCGAGGCGGGTCAGTTCGTCCTCGAACCCCTTCGGACGCGCGATACCCGAAATGGCGGCGACCGACTGGTCGCGAAGGAAATCCAACGGCAGGACTTCGTCGGTGTACACGTTCTTCAGGAAACGCGGGCAATGGCGGCATTCGACGATTTCCGCCTCGGTATTGTATTGGCGGAGGATCTTCTTGATGTCCTCGGCACCGTCGCCGTTTGACTTGGTGATGAAGATGAAGCCGGCGCGTTTGATGTTGCGGACCGGTTCGCGCAGGATGCCGCGGGGCAGCATGCGCCAGTTGCCAAATGGATTGGTGCGGTCAACCAGCACGATGTCGAGGCGGTGCTTCAGGGTCAGGTATTGGAAACCGTCGTCGAGGATCAACGTGTCGCATCCGTACTTGGTGATGGCCCAGCGTCCGGCCTTCACGCGGTCCTTGTCCACGATGACCACGACATCCTTGAGGTTGCTGGCCAGCATGTACGGTTCATCGCCGCTCCATACCGAGTCCAGCAAGAGACGTTCACCATCGGAAACCACCAGCGGCGGGGCTTCCTCGCCCTGCAACTTGCGCTTGAGGCGCTTCCAGCGGGACTCCTCATCGCGCTTGTAACCACGACTGAGGATGGCCACCTTGCGTCCGCTCTGCTGCAGGGTCCGGGCAAACACCTCGACCACCGGCGTCTTGCCGGTACCGCCGACGGTCAGGTTGCCAATGCTGATGACCTGGCATCCCAGGGTATGCGGGCGGTAGATCGATTTGCGGTACAGCCAGAGCCGGGTCTGGACCAGTGCGGCAAACACCAGCGACAAGGCGTAGAGGAAGATGCGCACCGGCAGGTGGCGTTTGCCGG
>ERZ761607.2102-NODE-2102-length-22578-cov-5.320872_pt1 | contig 22578 bp, 19 predicted proteins | sample MGYA00511164_ERZ761607 | MGnify/ENA primary metagenome ERZ761607 (study PRJEB28899, sample SAMN02445080) | bioreactor sludge metagenome | biome: EBPR sludge | place: Australia: Brisbane, Thorneside Wastewater Treatment Plant | collected 2011-06-22 ... | reverse complement strand
TCGTGCAGCTTCGCGGACTGCGTCCGCTTCGCCTCGCACGATTCCGCTTCAATTCATCGGCTCCGCGCTCACGCGCGGCCCGATAGTTTCGCGGAATCGTGCAGCTTCGCGGACTGCGTCCGCTTCGCCTCGCACGATTCCGCTTCAATTCCGGATGCCCGAGACCACGCCGTTGGTGAAGTAGACCTCGAAGCCGTTGACCTTGTTGCGCCAGTAGCGCCAGACGTCGCCTTCGAGGGTCGGCGTGCGGTGCTCGGGCGGAAAGCCCACCGCGAGGATCACGCCCTGCTTCGTCATGCCCTGGTAGATCTGACCCTGCTGGATGCCGGCCTGATCTTCGGGAGACATCGTCGAGAGGTCCGCGCACGCGCCGCCGAAGTAGCGTTGGATGTGCTGGTCGACCGGCAGACGCGTCGAGCGGTGCAGGACGTAGCGGTAGCGCCGGTTGGTGTTGAGGTCGGTGAAGCGGACCTCGCGCGGATGGACCCGATCGATGCGGACCGGGGTGCACATCGGCAGGAGCGAGCTCTGCGGAGGCGCGGTGTAGTTCACCGAGTAGACGATGCCGCGTCGGTCGGGGTGCAGGTTCGTCAGCAGATAGACGGGCCCGCCACCGCTGTCGACGACGTAGTGCGCGCCACCCCCACAGGCGGGCAGGGCGAGGGTTCCGAGGAGCGCCAAGGCGGTGAGCGCGAGCGAACGAAGGCGTTGCGTCAGCATCGGCGCCGAAGTTAGCACGGCACGTGCCGCCCCGAGATCGTGGAGGAAATCGCGATCTCGGGGCGCTTCGAACGTAAAGAATCGTTCACGCGGACCGCGCGAGGACCGCTGCACCGACGTTCGCGTCGCGCACGAGATCGGCCTCGAGTCGGCGCGAGGAACCTCGATCGAAAGCGGCCAGTCTCGCGAGAAAGACCACGATCGAAAACGGCCGGGTCGCCCCGGCCGTCTCGACGTTCACGCGAGGTGCGTGATCACTCCGCTGCGGCGCGGATCACCGCGTCGAGCAACGCGCGCGGGTACACGCGACCCGCGAGGTTGTTGCGCGTGCGCTCGGCCGCCTGCGTCCACTCCGCGCGGTGCGCTTCGCCGCTCACCGCCTGCAGGCGCTGCTGGAGCACCGTCAGCGAGCGCTCGTCCTCGCGACGGATCGCGCGGTTGAGGAGCTGGTGCGCGCGCTCCGAGGTCTCGCGCAGCGCGGTCTGTTGGTCGGCGGGAAGGCTCTCGATCACTTCCTTCTTCACGATGGTCGCGCCGATGAGAACGCCGCTGTTCTCCTGCGAGTAGAAGTTGAGCTTCGTGTACCACTGGAGCGAAACCGCCGCGAGCGCGGAGCCCGGCACGGTGTCGATCTGGCCGGTCTGGAGCGCCGGGTACACCTCGGGGATGCCGAGGAAGCGCGGGTTCGCGCCCGCGACGTTGAGGAACTCCGAGAAGACGGCATCGCCGCGCGGGGCCCAGGGACGGCGCTGGCGAAGATCCGAGGGACGCTCGATGCGGTGCGTCGAGAAGATGCGCGCCTTGCCGACGTCGCCCCAGCCGAGCAGCTCGTAGCCATTCGCCTGGAACTGCTCCTCGAAGCGACCCGCCAGGCGGCGACGCGCGCGGTCGATCTGCGGGTAGTCCTCGAAGATGCCGGGCGCCGAGAGCACGAGCACCGGGCGGACGATCTCACCGAGGCCGGTGCTGGTCACCGCCGCGCCGTCGAGCTGACCGGCGCGCATCTTGTCGAGGTAGTCCGACTCCTGCCCCTGGCTGCCGCCCGGGTAGAAGCGCAGGCCGAGCTGGCCGTTCGTGCGCTGGCGGAGCTCCGTGTCCCACGCGCGGAACACCCGCATCCAGGGCGAGCCCTCGGGCGCGACCGTCGCGATGCGGATCTCGCGCGCCTGCTGGGCGGTCACGGGCTCCGAGAAGTTCGGCGCGACGAGGGTCAATGCGCCGAGCATCAGGGCCAAGAACGTACGTCGCTTCATGTCTTCCTCGTCTTGTCGGGTCGGGGGGGGTCAGCCGCCGACGGTGTTCTCTGGCTTCGCGCTCGGAACGTTGGGGGCCGAAGAGGCCGAACGAGCGGCGGGTTCGTCGAAGGGCATCTCGAGTGTGGGCCTCCGGGGAGATCCGCTCGGAGGCTCGCTGGGTCGCAACGACGTCCCGGTGCGACCGTTCATTCAACGTTCGATGCGGCGTCGTGATGACGCACGCCGTTCGATCAGCGCGGGAAGCGCTCCTCGACCAAGCGGAGGTACCGCGCCGCGCGGCGCTTGGCGATCATGTTCGAGAGGCGCTGCTCGGGGTTGATGTCGCCCGCTTCGAGCACCTCGCGCAGGAGGCTCACGTACATCTCGCGGTCCTGACGACGCACCGCGTAGGTGCGCGCCATGTTCACGAGCGCGAGCAGGTTCTTGCGCTGCGTGACCTCCATCGCGCGCGTCCAGAGCGGCTCGGCCGCGGCCACGTCGGCGCCCGGAGCCTCGGTCGCGACGACGGCTTGGAAGATCGTGCCTGCGCCGCCGAAGTAGTCGGGGTCGAGCTCCACCGCGCGCTGCACGAGCGCCTGCGCGAAGGGCAGATCCGCGACCGCGACCATGTCGTGCTTGGACGCGTTGATGTACGAGCCCCACGCGTAGCCGCACCAGAAGATGCCCTCGACGTCTTCTTCGTCCTCGAACTCTTCGCGGAGCCAACGCTCGAAGGTCTCGATGCCGCCCTGGTAGGCCTCGTCGAAGCCTTCGTGGTCGAGGCCGATGCGGTGCTTCGCGAGATCGCGCGCGCGCAGGTACATGTAGCGCGCGCGAGCGACCTGCTCTTCGGCGCCCGCGTAGTCGTTCTGGCCCTGGAGGATCTCGACGCGATCCTCGATCCAGCCGTACGCGTACGACGTGTAGAGCCGCACCGCGTTCATCACGATGATCTCGTTCTCGGGAACGATCCTCAGCAGACCTTCCATCTGCATGATGTTCCCGGGCATCGCGTTGCCCGCGAGCTCGTAGTCCCAGTGCTGCTCGAAGGCCGGCGCTGCGCGCTGGAAGAGCCCCGAGGTTCCGTTGGCCGTGATCTTCGTGAGGTCACACCCGAAGAGGCCGAGGCAAGCGAGCACCCCGACCGCGACACACCCGCGCGTCCGCATGGTCGGGGGAAATACGTGGGATCGCGGGGCGATGTCAACGAGCGCGGCTCGCCTCCATCGCAAAACGCGGGCACGCGACGCCGCGGAGGCTCGCGATCGGGAGCCTTCGCGTCACCGACGTCGACGCGCCAGCGCGCTCAGGACGAGCCGAGCATCGTCGCGACGCGAGCTCAGAGCAGGCGGCGGATCTCGGCGAGCAGCGCGTCGAGCGGCATCGGCCCGAGCAGCGCGGGCGGCTCGTGCGCGCCGGTGCGCGGGTCGACGAGGCTCAGGCCACCGCCACCCGGCAGCACCTGCACGCCGCCGTTCTCGTCCGGCTCCACCAGCATCACGCCTTGCGACATGCCGACCGGGCGATATGCGGGGCCGCTCGGGGCGGGGCCCATGGCGCTCGGCCGCGCGAAGATCACGTAGCGGCGTCCGTCGACGAAGCTGGTCTCGCCCGCGATGGCCATACCCACGTCGCCGATCTCGCCGCCGAGGCGCACGAGCAAGAAGCGCGACCCCGGCGAGCCCTTCACCGGCTCGAGCACGTCCATCGCGACGTCGGTGACGATGCGACCGTGCGCGTCGCGGCGCGCGGACTGCGACGCGACCTGCACCAGCGCGATCAGCTCGGCCTCGCGCACGAGCTCCGCGAGATCCATCGCGCGCGAGAGCGTCGCGTGCGCCACGGAGCTCGCGAACGTGCCGAGCGCGAGGAAGGTCAGGACGAGGACGGCGCGACGCATGGCGCGCAGCTTGGCGAGCGAGCGCGGGGCTCGTCAATGCGACGCGCGTCACGACGGCGCCTGCACCACCACCGCCGAGTGGCTCCGACCGCCGTGACGCGGCGACGCACGCTCACTCACCAGCCATGACGCGGGCGAAGAGCGACGACAGCTCCGCGCGGCGGTCGTCGCGACCCGCCTGGGCGGCGAAGATCGCACCGATCGCGTCGATCGCCTCCGGGTGCGCGAACGGGCTCTCGCGCAGGATCTGCCCGAACATCGCGAGCGCCGAGGCGAACGCGAGGTCGTCGTCGGCCTCCGTCTGGATCTCGTCCGGCGTCAACCCGCTCGCCAGCTCGTACGCGGGGTCGGCCTCGGTCGCGTCGACGTGCTTCCAACGGATCTTCACCCGCACGAGCTCGTCTGCGGCGACCTCTCGCTCTCCCTCGACCGGGGCTCCGTCGAGGATCGCCGGCGCACCCTCCGGCATCGGGACCTCGCGCCCCGTGAGCACGAGCTCGTAGAGCGCGGTCATGCGGTGATCGGCGCCGATCTCCCCTGCGTCCACGGTGTCGTCGCGGAAGTCGTCGTCCGCCAGCGCGCGGTTCTCGTAGCCGAGCAGTCGGTACGCGACGACGTGCTCGGGGTTGAGCTCGAGCTGGATCTTCAGGTCTTTGGCCACGAGCGTCACCCCTTGCAGCAGTCCTTCGCGCGCATATCGGTCGGCATGCGACTCGCTCGTGATCACCGAGTAGAACCCGTTCCCAGCGTTGCTCACGCGCTCCATCATCGCGTCGTTGAGGTTGCCGCGACCGAAGCCGAGCGCGGTCAGACCGACCCCCGTACGCCGCTTCTCCGTGATCAGCGCGACGAGCGCCTCCGTGTCGCTGATTCCGATGTTGAAGTCACCGTCCGTGCAGAGGACTACTTGATTGAAGCCTCCGACCTTGAACGCGGCTTCCGCCTGATCGTACGCGAGGTGGATGCCGGACGCGCCGGCCGTTCCGCCGCCCGCCGTCAGTCCGTCGATCGCACGCTCGATCCGGGCGCGATTGGAGACTGGCGTGGGCGCGAGCCGGACGGCGACGTCGCCCGCGTAGCTGACGATCGCGACCTCGTCCGTGGGGTCGAGCACGTCGAGCGAGGCCCGCATCACCCGCTGCGCGAGCGGAAGCTTGTCCGGAGACTGCATGCTTCCGGAGGTGTCGACGAGATACGTGATCGTCGTCGGGCGCTTCTGGAACTCCGGAGGCGGCTCTGCCTGGATCGCCACGCGCAGGAGCGCCAACTCTGTATCGAAAGGATGCGCTACGGCGTCAAGATGAATTGCGAAAGGAGCTGCCGTGTCCGGTGGAAAGTCGTAGTCGTAGTCGAAGGCGTTCAGGTACTCTTCGACCCGGACGCTCTCCGGCTCCGGTAGGACTCCGAGCGTCGCGTCGCGGACGAAGATGTCGTAGCTCGCGGTGTCGACGTCCGCGGCGAAGGTCGAGAAGGGATCGTGCGCGGTGCGGACGAACGGCGAGACCGGAAGGGCTTCGTACCGGTCGCCGCTCTCTTCGGGCGGCATGTAGAACCCGCCCGCGTCCGACGCGGCGACGCCCGCGTCCACGCCGCCACGAGTGGGAGGTGCGCCGGGTGGCGAGCTCGGAGGTCTGGAGGATGGCGAGCCGTCGGAGAAATCGCCGCAGGCGAACGCGAGCAAGAGAAGCGGCAAGAAAGACGAAGCGCGCATGGTGGAGGACCCCTTTCGAATCCGTCACTTCTTCATGCCGCGTGCCAGCGTTTCTCGTGTCATCGCGTGCCACCGAGCGAGCGCCGCTCCTGAGCGTCCGCGCGTGATGGCTCTTCCTCCGACCGCGAGCCTTCCACGCCGGACCCGCCGAACGCGCGGCCTCCGAGCGCCGCGCGTTTGACCCAATCCGAGGGCCGTGGTTCAACCCTGCCCGCCTATGGAACAGATCATCTTCGCGCGCCTCGTGCTCCTCCAGGCCGACGCCACCGGGCCCGCGGCCGCTGCGCCGCACCTCGATCCGTGGAAGCTGATCGTCGAGGCCTCCTTCGTCGTGCAGCTCGTCATGGTGCTGCTCGTGCTGATGGGCCTCGGCTGCCTCTTCATCATGGGCGCCAAGGCGGTCCGTCTGATGCAGGCGACCGGCCGCAGCCGCGCGTTCCTGCACGCGTTCTGGACCGGCGAAGAGAGCGGCTGGACCACGGAGCGGCTCGAAGGGCTCTACGCGCAGCTCCGCTCGTTCGAAGGCTCGCCGCTCGCTGCGGTGTTCAAGGCCGGTTACGTCGAGCTCGCGCGTGTGATGAGCACGGCCGAACGCTCGAGCGACGGCGACCTCGAGAACGTCGAGCGCGCCCTCCAGCGCACCGCCACGGTGGAGCTCACGACCATCGAGGCGATGTTGCCCTTCCTCGCGACCACCGGATCGACGGCGCCCTTCATCGGCCTCTTCGGCACCGTCTGGGGCATCATGAACAGCTTCATGAGCATCGGCGCGAGCAAGAGCGCGAGCCTCGACGTCGTCGCGCCCGGCATCGCGGAGGCGCTCATCGCGACCGCGATCGGCCTCGTCGCCGCGATCCCGGCCGTCATGGCGTACAACTACTTCGTCCGCCGCATCCGCGTGCTCGAGAGCGAGCTCGAGACCTTCTCGAAGGACTACCTCAACATCGTGCGCCGGCACTTCCTGCGGGGCTGAGCCATGACGCCGAAGATCGGAGGTTTCCGATGGGCATGAGCAGCGGAGGAGGAGGCAACGGGCGCGCGCCGCTCGGCGAGATCAACGTGACGCCGCTCGTCGACGTCATGCTCGTCTTGCTGATCATCTTCATGGTCGCGGCGCCGATGATGTCGACCGGCGTGGAGGTCGATCTCCCGCAGACGCGCGCGCCGCGCATGGAGATGGACGAAGAGAAGCTCATCCTCTCCATCGACGCGCAGCAGCGGGTCTTCCTCGGGGAAGAGGAGGTGCCCGCGGATCGTCTGGAGGAAGCGCTCTTGAACAACGCGCGTCTCCAAGCCGACGACGAGATCTACGTGCGCGCGGATCAGACCGTGCCGTACGGTTTCGTGCTGCGCGTTTTTGCGACGGTGCGCCAAGCCGGCATCGAGAAGCTGGGTCTGGTGACCGATCCCGCGGGCGGTGCGGCGGACGTGCCGCCCAGTGGGAGCGAGTGAGCGAATGTACCGCGAGCCGCAACGACCGATGCACGTCGACGCCAAGGATTGGACGCCTCCGTCCGCCTTGCGCGGCGTGCTGCTCTCGATGACCGAGATCGTCGGCGGCCTCGGCTTCACGGGCGGCATCGCGCTCCTGCTCGGGCTGACCTTCGCGGTGTGGATCGTGGGCGGCGGCTCGAGCAGCTCCGGCGCGAGCGACGACGCGCCGGTGATCGAAGAAGAGGTGATCGCGGCGCGCTTCGTGAAGCTCGGGCGACGCTTCGAGGAGCTGCCGAACCGCAACGTGCCGGTGCGCGACACCGCGCCGGCGCAGGGCGTCGCGGTGTCGACGAACCCCCGTGAGCGGGTGGAGATGCCCGACGCGGGACCGCGACCGCCCGATCCGATGGACGATCCGATGACGCGCCTGCTCAACCGCGCGGACCTCTTCGCGGAGATCGCCGAGCAGCGGGAGCAAGAGGGCGATCCGGACGGCATCGAAGAGGGCACCGAGACCGAAGCGGCGGCGGGTGATCTCTACGCGGGTCAGATCTACGCGTTCTTCCGCCGCGGCTGGGCGGTGCCGGAGACGATCTCGCGCGACCAGCTCCAGGATCTGAACGTCGAGGTGACGATCACGGTCGGCGAGGACCTGCAGATCCAGGAGTTCCGGCTGCGCGGCTCGAGCGAGAACGCGGACTTCGATCAGAGCGTGCTCGGACAGCTCGAGCGTCTCCGTTTGTCGAACGAGACGATCCCCGAGCCACCGATCCTGGTGCGCGCGCGGTACGTCGGCGCGCCCTTCACGTTGCGCTTCCGCGGCCGACACGCGGGCTGAGCCCGACGCTCACACCGCGCGCGCGTCTGCGGCGTCCGTCGCGCCGTGCGGGACCAGCGCTTCGAGCTCCTCGCGGCCGATGCCGAAGATCCCGACCCCCGTGTCGATCTGGGAGTCGAGCCTTCGCGCTTCGACGACGTCTTCGATCTGGCGCCGACGCACCAAAGCATGCGCGAGGCGCACCACGCTCGCCGTCGAACGGTCCTCGAGCGAATCGCCCTCGACCGCGTCGATCGCGTCGGGTGGCAGCCGCCAATGTTCGGCGACCCGCCTGGCCACGCTGGCGTGGTGTTTGTCGACGATGGCGCCGAAGACCTCAGCGGACATCCACGACCGTGCGCCGGTCTGCAGCGTGCGCTCGACGTCCGCGATGAGCGCGGCGAGCACCGGCCGGCCGATGTCGCGCAGAAGGCCCGCGGTGCGCGCGGCCGCACGTCGTTCGGGAGCGACCCGTTCGGCGAGACGTCCCGCGACCTCCGACACCCGCTGCGACTCTTCCCAGATTGCGCGCATCGACGCGCGCACGCGGGGATCGCGCGACAGGAAGACCCCTCGCGCCGCGACCTCCACGAGCACCACACGAAACTGCTCGGTCCCGATGCGCACGAGCGCACCTTCGAGCTCGACGATGCGCGTGCGCGCGGCCGACGCGGTCGAGTTCGCGAGCCTCAACGCACGCGCGGCGAGCAGAGGATCGCGACCGGCGACGCTGGCGACGCGCGCGAGCGGCTGACGGGCATCGAGCAGCGAGAGGCACTCGACGCAGACCTCCGGCATCGCGGGGAGCGCGAGCCTTCCCTCTTCGATGCGCGCCTCCACGATGTCGACGAGGCGCGAGCCGACGCGTCGCGCTTGGCCACGACGAACGGCGGGCGGCGCGTCGAGCACCGCGGCGCTCGGGCCGGCCTTTCGCTCGGCAGGCGAAGCGGGCGGCGAGGCAGGCGGCGAGGCGGTGCGCCCGGAGACCTCGGTGGTCGGCCGCGCGGCCTGCTTCGCAGCATCCACCGGAGCTCGGACGAGCGAGCTCCGCGTCGCAGGAAGCGCACCGCGTGCGCTCGTTCGTCGATCGGCCGCGGATCCCGGCTGGCTCGCGATCGTCGCGCGCTCCGCGAGCGGGGCCGCGAGGCGTCCCACCACGGTCGAGGCTTCGGTCGAACGGGCGGTTCTCGCGGCGTCGTTCCGTGCGCGGTCGCGCTCATCCGGACTCCCGGGCGGCCGGGCGCTCGCCACGGCCCGTTCGTCGCGCAGCGCCTCCGTCAGCGCGTCGGCGAGCTCCGTCGCGCTGGCGGGCCGATCGAACGGCGACTTCGCGAGCGTCCGTGCGACGACCTCCGCGAGCGCGCGCGGCACGTCCGGTCGCAGCTCTCGCAGATCGGGCGCGGGCTCGAGCTGGTGCGCGACGAGGAGCTGCAACGTCGAGTCGCGCTCGAAGGGCAGGCGCCCCGTGAGCGCTTCGAAGATGAGCACGCCGAGCGAGTAGAGGTCGCTGCGCGCGTCCACCTCGAGCCGACCCGAGCATTGTTCGGGCGACATGTACGCCGGGGTGCCGAGCAGGGTGCCCTGAGAGGTCCGCGTGGTGGGCCCCTCGGTGAGCTTCACGATGCCGAAGTCGAGCACCTTCACGAGCTCGGCCTGCCGGTCTCGCGACACGAGGAAGACGTTCTCCGGCTTCAGGTCGCGGTGGACCATGCCGCGCGCGTGCACGGCGTCCAGCGCCGCTGCGATCTGCCGGACGTGCGCGACGAGCTCCGCGAGATCCAACCGTCCGCGACGTTCGAGCCGTGAGCCGAGGGTCTCGCCTTCGAGCAGCTCCATCACGAGGAAGCAGCAGTCGTCTTCGCGCGCACAATCCACGACGTCGACGATGTTGGGATGCCGGATCGCGTTGACCGCGCGGGCCTCCGCGAAGAATCGATCGACGAGCCGATCGTCGCGCGCGAGCACGGGGTCCAGGACCTTCACCGCGGCGCGACGGCCGATCGAGACGTGCTCGGCGAACCAGACCGAGCCCATGCCACCGGAGCCGAGCTCGGTGACGAGGCGGTAGCGCGCCAGGACTCGACCCGCGAGGTTCACCCGATCGCCATCGGTCGGTGAAGGCGGGATCTTGAGCGCGCACGGGCCACGAGCGACTGCACACCGTAGAGTCGCCGACGAACACGATCCTGCCGTCGTGGAATGCACCGGCCGCTCGCGCGTCGAACCGCGGGCCGCGCATGACGCGACGGCCGAAAGATGCGATCTTCCGAGGACCTCATGACCCTTCGACGTCTTCCTTCGCTCCTCGCCGCGTCGCTCGCGCTCGGCGCGCTCGTCTTCGTCGCCCTGCCGATCCAATCGCAGGAGGCGCCCTCCGAGCCCAGCGAGCCGCTGCCCGAACGCGGCGTGGTCATCGAGATCGATTCGCCCGAACGCAGCCTCTACAAGATCGCGGTCCCGAACCTGCGCGGCGCCAACACCGCGCTCGGCGCGTCGGGCGCGGAGGTGCTCCGCAACGACCTCACACTCGTGAGCCTCTTCCAAGTGCTCGACGCGCGGAGCTTCCTCGCGAACCTCGAACAAGAGGGTTTGAACATCACGCCCGGACCCTGGAGCGCGGTCGGCGCGCAGGGCGTGATCAAGGGCGAGATTCGCGGCAGCGGTGGCTCCCTCGAGGTGGAGATGCGCCTCTACGAGCTCGCGCGCGGCACCACCGCGACGCTGACGCGCACCTACCGCGGCGGACAAGGCGAGCTGCGCGGCTTCATGCACCAGTTCGCCAACGAGGTGCTCCGTCAGCTCACCGGCACCGCGGGCGCTTTCGACAGCCGCATCGCGTTCGCGCGGCGCGCGGGCCCGGGCCGCAAGGACGTGTACATCGCCGACTGGGACGGCCACGACGTCGGGCGCGTCAGCGACGGCAACGGCGTGAACATGCTGCCGTCGTTCGGTCCGGGCGGCATCTGGTACAGCAAGCTCACCGAGACCGGCATGTTCATCACGCACTCGAACGCCGGCGGGCGCCGCATCATCGACGGCGACGGCCTCAACATGGGCCCCACGGTCTGCAACGGGCGCGTGTACTTCACGTCGACGCGCGACGGGAACAGCGAGATCTACAGCGCGAGCACGAGCGGCGGCGACGTCCGGCGCATCACGCGGCACCCCGCGATCGACGTGAGCCCCGCATGTGGTCCGGGCGGGAACATCGCCTTCGTCTCGACCCGCCACGGCAGCCCGCAGATCTTCACCATGAGCGGCGATGGCAGCGGCGTGCGGCGCGTGACCTTCCGCGGCGAGCACAACCAGACGCCCTCGTGGTGTCAGCGCGGCGATCAGAACCTGCTCGCCTTCACCGGCCGCAGCGGCGGCATGGACGTGTTCACGGTGAACGTCGCGACCGGCCAGTACACGCGCCTCACGCAGGGCCAGGGATCCAACAAGGATCCCGCGTTCTCGCCCGACTGCCGCATGGTCGCGTTCGCCTCGTCGCGCGGCGGCATCTTCGTGTCGAACCCCGAAGGCGCGAACCAGAACCAGGTGATCCGCGGCGCGGCCGAGACGCTGCGCTGGCGTTGAGGCGTCGGCGACGCGCGTCGTGACTGCGCGTCCTGCTCGAAACGAGCGGATCGAGTGGGAGGCGCGGATCAAGGGCGCGCGAGGCGGAGGTTGGCGGTGTTCGCCTCCGCTTCGAGCGCGCTCGCGTCGTGGCCGGCCGCGCGCGTGACCACGGTCGCGAAGCGGAGCAGCACGACCTTCGAGGCGGGGCTCGACTGACGCGCGCGCGAGACGAGCCGATCGCGCGCCGCGGTGTCGAGGCCACGACCGAGCTTCGCGTGGGCCAGCGCGAGCAGCTCGCGGGTGTTCTTCTTCACGAGGCCGAGCATCGCGCCGCCCTCGCGCTCGATCGTGTCCGCGACCTCTTCGAGCGCGCGGACGTCGCGCGGATCGTCGCGGTGCGCGAGCAGCGCCACCAGCGCGTGGGCTTTGGCTTGCGTGCGGATGCTGAGCATCCCGTCGACCGCCGCGCCCTCTTCCTCCAGCGCACGAAGATCCCCGAGCAGCGCGAGCCACGAGAAGCGTTCGAAGGTGTCGACGAGCTTGTTCGCGGAGACCTTCTTGCCCGGCGTCACGGGCGAAACCCACGCGTCGAGCGCCGAGCGCGCTCCTTCGCCGCCTTGCTGGAGCGCGGCCATCACCTTGTCCGCACCGCGCCGCATCCGAACCATCTGAACGATGACCACCACGATGCCGACGATCGCGCCGATGATCGCGCCTTGAAGCATCTCGCCCTCCCGACCGCGTCGCGGTCCCGCGCATCGTACGCGATGCGACGTCGGGTCTCCCTCCTCCTTCGGGCTCGTGGTGACGTGAGCGCGTGGCGAGTCCGGCTCACACGCTCGAATCGGAGTGGCGCGGTGCCACGCAACGTCGGACACTCACGTCGGACGCTCACGTCGGACGCTCACGTCGGACAGGGCGGGATCCGCACCTCGATGGACACCTCTCCGTCGGGGGCACACTCGACACCGATCGTGCCTCCCGCGTGCAGCGTGAGCGCGCGCGCGATCGCGAGCCCGATCGGTCCGTCGCTCGGGTCGACGAGCGAAGACGCGCGCGACGAGGCCCGCACCCCCCTCGCGCGCAAGACCAGACCGAGCTCCCCGCTCGGCTCCGTCGATGCCTGGATGCGCACGGTGGCGGGCGCGAGATCTTCGACCACCGCCGCGAGCGCCTCGACCGCGCCGATCGCGATCTGCGCGAGCCGCGCGGACGAGAGCGCGACGCACGGGACCTCGCCCACGTCGAGCTCGACCCGCGCGCGACGGCGCAGGCTCGCGCGCGCCAGGCGCAGACACGTCCGCAGTACGCCGCGTGGGTCCGCACAATGGCGCTCGCGATCGTCGTCGGCGAGAAGGGACAAACTGCGCACCAGCTCTTCGAGGTGCTTGCGCTCGGTCGTGCCTTCACCCGGAGGAAGCGCGTCGAGCACGCGTTGCACGGGCTCGCCGAGCTCCGCCGTCAGCCCTTCGAAGATCAGCGCCGCGCAGGCGAGCCGATCGGTGAGGAGCTGCCGCGCGTCGCGCTCGTTCGAGCCCACCACGCGACCGATCACGATCGCCGCGCCGGTGCGCGGATCGAGGGCGGTCGTCGCGTCGAAGGCCGCGAAGCTGCCGTCGCGACGCCGCAAGCGCACGCGGCGTGGACCGCCCGGGGTCGCGAAGGCCGCGCGATCGTCCGCGTGCACGAGCGACACCACCGCCGCGCCGACCAACGATCCCACGGCCTCGTGCCCGAGCCCACGCGCCGCCGCGACGTTGGCGTCGATCACCCGCTCGCCGCGCACGAGCCACACCGCGTCGACGGCCGCGCCGAGCACACCGCGCTCGGGCGCCGCGTGCGTGGGCGTGCGTGCGCGACGGCTCGCGACGACCAGCCGCGTGCGCAGGCGATCGGCGTCGATCGGCTTGGGAACGAAGTCGTCCGCGCCCGCGTCGAGCACGGTGTGCACGTCCTCCGGTCGACTGCGGCCGGTGATCACGAGCACCGTGGGCTCGTCGCCGCGCGGCGATGCACGCAGCGCGCGGCAGAGCTCGATGCCGCTCAGGCCCGGGAGCGTCCAGTCGACGAGGAAGAGATCGAAAGGCACGCGCGCGTGCTCGGCGAGCGCTTCTTCGCCCGTGCCCGTCGCATGCACCTCGTAGCCGCGCTCGCGCACGATCTCCGCGAGGAGGCGCCTCATCGCAGCGGAGTCGTCGACGACCATCGCGCGCATCGAAGCCCGATGGTAGCAGCCTGCCGTCGAACTTGGTTCGCTCGTCGCATGGTCCTTCACGTGATTGCGTCGGGTCGCCCATCGCCCGAAGCGCTGCGTCAGCCTCACCCGCCGCGCGACGGTCTGCGGTACGCTCGCTCGTCGTGCGCGTCGTCGTCGCTTCCAGCACCCGGAGCCTCGCGGAGGCGATCGCCAGCCCGCTGCGCGCGGCCGGGCACGACGTGCGGCACGTGCGCGACGGCGACGAGCTGCGGCGCGCGATGGTGGACGCGGAGGCGGCGTTCGTGGCGCGGCGACTTCCGGGAGGCGACGCCCTCGCGTTGCCGCCGGAGCTGCGGCGCGCGCCGGTGGTGCTGGTCGGCACCGACGACGGTGATCGCGAGGCCGCCCGCGCGGCGCGGCTCGAAGGTTTCCTCGCCGCGCCGTTCGCACCGGCGGACGTGCTGGCCGCGCTCGGCGTCTCGACCCGCACCGAGCGCGTGATCGTGCTCGCGGACGACAGCGATCTCGTCCACCGACACGTGGGCGCGATCCTCGAAGAAGAGGGCTACGTCGTGGTGCACGCGGTCGACGGAGAGGACGCGCTGCAGAAAGTGGCCGAGGCGCGCCCCGACCTCGTGATCAGCGACGTGGAGATGCCGCGCCGCGACGGCTACCAGGTCTGCCTCGCGCTCAAAGCGGCGCCTGCGACCGCGCACGTCCCGGTGATCCTCTGCTCCAGCCTCGGCGAAGCCACCGACCTCGAGCGCGGCTTCGACGCAGGCGCCGACGACTACGTCGTCAAGCCGGTGATCGCGGAGGACCTCCTCGGGCGCGTGCGCGATCTGCTCGCGGAGAACGCGCTCGGCGGGCGCGAGCCGGTGCTCGTCGCCGACGACTCGCCCGCGGTGCGACACCTCGTGGCCGACGCGCTCACGCGTCAGGGCTTCGAGGTCACGACCGCGAGCGACGGGCGCGAGGCGTTCGAGAAGGCGCGCGCGGGATCGTTCGAGCTCGTGGTGACCGACTACGACATGCCGGAGATGACGGGCTTCGAGCTCGTCTACGCGCTCAAGCACGAGCCGCACACCAAGGACTGGCCGGTGCTGATGCTCACCGCGCGCGACACCAAGCGCGATCGCGCTCAGATGCGGGCCGCGGGTCTGACCGCGTACCTGGTGAAGCCCTTCGGCGCCGACAAGCTGGTCGCGCTGGTGGAGCGCATGCTCGCGGAGCGCCGCCTGCGCGCCTACAAGGACGCGTCGCGCCTCTACATCTCGAAGGCCGCCGTGAAGGCCGCCGAGCAACAAGCGGTCGGCGGGCTCTACGGTTTTCGCGCGGAAGAAGCGGATCGTACGATCCTCTTCTCCGACTTGGCGGGCTTCACCGCCATGAGCGCCAAACGGACTCCTGGCGAGGTGGTCGAGCACCTCAATGGGTATTTCGACGCGATGTGTCCGGTGATTCAAGCCCAAGGGGGCGACATCGACAAGCTCATCGGCGACGCGATCATGGCGATCTTCGAGGACGATCCGGAGCGCCCGGACGGCCACGCGTTGCGGGCGACGCGCGCCGCGTGGGAGATGCAGCGCGCGCTCGACGTGTTCAACGCGACGAGCGAGGGCGTGCCGCTCCAGATGCGCATCGGGATCAACACCGGCCCGTGCGTCCGCGGTGATCTCGGGAGTCGCTATTTTCGAAGGGATTTCACGGTGATCGGTGACGCCGTGAACCGCGCCCAGCGGCACGAGTCGAACGCCCCGAAGGGTGGCGTGCTGCTCAGCGAGACGACGTACGCGCTGGTGAAGGACTTCGTGAAGGCGCGCGAGACGGAGGGCATCGCGCTCAAGGGCATCGACAAGCCGGTGTCCGCGTACGTGCTCGAAGGTTTCGTGGGCGAAGACGACGATTGGTGAGGCGAGAAGACGTCGTCTTCATGGCGGTCGCGGCATGGGTAATCCGAAGAGATGTGCGTAACAGTGCGGCCGAAGGTGAGTGAGACCGAGAGGTAGATCGAGCGAATGTGGGGAGAGAGCCGGTGAACGAAACGAAGAAGATCCGTGTGCTCGTGGTCGACGACAGCGCGTTCATGCGCATCGCGGTCAAGCGCACGCTGGAGAGCGATCCGGCGATCGAGGTGATCGGTCAGGGGAAGGACGGCGCCGAAGCGGTGCAGCTCGTGGAGCAGCTCCAGCCGGACGTCGTCACGATGGACTTCAACATGCCGCGCATGAACGGCGTCGAAGCCCTGCGCGCGATCTTCGCCAAGCGCCCGGTGCCGGTGATCATGCTCTCTGCGCACACGCAGGAGGGCGCGAAGGAGACCCTCGACGCGCTCGCGGCGGGCGCGCTGGATTTCGTACCGAAGCCCGACGGTGAGGTCTCCACGGATCTGAGCGGCGTGCGCGACGACCTGCTGCGCAAGGTGAAGGGCGCCGCCCGGAGCCGCCCGAGCGCGGTGGCACCCGCGCCTTCCGCGTTGCGTGCCGTGGCGCCCAAGCCGACGACGAGCCTGCGCGCGAGCCTGCCGGGCGACGCGCCGCTCTTGGTGATCGCGGTGTCGACCGGAGGCCCCGCCGCGCTCGAGCGCGTGATCCCGCGGCTGCCGGCCGACTTCGGGGCCGCGATCGTGATCGTGCAGCACATGCCGAAGGCCTTCACGAAGGCGCTCGCGGCGCGGCTCGACGGCATCAGCGCGCTCTCGGTGAGCGAGGCGACCGACGACGACGTCGCCGCGCCGGGGCGCGTGCTGATCGCGCCCGGGGATCGACACCTGACCCTCGACGGCAGCGGCCGCGTGCGCCTCGTCGACTCGCCGCCCGTCAACGGTTGCCGCCCTGCGGCCGACGTCACGCTCCAAGCGGTCGCGCGTAGTCTCGGGCCACGCACGACCGTGCTCGTGATGACCGGCATGGGGAAGGACGGCGCGCTCGGCGCTCAAGCGCTCAAGGCCGCGGGCGGCAAGGTGCTCGCGCAGGACGAAGCGAGCTCGGTGGTCTTCGGCATGCCGAAGGCGGTGATCGAGCGTGGCCTCGCCGATCAGGTGATCGCGCTCGACCGCATCGCGCCGGCGCTGATCGAACGCTTCGGCTGATCACGAGCGCTCGTCGTCCAGGTCTTCCCACGTGGTGCGCGAGGCTCGACCCCGGTCGCTCGCGTGCGCGCGACGACACACGTGCCGAGCCTCAGCCGATCGGGAGCCGCGCCTCCACCACCGTGCCGGACTCGTCGCTCGCGATCGCGAGCGTCCCGCCCAGCAGCTCCGCCCGCTCGCGCATCGTGCGCAGGCCGTGCCCTTCGCTCGCCGCCCGCGCGTCGAAGCCGACTCCGTCGTCGCGGAGCCGCAGCACGAGCACGCCGGCGTCGCTCTGCATCGACACCTCGAGCCGTGCGGCCTGCGAGTGGCGGGTGGCGTTGTTCGTCGCCTCTTGCGCGATGCGGTAGGCGGTGGTCTCGAGCGCGGGCGAGAGCGCGCCGACCTCGCCGAGATCGTCGGGCGCCTCGAAGCTCACCTCGAAGGGCGCGTCGTCGAGCAGGCGCCGCACCGACTCGCGCAGCCCCACCTCGCGCACGATCGAGGGCCCGAGCAGCTCCACCGCGTGCCGCACCTCTTCGATCACGCGATCGACCAGCTCCAGCGTGCGATCCAGCGCTTCGCTCGGGGCAGGCAGGAGCTGCACGCGCAACCGGACCGCCGTGAGCACCTGACCGACGCCGTCGTGGAGCTCGCGCCCGATCGCGCGCCGCTCGGCCTCCTGAAGCGACACCGCGCGCGCGGTCAGCTCGCGCAATCGTCGCTCGTGCTCCGCGAGCTCCGCGTTCGCGTGTTGCAGATCCGCGACCCGCGACGCGACCTGTCCTTCGAGATCGCGCGCGAGCTCGGCGAGCGCTCCGCGCGAGGTGCGCAGATCTTCGATCAGCGTGAGGATGCGGGCCTCCGCGCGATCGAGCGCGCGTCGTGGGAGCCACGCGAGCAGCGACGCGAGCACGAGGCCGAGCACGAGAAAGATCGCGGCGAGCCGCAGTGACGCCGCGCGCGCGTCGCCGAGATCGACACCGACCCAGACCGCAGCGCCCTCGCCGATGGTCGCGTGCTCCCACGCGCTCGTGGTCGGCTCGTCGCCCGAACGCGCCACGAGCACGCCGCGATCGTCGAGCACGCGCACGCTCGCCACCGCGGCCTCCGGACGAAAGCGTTGGAGGTGCGCGACGACCTTCGGCGAGTCGTAGCGCCAGAGCACCGGACGACGCGCCGCCTCGCGCGCCAACGTCTCCGCGAGCTCGTGCGCCACGCTCTGCGCGCGCCCACGCAGTTCGCCCACGCTGACCACGTGGTGCGCGGTGGGCGCCGCGAGCGTCACCACCACCACCACCGCCGCGAGGAGCGGCGCGCTCCGCACCCCGAGATCGCGCGCGAGCCCGAGTCGCGACTTCGACGTCGAGCGCGGCATCAGGGCACCTCGTAGCCGCCGTCGACGACCACCGCGCGCGCGGCGTCGGAGGCGAGGAAACGGACGAAGTCGTCGAGCCGATCGTCACGTACGACCAACGTGAGGACCTTCGGCGCGACCACGACGTCGAGCGCGCGCGCGGGTGAGCGACGCAGTCGAAGCTGGCCCCGATCGGTCAGTCCGATCGCGTCGTCGACGTCCGCGAGCGCGCGCGCCATCGCGTCGTCGGTGTAGAGCACCTCGAAGCGCTGCGTGCGCACCGCGTCCTCGTGCGCGTCCGCGAGCTCGGGCCACACCGCGCGCACCGACTCCACGCCGGAGTCGCCGAGCTCGCGCAGGAGCGGCGTCAGCGAGGAGCCGCGGCCGGAGAAGAGCGCGAGGATCGCGGCGCGGTCGTCGGGCACGAAGCGCGCGTTCGTCGCGAGCACCACGTCGGTGCGGGCGTACGGGATCGCGCGCACGCCTTCGGTCTCGTTCGTCGAGAGCGGCCGCGACACGAGCGCGCCGTCGATCACGCCGTCGCGCAGCGCCCGCAAGCCACCGCCGGATCCGATCGAGTCCGGCTCCACCGCGATGGGTGCGCCGCCCGAGGCGAGGAACGCGTCGACGAGCCGCTCGGTGAGCAGCGTGTTGCTACCGCTGCCCGCGAGCACGCGTGGATCGCGCGCCGCCCCGACACGCGCGCTCGGCTCGACGTCCGGCGGGCGCGGCCCCGCCTCGACGAAGGTCACGAGCGCGAGGCTGGCGCCGAGCCCCAGCACGAGCACCGCGAGGCTCGCGAGCAGCGCACGCGAACGGCTCGGACGTGCGATGTCCGTCGCGACGAGGTCGTCGGGGGTGTCGGTCACGGAGTGGTCGGCCGTGGCTTCCCGAGACACGACTCCGTCCGCGGCGACGTCGGTCGCGCGGTCGTCGGACGGAGGATCGTACGCAGGGTCGCGCTCGGGCACCGTGTACTAGGCCGCGCGTCGGGCGCTCAGCCGCGAAGATTGTACTTCGCGATGCACCAGAGGGCGCGCACGCCGTCCTTCCAGCCGATCTTCTTGCCCTCTTCGTAGGTGCGGCCGCTGTACGAGATGCCGACCTCGTAGATGCGCACGCCCTTCTTCGCGATCTTCGCGGTGATCTCGGGCTCGAAGCCGAAGCGGTTCTCTTCGATGAGCACGCCCTGGATCACCTCGCGGCGGAAGACCTTGTAACAGGTCTCCATGTCCGTGAGATTCAGGTCGGTCATCATGTTCGAGAGCAGCGTCAGCACGCGGTTGCCGACGGTGTGCCAGAAGTAGAGGACGCGATGCGACTCGCCGCCGATGAAACGCGAGCCGTACACGACGTCCGCGCGACCGTCCGCGATCGGCTCGAGCAAGCGCGGGTACTCGTTCGGGTCGTACTCGAGGTCCGCGTCCTGGACGATCACGACGTCGCCGGTGGCGGAGCGGAAGCCCGTCCGAAGCGCGGCGCCCTTGCCCTGGTTCTGCTCGTGCAGGATCACCCGCACGTCGTCGTACGCCGCTTCGATCTTCGGCAGCAGATCGCGCGTGCCGTCGGTGGAGCCGTCGTCGACCAGCAGGAGCTCCTTGCCCACGAAGGGCGGCGGCAGCTCGACCGCACGCACGCGGCGCACGATCTCTTCGAGGGTGGCGATCTCGTTGAAGACGGGGATGACGACGCTCAGACGCACCGCGGCCTTGAAGCACGGTTCCCCGGCGCGGGCCAGTGAACGACGCGCGATGGCGGCCCGGCGTGAGCTCGCATGTGCGCATGTGTTTGAAATCATGAGATTTTTCTGCGCGCTCCATCCGTTCCGCCAGGGTCGACACGAGCCTCGCCGAACCCGCTACCCTCGGCGCGATGTCTCGACGCGTCCTTCGCTTCGCCCTCGCGCTCCTCGCCGCCTGTGGCTCTTCCTCCCCCAACGAGCCCGAGTGCGCGAGCACTTCCGAGTGTGCGTCCGGTCTCGTCTGTCTCGACGGCGAGTGCCGCGCGCCGAGCGATGGCGGCGTGCGACTGGACGCTGGCGTCGACGCGGGCACGTGCGCGCCGGGTCAGCTCGCGCGCTCCGGCGGCTGCCTCGACGAGTGTGCGCATCCGGATGCGTTGCCGTGCGGTGATGGCGACGTCTGCGACGTGGGCGCAGGCGTCTGCGTCGCGAGCGGCACCCCCGGGATCCTCGTGGGCGACGACGCGCCGTGCGGCGAGAGGATCTGTCGTGCGGGCACCGAGTGCAGCGTCGACGGCGAGTGCGAGCCGATCCCCGCGTGCGGCCGAATGAGCTGCACCGACGACGACGCGGTGTGTTGGGGGCGCTCGTGCACCTTCGCGCGTCCGACCGGGGGCTGCGCGCCCGCGAGCCTCGAGCGCATGAACCGAGACGACTTCCTCCTCGGCGGCGACGGCGGCGCGTTCGATCTCGAATTCGACGACGCGTGCAACGCCTACGCGGTCACCATGATCAGCGGCACCGACTACCTCCGGCAGCTCGCGCCCGACGGCACGCTCACCGTGTGGGACGGCGTGACCAACCTGAACATGGGCGAGGTCGCGGTGCTCCGCGCGATCGGCGGCGAGTTCGGCAGCGACGACGATCCGGGCGAGGTCGCGCTCACCTACGTGTGCTGCGCGAGCTGCGGCTGCGTGGGCGCCGATCCGCAAGGCGTAGCGCGCCTCGATCGCGAAGGCGCGAGCTCGCTGCCGATGGTGGTCGAAGCGACGCCGAGCACTGGCGGCGCACCTTGGGGCAGCGCGACCCTCGACACGGGACCCTACGGGCTCACCTGGGGTCGCGATCGCACGCTCTACGTGGGCAACGTCGCCACCAACGGCGACCTCGTCCGCGCGAGCCTGGAGGACGGCACTTCCGAAGAGCTGCACCGCTTCGACGCGCGCGTGATCGCCACCGCGGTCTTCGGGCGCAGCACGCTCCTCGTCGCGCTCGAAGGCGGCGCGATCTTCCTCGCGTCGTCGACGACCTCGGCCCGCCGCGCGTTCGCGACCGTCGACGGCGAGGTCGTCGCGATGGTGCGCGACCCGCTCACCGGCCACGTCTTCGTCGCGCTCGCAGGCGGCGACGTGCTCGAGCTCGCGGGCGACGGAGAGACGATCGGCACCTTCGTCGAGCTCGGTACCTCGCAGCGCATCGCCTACGCGCCGGATGGCTTCCTCTACGCGCTCGACCCCGGCTTCCCGCGTCCGGGAGCCATCACGCGCCACGCGCTCCCTGCGACGCGGGAGGGCACGCCGTGAAGGTGAGCGCGCCGAAGAAGGCGACGCCGAAGAAGGCGACGCCGAAGAAGGCGACGCCGAAGAAGGCGAGCGCGCCGAAGAAGGCGAGCACACCCCGGACGATCGACGCGTACCTCGAAGGCGTCCCGGCCCTCGCGCGCGCGAAGCTGCAGGAGGTCCGCGAGATCGTTCGGCGCGTGGCGCCCGACGCGGTCGAGAAGATCGGCTACGGCATCCCGACCTTCACCCACGCGAAGAAGAACCTCTTCCACTTCGCGGCCTTCACGAGCCACGTCGGGCTCTACCCCGGCCCCGCCGCGATCGAAGCGCTCGCACACGAGCTCGGCGACTACGAGTGCGCGAAGGGCACGATCCGCGTGCCCTTCGATCGGCCCATCCCCGCCGCGCTGATCGAGCGTCTCGTGCGCTTCAACCTCGGCGGGTGACCGGCGTCGTGCAGGATGAAGCGTAGTCGCCTCGCGCATCACGCGAGGCTCACCGGCGCGGGTGCGCCTCGAAGAACTCCAAGACCGCCGACGTCGCGTCGATCCCCGCGGGCGACGCGACGCCACCCGGCCACACGTGCCCGACCGTCGACCGGCATTGCTCCACCACCGCGTCACAACGCCAACGCTCGCAGGTGGTGCCGCCTTCGTCGAAGAAGACCTCCGACTCGTCGGTGCAAGCGTTTCGCGTGCGCCATGCGTCGCGCGCCTGCGCACCAGCGAGGTAGGGCACCACGGTGTCGAGCGTGCCGTGATGCAGATGCACGGGGAGCGGACGGGTGGGCGCGCAGCGCGTGGTCGCGTCCGCCCCCGCGACGGGCGCGATCGACGCGAGCCGATCGGCCAGCTCACAGCCAAGCCGATGCGTCATGTATCCGCCGTTCGACATCCCCGTCGCGTGCACACGATCGACGTCGACGCAGAGCTCGCGCTCCGCTCGGTCGAGGACCGCCGCGAGGAACCCGACGTCGTCGACGCGCGCCGTCGCGGTTCCGCAGCACGTCCCCGCGTTCCAGCTCCCGCCCGTGCCTTCCGGGTAGATCACGACGAAGCCCCGCGCGCGCGTCGCTTCTGTCATTCGCGTGTAGCTCTCCTGCAAGCCGGCGTTGCTGCCGAGCGCGTGGATCGACAGCACGAGCGGCCACCGACGAACCGCGTCGTAGCCGTCGGGCAGCACGACGCGCGCGTGCCGCTCGCGCCCGTCGTGCTCGATCGTCCAGTCGAGCTCCGAGGTCGTGGGAGCCGCGGCGCAGCCGGTGCCCGCGTTCGCGTCCGATCCGTGAGAAGAAACGCCGCGTCGAGGATCGACGCCTCGACGGGCGAGTGCG
>ERZ761607.2100-NODE-2100-length-22583-cov-5.631792_pt1 | contig 22583 bp, 17 predicted proteins | sample MGYA00511164_ERZ761607 | MGnify/ENA primary metagenome ERZ761607 (study PRJEB28899, sample SAMN02445080) | bioreactor sludge metagenome | biome: EBPR sludge | place: Australia: Brisbane, Thorneside Wastewater Treatment Plant | collected 2011-06-22 ... | reverse complement strand
CCTGGGCCGAGGTCTGGCTCGCCGGCCAGGGCTGGGTGCGGGTCGACCCGACCAGTGCGGTTGCCCCGGGGCGCACCGGCGCGTTCGAACGGCTGGTGGCGCCCCAGGGCGTCATCGGCGGAGCCATCGCCACATTGAGCCCGGGCCTGGCCCAGCAACTGCGGGCCACCTGGGAGGCGGTCAACAACCGCTGGAACCAGTGGGTGCTGAACTACAGCCAAAGCCGCCAGCTCGATCTGCTGCGCAACATCGGCTTCGAATCACCGAGCTGGCAGGACCTGGGCAAGGTGCTGGCGGGACTGCTGGCCCTGGCCGCACTGGTCGGTGTGGTCTGGGCCCGCTGGGAACGCAGCCGGCACGACCCCTGGTTGCGGCTTCTGGCGCGCGCCAGCGCGCAACTGCGCAAGAGCGGACTGAGCCTGCCCCCGCAATGCCCCCCGCGCGAGATCGCGCGCCGCCTGACCCCACGGGCCGACGCGGTCACCCCTGCGCCCGCGGAGGCTGTCGCCCCGATCGATGCCCAGCGCGCAGCGGCCTGGGCCACGTGGCTCGACCGCATGGACCGTTACCGCTACGCGCCCGCCACCCCCCATCGCGAGCAACTTTCCGCACTGGAACAGGCCTTCCGCCAACTGCCCCGTCTCACGCCATGATTTCTCGTCTGCTCCGCAGCCTGCCTTTGGTTACTGCGTTTTTGATAGCATCAACTCACCTTTCCACGCTGGCTGTTGACAAAAAACCCGCTAAAAAGGCCCGCCCCAAGGCGACACAGCCGCTTCGGGCCGATACGGGGGTGCCGTATGCCAGCCGCGCCGAGGTCATGGCCCTGGCGGACGACCTGGCCAGCCGCCGCAGTCTGGACCCCGACTGGGTACGCCGGGCCCTGGCATCGGCGCGCAAACAGCCGGTCATCACCCGCCTGGTCCTGCCGCCCCCCGTCGGCACCGCCAAGAACTGGGCGGCCTACCGCAGCCGGTTCATTGACCCGGTGCGCATCCAGGCCGGTAGCGCCTTCTGGCAGGCCCACCAGGACACCCTGGCCCGGGCCGAGGCGCAATACGGTGTGCCCGCCGCCGTGGTCGTAGGCATCATCGGCGTCGAGACCCTGTACGGCCGCCAGACCGGCAACTTCCGCGTCATCGACGCGCTGGCGACTCTGGCGTTCGACTTCCCGCAGGCCCATCCCCGGGCCGCGGCGCGCCAGGCCTTTTTTCGCGATGAACTGGAGCAATTCCTCAGCCTGTGCCACCGGTCCGGCATGGACCCGCTGGAGCCCCGCGGAAGCTACGCCGGCGCCATGGGTCTGCCCCAGTTCATGCCTTCCAGCTGGGTGCGCTACGCGACCGACTTCGATGGCGACGGCAAGATCGATCTGTGGAACAGCCCGGCGGATGCCATTGGCTCGGTGGCCGCATATTTCCAGGGCTTCAACTGGATCACCGGCATGCCGACCCACTACCCCGTGCGCTTTGACGACAGCCGCCTGAATCTGGACACCCTGCTGGCGCCCGACATCCTGCCCAGCTTCAGTGTGGACCGTTTCCAGAGCCTGGGCGCCGTGCTCGACGGGCCGGCCCTGAGCCACACCGGCCCGCTGGCGCTGATCGAGCTGCAAAACGGTGCGGCACCACCCAGCTACGTCGCCGGTACCGAAAATTTCTACGCCCTGACCCGCTACAACTGGAGCAGCTACTACGCGATGGCCGTGATCGACCTCGCCCAGGCCGTGACCGAGGCGCGGGAAGCCGCCCTGCGCGGGCGCTGAAGCCCTCGCGAAAAAGCGAATGTCCCCTGGCGCCCCGCCCCGCCCCGGCCAAGCCCGGCGCGCCCCTCAGCGCGTCGGCAGGTGCTTGAGCGGGTCGACCGGCTTGCCCTGGCGCCGCACCTCGAAATGCAGCTTGACGCGGTCTGCGTCAGAGCTGCCCATCTCGGCGATCTTCTGACCTTTGCGCACGGTCTGGTCTTCCTTGACCAGCAGCGTCTGGTTGTGGGCGTAGGCCGTGAGGTAGGTGTTGTTGTGCTTGAGGATGATGAGATTGCCGTATCCGCGCAACCCGGCGCCCGCGTAGACCACCCTTCCATCGGCGGAAGCGACGACCGCGTCGCCCGCTTTGCCGGCAATACCGATGCCCTTGTTGCGCGGATCGTCAAACGGGGCCACCACCGTGCCCGCTGCCGGCCAGATGAAACCGGGCTCGTCCTCGCCCGCCGCAGCGGATGACGCCGGCGCCGCCGCGGTGGCGGTGGCGGGCGCCGCAGCCGTTGCCGGCGCGCTCGCCGGGCGGGTGGCCGGCGCGGGCAAGGCACCGGACGCCACCGCCGCTGGTGGCGCCACCGGCCGGGTCACCACGCCCCCCTCGGCCACCGGGGCGGTTGCCACGGCTGCCGCCGAAGGCTCGTTGCCGGTGGGGCGAGCCACGCGCAACACCTGCCCAACTTCGATCAGGTTCGGGTTGTCCAGATTGTTCCAGCGCACAATGTCGCGCCAATTCTGGCCGGTTTCCAGCCCGATGCGGATCAGGGTATCGCCGGGACGCACGGTGTAGTAACCGGGCTTGCCGGCGTTTTCGGCACCGGGCGGCAATCGCGGCGGCGCCTCGGCGCCCGCCAGGGCGGATCCGGCGGGTGTTGCCGCTGCTCCGGCGGGTGCGCCAACCGGGGCGGCAACCGCCCCGGCGGGGGTGCGCGTGGTCGGGGCACGCTCTTCCACCGGCGCGCGGTTGCGGGTGGGGCTGGAGCAGGCGGCCAGCACCACTGCCAGCAGCACCACGGCGCCAAAGCGCACCCCAAATCCCGGCTTGCTTGTTGTCATACGGTCCAGTCCCTTCATGCGATGCCGGATTTTAGGGGGACAAAATGCACCGCCTCCAGAACCCGGCGGCTGAATCCCTGGGCCTGCCGATCGATCACCACCAGCGCCTGTTGCCCGGTCGCCGTGACCAGCGGCGCCACCAGACGTCCGCCCACGGCCAGCTGGTCCAGCCAGGCCTGCGGCACCGCCTCGCCGCCGGCCGCCGCCACAATGCCGGCGTAGGGGGCACCCTGGGCAAAGCCCGCCATGCCGTCACCGAAAATCAGATGCACATTGGCCAGCCGGAAAGGGCGCAGGTTCTCGCGCGCGCGCTCGTGCAGGCCACGCAAGCGCTCGATGCTGTAGACCTCTGTCGCCAGGTGGCTCATCACCGCAGCCTGATAGCCGCAGCCGGTGCCAATCTCCAGCAGCCGGCCGCCCATGGGGCCATCCCCCGTCACCAGACCGGCGCGCAGCAGCGACAACATCCGCGCGACGACACTGGGTTTGGAAATGGTCTGCTCCAGCCCGATCGGCAGGCTGGTGTCTTCATAGGCCTGATTGACCAGCGCGGAGTCAACAAACCGGTGCCGCTCCACGGCCTGCAACGCGGCCAGTACCGCAGCGTCGTCAATGCCACCGGCAGCGATTTTCTGCACCATGCGGTTGCGGACGGCCGCCGAATCCATGCCCAGCCCCCGCGGTATCGCCAGAGCGACGGGCGCCGGCAACACCCGGCCCACCGCAGCGGTCGATGCGGGCTTGTGCACCGAAGCGGACGGGGCGGCAGCCCCGCGCTGCGGCACCGCACCACCCGCTGGCGTCGCCGGACGCGGCCGCCCGGACTGCAGATCGAGCCGTGCCGGAAAACCGGGGCGGCGCGCCGTCATGCCCCGCCCTGCCCGCCGGTCTGCAGCGCAGCGGCGGCCTGCGCCCACCAGGCCAGACGGTCGTGATCGGTCAGATCGACCTTCAGCGGGGTCATCACCACATGGCCGTGATCGCTGGCATGGAAGTCGGTGCCTTCCGCTTCGTCCAGCGCCGGGCCGGCGGCACCGATCCAGTACATGGTCTCACCGCGCGGACTGACCTGGGTGATCACCGGCTCGGCGGCATGGCGCCGGCCCAGGCGAACCACCTTCAGCGGCCGGATCTGCTCCAGCGGCAGATTGGGAATGTTCACATTCAGCAGCCAGGGCGCGCGGCCGATCAAGCCGCCGGCCGCACACTGCTGCACCAGTTCACGCGCCTTGGCCGCGGCGGCGTCGATATGCGCCCAGCCTTTTTCAATCTGAGAAAACGCGATCGCCGGAATACCGAACAGGTAACCCTCCATCGCCGCGCCCACGGTGCCGGAATAGATGGTGTCGTCACCCATGTTGGCGCCGTTGTTGATGCCGCTGACCACCAGATCGGGCCGATAGCCCAGCAGGCCGGTCAGCGCAATGTGCACACAGTCCGCCGGGGTACCGTTGACGTAGCGGAAGCCGTTGGCCGCCCGGTGCACATACAGCGGCGCATTGAGCGTCAGCGCGTTGGACTTGGCGCTGTTGTTGTGCTCCGGCGCCACCACCTCGACATCCCCAAGGGGTTTCAGGGCCTCATAAAGCGCCACGATGCCTGGCGCCTGGTAGCCGTCGTCATTGCAGATCAGAATCTTCATGAATAAATGCCGCCACGGGAAGCGGCCCATTGTAGAAGCGCGCGCCCGCGCCGTCGTTTGGTCCCGCAGGGGACATTGCCGCCCATGGGCCGCGCCCTATCATGCGGCCCTTTTTCACCCTCTGCTGGAGACTGGCCCGTGCACGCTTGGCTTTGCGAAAACCCCGTGGGCGTCGACGCCCTGACCTGGAAAGAACTGCCCACCCCCGCGCCCAAGGCCGGCGAGGTGCTCATCGAGATCAAGGCCGCCAGCCTGAACTTCCCCGATCTGCTGATCGTGCAGAACAAGTACCAGATGAAGCCGCCCCTGCCCTTCGTGCCCGGCTCCGAATACGCCGGTGTCGTGGCGGCCGTGGGTGAAGGCGTCACGAATCTGAAGGTCGGCCAGAACGTCGCCTGCCTGTCGGGCACCGGCGGCTTCGGCACCCACACCATCGCCCCGGCTGCACTGTGCATGCCGCTGCCACCCGGTTTTTCGCACGTGGACGCCGCCGCCTTCATCATGATCTACGCCACCAGCCACCATGCGCTGGTGGACCGGGCCCAGCTCAAGGCCGGCGAAACCGTGCTGGTGCTGGGCGCCGCCGGCGGCGTGGGCACCGCCGCGATCCAGATCGCCAAGGCCGTGGGCGCCAAGGTGATCGCCGCCGCCTCCACCGACGAGAAGTGCGCGCTGTGCAAATCCCTGGGCGCCGACGCCACCATCAACTACAGCACCGAGAACCTGCGCGACGCGCTCAAGGCGCTGACCGACGGCAAGGGCCCGGACGTCATCTACGACCCGGTGGGCGGCGACTTCGCCGAGCCCGCCTTCCGCGGTATCGCCTGGCGCGGGCGCTACCTGGTCGTCGGCTTTGCCGCGGGCCCCATCCCCTCGCTGCCGCTGAACCTGGCGCTGCTCAAGGGCGCCTCCATCGTCGGCGTGTTCTGGGGCGACTTCGCGCGCCGCGAACCCAAGGCCAACGCCGCCATGATGATGGAGCTGGCCCAGTGGTATGCCCAGGGCAAGATCAAGCCCGTGATCGACCGCACCATGCCCATGAGCGAGCTGAAAGCCGCCTTCGCCCACATGGGCTCGCGCGGGGTGATGGGCAAGCTGGTGATGGTGAATTGACTGGCGGCGCGCCGGTGTTTCCGGGTACCACGGCGCTGTTCCGCTGCGGCGGAAACGCCGCCGCCGGGGCCAGCATGTTCTGAATTGATGGGCTGCGGTTTAAGAAGAATTGAGCAGCCAGCGCCGCTTTTCGCGCTGATCCGTCCGAGCGCCGAGTTGGGCATCGGCGTTCGCAATTACAGACCGCTGCGGGAGTGCTTCGAATAAACTGCTCCAGTAGCCTTATTCACGATCCATAAGTGGTCAAGTTTCCCGAAGAAAGCAAAGCCATTCGAAGTTCTATCAAACGGCGAATCTCGCGTTGGGGTATCTCGCTCTTTGAACCTGAAAATATAGGGTGGTTCTATGGAAACTACCGCGAGACAGGAAATCTCCTTTTCTTTTTCTCTGGCCTCTGATGGGGCCATGGACAGCGTGGTGGAATATTGGATAAAGTTGTAACGGTACGGGAGCGAAACGGTACTTGCTGAGCTGCCAGAGGTGACAATGGAACTCGGTTCGGAATTTGCCCCTGAAGGATAGGCAATAACATAGTCGTCTGCAACGTCGCGAATGATCTCAGTGGTAGCGCCATATGCGTTTTGGCCTGTGTATGTATCCCTTTTGACGTTCGCTCGACCTACCATCAGCTTTCTCAGCTTCAGTAATTCCGGGTTTGGTTCTTTCAGCATGGTGTCCTTAATTGCAAATGCGGGGGCCTTAATTTCGAATATCTGACGATCCGGATCGTATTTCTTCAAACAATTTGACACAAAAGCAATTTGACCAATCGCTTTCATCTTTTCGGTCAAGGCAGTTTCGTACTGCTGTCGTTCCTCTCGCGTAGAGAACTGATCTATCTTCCCAGGCACTGTCTTTATTTGTGTCTCAAGCCATTCAAAAACTTTTGAAGGGTCGTTTCGAAGGAATTCAACAGGAGAAATATCCTCCTTCCAGAAGACCGGTGCAAATGGCGGGGGCTCCGGTTTGGCTTGCTCAACAGCGATGGCGGGAGGCGACACTTTTTGCGGCGCCTTTTCCTTCTTTGGGCCGGTTTGTGCGTAGCCAATCTGGATGCCGAAGAGGATTCCCAATGCGGCGACGAAAGGGTACTTGAGTTTCATCTAAGGTGTCTCCATAAAGCGGTTGACAGCGTGACGTAAATGCCCAGCGAATAGCGTTTTCCGCATCGAGGGCAAGCCATCTGAAATCATCGAATGCCTCCTCAGCGGATAAACCCTGTTGGACTGAATCGCCGGCGGGGCGGTGGCTGCAAAGGGGATTTGCATTCGCGCCCCGCCTGCTGCTTCAAATTATGGACGATATTTCCCAGGTGCCTGCGCGCAAAGGAGCATACCGATGGTGCCAGGCACGCTCCGCAGCTTGTTGGCGAGCCGACCCCACAAACCAGGCAGCCTCGGACCATTCGGTGTCATCGCGACGCGCCAGCCTGGACGCGGAGCCCTCAATGCGTATGCGCCAGCCCGCTCACCAGCGTCACCAGGCCGATGCCCGCACCCAGCCAGACAATCTGGGTCAGGGTTTCGCGGGCGGACAGGCGCTTTTGCAGCTGCGGGATCAGGTCGGCCAGGGCCACGTAGATGAAGCTGCTGCTGGCCACGGCCAGGAAGTAAGGCAGGTAGCCGTGCAAGCGGTCGACGAGGAAGTAGCCCAGCGTGCCACCCAGCGCGGTCACCGCGCCGGCCAGTGACACCTTCACCAGCGCCACCCGCCGGTCGCCGCTGCCGCCGCGCAGCACCACGAGGTCGCCCATGTGGTGCGGCACCTCGTGCGCCAGCACGGCCAGCGCGGCGATCACGCCCAGGCGCAGGTCGGCCATGAAGGCCGAAGCGATCAGGATGCCATCGCCGAAGCAGTGCACGCTGTCGCCGGTCAGCACGGCCCAGCTGCCGGGCTTGTGGTCGTGCCCGTGGGCACGGCCGGCCCCGTGGGCATGGGCGTGCCCCTGCGCGTGGGCGTGGGCATGGCTGTGCGGGTGTTCGTGCGCGGGGTGGCGCGCCTCGGCGCTCGCCGTGCCGTGGTGGTGTTCATGGCCGTGGTGCCAGAGCTCGGCCTTGTCCAGCAGAAAGAAGAACACCAGCCCGACCAGCAGGGTGAGGAACAGGTCGTGCGCACCGGCCTGGCTCTCGAAGGCTTCGGGCAGCAGGTGCAGGAAGGCCGTGGCCAGCAGCGCGCCCGCGGCCAGGCTCAGCATGTGCTGGGTGTAACGGGCCAGCGCGCCGAAGCTCAACGCGGCCGCAATCCAGACGCTGCCGATGCCGGCGGCGAGGGTGCCGACCCAGATCGCTATCAATACCATAGCTGCTCGTGGCCATCCCGTGCTGGGAACAGGCCGATTTGATTGAAAAAACAGAGGAAAACGAGCCCGAAAACACCTCCCGGGCCGCTGCGGGGCACCCAATGGCCCCGTGGGCGGGGACCGGGTGCATTTCATCTTAGCAACCGTGTCAAGTACCCCTGGCGCGGGCGCCGCGCCCCGCTATTCGACGAACAGCAGCGCCGGCGATTCCAGCGCACCCCGCACCGCCTGGATGAAGGCCGCTGCATCGGCCCCGTCCACCACGCGGTGGTCGAACGAGGACGACAGGTTCATCATCTGGCGCACCACGATGGCGCCGCGGCGCACTGCCGGCCGCTCCACGATGCGGTTGACGCCGACGATGGCCACCTCGGGCGCGTTGATGATCGGCGTGTTGGCGATGCCGCCCAGCGCGCCCAGGCTGGTGAGCGTGAACGTGGAGCCGCTGAGCTCCTCGCGTGTGGCCCGGCCGGATCGGGCCGAGTCGGCCACGCGGGCGATCTCGCCGGCGCAGGCCCACAGGTCCAGCGCTTCGGCATGGCGCAGCACCGGCACCATCAGCCCGTTGCCGGTCTGCGTGGCGACGCCCAGGTGCAGCGCGCCAAAACGGGTGATGGTGCCCACCTCGTCGTCGAAGCGGGCGTTGACCTGCGGAAACTCGCGCACCGCCCCCACCAGCGCCCGCACCAGGAAGGGCAACAGCGTCAGGCGCACGCGCCGGCCGTCCCAGCGGGTGTTGAGCTGCTGGCGAAGCGCCTCCAGCTCGGTGACGTCCACCTCCTCCACGTAGCTGAAGTGCGGGATGCGGCGCTTGGCGTCCTGCATCCGCATCGCGATCTTGCGGCGCAGGCCGATGACGGGGATGGTCTCGGTGGTGTGGACTTCTTCGAAGGTGTTGACCCGCACCGGCACCGCCAGCACGGTCTTCACGGGCGCGTCGGGCGCCTCGCGCGCGGGTGAGCGCTCGGCTGCGGGCCCGCTCACGCCGGATGGCGCGAGGTTCGGGTGGGCTCGCGCAAAGGCGTCGAGGTCGGCGTGCACGATGCGCCCGGCCGTCCCGGTGGGCCGCACCTGCTCCAGCGGTATGCCCAGTTCCCAGGCGCGGCGGCGCACGGCGGGCGAGGCAATCGGGCGTTCGCCGGTCGCACCCGCTGCATCGTGCGCGGACGCGGCGTCGATGAGCTGCCGCACGCGCTCGCCCGCACCGGTTGCGGGTGGCCGGGCGAAGGCGGGCAACAGGGGGGACGGCTCGGTGGCGAACGCCTTCGGTGCCGGCGCTGGTGTCGGCGCAGACGCTGCAGGCGCTGCCACCGGTGGGCGGGCCGCTGCGGCGCCGGGCTTCAGGTTGCCCTCGCCGGCCACCTCCAGCCGGATCAGCTCCGAGCCCACGGCCACCGCCTGGCCGATGCGCCCGCCCAGGCTCAGTACCTTGCCCGCGACCGGCGACGGGATCTCCACCGTGGCCTTGTCGGTCATGACGTCGGCCAGCACCTGGTCGGCGACCACCGTGTCACCCTCCTTCACGTGCCAGGCGACGAGTTCGACCTCGGCGATGCCTTCGCCGATGTCCGGGGTCTTGATGACGTACGTGCCCATCATGCCTCCATCACGCGAGAAAAGGCCTGGCCGACGCGGGCGGGACCGGGGAAATACAGCCACTCCTGCGCGTGCGGGTACGGGGTATCCCAGCCGGTCACGCGCTCGATCGGCGCCTCCAGGTGGTAGAAGCAGTGCTCCTGCACCAGCGCCATCAGCTCGGCGCCGAAACCACAGGTGCGCGTAGCCTCGTGCACCACCACACAGCGGCGGGTTTTCTTGACTGAGGCGACGATGGTGTCCAGGTCCAGCGGCCACAGGCTGCGCAGGTCGATGACCTCGGCATCGATGCCGGTCTCGCGCGCGGCGGCCTCGGCCACGAACACCATCGTGCCGTAGGCCAGCACCGTGAGCGCGCTGCCCGGTCGGAACACGCGCGCCGACTCCAGCGGCACCGTGTAGTAGCCCTCGGGCACCTCGCCCAGCGGGTGCTGCGACCACGGCACGACCGGGTTTTCGTGGTGGCCGTCGAACGGGCCGTTGTACAGGCGCTTCGGTTCCAGGAAGATCACCGGGTCGTCGTTTTCGATGGCGCTGATCAGCAGGCCTTTGGCATCAAACGGGTTGCACGGCATCACGGTACGCAGGCCGCAGACCTGGGTGAACAGCGCCTCCGGGCTCTGGCTGTGGGTCTGCCCGCCATAAATGCCGCCGCCGCAGGGCATGCGGATGGTGATGGGCGCCGTGAACTCGCCGGCCGAGCGGTAGCGCAGCCGCGCCGCCTCGGAGACGATCTGGTCCGAGGCCGGGTAGAAGTAGTCGGCGAACTGGATCTCGGGCACGGGACGCAGCCCGTAGGCGCCCATGCCCACCGCCGCGCCGACAATGCCGCCCTCGGAGATCGGCGCGTCGAACACGCGGGATTTGCCGTACTTCTTCTGCAGACCTTCGGTGCAGCGGAACACGCCGCCAAAGTAGCCCACGTCCTGGCCGAAGATCACCACGTTGGGGTCGCGCTCCAGCATCACGTCCATGGCCGAGCGCAAGGCCTGGATCATGCTCATCGGCGCGGTCTTCACGCCGGGCGGTGCGGTGGTGGTCATGCGCGTCCCTCCAGTTGCGCCAGCTGGCCGCGCAGGTGCGCCGGCATGACCTTGTAGACGTCCTCGAACATCGACGCCGCACTCGGAATGTGGCCGTCGAGCAGCGTGCCGTGGGACTCGGCCTCCTGTTGCGCGCCGGCCACCTCGGCCTCCAGCTCCGCCTGGAGCTGCGCGTGCTCCTCCTCGGACCAGAGCTTTTCGCGGATCAGGTGCTGCTTCAGCCGCGCGATCGGATCGCCGAGCGGGAAATGCGCCCAGTCATCGGCCGGCCGGTATTTGCTCGGGTCGTCGGAGGTGGAATGCGGGCCGGCGCGGTAGGTCACCCACTCGATCAGGGTCGGCCCCAGGTTGCTGCGTGCGCGCTCGGCCGCCCAGGTGGACGCCGCGTGCACGGCCAGAAAGTCATTGCCATCCACCCGCAGCGACGGGATACCGCAGCCGATGCCGCGCGCGGCGAAGGTGGTGCCCTCCCCGCCCGCGATGGCCTGGAAGGTAGAGATCGCCCACTGGTTGTTCACCACGTTCAGGATCACCGGCGCGCGGTACACGTGGGCAAAGGTCAGCGCGGTGTGGAAGTCGGCCTCGGCCGTGGCGCCGTCGCCGATCCAGGCCGAGGCGATCCGGGTGTCGTTCTTGATCGCCGAGGCCATGGCCCAGCCCACTGCCTGGATGAACTGCGTGGCCAGGTTGCCAGAGATCGAGAAATAGCCCGCACTGCGTATCGAATACATCACCGGCAGTTGCCGGCCCTTGAGCGGGTCGTGCGAGTTCGACATGAGCTGGCACATGAGCCCGACGAGCGGCACCTCGCGCGCCATCAGCAGGCTTTGCTGCCGGTAGGTGGGGAAACACATGTCGCCCTCGGCCAGCGCCAGCGCGTGCGCCGCGCCGATGGCCTCCTCGCCCAGGCTCTGCATGTAGAACGACAGCTTCTTCTGGCGCTGCGCCAGCAGCATGCGCGCGTCGAACACCCGGGTTTTCATCATCGCGCGCAGGCCCTTGCGCAGGAGTGGGGGCGCCAGCTTGGGTGCCCAGGGACCGACGGCCTGGCCATCGTCGTCGAGCACCCGCACCAGGCTGAAGGCCAGATCGCTGGTGTCGACCGGCTTCACCTGCAGCGGCGGGCGCCGCGCCGCGCCGGCGGCGGCCAGGTGCAGGTAGGCGAAATTGGTCTCGCGACCGGGGCGGGCCGATGGCTCCGGCACATGCAGGTGCAGGGCGTGGTGCGACTTCATGGGTGGGTCTCCTCGCGGTGTCAGGCGCAAGCATGGCACCGAAAAGAGCCGCCGGCAATGGTCAGCCGGACCGCCGTCGTTTCGAGCACTCATTGACAAGGGACAAAGACAGTGAAGACAGCGCCTGCGACTGCCTTGCCCGGCGACACGCCTCATCCTAGGATGTTCCTGCGGGCGGTTCGGCAGCAGGGTCGCCGGCAGGCGGGGCCATCGAGCCGATGGCTGTTGCGGAATGTCCGACCCATGTCGCATCGCGTGCATCGATTCATGTCACTCGAAAGGCGGGCACCATGGTTGACCTCTCCAAGCGCGATCTGTTGAAACTTTCCGGTCTGGCCGGTGGCGCGGTGGCACTGGGCAGCGGGCTGAGCGGCTGCGGTCTTGGGAGCACGGCCAACGCGGCGCCCGGGCTGTCGCCCGAAAAGAACACGCTTTTTGCCAACCTGCCCCAATACATTTTGGGCTCCAAGCCGGTGGTGGGCGACATGATGCGCATCACCTTTCTCGGCACCACGCCCCTGGAACGGCTCACCCAATCGTGCACCAGCGTGTTCGTCGAACTGGGCAACGGCGAGAGTTTCGTCTTTGACTGCGGCGCGGGTGTGACGGTGAACTACACGACAATGCAGATCGCGTACTCGAAGATGCGCAAGATCTTTCTGACGCACCTGCACGGCGACCACACCAGCGATCTGACCCACATCTACTGCTTCGGTCCGCAAGGCGACGCCAAATCGCCGCTGTACATCTGGGGACCGTCCGCCTCGGGTGTGCCGGACCCGCAAGGCATTCTGTACGACGACGGCACGCTGAACTTCGCCTACCATTTCCGCGAGATGAACCGCTGGCACACGGAGTCGCAGAGCTTCGTACCGACCCGCTACAAAGACGCCGAGGGCGACGGTTACGACATCTTTGCGACCGAACTGAACTGGCGAAACGGCGACACCTCGCGCACCTGGAGCACACGTCCCACGATTCGCAAGCCCGCGTCGGGCCAGTGGGTCGCCTACGAGGACAACGGCGTGCGGATCTCGTACTTCCCGGCGATTCACGGCCGCGCGGGCTCGGTGAGCTACAAGCTGGAGTGGAAAGGCCTGTCGATGATCTTCACCGGCGACACCAAGCCCAACCGGTTCCTGATCGAGAACGCCACCAATGGCCCGAGCGCGGTCGATGTGCTGATCAGCGAGATGGTCGTGCCGCCCCAGTTCTGGGCCGCCAAGCTCAGCGGCCAGAGCGATCCGAACAACATCGAGTACCAGCTGGCGCTCAAGAATTCCTGGGCCGTCCAGGAGAATTCGCACACTCCGCAAAAAGCCTTCGGCTACATCCTCAACGAGATCGCCAAACAGGGCAAGGCACCCCGCCTGGCCGTCGGAACCCACTTCCAGGCCGAGGATGACACCATCGTGCCGGCACTGGCCGACATCCGCTCGTGGTATTCAGGACCCGTCACCGTGGCGAGCGACTTCATGGTGATCGACGTGACGCGCGAGGCGGTCACACCGATGCGCGCGGTGGTCTCGGACTACGCCTGGAACCCACCGCCGGCCGACCCGCGCAGCGGCAACACCGAAGATCCCAAATACAAGGACACCCGCAGCGTCAACCCCTATGCGCCCATGGCGCCTCTGGCGCAATTCGACCCGTGGCTGCTGGCCCACGTGATTCCGCCGTGCTTCTACGACCCGGACGATCTGAGCTGCGTCACGCCCTATCCGCCGCCCTACAAGTCAGAATAGGCTCGCAGGCCCTTGATCCGGCGGAAAAACAATGAAACCTTTGCGCAGGGCTCACGATCGTGAAGTGAACGATTTGCGCGTATCCTGCGACACTTGAACCCAACCAAGGAGCAAGCCATGCGGCACCTGAACCTCCATATTTCCGCGGCGATGCTGCTCGCTTTTTCAGTGGCGGCCAGCGCCCAGACTTCCCCAACTGCGACCGCCCAGACGCCGGCAGCCGCCGCTTCGAGCCCCACCCCCAAGGCCCAGTACGACGCCGACGTCAAACAGGCCAAGGCGCGCCTCGATGCCGACAACAAGATCTGCAATGCCGAAGCCGACTCGACGGTTCGCATGCAGTGCAAACGCGATGCCCAGGGCGAGTACGCCAAGACGGTGGCCGCCGCCAAGTCCCGACTGACAGCCGCCGGGCAGCCCGCACCCGCTGCCGCGGCCTGCGCGGACTGCGGCAAGGTGACGGCCGTCAAGCAGGTGGAGAAGAAGGGCGAAGGCAGTGCCGTCGGTCTGGTCGGTGGCGCGGTGGTTGGCGGCGTGCTGGGGCACCAGGTAGGCGGTGGCGTTGGCAAGACGTTGGCCACGGCGGCCGGCGCCGCTGGCGGCGCCTACGCGGGCCGCGAGGTGGAAAAGAAGGTCAAGTCCAAGAAGGTGTGGAAGGTCGACGTCAACTTCGGCAGCGGCGGCACCCACAGCTTCGAGTTCGAGAGCGACCCCGGTTACAAGGTGGGCGACAGCGTCAAGCGCGCGGGCAACAGCATCGCGCGCCCGTAACCGGCCGCACACGCTGATCGCTTTGGCGCGCGGCTATGATGCCAATCTGGCCGCTGCCTGCGGTTTATTTCCGGCCCGCGCACGGTGGCGTCAAGGCCGACATTGAGGAGGTTCAGGTGATCAAACGCATTGTTTCCTGGCTCACGGGGGCGGCCTTGGGGCTGACCCTGCTGCTGCCGTTGCAGGGCCAGGCGCAGACGGCCAAACCGTTCAGCAACGAGCAACTCGAACAGATGACAGCGCCCGTCGCCCTGTTCCCCGACGCCTTGCTGGCCCAGCTGTTCATGGCCACCACCTACCCCGAGGATTTCGCGGCGGCTGCGGCCTGGTCCAAGGCCCATCCCAACGAAAAGGGCGACGCGGCCGTCAAGATGGTGGAAAACCAGCCCTGGGATCCTTCGGTGGCCTCGCTGGTGGCCTTCCCCGATGTTCTGATCACGTTTGGCGCACAGCCCGAATGGGTGCGCAACATGGGTGACGCCTTCCTGGCGCAGCCCGAGGACGTGATGAACGCGGTGCAGCGCCTGCGCCAGCGCGCCCAGCAGGCCGGCAACCTCAAGAGCAACGAACAGGTCACGGTGTCGACGCAGCCAGCCGCGCCGGCTCCCACCACCGTGGTGGTGCAGCAGTCCGCGCCGCCGCCGCAGGTGATCGTGATCGAACCGGCGCAGCCCAGCACGGTCTTTGTGCCGGCCTACAACCCGATGTACGTGTTCGGCCCCTGGCCCTACCCGGCCTACGCGCCGTTCTTCTTCCCGCCGCCGCCCGGCTACTGGTTCTCGCGCACCATCGCCACGGGCATCGCCTGGGGCATCGGCATCGGTATCAGCAACGCGCTGTGGGGCGGCGTCAACTGGGGCCGCGGCAGCGTGAACATCAACGTCAACCGCTACAACAACATCAACGTCAACCGCCAGATCAACGCCAACGGCAACCGCGCCAACTGGAACCACAACCCCGAGCGTCGCGGCGCCACCCCCTACCGCGGCGGCGACGCGACCCGCCAGAACCTGAACCGCCAGTACCAGGCCGGCAGTCGCGAACAATTCCGCGGCAAGGACGCTGTCGCGCGCGACCCCGCCCGTGACGCCAGCCGCGAACGCGCCGCCCAGACCATGCAGGACCGGGGCGTGGCGGCATCGACCGGATCGGCCATGGAACGGGCGCAGAGCATCGATCGTGGTGCCGTCCAGCAAGGGCGACAGGAGATGAACCGCGGTGCCGCCCAGCAGGGCCGGCAAGAGATGAACCGCGGCGGGCAGGCGTTCGGTCAGGGCGCGGCGGGCCGCGACAACGCGCTCGCCGGAGCCGGCGACCGCCAGTCGCGCCAGCAGATGGACCGTGGCGCGGCCAGCCAGCAGGCAGCCCAGCGTGGCGGCTTCGAGGGCGCGCGTCCCGCGCCCGCCGGTGGCGGCGGGGGACGAGTGGGCGGTGCAGGCGGCGGCGGTGGCGGCGCGCGCACGGCTGGAGGTGGTGGCGCCGGCAATGGGCCGGTTGATGCTGGCGAACTTGCCGCCGTTTTCCTTGTTCCATTGCCAGATGGCGGGCGGGGTGTAGTTGGACGAATCGGTCATGCGGGGGGTCTCCGAGGGCAAAGCGGGTGGGGACGGTGACGCTGGGGCCACTGGCCAGATGAGTTTAACGACGTGGCTTCTGATCTGCATGTACACGAGGAATCATACAATCAGGCTTTGCCTTGAGAGCCCGGAACGCAACCTGATACATTTCGACACGGAATTTAAAACTTGTTCTAGAGGGGTACTTATGAAGAATTTGCTCATCTCCTGCGTGGCTACGGCGGCATTGGCAGGCTGCGGTACGTCTGCAGTCATCAAAGAAGTCAAAGACAAACCCGTGCAGGAGTTGGATTTGAAAGCCTCTAGCAATTCCAAGCCAATTCAGTTGTCCAAGGTAGTTGTCAAGCTTAAGCGTGGAGAACACATCGGTGCCTTGCAGGGTGGCTTGCTTTGTGTCCCCCAAGCCGATCTGCAATGGAAGGGCGGGCGTCTGAATATTGATTCGGATGAGTTCACTGAGGCTTTCAAGGAGGAGTTAGAAAAATACTCCTTTAAAACCGTAGGGGATGGAAATGCCTTGTTCGAGGATCCATCCAGCTGGAAGTCCGAAATACTTGTAGCCGGACTGGTCAAGGACCTGAAATCCAACGTCTGTTTTCCATTGGCAGGTTTTGGTAATTTCTCCAGCTCCAAGGGTGAAGCCTTCATCAAAGTGGAGTGGCAAATATATTCAAAACTCGATCGCTCTGTTGTACATGCAGTTACGACCGAAGGGGCTTTCAAATCAACCGAAACCCAGGAAGGGGGCATCGATCCGATCGTCCTGAATGCGTTTGCACAATCTGCGCGCAATCTGCTAGCAGATGAAAAATTCCGAAGCATAGTAGTTCGTGGCGGTGAAACCGTGAAGCAAACCACGTTCAAGACTGTCGATGGCGTCGTTATCACCCCTGGAAAATCCAAAGCATTTGATGCCCGAACGGAAGACTGGATCGATGGCGTAGTTACCGTTTTTGCCGGTCGTGGACACGGCAGTGGGTTCGCAATTGGCGAAAACCTTTTATTGACAAACCACCATGTTGTCGGTGATTCCAATAAGGTCGTTGTAAAAATGGGCTCAGGTTTCGAGGTCAAAGGGGAAGTGATTGCACACAATTCCGGATTAGACGTGGCAGTGGTTCGCTTGGATGCATCCTTGCCAAAACATTTCCGGCTGCAGCGCAGCCTACCCGCAGTTGGCACCGATGTGTATGCGCTAGGTAGCCCGGTAAGTGATCAACTCCGTGCCTCTTTGACACGCGGAGTGGTCAGCGGGATCAGAAACGAAGTTGGCAAGACACTCATTCAAAGCGATGTGAATGTGCTCAAAGGGAGCAGTGGCGGCCCTTTGCTGAACAAGGATGGGGAGGCCATAGGCATCACTGTGTCGGGACTAATGGTCAATGGGGCAGCCCAAGGTATCAATTTCTTTATTCCCATCAAAGATGCACTGGACTCCATGGGAGTGAAGTAACTTCAATGGCGGCGTAGTTCAAAGCCAACTTCTGGCCGGTTGCCGTCACCCCCACCACCGCACCAGCCCCGCTGCCGCCGCCCCCAGCACCACCACCAGCAAAAACGGCAGCCGCAACCACAGGGCCAGGGCCGCCACTGCCAACGACGCCAGGCGGGCATCGATCACCAGGGCGGTGCCCGCAGCAAACGTATTCATCACCGTCAGCGCCGACAGCAGGGCCACGGTGATGGCGGCGGCCACGCGGGTCATGCGCGGGTTTTGCAGCCAGCGGGCGGGCACGGCGTAGCCCGCGAGTTTGGTGAGGTAGGTGGCGGCGCAGGCCAGCAGGATGGCGGTCCAGAGCGTCATGGGGCCTCCGCTTCGTTGGCTGCGGACAGCGCGGGCGCATCGGCGCCGGGGTTGCGGCCCCGCCAGCCCCAGGCGGCGCCGACCACGGCGGCCAGCAAGATGGGCAGGCCGGGCGGCAGCAGCGGCACGGCCAGGGCGGTGGCCACGCCGCACAGCACCGCCAACGCCATGGGTTCGCGCTGTTGCAGGCGCGGCCACAGCAGGGCCAGGAAGGCCGCCACGGCGGCGCCGTCCAGGCCCCAGCGGCGCGGGTCGCCCAGGGCGTCGCCCAGCACGGCGCCCAGCAGGGTGAACAGGCTCCAGAGCACAAACACGCCGACGCCCGCCGTCCAGAAGCCGCGGCGCTGTTCATCCGGCGCCTGCTGGCCTGCGGCGGTGGCTGCGGATTCGTCGATGGTGAGCTGCGCGGCCACGGCCTTGCGCCAGCCGGTGGGGGCGATCATGGCGTTGAGTTGCATGCCGTACACCGCGTTGCGCACGCCCAGCAATGCCGCCGCGCCCAGCGCCGCCGAACCCGCGCCGCCGCCCGCGATGACGCCGATGAAGGCGAACTGCGAGCCGCCGGTGAACATGTGCAGGCTCAGTGCCATGGCCTGCCACACGGTCAGGCCGGCCGCCACGGCGAGCGCGCCGAAGGAGATGCCGTAGAGCCCGGTGGCGGCGGCAATGGACAGGCCCACGCGGATGGCGGGGGTCCAGGTGGCGGGGCGCAGGGTGGGCGGGGAAGAACTCATCGACTTCAAATTTGATAGCTGGTGGCGCTTTCTGGATAAGCGCTTGAGGCCGAAAACACTAAAAATTCGGCCGGACTGACGGCGCATGACGGGAATGCGGGGCGCGTTGCCAACACCGCGCCCTGTGTTCCGGCAAAGGGGTCAGAGCCCGGGTTTCGCTGCGCGAAATCGCGATCCGACCCCTTTGTCTGTGCCGCCCACGCTCCTTGAAACCGGCGCACCCCAGGCCAGCAGACGCCGCGCAAGGGCCGCCCCGCCGCGCTGGCGTCGTCCCCCTGCCCGCGGCGCGCAGCGTTGCGAGAGCGGGGGGGTGTCGTCTCATCTCAATGCGCCTTGTCCCAGTTGGGCCCCACGCCCACCTCGGCCAGCAGCGGCACCTTGAGGTCGGCCACGCCGGCCATGAGGCGCGGGATGTGGCCGCGCAGCCAGTCCACCTCGGCCTCGGGCAACTCGAACACCAGTTCGTCGTGCACCTGCATGATCATTCTGACGGCGGGCTTTTCGGCGTCCAGCACCTGCTGCACCTTGACCATGGCCATCTTGATGAGGTCGGCCGCCGTGCCCTGCATGGGGGCGTTGATGGCGGCGCGCTCGGCGCCGGCGCGGCGCGGGCCGTTGGGGGAGTTGATTTCGGGCAGGTACAAGCGGCGGCCGAATACGGTTTCCACATAACCCATGGATTTGGCGGCGGCCTTGGTTTCGTCCATGTACTGCTTCACGCCGGGGTAGCGCTGGAAGTAGCGGTCGATGTAGGCGGCGGCGGCCTTGGTTTCGATGCCCAGGTTTTTCGCCAGGCCGAAGCTGCTCATGCCGTAGATCAGGCCGAAGTTGATGACCTTGGCATAGCGGCGCTGCTCGCTGGTCACCTGGTCCAGCGCCACGCCGAACACCTCGGCGGCGGTGGCGCGGTGCACATCCAGACCGGCGTGGAAGGCGTGCAAGAGCGCATGGTCGCCGCTGATGTGGGCCATGATGCGCAGCTCGATCTGGCTGTAGTCGGCACTGGCGATCACGCAGCCGGGCGGCGCCACGAAGGCCTCGCGCACACGCCGGCCCTCGGCCGTGCGGATGGGGATGTTCTGCAGGTTCGGGTCGTTGCTCGACAGGCGCCCGGTGACGGCCACGGCCTGCGCGTAGTGCGTGTGCACGCGGCCGGTGCGCGGCAGGGCCAGCTGGGCCAGCTTGTCGGTGTAGGTGCCCTTGAGCTTGGTCAGGCTGCGGTGCTCCAGCAGCTTGGCAGGCAGGGGGTAGTCCTCGGCCAGCTTTTCCAGCACCTCTTCGTCGGTGCTGCGCGCGCCGGTGGCGGTCTTCTTCACCACGGGCATGCCCAGCTTGTCGAAGAAGATTTCGCCCAGCTGCTTGGGGCTGCTGAGGTTGAAGGGCTGGCCGGCGATCTCATACGCCTCGGTCTCCAGCTGCAGGATGCGCTGGCCCAGCTCGTGGCTTTGCTGCGCGAGCGTGGGCGCGTCGATGAGCACGCCGTTGCGCTCGATGCGGTAGAGCGCCTCGCTGCTGGCGATTTCCAGCTCGTAGATGAAGCGCAGCTTCTCGTCGGCCTGCAAGAGCGGCCACAGCGCCAGGTGCACGTCCAGCGTCTGGTCCGAGTCTTCGCACGAATAGGCGGCCGCCTTGTCCACCGGCACCTGGGCGAACGGGATCTGGTGCGCGCCCTTGCCGCACAGGTCTTCGTAGCTGATGCCGGTGCGGCCCGTGTGGCGCTCGGCCAGGCTGGACAGGCCGTGGGGCTTGTGCACTTCGAGCACGTAGCTCTGCAGCATGGTGTCGTGCACGTAGCCCTGCACTTCGATGCCGTGGTTGGCGAACACATGGCGGTCGTATTTGACGTGCTGGCCGAGCTTGTGGTGCTTGCCGTTTTCCAGCCAGGGCTTGAGGCGCGCCAGCACCTCGTCGCGCGGCAGTTGCGCGGGGGCGTCCGGCCCGGCGTGGGCCAGCGGAATGTAGGCGGCCTCGCCCGGCTGCACACTGAAACTGATGCCCACGATTTCGGCGCGCATTTCGTCGAGCGACGTGGTTTCGGTGTCCAGCGCCACCAGCTTGGCGGCGTGAATCCGCTCGAACCAGCGCTCGAAATCGGGCCAGGTGAGGATGGTGTCGTAGCGGGTGTCGCGGGCGGCGGCCGGCGCGGGCGCGTCGTCGAACAGGCTGGCGGTGACACCGGTTGCGGTCGATGGGTTCGCGCCGGGGGGGCCGTCATCCACCGCCGCCAGTGCCTTCGCCAAGCCCTTGAACCCGAATTTCTCATAAAAAGCCTTCAAATCCAGCGTCTTCTGGTCATTGAATGCTATTGAATCAAGAGCAGGCAAACCGGCCACCCAGCCCGACAGGTCGCAGTCGGTCTTGATGGTCAGCAGCTGGCGGCCGGTGGGCAACCAGGGCAGCGCCTTGCGCAGGTTTTCGCCCGCCACGCCCTTGATGGTGTCGGCCTGGGCCACCAGCGCGTCGAGTGAGCCGTGTTCCTGCAGCCATTTGGCGGCGGTCTTGGGACCCACCTTTTCCACGCCGGGCACGTTGTCGACCGCGTCACCCACCAGGGTCTGGAAGTCCACCATCAGCCGCGCGGGCACGCCGAATTCGGCCTCCACACCGGCCAGGTCGCGACGCTTGCCGTTCATGGTGTCGATGATGGTGATGTGCTCGTTGACCAGCTGGGCCAGGTCCTTGTCGCCGCTGGAGATGAGCACCTCGACGCCCTGCCCCGCTGCCGTCACGGCCAGGGTACCGATCACGTCGTCGGCCTCCACGCCGGGCACGTCCAGCACCGTCCAGCCCAGCAGGCGCACCACCTCGTGGATGGGCCCGATCTGCGCCCGCAGGTCGTCGGGCATGGGGCTGCGCTGCTGCTTGTAGGCGGGGTAGATCGCATCGCGGAAGGTCGGGCCGGAGGCGTCGAACACACAGGCGGCGTAGTCGGCGCGGACCTCCTTGCGCAGCGACTGCATCATGTTGATCATGCCGCGGATGGCGCCGGTGGCCGGGCTGGCGGGATCGCCCGGCACGGCGCGCAGGTCGGGCATGGCATGGTAGGCGCGGTAGAGGTAGCTGGAGCCGTCCACCAGCAGCAGGGTCTTCTTGTCGGTCATGGGCGCATTGTGCATGGGCTCGCCGCAGCCCGGGGCCTCGCGCCCCTACAATGACGCCCGATCGTCCGCCCCGGGCTCCGCACCCGCGTTTCAGCGATAAAAAGTGCCAATACCCAGCGTGAAAAGGTCGCTTTTTGCTATTGTTTTTTACAGATTTTTATTGCCCTGACCGGTCCTGGCAGCCCACTGCCGAGGCCGCAGTGGCCTGACAACCGATGGCCGTTTTCACCGAAGTTTCCGCGGACGAGGCCCAGCGCCTCCTGACGGCCCTGAATCTGGGCACCCTCAAGAGCCTGCGCGGCATTGAAGGCGGCATCGAGAACACCAACTATTTCGCCACCACCGACCAGGGCGACTGGGTGCTGACGCTGTTCGAGCGGCTGACCGCGCAGCAGCTGCCGTTTTACCTGCACCTGATGAAACACCTGGCCCACCGCGGCATTCCGGTGCCGGACCCGGCCGCCAACCGCGACGGCGACATCCTGCACACCGTCTGTGGCAAGCCGGCTGCGGTCGTCAACCGGCTGGACGGCAAGAGCCAGCTGGCGCCGCAACCCGGCCATTGCGCGGCCGTCGGCGCGATGCTGGCCCGCATGCACCTGGCCGGGCGCGACTATGACCGCGAGCAGCCCAACCTGCGCGGCTTGCCCTGGTGGAACGAAACGGTGCCGGTGGTATTGCCCTATCTGGACGAGAGCCAAAGCCGCCTGATTCGCCAGGAGCTGGCCTTCCAGAACCACATCGCCGACGGTGCCGACTATGCCGCCCTGCCCCGGGGCCCGGTGCATGCCGACCTGTTTCGCGACAACGTCATGTTCGATGGCGAGCGGCTGACCGGGTTTTTCGACTTCTACTTCGCCGGGGTCGATACCTGGTTGTTCGACATCGCCGTGTGCCTGAACGACTGGTGTATCGACCTGCCCACCGGGCGCCATGACGCCGCCCGGGCGCGCGCCCTGCTGGATGCCTACGGCACGGTGCGCCCCCTGTGCGCGGCCGAGCGGCGCCTGCTGCCCGCGCTGCTGCGGGCGGGCGCGTTGCGCTTTTGGGTATCGCGACTGTGGGACTATTTTCTGCCCCGCGAGGCCAGCATGCTCAAGCCCCACGGCCC
>ERZ761607.2099-NODE-2099-length-22588-cov-4.374828_pt1 | contig 22588 bp, 25 predicted proteins | sample MGYA00511164_ERZ761607 | MGnify/ENA primary metagenome ERZ761607 (study PRJEB28899, sample SAMN02445080) | bioreactor sludge metagenome | biome: EBPR sludge | place: Australia: Brisbane, Thorneside Wastewater Treatment Plant | collected 2011-06-22 ... | reverse complement strand
GGCGAGCCTCCCGGCGAGCCGCGAAAACGGCGCGGCCTCCCCGGCGTGCAAACCGGGTCAGCGCAGGCTGTACTTCCGGTTCGGGAAGCGTATGATGGACCGTACCAATCACGCAGGAGTCCGGTCATTATGAGCAAGAGCTACAAGGAAATCACCGCCCGCATTTCGAAGAACGCCGCCAACCTCGCCAGGGAGAACGCCCCGGTCATGCAGGGGTTCCGCCAGTTGAGCACGTCGGCGATCGCCGATGGCGTGTTGAGCATGAAACAGAAGGAATTCATTGCGCTGGCCATCGGGGTGGCCCAGCGGTGCGACGGGTGCATCGGGTTCCACGTCAAGAAGCTGATCGAACTGGGCGCCACGCGCGAGGAGATCGTCGAGGTCCTCGGCGTGAATGTGTACATGGGCGGCGGTCCGGCGTTGATGTACGTGGCCGAAGCGCTGCATGCGTATGACGAATTCAAGTCCGCGTAACACCGCCGTGCCGGCGGGAAGGGGGAGTCCGTGACACATCCAAGTGAAACCAAGAACATGGCACTGTTCTGCGACTTCGAGAACGTGGCCCTGGGGGTACGTGATGCCCAGTACGACCGCTTCGACATCAGCAAGGTGCTGGAGCGCCTGCTGCTGAAGGGGAGCATCGTGGTGAAGAAGGCCTACTGCGACTGGAGCCGCTACAAGGAGTTCCGGCCGGCGATGCACGAGGCGTCGTTCGAGCTGATCGAAATCCCGCACGTCCGGCAGTCGGGCAAGAACTCCGCCGACATCCGGATGGTGGTGGACGCGCTCGACCTCTGCTACACCAAGGCGCATGTCGATACCTTCGTCATCATCAGCGGCGACTCCGATTTCTCCCCGCTGGTCAGCAAGCTGCGCGAGAACAACAAGGTGGTGGTCGGGGTGGGGGTCAAGAACTCGACCTCGGACCTGCTGATCGCCAACTGCGACGAGTTCATCTACTACGACGACCTGGTCCGCAAGAAGGCACCGCGGGCCCGCCCGCCGCGTGCCCCGGCGCGGCGCAGCGCGGCCGAGGCCGGCAACGCCAAGGCCGAACCGGGCTCGGACAAGAAACAGGAAGGGTTCGACCTCGTGCTCGCCACCTACGATGCGCTGGTGGAGGAGCGGGGCGAAGGGGAGAAGATCTGGGGCTCGATGATCAAGCAGACCCTCAAGCGCCGCCATCCCGGCTTCAGCGAGTCGTATTACGGATTCAAGTCGTTCGGCCAGTTGCTCGAGGAGTTGCAGGCCCTCGGCCACTTCACGCTCGAGCTGGATGAGAAGTCAGGCGGCTACATCGTGCGCAGCGCGGACTGAAAGAGGGAGAAGGCTGAACCACCCGCTTCGCTAGAGGACACGGAGATCACGGAGGGTTAAAAAACCTCTGTGTCCTCTGTGCCCTCTAGCGAAGCGGGTGGTTAAAACTCTTCAGCGTTGATCAGACCCCGACAAACTTGCCGTTCTTCTGGAACAGTTTTCCGTCCACGTAGATCGCGCCGCCCTTGCGCAGGTCCTTGATCATGTCCCAGTGCAGCGCGGACTTGTTCACGCCGCCGGTTTCCGCGTAGGACTCGCCGAGGGCGAGGTGGATGGTGCCGCCGATCTTCTCGTCGAACAGGATGTTCTTGATGAACTGCTGGATGCCGAAGTTCGTGCCGATGCCGAGTTCGCCGAGGCGTCGTGCGCCGGGATCCATGTCGAGCATGGCGAGGAAGTATTTTTCGTTCTTGCTCGCGCCGGCATCGACCACCTTGCCGCCGCGGAAGACGAGGCGGATGCCGTCGATCTCGCGGCCGCCCTCGCACACCGGGAAGTCGTAGGCGATGTGGCCCTCGACCGATTCCTCCACCGGACCGGTGAAGATCTCGCCGCTGGGCACGTTGTGCGTGGCCACGGAACTGATGAACGTACGTTTCTTTACCGACATGCGCAGGTCGGTGTCGGGTCCGACGATCCGGATTTCATCGGCGTTCTTCAGCCGCGCGATCAGTTTCTGGTGGAACGACTCCAGCTTGTTCCACTCGGCCACGGGGTCTTTGCGGTCGAGGAAATTCGCCTTGATCACGAAGGTCTCGAAATCGCGCAGGCTCATTTCCGCGTCCTGTGCATACGCCTCGGTGGGGTAGAGGGTCAGCGACCATTTCTTCGCGAGCAGGATGCGCCGCACCGCGCGGCGGGCCTTGGCCAGGCGGGCCTGGCGCGACGGATCGATGGCGGAGAGGGCGCGTGTGTTCATGCTCGCCATCACGCGGATCGAGCCGTGCATGGCCTTGGCCAGCGCGGTTTCAAACGGGGGCACCTGGTCGAGGTGGTGGTCCTGGGCCAGTTCGAAAAACGATGGCACGGCCGATCCGGGGGTCATCCGCAACAGCGGATAGGCCCCGGCACGCAACAGATCCTCGTACACGGCGGTCAATAGCGGCTCGGCCGCGGACGGACCGTCCACGGTGATGGTTTCACCCTTTTTGGCCGTGATGGCATACCCGACCAACAGTCGGGCGAATTTCGCGACATACGATGCATCCATGATTTCGGACTCCCTCGGTGGAAAACCTTTCGACGCCCGACACGGTACCGGGAGGAGGGGGGCAGGTCAAAAATTTTTACCAAACCAACCCTTGTTGCCGTCACGGGAGTTATACGCACGGTTAACAGGTTATTAACAAGTTGGTTGGTAAAACGCCGGTAAAACGACTCTGTCAACCATGTGAAAACCGGCGTGTTAAACCGATGTTTTACCTGAATCAAGAATGACCCATAAGTCATTGAATGATAATAACTAAAGCGAAGGATAAAAATTTCATCAAATGAGTGTTGACCTTGGTGGGGCTTGGTGGCATTAAGTGGGGGTGAGGTCACTCAAGTGGAGAAGAAGGACATAACGATGGGGTTTCAGGGGGTTGGCGGCGTGAAAAACGCCTTTGTTGACTCCTATACCCACGGGTTGGACGCGAAGAAGCGGCTGACCATCCCGAATGAGTGGCGGAAGCTGGTGGGGGAGCCGGAGATGTTGTTTGTGATGCCGAGTGCCATTGAGCGGTGCTTGAGCGTGTATCCGGCACGGGAGATTGATCGTCGGTTTGCCAAGTTGGCGGAGTTGGCCGAGACGGACTCGGCTGCGCAGGACCAACTGCGGGAGATTTCGGCGAATGCCAACTATGTGCCGTGGGATGCGCAGGGGCGCATCCGCATCAAGGATTCGTTGTTGGATTACGCGGGGTTGCAGTCGGATGTGGTGATGGTGGGTGTCTTTTCACGGTTTGAATTATGGAGTCCTGAAGCATGGAAACTCAAACAACCGGTGATCGATCAGGGCAAGATTCTGGCCGCGGCCAAGGCGGTGGGATTATGAGTCGCTTCCTGATGAATCGTGGTTCAGGTGGAACGGGAGCGATCCGGGTGGCGGGTAACCGTCGTGCCGAGGTTGCTGCAGACCAGCCCGAGTTATGGGCGGATGACCGGATGCACGCGGTGGTTGCCGTTGAGGTCGAATCGAAGGTGGAAGTGGCTCCGGCGGCGGTGGCGGTGCGGGCATCCGCGCCGGCGCGCAGTGTTCCGGAGGCTCGCCGGGCGGTGGTGCCGGCGCCGGTGGCGGCGCGCGGTGTGCCGGTCCAGGCGATTGCACGCTTTCTGAATGTAAACGGAGCGATCGAGGGCATGAAGCCTTCCGGCATGCGGTTTGACCTGCCGGGACGCCGATTGTCCCAGACGCTCCGGCTTTGGCGGGGAACGAACGAGGCTGCAACCTATCACTCGGCGCCGATCTAGCGGCGCAGACAGGAACGACGGGCACGTGGACCACGCGACACTCCATCAGCCGGTCATGAAGGACGAAACGATGGCCCTGCTGGCTGTAAAGGCCGGTGGGCGGTACATCGATGGCACGTTGGGGTTGGGTGGTCACAGCGAGGCGATGCTCGACGGTTCGTCGCCGGATGGTCGGGTGGTCGGGGTGGATCGCGATCCGGACGCGTTGCGGCGCGCGGGGGAGCGGTTGCGGGGGTATGAGGGGCGATTTACGGCTGTTCACGGGAACTATGCCGACCTGCCCATGCTGGTGGATGTGGCCCTCGATCCGGTGGACGGCATCCTGCTGGATCTGGGGGTTTCCTCGATGCAACTGGATGATGCGGCGCGGGGTTTCAGTTTCCTGCGTGACGGTCCTCTGGATATGCGGATGGATCCGGGGCAGGGCATCTCGGCAGCCGACCTGGTGAACGGGTTGTCCGAGCGGGCGCTGGCCGACACGATCTACCAGTACGGTGAGGAGCCGGCATCGCGCCGGATCGCCGCAGCGATTGTGCGGGCGCGTTCGCTGGAGCCAATCACCACCACCGCGCGGTTGGCCGCCATCGTCGGCGCGGCAGTGGGCGGGCGGCATGGCAAGACGCATCCGGCGACGCGGACGTTCCAGGCGTTGCGAATGGCGGTGAATGAGGAGATCGAAGGGTTGCGGCGCGGGCTCGACGGGGCCTTGTCGCTGCTGCGCAAGGGTGGTCGGCTGGCGGTGATTTCGTTTCACAGCCTGGAAGATCGCGAAGTGAAACAGTGTTTTCGGGAACATGCGGCGCGCGAAGAGTCGTTGCCGCAGGGCGGGGTTCGGCAGGCGGGGCGGTCTCCGCTGGTGACGTGGGTGAACAAGAAGGCGGTAACGGCGGGCGAGGTCGAGATCCGGGCAAATCCCCGGGCGCGCTCCGCCAAACTCCGTGTCGTGGAAAGGATCGAGTAACAACATGGCCAAGAATCGCAGGAAAAACAAATTGCGGGTGCGCAGCCGGAAGCCCGGCGTCCGCGGCGTTTTCCCGGGCACCCTGTTCGCTATCCTGCTGGTGCTGGCGTCCTTCGCCCTGACCTACCTGTACCTGTGCGGCCGGTGCGATGCGCTCGGCAAACGGATCAACGAACTGGAGAAGATCCGCGATGGCCTGCGCCGCGATGTGGCAACCGAGGAATTCAAGTGGTCGAACCTTACCTCCCCGCAAAACATGGAGGCGCTGCTGAAGAAGCACGGATTGACCATGACTTGGCCGTCGGAGGATTCCGTTGTGCGTCTGCGCCGGAATCCTCTGCCCCATGAATATGCAGAAGGTGTGAGGGAAATCTCGCATGATTGAACGCGGGCAACGGTGGCGTTTGCTGCTCGTAATCGGGGTGATTGCCCTGGTGTGGACCGGTCTGGGCGCTCGCCTGGCCTACCTGCACCTCGGGGCGAATGACCACTTGCGCGAGCGCATCGAATCCATCCGCACCGTCGAGAACGACATCCTGGTCGGACGCGGTCGTATCCTCGACCGCACCGGCAACATCATGGCGCTCGACCTCGCGTTGAAGCATGTCTTCGTTGATCCGAAAATGGTGCTCGAGAGCGGGCATGGACGCTTCATCACCGCGCAACTGGCGCGGATGCTGGAGCTTGATCCGGCGATGGTCGCCTCCAAGGTCAACCGTCCGGATCGTCGTTTCGAATACGTGAAGACCTTCGTGCACCAGGATGTCGCGGCCGATATCCGGAGCATGGGGCTCAACGGGGTGCACTTCGAGGACGTCTCGGCCAGGCATTACCCGCGCGGGGTGCTGCTCAGCCATGTGCTGGGCTTTTCCAACCTCGAAGGCGTGGGCAGCGCGGGGGTGGAGCAACGGTTCGACCGTTATCTGAAGGGGGTACCCGGCTTGCGCATCACCGAGGTGGATGGCCGCCGCCGCGAGGTGTATGAGCGACGCGGCGTGGATATCAAGCCGCAGGAGGGTGCGGATGTTTTCCTGACCATCGACCAGAACCTCCAGTACTTCGTTGAACGGGCCCTCGACCGCGCGATGGTTGATCATAGCGCCAAGGGCGCCTGGGCGATTGTCCAGCATGTCCGCACCGGCGAGATCCTCGCCATGGCGGCACGTCCGGATTTTGATCCCAACGAATACCGCCGGGCACCGGAGGACCATCGCCTGAACCGGACGATCGGATTCACCTATGAGCCGGGATCGACCTTCAAGGTCGCGGTGTTTGCCGCCGCGTTCAACGAGGGATTGATCACACCCGATGAGATCGTCGATTGCGAAAACGGTCGGTGGATCCACAACGGCCGCCCGCTGCGTGATTTTCACCCCTATGGCAAACTGACCATCGCCGATGCGCTCAAGAAGTCGAGCAACATTGCGGCGGCCAAGATCGCCCTCGAGCTGGGTGAGGAGCGCCTCTATAATTACCTGCGGGCTTTCGGGGTCGGTCGCACCACCGGCATTTCCCTGCCCGGCGAGGAGGCCGGCATCCTCAATCCACGCAACCGCTGGACATCGCTCAGCATTTCCCGTATCGCCATGGGCCATGAAGTGGCCGTGACCAGCCTGCAGTTGGTGAACATGCTCAGCGCCATCGGCAACAACGGATTTCTCATGAAACCCCGGGTTGTCAACAAGGTTGTCAACATCAAGGGGGAAACGGTGGTGGCGGTTTCCGATGAAGTGCTCGGCCGTCCGATCCGTGGCGAGACGGCGCGCCTGATGACGCGCCTGCTGGCGCGGATCACCGAGACCGGCGGCACGGGTGCTCGGGCGCGGGTTGACGGATACACCGTGGCCGGCAAGACGGGAACGGCGCAGAAGCCGGTGCGTGGTGGCTACTCCGACCACGACAATATCGCGTCATTCATGGGATTGATTCCCGCGGAGGATCCGCAGCTCAGCATCATCGTCGTGGTGGACGAGCCGCAGCCCGAACACACCGGAGGCCGGGTGGCCGCGCCGGTGTACCAGGAGATCGCCTCGCAGGCGGTCCGTTACCTGGACATCCCGCCGGTGCCGCAGGACCTCGCCGCCCGATTTACCGCCCAGTATGTCGAACGCACGAAATAACGGAGGGCACGATGATTCTCGGCAACTTGTGTCTGGAAACCATGAGACTTGAAGATGTCACCAAGCTGATCCAGCCGATCCTCGTCCGCGGATCCGTCGCGTGCGACATCGAGGGTATTGCCTACGATTCGCGTCAAGTCCGCGCGAACTACCTCTTTGTCGCGGTGAAGGGGGAGCAGGTCAACGGCGAGGACTACATCGATGATGCGATCCGCCGCGGCGCAATCGCGGTGGTGTCGGAAACCGATGCTTGGCACAAGCGCAACGTCGCGCACATCCACGTGGCCAATGCACGCCTGGCCCTGGCCGAGATTTCCAGCGCCTACTACGGCCATCCCTCGCAGCGGCTCGAGTTGTTCGGTATCACCGGCACGAACGGCAAGACCACCACCTCCTTCATGGTGAAGGCGATCCTCGAGGCCTCGGGTCGTGGCACCGGGCTCATCGGCACGGTGCGCTACGAGATCGGTTCGCGCATCATCCCGGCCACCCGCACCACGCCGGAATCGACCGATGTCCAATTCATGTTCGACCAGATGCTCCGCAACGGCGCGGAAAGCGCGGTGATGGAGGTTTCCTCGCACGCGCTGGACCAGAAGCGGGTCTGGGGGGTCGCGTTTGATGTCGGCATCTTCACCAACCTGACCCACGACCACCTGGACTACCATGGCACGATGGAGAACTACTTCAACGCCAAGAGCCAGTTGTTCCGCAACCTCGGCCAGCTTGGCAAGGCCGCCACGGCGGTGGTGAACATGGATGATCCCTGGGGCATGCAGATCACCCAGATCAACGGGCTCGCCGCCCGCATGCTGACCTACGGTGAACACCCCTCGGCGGATGTGCGTGCGGTGAACATCGAGATCGAACCCGACGGCACGACCTTCGACGCGGTCACACCCTGGGGCACGACCACGGTCCGCCTGAACCTTCCCGGTCGCCACAACGTCAGCAATGCGCTTGCCGCGATCGCCGCGACCGGTGTCCGCGGTATCGGACTGGAGGTCATGGTGCGCGGGCTGGCCGGGATGGAGCAGGTTCCCGGCCGCATGCAGTTGTTCCGCGGAAAGAGCGGCGTGCATGTGTACGTCGATTACGCCCACACCGGCGATGCGCTTGCCCGTTCGCTGGCCACGGTACGTGAATTCACCCGCGGCAAGATCACGGTGGTGTTCGGGTGCGGCGGCAACCGCGACAAGGCCAAGCGGCCGGACATGGGGGCCATCGCCTCGCAGTATGCCGATCATGTCGTCCTGACCAACGACAATCCGCGCAAGGAGAATCCACTGGAGATCATTGCGCAGATCGAGGCGGGATTCCACCGCGGTATCTCGTACGAGATCCAGCCCGATCGTGAATTGGCCATTGCCGCCGCGATCACCCGCGCCCGGCCCGGCGACACCGTGCTGGTGGCCGGCAAGGGCCATGAGAACTACCAGGAATTCGCCAGTGCGGTCACGCCGTTCGACGACGCGCACATGGTGCGCAAATACCTGCTTTAACCTGATGGGGCGGACAGGCCATGGGAGTCGAGTGCCGGTATATGATGGACATGCGAACGATGTGGGATCCGGAGGACCTGGCCCGCTGGAGTGCTGGGCGCTGGTTGCATGGGCGCCCGGTGGCAATCACCGGGATCGGCATGGACTCGCGGACCATCCAGCCCGGCGAGGTGTTCATCGCCCTGCGCGGTGCGACCGATGGTCATGACTACCTCGGTGCCGCGATCGCCCGCGGCGCCGGTTCGGTCATCGTCGAGGATATCTCCCGCGCCGCCGGACTTCCGGCGCCGGTTCTGGTTGTTCCCGACACCCGGCGAGCCCTGATGGACCTGGCCGCCGGTTACCGGCGAACCTTGGCCTGCCGCATGGTGGCGGTCACCGGCAGTGTGGGAAAAACCACCGTCAAGGAGCTGATCGCCGATATGCTGCACCATGTCGGGGAAACGGCACGCACCCGCGCCAACTGGAACAACGACATCGGCATGCCGCTCAGTCTGCTTGCCGCCCGGCCGGAGACGGCTTTCGGTGTATTCGAAGTCGGCATGAACCATCCCGGCGAACTGGATCCCCTGTGTGCCGTGCTGGAGCCGGATATCGCGGTGGTCACCTGCATCGGCCCCGTACACATCGAACATTTTGCCGATGGACTGGATGGAATCGCCGACGAGAAGGGGGCGGTGTACCGCGGGTTGAACCGTTCCGGGGTGGCGATCCTGAATGCCGACGATGCCTTTGCCGATCGGTTGCGCGCCCACGCCGAAGGCAACCGCATCGTCACGGTTTCGGGTCGCGGCACTGCGGATTACCAGTACGCCCGGACCGATCCCGGCCGAGGTGTCTTCGAGGTGCAGGACCGTCGCGCGGGCGTGACGGTTTCCTGCACCGCAGCCTTGCCGGGCGACTACTTTGTCATGGATGCGGTTCTCGCTGCCGCCACCGCGCGTGAACTCGGGGTGGCCTGGCCGGTCATCCAGCACGCCATCCAGCAGTATCAACCCCTCTCGATGCGGTGGAACCGGCACCTGGAGCAGGACATCCACATCGTCAACGACGCGTACAATGCCAATCCGGTCAGCATGCGCGCGGCCATGCAAGCGTTCCTCGAGGAACCGGCAACCGGGGTGCGTTGGCTGGTCTTTGGCGGCATGCGTGAACTCGGTCCGGAGGAGGAGCGGATCCACCGTGAACTCGGGGCCGCGGTCGCTGGTCGTCCGGGTGTCCGGCTGCTGGCGGTCGGGCCGCGCGGGGCATGGATCGCCGCAGGAGCCCGGGATGCCGGACTCGCGGAGGCCTCGGTGGTGGTGGCGGCGGATGCCGGAGCAGCGGCGGCGGTCTTGCACGAAAAGGCGAAGCCGGGGGATGCGGTCCTGTTCAAAGGGTCGCGTGGCGAGGCGGTCGAGCAAGTTTGGATTGCCTGGAAAAAGCGCTTGGCCGGGCAGGCGTGAGCCTTCCATTCGCATTGCCCTGATGCCGTATACCGGGTACAACTGCCGCGATTTTATATGCAATGTCGCAGGATTGATGCCCCATGCTGTATTACCTTCATGAGCTGACCGAGTTTTTTCCACCGCTGCGGATCTTCCGCTACATCACGTTCCGCGCCTTGTGCGCGGCTGGAACCGCGTTCCTTCTTTCGCTGATGCTCGGCAAGACCATCATCGGCATGCTCAAGGCCCTCAAGGTCGGACAACCGGTGCGGATCAGCGATTCGCGTACGCTGTACGAGTTGCACGGAGGCAAGGCGGGTACGCCGACGATGGGCGGGTTGATGATCATTCTTACGGTCACGGTGTCCACCTTGCTCTGGGCGGTGCCGACCAACGGCTACGTGTTGATCACGCTGGCCACGATGCTGGTCACCGGGGCGATCGGATTCTTCGACGACTACCTGAAGGTCACCAAGCGCCACTCAAAAGGCCTGGGTGCACGGGCCAAGCTGGGGTACCAGGTGCTGTGGGCGGTCATCGCCGTCGGCCTGCTCTATGCATGGGGACCGAGCCGTGCCCATGTCAGCCAGTTGATGGTTCCGTTCATGAAGGATCCACTGGTGCAGGATCTCAGTGTGGTCGGAACCTTGCTGTTTGCCGCGCTGGTGCTGACCGGTTCAACCAACGCGGTCAACCTGACCGACGGGTTGGATGGACTTGCCATCGGATGTACCAATGCCGCGGCCGTAGCCTATCTGATCCTGTCCTATGTTGCCGGCCATGCCTTGTTCGCCAATTACCTCCAGGTTCCGTTCATCGCCGGTTCGGGTGAATTGGCCGTGTTGAGCGGTGCCCTGCTCGGGGCCGGCATGGGTTTCCTGTGGTTCAATTGCCATCCGGCCAAGGTCTTCATGGGCGACACGGGCAGCCTGGCGCTCGGTGGCGTCATTGCCATGATCGCCATCTGTATCAAGCAGGAGTTGTTGCTGGTTATCGTCGGCGGCGTGTTCGTGATGGAGGCGGCCAGCGTGATCATCCAGGTCATCTCGTTCAAGCTCACCGGTCGCCGCGTTTTCCTGTGTTCTCCGCTTCACCATCATTTTGAATTCCGTGAAAAGGCCAAGGCGGAGCGTGAAAAGCGCGACCTCGAAGTGGTGGAAACGATGATTACCACGCGCTTCTGGATTCTCGCCATCGTGTTTGCGTTGCTCGGAATCGCCACCCTGAAGATCCGATGAATCCGTCATCCCAGGGGCGTGTGTTGGTTCTCGGGTTGGGGGCCAGCGGTCAAGCCGCCGTCCGCCTCGCCCGGCATCAGGGTCTTGCCTGTGCAGTGGCCGACGAACGGATTTCGGACGGGCAGATCGCCGCCTGGTTTGAAGCGGAGCGCCCGGTGCGGATCTCCGATGTAGGTCGGGTGCGGGCCGGTGACATCGATCTCGCCGTGGTCAGCCCGGGATTGCCGGTGGAACATCCGTGGCTCCTTCATCTTCGATCCATCGGAGTCCCCCTTGTGCCCGAGTTTGAGTGGGGCTTGCGGGCAATGCCGGGCGTACGGGTCGTTGCCGTCACCGGAACCAACGGAAAAAGTTCCCTGACCAAATGGATCGCCGAGGCCTTGAGCCACTCGGGTCGGCTGGCGGTGCCTGCCGGCAATTACGGCACTCCGCCAAGTGAGCTCGCCTGCGCGCCGGCTGCCCCTCCTTACCTGGTGGTGGAGACCAGCTCGTTCCAACTTGAGTTGGCCGAGGCCTTTCGTCCCGATGCTGCGGTATTGCTCAATTTCAGTCCCAATCATCTCGACCGGCATCCGACCCTGAACGCGTATGCTGCCGCCAAGGCCCGTTTGTTCCGGCACATGGCCGGGCAGGGCGTGGCGGTGATCCATCGGCCGGCCTGGGAACCTATCCGACCCCACCTTCCCGACGGACTTTCGCCAGTCTGGTTTGGCGAGCGGGAGAAGGAGGGGTATGGCTTTGTCGATGGTTGGATTACCAGGCGGGGTGAACGGTTTGTCGATCTGCGCGGGACCTGGTGGGGGGAGCGTCCGCTTGGGGTCAACGCAGCCGCAGGTGTCGCCGTTCTGGAGGCGTTCGGAGTTGATCCAGGCGTCATGGCAGACACGGCAAAAGCCTTCCAGCCGCTTCCGCACCGGATGGAGCGTGTGGCGGAACACCAGGGGGTCGTTTACGTCAATGATTCCAAGGCATCCACCCTTGCGGCACTGGCCGCCGCCGTCGCCAGTGGTACGTGTAATAAACACCTGATCGCCGGTGGAATCCTCAAGGAGAGCGATGTGATTTTTGTTAAAGAAACACTGGCGAAATACTGCGTGTTTGTTTACTGTATCGGTCAGGCGGCACAGAAGCTTGTGTCGGCGTGGCGCGATGTGGTTCCATGCGAAGACCTGCGTGATTTGGAATCCGCCGTGCGCGCGGCAAGCCAACGTGCGCAACCGGGGGAAATGGTGCTGCTTTCGCCGGGTTGTTCGAGTTTCGACCAGTTCGCCAGTTATACGCAGCGTGGTGATCAATTTAAGGCGCGGGTGCATGAAGTCATCCGCCAGCAAAGCTAACATGCAGGGAGTCTGATACATGAAGATGTCACAGGAAGAAGGTCGTCGCGGGTTCAAGCCTCCGGTCATCATGATGGCCGTTCTGGGAGTTCACGTAGCCATTGGCGGTTTCGCCTTGGTGATGTCTGGTTGCAGCACGCGCCAGCCGGCAACTGTGCAGCCGCCACCGGCCCCGGTGTTGCCGCCTCGTCAGGATGTTGCTCCTGTTGCCCCGATGCCAAAGCCCACCTTCCGTCCTCCGGTCGCCGTCGCGCCGGCTTCGGGGCTTGATGCTTCGTCCTCCACGTACACCGTGCAGAAGGGCGATAGCTTGTCCAAGATCGCCGCCCGCGCCGGCGTTTCGACCGCCGAGCTGAGCGAATTGAACAAGATCACGAACAAGGACCAGATTCGCATTGGACAGAGACTTCTGCTCCCGGCACATGCCCGCTCGTTGCCCAGCGCTCCGGCTCCGGCTTCGGTTGCCAAGCCGTCCGCACCGAAAGCGGCCGCTCCGGCGGGTCCGGCGAAGGCCTCCGGCAATACCCACACCGTGGCCAGTGGTGACACCCTCGGCAAGCTGGCCGCCCGTTACGGGACGACGGTTGCCGCGTTCAAGAGCGTGAACAATCTCCAAAGCGACTCGATCCGCATCGGCCAGAAGCTGGCGATCCCGACGGGCAAGGGTCAGTCCACACCTGCCCCGGTTGCCACACCTGCCCCGGTCGCCGCACCTGCCGCACCTGTCGCCCCGGCTGCTGCTGTGGCCCCTGCGCCAGTTCCGACCCCGGTGGTCGAGGACGTTCCTCCGCTGATTGCGCCGGATGTCCCGGCTTCTCCGGCCGCATCTGATGCCGACGCTCCGTTCCCCTACAACGTGAAGGAGGGCGACACGCTGGACAGCATCGCGATCAAATTCAGCGCCCGCAAGGATGTCATCATGCGGCTGAACAACATGACCACGGAAACCGTTCGTCCTGGTCAGAAGCTGCTGATCCCGTGGCAGTAATTCCTATTCTTCATCGGTAAGGCGTGAACGCAGATCTTCGGGTCTGCGTTCATTGTTTCAGGACCATGCGAAAGTCCTCCACAGCCCTGTTGGCCATCGCGCTGATGCTCACCACGCTCGGCGTGGTCATCCTGTTCAGCACGAGTTCGAGCCATTTCTACCGGCAAGCGGGTTTTGTTGCCGTGGCAATTGCCCTGTGCGTATTGGTTATCCGAGTTCCCTACCAGAAGTGGCGGCCGCTGGCCTTGCTGGTCGGGTTGGGCGCGGTGATCCTGCTGATCATGACCGCGATCCCGGGGGTGGGTATTGAAATCAACGGTAGCCGTCGCTGGCTGAAATTCGGTCCGGTCAATATTCAGCCGTCCGAAATTGCCAAGTTTGCCCTGATCCTGCTCATGGCACGCTGGCTTTCCGACAACCAGCGCTACATCAAAAGCATCAAGCAAGGGGTCGTCATTCCCGGTGTGATCATCCTGGTATTTGCCTTCCTGATCATGCTCCAGCCCGACTATGGAACCACGGTGCTGCTCGGGGCGATTGGTGTGGCCATGATGTTCGCCGGTGGTACGCGGTTTGGTTACCTGTTGATCCTGGCCGCAGCCGGTGCCGGTGCCATTGCCTATAAGGTGACGAAAAATCCGGTGCGTATGCGCCGCATCCTCGCATTCCTTCATCCGGAAGAATACGCCGATACCGAAGGATTTCAGTTGCTTCAAGCCATCTATGCCTTTGTCATCGGCGGATTCGGCGGCGTGGGGCTCGGTGACAGTCTGCAGAAGAAGTCGTACCTGCCCGAGGCGCACACCGATTTCATTCTCGCCATTTTGGGCGAGGAGCTCGGATTCCTCGCCTCGTTCACCGTCATATCCCTGTTCGCCGCATTCTTCTCGATCGGTTTACTGGTCAGCTACAAACTGGAGGACATGTACGCCCGCCTGCTGGCCTTTGGATTGACGATGATGATTTCCGTCCAGGCGGCCATCAACATCGGGGTGGTGACGGGTTGCCTGCCGACCAAAGGTCTTCCGCTGCCGTTTATCAGTTATGGTGGTACCAGCATCGTGATGACCATGGTGATGGTTGGCGTCCTGGTGAATGTGGCCTACCAAGGCAATCAGGACAGCCCCCATTCCCGCCGAAACAGCCGGCGTGATGTGGAAGCGTAAGGGCGTTTAGGCGAATGACGGACTCAGGCCGATGCATCATGCCCGGTGCTGATCAACCGATCAAATTCGCCCGATTGGATCATCGGCTCCAACTTGCGCCAGCCTGGAATGTGCACCCCGTTGACGAAGATCTGCGGCACAAAATCGACATCGCCGCAACGTTCTTTCATCGCCCGCGCACTCGGCGTGTCGCGGAACCGGTCGTGGTCCCAGAACACCTCGTGGGCGGTAAAGGACAACCCGCGGCTGCGGAAGTAGTCCATCGCCTTGTGGCACAAACCACAAATGTCGGCATAAAACAACTCAATGACCGGTGGCTTCATGACCGGACCCTACCACAGACACGTCGTGACGCCAACCGGGATGTCCGCTTTCCACCGGCCGGGTTTTGTGGTAGATTGATAATCTTTGACGGAGTTTCAGCAGATGAGTGAATGGATTGAAGTGGCCACGGTGGATGAATTCAAGAAGACCGACCGCAAACTGGTCGATCTCGGCGGCAATTACCAGATCGGGGTGTTCAAGCTGCCCGAGGGGTACTTTGCGGTCAGCGCCTGGTGCAGCCACCAGAAGGCGACGATCATGCACGGTGACATCGACGGATTCGAGATCGAGTGCCCGCTGCACGCCGCTCGGTTCGACCTGCGGGACGGCCGCCACACCTGCCTGCCCGCCGTGAGGCCCATCGCTTCCTACGAGCTCAAGGTCGAAGGCGACCGCATCCTCCTGAAGAAACCGGTATGATACCATGACCACCGTCCTTCCATTTGATGCCGAAGCGTTCCGCGCCCGTTTCCCGATCCTCGGGCAGCCGGTGCGCGACGGCAAACCGCTGGTGTACCTCGACAGTGCCGCGACCACGCAGAAGCCGGTCGAGGTCCTCGACAACCAGCGCGACTACTACACGACGATGAATGCCAACGTGCACCGCGGCATCCACCGGCTGGCCGAGCTCGCCACCGAACACTACGAGAACGCGCGGGTCAAGGTCGCCCGGTTCATCGGCGCCCCCGACCCTCGCTCCATCGTGTTCACCCGCGGCACCACCGAGGCCATCAACCTGGTCGCCCAGAGCTGGGGCCGAGCACATCTCACGCCGGGCGATACCGTCGTGCTCACCGCCATGGAGCACCACAGCAACATCGTGCCCTGGCAACTGGTGGCTGCCACGACCGGGGCGAAGCTCGCGTACATCCCGTTCACGCCGGAGGGCGAACTCGACCTCGCCGCGTTCGAGCGGCTGATGCAGGGACCGGTCAAGCTGGTCGCCCTGACCCACATGTCCAACGTGCTCGGCACGATCAACCCGGTCGAGTCGATCATCGCCGCTGCGCACCGCGCCGGGGCGGTGGTGCTGGTCGATGGGGCGCAGAGCGTGCCGTTCATGCCCATCGATGTCGCGGCGATGGACTGCGATTTCCTCGCCTTTTCCGGGCACAAGATGATGGCTCCGACCGGCATAGGCGTGCTCTACGCGAAACCGGCACTGCTCGAGGCGATGCCCCCGTTCCTTGGCGGCGGCGAGATGATCAGCAAGGTTACCCTCGAGTCCTCCACGTGGGCCGAGATTCCCCACAAGTTCGAGGCGGGTACGCCGAACATCGCCGGGACGATCGGCCTCGGCGCGGCTATCGACGTGTACGAGGCGATGGACCGCGACGGGGCGCGTCGCCACGAGGAGGCGTTGACCGCCTATGCCATCGAGCGGTTGATGGAGGTGGATGGCTTGATCCTTCGTGGCCGCGCCGCCCGCCGCGGCGGGGCGGTCTCGTTCTCGATCGCGGGTGTTCACCCGCACGACATCGCCCACTTCGTGGACCAGGACGGCATCGCGGTGCGCGCCGGCCACATGTGCGCACAACCGTTGATCCGCCAACTCGGCGAAACCGCATTGACCAGGGCCAGCCTGTATTTCTACAACACCCGTGCGGACATCGATGCGCTGGTCGCCTCGTTGCTCCGCGTGAAGAGGTTCTTCGACCGTGCACCTTGACGAAATCTACCAGGAAATCATCCTCGACCACTACAAGCACCCCCGCCATTTCGGGAAGATTCCGGAAGGGCAGGCGATGGTGGACGAGGAGAACCCGACCTGCGGCGACCACATCAAGCTCAACGCCGCGGTGGCCGATGGCACGCTGCGCGACGTGGTGATCGAGTGCGCCGGCTGCGCGATCTGCACGGCCTCCTCGTCGATGATGGCCGAGAAGCTGGTCGGCCGCCCGGTGTCCGAGGTGCGCGATCTCATCGCCCGGTTCAACGCGATGATGCGCGGGGGGCCGGAACTTTCCGATGATGAACTTGGCGACCTCACCGCGTTGAAGGGCGTGCGCAAGTACCCGTTGCGCATCAAGTGTTGTACGATGGCGTGGCACGGGCTCGATGCCGCGCTGAACCAGTTGAAGGCCTGACCATGGGACTGATTGCCCGAGTGTTGTCCATCCGCGGCCTGACCCGCGGCCTGCGCGAGGAGGATCTGGCCGCCGATCCGCTCGTGCTCTTCGACCGCTGGTTCCGCTTTGCCCGCACCGCACGCATCTTCTGGCCGGATGCGACCGCGCTGGCCACAGCCGACGTCAACGGCCAGCCGTCGGTCCGCATGGTCCTGCTGAAGGCCTACGACGAACGAGGTTTTGTCTTCTACACGAACTACGAGAGCCAGAAGGGCCGCGAGCTGGACGTCAACCCGCGCGCCTCGATGGTGATCTACTGGAATGAACTGGTCCGGCAGGTTCGGATGACCGGTCGCGTGGAAAAACTCTCCCGCGAGGATTCCGAGCGCTACTTCCACCGCCGTCCGCGCGGCAGCCAGATCGGGGCTTGGGCCTCGAACCAGGACAGCACCGTGGCCAGCCGCGCCGAGCTGATGGCGAAGTACGAGCAGTACGAGCGGGAGTTCGCCGGCCAGCCGGTGCCGCTGCCGCCCTACTGGGGCGGCTACCGCGTGATTGCCGACCAGATCGAGTTCTGGCAGGGACGCACCTACCGGCTGCACGACCGGTTCCGCTACAGCCGCGTCGAAGGTGGTTGGTCATGGGTGCGATTGAGTCCATGAGACGATGGCGCTGCCGCCTTGCCGTGCTGGCCACGGTGGCTTTTGTGCTCGCGAACATCCTCGCCTACCGCCATGCCGGTGCTTTTTTCATCTACACCGAAAATGGCGTGCGCACCCCGCCACCTGAATCGCTGACCTGGCCGGATCGCCTGCGTTTACTGGTTCGTGGGATCCAGGTTCCTAAACCCGTTTCCCACACCACGCCGGCGGCGTGGATGCTGGCCTACGAGAATGTGATGGTACCGGGCCGCGACGGGCTGACCTTGTCCGGCTGGGTGATTCCCTCCGCGCGTACCAACATCGTCGCGGTGGTGTTTCATGGCTACAGCAGCGAGAAATCCGGAATGCTCCATGAAGCGGCCGCGCTGCATGACCTGGGGTACACGGTCGTGCTGGTGGATTTCCCGGGGCATGGCGGTTCGCCCGGATTCCAGACAACGCTGGGGTGGGACGAGGCGCGGGATGTCGCGGCGGTGGTGGAGTGGGTGACTACCACCTGGCCGGAACACCGGGTGCTGGCCTACGGCCACTCGATGGGTGGCGTCGCGGTGTTGCGGGCGATGGCTGTTTACGTGACCCGGCTGGATGCCGCGATCGTGGAGTCGGTGTTCGACTCGCTGCCCGAGGCGATCCGTGAACGGTTCCGGTTGATGCGCGTACCGCCGTTCCCGGGCGCGGAGGTGTTGTTGTTCTGGGGCAGTGTGCGGTTGGGCATCAACGGGTTCGCCCACGATGCGGTGGCCTATGCCCGCGCGGTGGAGGTCCCTACGCTGGTCAGCCACGGACGTGACGACAACCGTGCGCCGTGGCAACGGGCCCAGTCGGTGTATGCCGCGTTGGCCGGACCGAAACACTGGTTGCTCGTCGACGGTGCGGGCCATGTACAGGTCTGCCTGGCTGCCCCGGAAGCATGGGCCACCGCGGTGGCCAGCCTGCTCGGGGATCCGCGGAAGCCCTGATCAGGCCTGCGGCTTCTCGCTGAGGTACTCGCACCGGTAGCGCTGAACGCGGATCCCCGGGCTCCAGTAGTTCGCCGGCCAGCCCGCCTTTATTTTCAGGTGTTGCACGAAGGCGGCCGGATCACGCAGTTCCTCCCAGACCGATGGCAGGAAGGTGGCGGCCCGGCGGCCCTCGCGCAGGATCAAGCCGTCGGTGCCCGGCCTGAGTTGCTGCAACAGGTCTTGTTCATCGCGCAATGGCATCGGTTCGGGCGGGGTGAGGATGGAGATCGACAGCACGATCTCCGGGACTTCATGCGGCTGCACCGGGCCGAAACGCGGATCGTGGATCGCCGCGGCGGTGGCATGTTCGTTCACGTCATCGACCAGCGGTTGCACCGCTTCGATCCGGCCGATGCAACCGCGCAAGTGGCCGTGGCGTTCGAGGGTGACGAAGGTGGCACGAGGTGCGAGCAGGGAAGGATCCGGGACATCGCGCGTGATGACGGGTGGGTGGCCGTGCGCTACGCCATAGGCCAGCGAGGCGCGCGCGAGGGCGAGCAGGAACGACGCGTAGGCGGAACAGGTGTGTTCAGGTGGTGAAGGCATAAGCTCCGTATCCGACCACGCTCGACCGGTCGCCAGCGGTGTCGCCGGAGTTGCGCAGGTCGAGCGTGGTCGCGGTGAGGTGAAGGTCGCGGGCGAGGCAAAGCAGGCCGCGGATCGCGCGTTGGCCGCAGGCCTGGTCGGGGGCGATGGCCTCCGGATCGAGGGCAACGATGGCGCGGGAGGTCGCGTTGTCGATGGCCTGCGCCCGTGCATAGGGGAGGTAGTGGCTCAGGTCGGAGCTGATCACGACCAGGGTTTCGTCGCCGCCCCACACCGCGGCCAGCGCCGCCGCCATGGTCGCGTCGTCGGTGTCGCCGACCACGATGGGTGCGATCCGGAAATCCGCCAGGACATGCTGGAGGAAGGGAAGGTGGACCTCGATGCCGTGTTCGTCGCGGTGGGCGCGGTCCAGGACATGGACCCCGGGGCAGGCAAGCAGCGCGGCGGAGGCCTCGGAATCGACCGATACATCGCCCAGCGGGGTGCGGAACGCGGTGGCGCTCGAGGTGGCCATGCCCCGGAATCCAACGCGGTGGGAAGGGCTGGCGATGACCACGCGCCGGATGCCGCTGCGTGAACCGGACAGGGTGGCGTAGGCGGAACCGGCGATCGGTCCGGAATAGATGTACCCGGCATGCGGAGCGATCAGGGCCTTGGGCGGGCTGCCGGTGAATCCGCGGACGTCGGCGAGGTACGAGGCGATTTCGTGGCGCAGTTCGCGGGGATGGGCCGGATAAAACATTCCGGCCACGGCGGGCGGACGTATGGTTTCGGCGGTCATGGCATCAGCCCTCATCCGTATTGTAGCTGGCCTTCACGCGGGCTACAATACGGTTTGGGGAAAAGACCATGAACGAGCGGATACAACGGGACGCCGCGGTGGTACCGACCCGCTTCTGGGAATCTTTGCCGAACGGCCGGGTTGCCTGCACGGTCTGTCCTAACCATTGCCGCCTGGCCGAGGGGCAGCGCGGGGCCTGTTTCGTGCGCGCCGCGTTGGGCGGCGAGGTCGTGCTCACCACCTACGGGCGTTCCAGCGGATTTTGCATTGATCCGATTGAAAAGAAGCCGCTCAACCATTTCCTGCCGGGCACGCCGGTGTTGTCGTTCGGGACGGCGGGATGCAACCTCACCTGCCGGTTCTGCCAGAATTGGAGCATCAGCAAATCGCGGGAGACAGATATCCTCGCGGATGCCGCGTCACCCAAGCAGATCGCGGCGGCAGCCCTTCACCATGGCTGTCCCAGCGTGGCCTTCACGTACAACGACCCGGTCATCTTCCTGGAGTACGCGGTGGACATCGCCCGTGCCTGCCATGAGGTGGGGGTGCGCACGGTCGCGGTCACCGCGGGTTATATCAATCCGGAACCGCGGCGGGAGTTCTTCGCGCACATGGATGCGGCCAATGTCGATCTCAAGGGGTTTACCAAGGATTTTTACCAACGGGTGTGCGGGGCGACCTTGTCGGCGGTGCAGGACACCCTGGTGTACCTCGTGAAGGAGACCGACGTGTGGGTGGAGTTGACCACATTGCTGATCCCTGGCGAGAACGACCGCGATGAGGAGGTGGATGCGATGACGCGGTGGATCGCGGCTGAACTGGGGTCGGAAGTCCCGCTGCATTTCACCGCCTTCCATCCCGACTACAAGATGACCGACCGCCCGCCCACGCCTCCGGAAACACTGACCCGGGCCAGGGCGATCGCCCGGGCCAACGGACTGCACTACGTCTACACCGGCAATGTCCACGACGAGGCGGGAGGCAGCACCACCTGCCCCGGGTGTGGCCAGCGGGTCATCGGCCGCGACTGGTACGAGATCACCGACTGGCAGCTCGACGATCACGGACGCTGCCGCCGATGTGGATATTCCTGCGCCGGATTCTTCGCCGGTCCACCCGGCCGTTGGGGTGCCCGCCGGCAACCTGTGCGGCTTGGCGTAAGTTAATCCGCACAGCTGCGCGGCCCCCTTGAAAAGTAAATTGTCAAGGGCTGACCCCGATGACCCCTGACCCCGATGACCCCCCTCGGCCATACACCGCACTCCGCTCTTTCGGTGTCATCTATTGTGAGGCAACGCGTGTGGGGTGTTGGTTGAGCAAATAGGCTTTGTCGTGCACGGGGCATGCGGTAGATTGGGCGGATGTTGCTGATCAGTTCCATGGGGCGGGGGGTGGTGGCGTGGCTGGCCGATGTGCGCCACACCGTCGCGGTGGCGGCGGCGGTGGTCCGGGTCGCGCTGCAGCCGCGCTACTGGCCGCGCACGGTGCGGAATGTACTGGCGCGGCAGATCCTGTTCACGGGGTACCAGGCGACGCGGTTCGTTTCGACGGTGGCGCTGCTGGTGGGCATCTCGGTGGTGGTGCAGGCCCAGGTGTGGACCGCCGCGCTGGGCCAGTCCTCGCTGCTCGGGCCGGTGCTGGTGATGGTGATCATCCGCGAGGTCGGCCCGTTGCTCACCAACTTCATCGTGATCGCGCGCAGCGGCACGGCGATGGCCACCGAACTGGCGTCGATGCGGGTGATGGGCGAGACGCAGGTGCTGGATGCACAGGGCATCGATCCGTTCATCTACCTGGTGCTGCCGCGTGCGGTCGGGGCGGCGGTGTCGGTGTTCTGCCTGAGTGTGATCTTCGTCTTCGTGTCCTTCATCGGCGGGTTCCTGAGCGGGGTGTTGCTCGGGGCGAACACGGGTGGTCCGTGGTTGTTCATCGACAGCGTGTTCGGGGCGATCCGGCCGGCCGATGTCTTCAACCTGCTGGCCAAGACCCTGATTCCCGGTTTGTTGATGGGCACGATCTGTTGTATCCAGGGCCTGGGTATCCGCGGGGTGGCCACCGAGGTGCCGCAGGCGGCAACCCGCGCGGTGGTCAAGTCGATCATGGCGATGTTCCTGACCTCGGCCCTGGTGTCCCTGCTCACGTATTTATGAAACACGATTTCCATCAACCACACTGCCCGGTTGATCCGGTACTGGAGTTGTCCGGGCTGCACCTGGCTGCTACGCCGCCGTACGACACCGGTCTGGCCGGCCTCGACCTGGTGGTGCGGCGCGGGGAGCTGGTGGTGGTCCTGCTCGAGGAGGGGGTGTGGCGCCATCCGCTCGCGGATGTGGTGTCGGGGTTGTTGCCGCCGGATGCGGGCGCGGTGCGGATCTTCGGCACGGGATGGGACGGTTTGTCGCCGGATGTCCAGGCGGTGAGCCGGTGGAAGATCGGCCGGGTGTTTGAAGGCAACGGATGGGTCAGCAACCTCGATGTCGATGAGAACATCACCTTGTCGGAGCGGCACCATACGCGGCGGCCGTTGGCGGAAATCGAGGACGAGATGCAACGGCTTGCCGGAGTGGCGGGGCTGGACGGGATCCCGCCGGGACGTCCGGCTGCGGTCAGCCGTGAGCGGTTGCAGCGGTGCGAATGGGTGCGTTCGATGATGGGCCAGCCGTGGCTGGTGCTGCTGGAGCGGCCGGGCCAGGACCTG
>ERZ761607.2097-NODE-2097-length-22613-cov-394.318734_pt1 | contig 22613 bp, 23 predicted proteins | sample MGYA00511164_ERZ761607 | MGnify/ENA primary metagenome ERZ761607 (study PRJEB28899, sample SAMN02445080) | bioreactor sludge metagenome | biome: EBPR sludge | place: Australia: Brisbane, Thorneside Wastewater Treatment Plant | collected 2011-06-22 ... | reverse complement strand
TGCGGGCAGGAACGTTGGCAACAGCTGCCATTGCCGTCGGCCGGAGAATTCCGGGCCGGCGGGGACGGCCCCGGGTGACGGTCAGGCGACGATCAGGCGGGCGGCGCTGCGCAGGCGGTGACGCAGCCAGCCGAGGCCGAGCGCCGGCAGCGCGGCCTGCAGACGTTCGGGCTGGGCCGTGGCGAGCAGCGTCAGGCCACCACCGCCGCGAGCCTCCATGCCGGCAAGGCGCACGCACTGGCGGGCGACCGCGTCGGCCACATCGACCAGTGCCGCCCGCCTGTCGATGATCGGCTGCAGTACGGGTGCGAGAAACGTGTAGTGCGTGCACCCGAGAACGATCTGGTCGACCCCTGAATCGAGCAGCGGAGTCAGATGCTGGCGGGCCTCCGCGGCGAAATGGGGGTCGTCGAGCTGCAGCGTTTCGACACGGGTGGCCCAGCCCGGGCACGCCGCGACATGCACCTGTACCGATCCGGCGTGTTGCCGGATCAGGTCTGCCAACCGCTCGCTGCGCGCCGTCGACTCGGTTGCCAGGACCGCGATGCGCCCGCTGCGGGTCAGCGCCGCGGCCGGTTTGACGCCGGGTTCGACGCCAACCACCGCCAGGTCGGGAAAGTGCTCGCGAAAGGCCGCCACTGCGGCCACGGTCGCCGTGTTGCAGGCGACGACGATGACGCCGCAACCCGCGTCGACCAGTCTTCCACCGATCCGCAGGACGCGGCTGCGGATGTAGTGGTCTTCCTTGTCGCCATAGGGGAGGTGGGCGGTGTCGGCGAAGTAGATCAAGTCCGCCGTCGGCAGTTCGCGGGCAATCGCCGCGAGAACCGACAGCCCGCCAAGACCGCTGTCGAAAACGCCGATCATCGAGCGCCGCGGCAGCGCGAGGCTACCCGCGCCGCAGCCCCGGATCCCGCCTGGCCTGGCGGTTGATCCGTCGCCGGCTGTCGTGCCTGCACCATCATCGCGCCTGGTCGGACGTCGCCCACGGCAGGTGGGTGCGAATCGCCGGCAAGCCTGCCGCGGGCGGTGGTCGCCTCGCTGGGAAGGTCAGGGCTGTGTGTGCTCAAGCAGTTTGCAGCCGACTAGCGGGCGGCAACGACGGCCACTTCCACCAGGAAATCGTGGTGCGCCATCTTGGCTTCGACGCAGACCCGAACGGGTGCCGTACCACGCGGAACCCAGCGATCCCAGACCGCGTTGACGGCGATGCTGTCCTCGATGTCGCGCAGGTAGATCGTCGCCATCAGCAGGCGGGACTTGTCGCTGCCCGCCTGCTGCAGAAGCTTCTCGATCCCGGCGAGGACCTCGTGCGTCTGGGTGGCGACGTTGCTGTCGAGAGTCTGCGGTGTTTCGACCAGGTAGATGGTATTGCCGTAGGCGCAAATGTCCGAGTAACGCTGCGTCGTTCCGTGTCTTTCAATCGCCATGCCTCCTCCTCCTCCTCTCTTGGCAGACGGTCATCCGTCCTTGCCGGTTGCCACCGCGGCTGCGAGCAATGACCGCGCCTCGGCATGTCGCAGATCCGGCAGCTGCCGGCGGAGCAGAATCGCGCGACGGCGCTCCCGATCGCCGCGGGCCGGCCGCGTCTTGGACGTGCCGACCCCGCCCGCTCTGCCGATGCTTGCTCAGGCGGACACGACGGCGATCCTGCCGATCCGCGTCTGCCACTCGCGCGGGCCGGTTTCATGCACCGACGTGCCCGTCGAATCGACCGCGACGGTGACCGGCATGTCCTTGACGTCGAATTCGTAGATCGCCTCCATGCCGAGATCAGCAAAGCCGACCACCTTCGCCGTTTGAATCGCCTTGGCGACCAGATAGGCGGCGCCGCCAACGGCCATCAGGTAGGCCGAGCGGTGCTTGCGGATGGCGGCGATCGCCGCCGGGCCACGTTCGGCCTTGCCAACCATCGAGATCAGTCCGGTCTCGGCGAGCATCATCTCGGTGAACTTGTCCATGCGCGTCGCCGTCGTCGGACCGGCCGGGCCGACCGCCTCATCGCGAACCGGATCGACCGGACCGACGTAATAGATCACGCGATTCGTGAAGTCCACCGGCAGCTTCTCGCCACGGGCGAGCATGTCCTGAATACGCTTGTGGGCCGCATCGCGGCCGGTCAGCATCCTGCCGTTGAGCAGCAGTGTCTGTCCGGGCTTCCAGGCAGCGACTTCGGCCGGCGTCAGTGTGTCGAGGTTGACCCGGATCGAGGTCTCGGTGTTCGGCGTCCAGTTGACCTTGGGCCAGTCGTCGAGGTCAGGCGGAGTCAATACGGCCGGGCCGGAGCCGTCGAGATGGAAATGGGCGTGGCGCGTCGCGGCACAGTTGGGAATCATCGCCACCGGCAGGCTGGCAGCATGCGTCGGATAATCGAGGATCTTGACGTCGAGGACGGTGGTCAGGCCGCCCAGGCCCTGGGCGCCGATGCCGAGTGCGTTGACCTTCTCGTAGAGTTCCAGGCGCAGTTCCTCGATACGGTTGTTGGCACCGCGGGCGATCAGTTCGTGAATGTCGACCGGTGCCATCAGCGATTCTTTTGCCAGCAGCATGGCTTTCTCGGGGGTGCCGCCAATGCCGATGCCGAGGATGCCCGGCGGACACCAGCCGGCACCCATCGTCGGCACCGTCTTGAGGACCCAGTCGACGATCGAATCGGACGGATTGAGCGCGTAGAACTTCGACTTGTTCTCGGAGCCGCCGCCCTTGGCGGCGCAGATGACCTCGACGTGGTGGCCGGGGACGATTTCGTAATGGACGACTGCCGGCGTGTTGTCGCGCGAGTTCCGGCGCGCTCCGGCCGGGTCAAGGAGAACCGAGGCGCGAAGCTTGTTGTCCGGGTGGTTGTAGGCGCGGCGGACGCCCTCGTCGCACATAGCCTGCAGCGACAGGGTCGCGTCCCAGTGGACATCCATGCCGACCTTGAGAAAGATCACGGCAATCCCCGTGTCCTGGCAGATTGGGCGGTGACCTTCGGCGCACATGCGGCTGTTGGTCAGGATTTGCGCGATCGCGTCGCGGGCGGCCGGGCTTTGCTCGCGCTCGTAGGCCGCGCCAAGCGCCTTGATGTAGTCGAGGGGGTGGTAATAGCTGATGTACTGGAACGCGTCGGCGACGCTCTGGATGAAGTCTTCCTGCTTGATAACGGTCATTTCAGGCTCTCTCTCGGTGAATGGCAGCGTGCTGTCTGCGGCTGCGTGTCTCGATTCGGCCCTGGCGATGATGAATCGATCGACCCCGCACGGCCGATCGGCGCCTGATCCGCGCCCCTTCACTCCTCGCCTGGCCACTCCTAGGTCTCGTCATTCGCTGCCTCGCGCCGGGCAGTTCGGCATCCGCGCGGCCGCGCCACCGCTCAGTGCTGCGCCCGGCTGGCGGTCTTGCCGAGCGCGACCGTCGTTGTCATGAGACGGTCGACCCAAGCCATCGCCAGCGCCGAGAGCAGGAAGACGACATGGATCACGACCTGCCACTTGATCGTGTGCTCGCTCATGTTGTCGGCGTTGATGAAGGTCTTCAGCAGGTGGATCGACGATATGCCGATGATCGCCGTCGACAGCTTGATCTTGAGCACGCCGGCATTGACGTGCGACAGCCATTCGGGCTGGTCCGGGTGGCCTTCCAGATCGAGTCGGGAGACGAAGGTCTCGTAACCGCCGATGATGACCATGATCAGCAGGTTGGCGATCATCACGACGTCGATCAGGCCGAGGACGACGAGCATGACCTCGGTTTCGGTGATGCGCGTGCTGCTGAAGAAGAGATTGTGGATCAGATGCCAGAGTTCGAGCATGAATAGGTAAACGTAGGCGCATTGGGCGATGATCAGCCCCAGATAGAGGGGCGCCTGCAGCCATCGGCTCCAGAAGATGAAGGTCTCGAGGCGGTCGATGGTCGGTTTGAGAGGGCTCATTGGCTCGTCGGAGCGGGATCGGGATACGCGATTCTAGCATCAAAGATTGATCCCTTTTCCCTGCATCGGGAATCGCCGACGTAAGTCGGATGTAAGATTTCCGGAGTCTAATCGGCGGCAATTGGCGTCACTTGAAGGCAGCCGGGGGCCGTGCAGCCGTGCGCGGCGGGCTGCCCTGCGTCGTGACCCGATGACGCCACTTGTTGTATCTGAGTCGTCTGTCCTTTACCAATAATGCACAGGAGATGGGATATGTCACTGAACGAGGCCGTAAACTTCTTCGAGCCCTCCGCCGATTTCGTCAAGCAGGCGACCATTTCGGGCATGGATGCCTACAAGGCGCTCTGCGCCGAGGCTGACAAGGACTACACCGGCTTCTGGGCGCGGCTGGCGCGCGAACACGTCTCCTGGAAGAAGCCCTTCACGCAGGTTCTCGACGAGTCCGGTGCGCCCTTCTTCAAGTGGTTTGCCGACGGCACGCTGAACGCCTCCTACAACTGTCTGGACCGTAACGTCGAAGCTGGTCTCGGCGACAAGGTGGCGATCGTCTTCGAGGCCGACGACGGCGCCGTGACGAGGGTGACCTACCGGCAGTTGCTGGTGCAGGTCAGCCAGTTCGCCAACGGCTTGCGTGCCCGCGGCATCAAGAAGGGTGACCGGGTCCTGATCTACATGTCGATGGGGGTCGAGGGTATCGTCGCCATGCAGGCCTGCGCACGCATCGGCGCCATTCACTCGGTCGTCTTTGGTGGCTTCTCGGCGCAGTCGGTGCGTGACCGCATCAACGATGCCGGTGCCGTGGCGGTGATCACCGCCGACGAGCAGTGCCGCGGCGGCAAGAATCCGCCGCTCAAGCCGGCCGTGGACGAGGCCATCGCGCTTGGCGGCTGCGAGTCGGTCAAGGACGTGATCGTCTTTCGCCGTACCGGGGGCGCCTGCAACATGGTTGCCGGCCGCGACATCTGGTGGCACGACATCACTGCCGGTCAGTCCGACGTCTGTGAGCCGGAGTGGGTCGAGGCCGAGCATCCGCTCTTCCTGCTCTATACCTCGGGCTCCACCGGCAAGCCGAAAGGCGTGCAGCACTCGACCGGCGGCTATCTGCTGCACGCGATCATCACGATGAAGTGGACCTTCGACCTGAAGCCCGACGACCTCTTCTGGTGCACCGCAGACATCGGCTGGGTCACCGGCCACACCTACATCGCCTATGGCCCGCTGGCCTGTGGCGGAACAGAGATGGTTTTCGAAGGAATCCCGACCTATCCCGATGCCGGCCGCTTCTGGAAGATGATCCAGGACCACAAGGTGAACATCTTCTACACGGCGCCAACGGCCATCCGTTCGCTCGTCAAGGCGGCCGACACCAACCCGTCGGTTGCGCCGACGCAGTACGACCTCTCGTCCCTGCGACTGCTCGGAACGGTCGGCGAGCCGATCAATCCGGCGGCATGGCAGTGGTACTACGACAGTGTCGGCGGCGGTCGTTGTCCGATCGTGGACACCTTCTGGCAGACCGAGACCGGAGGTCACATGATCACCCCGCTGCCGGGCGTCACGCCGCTGGTGCCGGGTTCATGCACCCTGCCTTTCCCGGGGATTCAGGCGGCCGTCGTTGACGAGACCGGTACCGAACTCGACTGGGGCAAGGGCGGTCTGCTGGTCGTCAAGCGTCCGTGGCCGTCGATGATCCGCACCATCTGGGGTGACCCCGAGCGTTTCAAGAAGTCCTACTACCCGGACGATTTTGCCGGCAAGCTCTACCTCGCCGGTGACGGCTCGATCCGTGACATCAACACCGGCTACTTCACCATCACCGGCCGGATCGACGACGTGCTCAACGTTTCCGGCCACCGTATGGGCACCATGGAAATCGAGTCTGCCCTGGTCTCGCATCCGATGGTAGCGGAGGCTGCCGTCGTTGGTCGTCCGGACGATCTGACCGGAGAAGCGATCTGCGCCTTCGTCGTCCTCAAGGGCCCGCGACCGACGGGTGAGGCAGCGAAGAAGATGATCAAGGAACTGCAGGACCATGTCGGGCGGGAAATCGGTCCGATAGCCAAGCCCAAGGATCTGCGCTTTGGCGAGAACCTGCCCAAGACCCGTTCGGGCAAGATCATGCGGCGGCTGCTGCGTTCGCTTGCCAAGGGTGAAACGGTTGCCCAGGACGTTTCGACGCTCGAGAATCCGGCGATCCTCGAGCAGTTGCGAGGCTGAGCGAGCGCGCTTCCGGAGCCCCGTTTCTGGCGGCGGCGGCGAGCGGTGCTTGCTGCTCGCCCACCGCAGCCGGCAGGTGCCGGGTACACATCCGGAGTCCTTGACCGGCGGCGGGCGCGAAGTGGCCATGCCACGAGGCCGGCGCCAGTGGTGCCGGCCCGTTCATTTGTGCCGATCGAGGAGCAGCATGAGCAACAGTGCGGTGGAGACGCTGGTTTCTGCGTGCATCCGGTTCCTGCAGGCTTACCCGCCCTTCGATCAGATGGAGGCGGCAGCGTTGCGCTTCCTTGCCGAGCGTGTCCGGCTGCTGCATTATCCGAAGGGCGCGCGAATCCTGTCGACCGAGATGGGCGTCGCACCTGCCCTTTACATCGTCCACCGGGGCCGCGTGCGGGCGAAGTCCACCGTCGGCCTTGGCAGCGGAGAGCCGACATCGGCCACTCTGGGACCGGGACAGGCCTTCGCCATCGGCGCGCTGATGGCGCAGCGGCCGACGTTCGGCGCCTACTTGGCACAGGACGACGTCTTCTGCTATGAGCTGTCAGCCGACGACTTCTTTGCCCTGACACAGAAGAGCGCGGCGTTCAACCTGTTCTGCACGCAGCACATTGCTGGCCTGCTCAAGCAGTCGCAGCAGCAGTTGCAGTTGCAGTTCGCGCAGCGCGCCGCCGAGCAGAAGACGATGAATTCGCCGCTTGCGGCAGTGGTCAAGCGCGACGCCGTTGCCGTTGCGGCGACGGCGTCGATTCGCCAGGCCGTCGAACTGATGGCCGAGCGCCACCTCGGTTCGATGGTCGTCGTCGACGATCAGGAGGTGCCGGTGGGCATCTTCACCTTGTCCGACGTTCTCAAGCGCATCGTCTTGCCCGGCACCTCGCTCGAGCAGCCGATCTCGAACGTCATGTCGTCGGCGCCGGCCACTCTGCCGTTGGCGGCCAATGCGCACGATGCGGCATTGCTGATGGCGATGCGTGGCATACGGCACGTGCTTGCGGTCGATGAGGGCGGTCGCCTGCGCGGCGTGGTTTCGGAGCGCGACCTGTTCAAGCTGCAGGGAGCGGGGCTGCGTCAGATTCGGCATGCGATCGACGCTGCGAGCAGCATCGAGGTGTTGCAGCATGCGCGCGGCGACGTGCGACAACTGTCGTTGACGATGCTTGCCGAGGGTGTCGGGGCGGCGGAAATCACGCAGTTCATCTCAACCCTCAACGACACCGTGACGCGCCGCGTGCTCGAGCTGAATCTCGAGCGGCACGACCTCTACGGTATCGACTGGGCCTGGTTGTCCTTCGGCTCCGAAGGGCGCGATGAACAGACCTTCACCACCGATCAGGACAACGGGATCGTCTTCATCTGCACCGACATCATGGATCGCGAGTTGACGCAGTTGCGCTTTCTCGAGTTCGCGCGTGAGGTAAACGCCGATCTGGATCGCTGCGGATTTCCGCTGTGCAAGGGCAACATCATGGCAGGCAACCCGGAGCTCTGCTTGACGCTCGAAGAATGGGAAGAGAAGTTCGCGCAGTGGGTCCGCACCCCGGAGCCGCAGGCCTTGCTCAATGCGACGATCTTCTTTGATTTCCGCCCGCTCTTCGGTCGCTTCAATCTGGCTCACCGGCTGCGTCTGTCGCTGTTCCGCCAGACCCGCGGCAATCCGCTGTTCCTGCGCATGTTGGCGGAGAATGCGCTGAGCGTCTCGCCGCCCCTTGGCCGCATCCGCGACTTCGTCACGGGCGCCGACCCGGAGCATCCGGGAACGATCGACCTGAAGAAGTTTGGCGTCCGCCTGTTTACCGACGCGGCGCGCGTCTTTGCGCTGGCGAATTCGGTCGAGGCGACCAATACGGTGCAACGACTCAGGCGTGCCGGTGCGGTCATGAACATCTCCGGCGACGATCTGGCGGCGAGCATCGAGGGTTTCAACTTCATCCAACTCCTGCGGCTCCGCCATCAGCATTTCGAGCAGGAGCACGGGCGGCCGGGCGACAACCTGATCCGGCCGGACGATCTGAACGAGATCGAGCGCCGCGTTCTCAAGGAAGCTTTCCGCCAGGCACGCAAGCTGCAGGCGCGCCTCAAACTCGATTACCAACTCTGAGCATGAGCTGGATATCGCGCTTCCTCGGCACCCAGAGGATCCCCGGTGAAGCCTTGACGGCCCGGCAGGAGCAACTGGTCGCAGGCTGGCGGCAGCTGCCGGACGTCGATCTGCGCCGTTCGCATTATCGCTGCCGCTACGTGGTGATCGATGTCGAGGCGACCGGCGGCGATCCGGACAGCGCGCAGCCGCGTGCGATCGCCGCCCTGGCTCTGGTCGATGGCCAGATCGCTTTCAGGGATGCCTGGCAACTGGTTCTGGAAGAGCCGGTTGCGGGTGCGCACGCGGTGCCATCGTCGATGGCCGCCACAGCGGAGCCGCTGGCGGCCTCGTCGATGGTCGAGGGCCTGATTGCCTTTCTCGCCTTTCTCGGCAAGGCGCCACTGGTGGCCTACAATGCCAATTACGTTCGCAGGGTGATTCGCAGAGTCCTGGCGGAGTACCTCGGTGTGCGACTGCAACAGCCGTGGCTGGATCTGGCGTGGATTCTCCCTGACCTGTTTCGCGAGGTGGACGCCGGTCCGGAGCGGCTCGACGCCTGGCTTGAGCACTTCGGCATCGACAGCATCAAACGCCACGACGCCTTGTCGGACGCTTTTGCCACCGCGCAGTTGCTGCAGATCGCCATGGCCCATGCCGCAAGCAGGGGTTTCGATACGCCGGCGAGCCTGCGCGAACTGGAGAAGGCGCGTCGGCACATGCGCCAGAGCGCCTAGCGAGCGCCGGTGATGGCCGACTACATGCCGCGGCTGCGGCGCTACTACGCTTCGTACACGGTCGGGTTCTTTGCTTTCGTCCTGATGCTGGCTGTGCTCGAGCGTTACGGCATGCCGCCACGCTGGATCGGCTACTCCTTTCTGCTGCTGACCATCTTTCTTTACGCGACCATCGGTGTGCTGGCGCGTACCGCCAGCGTTGCCGAATACTATGTCGCCGGGCGGCGCGTACCGGCGGTGTTCAACGGTATGGCGACCGGCGCCGACTGGATGAGTTCCGCCTCGTTCATGGGGCTGGCGGGAACGCTGTACCTGTCGGGCCATCAGGGCCTGGCCTATGTCATGGGCTGGACGGGCGGCTATGTGCTGGTTGCCCTGTTGCTGGCGCCCTACCTGCGTCGTTTCGGCCAGTACACGATCCCCGATTTTCTCGCAGCACGCTATGGGGGCAATCAGGCAAGACTGGTTGGGGTCCTGGCGACGATCCTGGCGTCTTTCGTCTATGTCGTCGCGCAGATCTATGGCGTCGGCCTGATCACCAGCCGCTTCGTCGGGCTGCAGTTCGAGATCGGGGTCTTCGTCGGTCTCGCCGGCATCCTCGTGTGCTCGTTTCTTGGCGGCATGCGCGCGGTGACCTGGACGCAGGTGGCTCAGTACGCGATCCTGATCGTCGCCTATCTCGTCCCCGTGACCATTCTCTCGTATCAGGTGACCGGAATTCCTCTGGCGCAGCTGACCTATGGCCGCGTCCTGCAGCAGGTGCAGGTGCTGGAGGAGCGGATCTTCGACGAACCCGCCGAGGTCGAGGCGCGCCGCCTCTTCCGCGAGCGCGCCGATGCCTACCACGATCGCATCCTGACGCTCCCGGAATCGCTCGAGGAGGAGCGGCGCGATCTGGCGGCGAGGATCAACACGCTGAAGAACGACAACGCACAGATGCGCGAGGTGGTGGCGCTCGAAAGGCAGCGGCGCGAGCTGCCACGAAACAGTGAGGACGCCCGCAGCTACTGGGAAACGCAGATGCATCAGGCGGCGCAGCGGGGAGCCGAACCCGATCACCACACGACAGCCTTTCCGGGGCAGGGTGAGTCGGTAGACGAGCTGGCGCGCGCCAACTTTCTCAGCCTCGTCTTCTGCCTGATGATCGGAACTGCCGCCTTGCCGCACGTCCTGACCCGCTACTACACCACCCCCAGCGTTGGCGATGCGCGTCGTTCGGTCTTCTGGTCGCTGCTGTTCATCCTGGCGCTGTACCTGACCGCACCAGCCTACGCCGCTTTCGTCAAGTACGAGATCTACTCGCACCTGGTTGGCTCGCCGATCGCGCAATTGCCGCTGTGGGTGAGTTCGTGGGGCAAGATCGGCATGGTCTCGATCGAGGACATCAATGGTGACGGCATCGTACAGCTGGCGGAGCTGGTACTGAATCCGGACGTGATCCTGCTGGCGACGCCGGAGATTGCCGGTCTGCCTTACGTCATCTCCGGTCTGGTGGCGGCCGGCGCTCTGGCGGCTGCCCTGTCCACCGCGGACGGGCTGCTGCTGACGATCGCCGGCGCCCTGTCGCATGATCTCTACTACAAGATCTATCGCCCCAATGCGACGACGCAGTGGCGGCTCGTCGTCTCCAAGTCGTTGCTGCTGGTCGTCGCCGTGCTGGCTGCCACTGTCGCGTCGCAGAAGCCGGCGACGATCCTGTTCATGGTGGCATGGGCGTTCTCGCTTGCCGGGGCGGCCCTGTTTCCAGCGCTGATCCTTGGCGTCTTCTGGAAAAGGGCGACGCATGCCGGGGCAGTCAGCGGCATGCTGGTCGGCTTGCTGGTGACTCTCTATTACATGGTTCGTGTTCACTTCGACTCGATTCCGTGGCTGCGCATCCAGGGTATCGGCATGGAGCCCTGGCTCGGCATTCAATCCACTGCGGCCGGCGTGTGGGGCGTCGCTGCCGGGTTCGCGACGATCGTTGTCGTCAGCCTGCTCGGCAAGCCGCCGAGCCGGGAAACGCAGGACTTCGTCGAAAGCGTCCGTTACCCGGAGCTCGATCGCTGATGCGCCGTGCGCCGACGACACGTCGAGCCGCTGCGCATCAGCGGCATGGCCGTCGGCAGCCGGGGAGGGGCGATGCAGCTCGATGAACGGCAGCGCGGCTACTGGCGGCGCAACCTCTGGCTGACGGCGTGGCTTCTCGGGGTCTGGTTCTTCGTCTCGTTCGTCATCAGCTACTTCGCGCGCGAAGTCGAGCACATCCTCGTCCTGGGTATCCCGCTCGGCTTCTACATGGGCGCCCAGGGGGCGCCACTGATCTACCTGCTGATCGTCTGGTGGTACGCGCGCCAGATGAACGAGCTTGACCGTGACTACGGCGTGCATGACGCCGACCGCGACGACTAGCGGGCTGGAGAACCGGGGGGGGGTTGCGCCGGCGAGATGCCGCGAGCCCGGCGCAGCCACTCCGCGCACTGCCGCGACGGCGTCGCCGGCGGGCGGGCGAGCCGCCGCGGCTTGCCGATCGACGGCACATGCTACAATCGCCGTCCGTTCAAGGTCGTGAGGCGTATACGATGTTTTCAGTCAAAGACACCCTGGCGCGGGTGGACCCGAAGATCTGGCAGGCCATCCAGGACGAGAATCGCCGCCAGGAAGAGCATATCGAGCTGATTGCCTCGGAGAACTACGTCAGCCACGCGGTGATGGCGGCACAGGGCTCACAACTGACCAACAAGTACGCCGAGGGTTATCCGGGCAAGCGTTATTATGGCGGCTGCGAACACGTCGATGTTGCCGAACAATTGGCGATCGAGCGGCTGCGGAAGCTGTTCGGTGCCGAGGCGGCGAACGTTCAGCCGAATTCGGGTTCGCAGGCCAATCAGGCGGTACTGATGGCCTTTGCCAAGCCGGGTGACACGATCATGGGAATGAGCCTGGCCGAGGGTGGCCACCTGACGCACGGCATGCCGCTCAACCTCTCCGGCAAGTGGTTCCGGGTCGTCGCCTACGGCCTGGATGCGAATGAAGCCATCGACTACGCGAAAATGGAAGCGCTGGCGCGCGAACACAGGCCACGCATCCTGATCGCCGGCGCGTCGGCCTATTCGCTGCGCATCGATTTCGAACGCTTCGCTGCCGTGGCGAAGGAAATTGGCGCAACCTTCATGGTCGACATGGCGCACTATGCCGGCCTCGTCGCTGCCGGCTGTTATCCCAATCCGGTGCCCTGTGCCGATGTCGTCACGTCCACGACGCACAAGACGCTGCGCGGACCCCGCGGCGGCGTCATCCTGATGAAGGCCGAACACGAGAAGGCGATCAATTCGGCGGTTTTCCCGGGTCTGCAGGGAGGCCCCCTGATGCACGTCATCGCCGCCAAGGCGGTGGCTTTCAAGGAGGCGCTGACACCGGCTTTCCGTGACTACCAGGAGCAGGTTCTTGCCAACGCGCGTGTCCTGTCCCGCGTCCTTGCCGAAGAGCGCGGGCTGCGCATCGTCTCGGGTCGTACCGAGTCGCACGTCTTTCTCGTCGACCTGCGTGCCAGGAACATCACCGGCAAGGACGCCGAAGCTGCCCTCGGCGCAGCGCACATCACGGTCAACAAGAACGCGATTCCGAACGATCCGCAGAAGCCCTTCGTCACCTCGGGAATCCGCATCGGTTCGCCGGCGATGACGACGCGCGGTTTTACCGAGATCGAGTCGGAGCAGGTCGCGCACCTGATCGCTGACGTTCTCGAAGCACCGACTGACGAGGCGCTCATGCGCCGGGTGCGGGCCGACGTTGCGACCTTGTGCAGGAAGTTCCCGGTCTACGGTGCCTAGCGAGCCAGGATGAAGTGTCCGTTCTGTGGCGCCGCCGAAACGACTGTCGCCGACACCCGGATCAATGAGGATGGCGACATCGTCCGCCGGCGGCGGCGCTGCCTGAAATGCGACAAGCGCTTCACGACCCACGAGCGGGCCGAATTGCGGATGCCGCAGGTGATCAAGAAGAACGGGTCGAGAGTCGATTTCGACCGCGACAAGCTTGCCGCGAGTCTCGGTCTGGCCCTGCGCAAGCGACCGGTGAGCAGCCAGGCGGTTGAGGCGGCGATCAGCCGCATCGAGGAAAAACTGCTGGCGCTTGGCGAACGTGAAGTGGCTTCCGAGAAGCTTGGCGAGATGGTGATGCGCGAGTTGAAGAAGCTCGACAAGGTGGCGTATGTCCGCTTTGCCTCGGTCTATCGGAACTTCGAGGACGTGGACGAGTTCTCCAAGCTCATTCGTGAGGTCTCGCGGTCGGCGCAGCCGCTCGGGCGCTGATGCAGCCCGCGTTCAGCGCGGCCGATCATGAGTTCATGGCGCGCGCCCTCCGCCTCGCCGAGCGCGGCTTGCTGTCGACGACGCCGAATCCGCGCGTTGGCTGCGTCATCGTTCGCGATCAGCAGGTCGTCGGTGAGGGCTGGCACGTGCGGGCTGGCGGGCAGCATGCCGAAGTGCATGCGCTGCAGGCGGCCGGTGACCGGGCACGCGGCGGCACCGTCTTCGTGACCCTTGAGCCCTGTAGTCACCACGGCCGCACGCCCCCTTGCGCCGAGACGCTGCTGGCGGCTGGAGTGCAGCGGGTCGTCGCGGCCATCGAGGATCCGAATCCGCTGGTCGCCGGTCGCGGGCTGGCGACCCTGCGGCAGGCTGGGGTGAACGCCGAATGCGGCTTGCTTGCTGACGAGGCGCGGGAACTCAACATCGGCTTCATTGCCCGGATGACGCGTGCCCGACCCTGGCTGCGACTGAAGCTTGCCGCCAGTCTGGACGGCAAGACAGCGTTGCTGAACGGTGCCAGCCAGTGGTTGACGGGGCCGGCGGCGAGGCAGGACGGTCATCGCTGGCGGGCTCGCGCCTGCGCGATTCTGACCGGGATCGGTACTGTGCGCGAGGACGATCCGCAGCTCAATGTGCGCGGCGTCGCCGCAGCGTCCGGCGATGTCCGTCAGCCGCTGCGCATCGTCGTCGATAGTCGCCTCGAAACGTCGCCGGACGCGCGGGTCCTGCTCGGCGGCGGTACCCTGATCGTTGCCGCGACGGGCGATCCCGCCCGCCGCGCGGCGCTCGCACGGCGGGGCGCCGAAATCCTGCTGTTGCCTGGGCCCGGCGATCAGGTCGATGTGGACGCCCTGCTTGCCGAACTGGCCCGGCGCGGCGTCAACGAAGTCCATGCCGAAGCCGGCTTCACACTCAGTGGTGCCCTGCTCAGGGCAGGTCTGGTCGATGAACTGCTGCTCTACCTGGCGCCGTGTCTCGTCGGCGATGCGGCGCGCGGCATGTTCGCCCTGCCGCAGATCGAAGCGCTGGCTGACCGCAAGCAGCTGTGCATCCGCGACCTGCGCTTGATCGGTCCGGATCTGCGGCTGCTGGCGCGCTTCAGTTGAGCGTTGAGTCGGCACAGACCGGACACTCCGGATCCTGGCCGAAGCGGACACTGCGCCACTCCATTGCCAGGCCATCGAGTAGCCAGAGTCTTCCGACGGTCACTTCGCCGGCGCCGGCGATCAGCTTCAGCGCTTCGGCTGCCTGCATCGTGCCGATGATGCCGGTGAGCGGTGCAAACACCCCCATGACGGCGCAGCGCACCTCATCGACTTCGCCGGTCTCGGGAAAGAGGCAGTTGTAGCAGGGACTGTGGCGACGTCGGCTGTCGAAGACGGCGAGTTGACCGGCGAAGCGGATCGCCGCGCCGGACACCAGGGGTTTGCGGTGTCTGACGCAGGCCCGATTGACGGCGTGCCGCGTCGCGAAGTTGTCGCTGCAATCGAGCACCACGTCGGTTTCGGCGACCAGCGCCGCGAGTGCATCGCCGGCGAGGCGGTGGGGTACCATTTCGACCTGCACCTCGGGATTGATCGCCTGCAGTGCCGCCAGGCCGGATGCAACCTTGGGCTGGCCGAGGCGGTCTTCGCTGTGCAGAATCTGGCGCTGCAGGTTGGTCAGGTCGACGGTGTCGCCGTCGGCGAGGGTGATCCGGCCAATGCCCGCCGAAGCCATGTAGAGTGCTGCCGGTGAGCCAAGGCCGCCGGCCCCGATGATCAGCGCACGCGCGTCGACCAGGCGCTGCTGACCGTCGATGCCTATTTCATCGAGGAGGATGTGGCGGCTGTAGCGCAGCAACTGCCGGTCGTTCACGGTGCAAAGCTACTTGTACTCGCGCCACTCCGGCGGCGTGTCGTCGTGATCACCGTGCGGGTGGCGCTCCCAGGCATGCGTGTAGGCTTCGGATTGCGAGCGCTTGAGCGGCCGCGCCGGCGTTTGCAGATTGTGCAGCTGGGTTTCCTCGACGTAGTAGATCAGCGCCCGCACCATCTTGCTCAGCAGGGTGTTGTCGAGGTGGTGGCCGCGGTCCTCAAGAGAGCTTTCGAGTTCCTCGAGCGAGTGTTGCCGCAGGTCGTAGGCAACGCCGACTGCCCGCGCCGGCTCGCGCGGCTCGACCTGCAGTTGCTCGACGCTGCCGAGGTAGGTGGCGGCTTCGGCGACTTGTCCAGGGGGAAACCTGGCGAACACGATGGTCCGCTGCTTGCGGATCGGCGGGGGGGCTGGCGCAGCCGGTCGTTTCACCTTCGCTGTCCGCCGCCACGAGTCAGCGCGCAGTCTTCATGATCTGCATGCCCTTCAGAAGATTGAGCGCCTGATTGAGCTGATAGTCCTTCTTCGACGCCAGTTCGCGGCTCGGCAGCTCGGAAGCTTCCTCCGCGTCCTCCTTCGGCGCGCTGCTCTTCGGCTTCGCCGGCGCCGGCGCCGGCTTGGCGGGCTTGGGCGGCGATTCCTTGAGCGTCGTGCCGCCATCCTTGTCATTATCGAGATGATGCTCGAGGTTGGCTTCGCGCAAGCGCTCGGCCGAGGTGCCGTTGGCGCTTTCCTCGACGACGATGTCGGGGACGATTCCCTTGGCCTGGATCGAGCGGCCGGACGGTGTGTAGTAGCGCGCGGTCGTCAGCTTGATCGCCGTGTTGCCTGGCAACGGCAGGACGGTCTGCACGGATCCCTTGCCGAAGGTGGTCGTGCCGAGGACGATGGCGCGCTTGTGGTCCTGCAGCGCGCCGGCAACGATTTCCGATGCCGATGCCGAGCCACCATTGACCAGCACCACCATCGGCACCGTGCGCGCCTCGGCCGGCAGGTTCCGGATGTAATCGTCCCTGCTGCCACGCAGGTAGTCGCTGGGCGAGGTCGAATACCGGTGCTTGGCGTCGGGTGCGCGGCCGTCGGTCGACGTCACCAGGGTTTCCGGCGGCAGGAAGGCGGCGGAAACGCCGACGGCACTGTTGAGCAGGCCGCCGGGGTCGTTGCGCAGGTCGAGTACGAGCCCCTTGAGCGAACCATTCCGGAACAGCTCGTTGAGGTGCTTGACCACCGCCGCACCCGTGTTCTCCTGGAAAGAGGTGATGCGCAGGTAGCCGTAGCCATCCTCGACCAGTTTCGACTTGACGCTCTGCACCTTGATCACTTCGCGCGTCAGGGTGACGTTGATCGGTTTTGCCTCCCCCTTGCGGATGATCGACAGTCTGATCTGCGACTTCGGCTTGCCGCGCATGCGCTTGACGGCGTCGGTCAGCGTCAGCCCCTTGACGAGCGTGTCGTCGATCTTGAAGATGAGGTCGCCGGTCTTGATTCCCGCCCGGTAGGCCGGCGTGTCCTCGATCGGCGAGACGACCTTGACCAGACCGTCTTCCATGCCGACCTCGATACCGATGCCGCCGAACTCGCCCTGCGTTCCTACCTGCAGGTCCTTGAACGCGTCGGCATCAAGGTAGCTCGAGTGGGGGTCGAGGTTCGAGAGCATGCCGCTGATGGCATGGGTGATCAGCTTCTTGTCTTCGACCGGCTCGACGTAGCCGCTCTTGATCGCGTTGAACACTTCGGCAAAGGTGCGCAGTTCCTCGATGGGCAGGCTGGCTCTCGTTTCCTTGTCCGCGATCGCCGAAAACTGCAGGCTGATCAGTACGCCGCCCAGCAATCCGGCGCCGACCAGCCCGGCCTGTCTCAACTTGCCCATTTGTCTCACTCCCGTGCGCATCATTCAGTGTGCGTCATAAATCTGGCATCAGTGCTTCGTGTTGACCCAGGCCAGCGGATCGAGTGGCCTGCCCTGGTGGCGAAGCTCGAAGTATAAACCGGATTCCGGATTGCCACCGCTGTTGCCGACGGTCGCGATCACCTCTCCCTGGCGCGCCTCGTCGCCAACCCCTTTCAGCAGGGAATCGTTGTTGGCGTAGATCGACAGGTAGCCATTGCCGTGGTCCACGATCAGCAGGTTGCCGAAACCACGCATCCATTCTGCGAACACGACCCTGCCAGCGGCGATGCTGCGTACCTCGCTGCCGCTGCCGGCGAGGATGAAGAGACCTTTCCAGGTGCTTCCCTCCTGGCGTGTGGCGCCAAAGCGATTGCTGATCGTTCCTCGCGCCGGCAGGCGCAGTTGGCCTTTCAGCCGCACCAGGCTACCTGTGCCGGGCGTGCTGGCCACTTCGTCGGCAGCACGTTCGGCCGCTGGCAAGGCTGCCTTGGCGCCGCCTTCGGCCGGCGCCGGCGGCGACGCGCCCGGCTGCTCCCGTGGCGCCGGCTGCCTCGCCTGCTCGCGTCGCTGCGCTTCCCGGCGCGCCTCGCCTGTCTGCGCGGCGATGATTCGCGACAGCCGCTCGACGAGTTCGGCGAGGCGTCTCTCGTCGCGCTGCAGGTTGCCAATTTCGCGCCGCTGTGCGGCGATCTGCTCGGACATCCTCGCCAGCATCAGCTGTCGCTGCTGCCGCTGCTCGATCAGCCTGGCATGCTCCTCGCGCTGTCGCGCCTCGCTGGCCGAGAGCAGTTCCGTCTGGTGTCGCGCATCACTGGTGAGTACCTGCTGACGCTGCATCGTGGCCTCGATGTCGCGCAGGATCTCGCGGCGCGCGCGGCCGATCGTTTCCAGATAGTGCAGGTCGCGCGTCAGTTGATTCGGGTCATCGCCGTTGAGGAACATGCGCAGTGGATCGGGATTGCCGCGCAGATACTGTCGGTGGAGAAGTCTTGCCAGTTGTTCCTGCTGTGTGTTGAGGACGCGGCCGAGATCGCTCGATTGTTTCTCGAGTTCGTTGAGCCTTGTCCGCAGCCTGCCGGCCTCGGTGCCTGTCTCGTGCAACTGGCGCTGCGTGGCCGAGACCGCACGTTCGGCTTCCTGCAGGTGATCCATGGCGTCGCGGCGAGAACCTTCGGCGGCGGCCATCTGTCGGCGCAGCGTTTCGATCTGGCTGCGCAGCGACCGCAGGTTGCCCTGCTTTTCGGCAACCTCGCTGGCCGATGGCGGGTCGACGCTGGCCGGGCTCTGACCGCTGCTGGCGCTGCTGAAGGGCGCCAGCGCACCGAGCAGGACGCAGACGAGAGAGCGGCAGATCCGGCCGGGAAGAGCAGCCGCGGCTGGCAGCCGCGGGTTGGCGGCTGCCGGTGGACTGCTGCTCGCAGGGACCGGTTGTCGATGGTTCCCGACGACGACGACCGACCTGCGTGCACCAGAAAAGGTGTCGCCGAGGTTGCGCGCGAGGCGCTCGAGGGCTTGTCCGATGGTAGTCGCCAATGAACGACGCTGGTCCTGCAGAAGCGTGAGAAGGCCGCGCCCGAGGGCTGGCGCGAGGCACGACGGGGCGCCGAAGTGCGCCGGCGCGCCGTGAATCAGGCTTTTCTTTTATAATGATGGATTATATGATAAACGGCGAAACCGGCGTTACGTGCCCATCACGACCAGTCTGATCGACAAGCAGGAGCACATCGAGCAAGCGGCGCGTGCGCTGAAATCGATCTCGCACCCCTTGCGTCTGAAGATCCTGTGCGTGATCGGTGATCAGGAGGCGTGCGTGCAGGAGATCGTCGAGGCGGTTGGTACCTCGCAGAGCAACATCTCGCAGCATCTCGCCATTCTGCGCGAGAAGGGTGTACTGCTGGCGCGCAAGGAGGCCAACCGGGTTTATTATCGGGTGGGCGATGAGCGCACGCTGCAGCTCATCGGCATGATGCGCGAGGTGTTCTGCGGCGGCTAGTCGCGCCGCGGTGGCGCCGCTTCGTGGCGAACGTCAGCCGCGTTTCTTGGTCTGCAGCAGTTTCTGGAGCCTGTGTTGGAATTCGTACAACAGAACATTTTTCTCGTCGCCCTGGCAGTCGTCAGCGGCGGCATGCTGCTGGTGCTGACCTTCCGCCGCCCGGGTGGCGCGAAAGCGCTCACGACGAGTCAGGCGACGATGCTGATCAACCGTGAGAACGCACAGCTGATCGATATCCGCGAGCCCAACGAGTACATCGCCGGGCACCTCGTCGACTCGCGCAACATCCCGGCGGCGGCGCTGGCGGAGCGTGCCGGCGAACTCGAGCCGCTCAAGGAAAAGCCGATCATTCTCGTCTGCCAGTCGGGCGCGCGCTCGCAGGCGGCATGTGGGACGCTGCTCAAGCTGGGCTTTGCGCGGGTGCACAACCTCGAAGGAGGCATTGCCGCGTGGGGCGAGGCCGGGCTGCCGCTGAAGAAGGGGGCGCGTCGATGAGCGTTGTCGCGCCTGTTCTGATGTACTCGACGGCTGTCTGCCCCTACTGTGTCCGCGCCGAGCAGCTTCTGCGCGCACGTGGCGTGGTCGATATCGAGAAGGTGCGAATCGATCTCGACCCGGAACGTCGCCACGAAATGCAGGCACGCACCGGCAGACGCACCGTCCCGCAGATTTTCATTGGCGTGACACACGTTGGCGGTGCCGACGACCTGATCGCGCTTGATCGTTCCGGCAGGCTGATACCCCTCCTCGCCGGCGAGAGTGCCTGAGCCTCCATTGCCAGGCTTCATTCATCATTTCCTCCCCTTTGGCTGAAAGCGAACATGAGCGAACAAGAAAACCCCGTTTTTGCTATCGAGAAAATCTACATCAAGGATTTCTCCCTGGAGGTGCCCAATGCGCCCCAGATCTTTCTCGAGCGCGAGGCACCAAAGGTCAGCATTCAGTTGCAGAGCAATGCGCAGGGTATCGGCGAAGGCATCTTTGAGGTCACCCTGACGACCACCGTCACATCCAAGATCGAGGAGAAGACCGTCTTCCTCGTCGAGGTGGGGCAGGCGGGCATCTTTCGCGTGCAGAACGTTCCGAGCGAGAACATGGATCCCTTGCTCTCGATTGCCTGTCCGAACATCCTCTTCCCGTACGCGCGCGAGGCCGTGTCGGACGCGGTCACGCGCGCCGGCTTCGCCCCGGTGCTGCTGCAGCCGGTCAATTTCGAAGCGCTTTACATGTCACGCCTGCAGCAGCAGCAGGAGGCAGACGGCGGCGCTGTCGGCGAGGCGACGGCCTGAGCCCAGCGATGAAACGCCTGCTTGGCGTCCTGCTTGCTGCCGGACTGGTCACGCCATCGCTGGCAATCGAGTACCGCACCGTCGATGTGCCGACGGTGCTCTATGACGCGCCGTCGCAAAAGGGCGGCAAGTTGTTCGTTGTCCGGCGCGGGACACCGGTTGAACTGGTGGTCAACCTCGAGGGATGGTCGAAGGTACGGGACGCCGAAGGAGGACTCGCCTGGATCGAGTCGAAATACCTCGTCAAGCGGCGGGCAGTCATCGTCACGACGCCGCGTGCGCAGGTCCGGGTGAATCCGGACGAAGCGGCGGCGATCGCCTTCGAGGCGCTCAGGAACGTGTCGCTGGTGTATCTCGAAGCAGCACCCGGCGGCTGGGTCAAGGTGCGCCATCGCGACGGCGAAACCGGCTTCGTGCGCGCCAATCAGGTCTGGGGCCTGTGATCGGACGATCGGTGGTGTCTCGGTCGTCGGGCCGATGATGGCCTGGCCGCGTTTCTCGCGAGTCGTCCAGCGGTCGCCCAGCGGTCGCCGTGGCGGCACCTCCCTTCCCCGCTTGCGGTTCTTCGCGTCCGCCGTTTCTCTTGGCGGGCGCGTGACCGCCAGCGACCGTCTGCACCCGGCAGTCCCGTCGCCGCTGCTGCGCCTGGCTGCGGCGACGGTTGGCCTCCTCCTCGTTCGTCGCTCCTTGGCGCGAAAGCGGGCCTGATTCTTCGGCGGGAGAGGTTGGCATGGCATCGTCCGCCAGGCGCCATGTCTCCCGCTCCATCCGTTGACCGTCACGGCAGCCGCTTCATCGCTCGCGGCGCGTGTCGGCAGAGAGGTGCGGCGGCGCCATCAATTTGCAGCCTGTGCCTGCCATGCTGCGCTGGCAATCCAGCCGATGTCGATTGAGCTGTACGCGCAGACCGCCATGGCGATCGGGCACGAAACGTGCTTGCCCTGGCTGTGCGCGATCGTCTCAAAGGAGGTGCCCAAGAAGATGCGCAAGAGACTGTTTTCCCGATATTCGCTTGCCGGCCTGCGGCTGGCCAATCGTGTCGTCATGACGCCGATGAAACGCAACCGCGCCAGTGACAGACAACTCGCGCCGACCGCAATGAGCGCCCTGTACTACGCCCAGCGGGCGTCGGCGGGGCTGATCGCTGCCGAGGGGACGCCGGTTTCTCCGCAGGCGCGTGGTTGGGCCCGCACGCCGGGCATCTGCCCGCCGGCGCAGCTTGCTGGCTGGCGAAACGTGACCGCGCGGTGCATCGCGCGGCCGGCCGCATCTACCTGCAACTATGGCATGTCGGGCGCGTTGGCCATTGCAGCCTGCGGGCGGATCGTTCGCCACCCGTCGGACCAAGCACGATCGGGTTGAGCCCCGGCAGGGTGCCGGTGCTTGCCGGTGGTGCCGAGCCGGTGCCTGGTCACCCACCGCGAGCCCTGCGCACCGGCGAAATCAGGGAAGTGGTCGCCGACTTCGCGCGTGCCGCAGCAAACAGCCTGGCAGCCGGTTTCGACGGGGACGAGATCCATGCGGCCGATGGCCATCTCTTCGATCAGTTCCGCTGCCCCTACCTGAACGATCGTGTCTGCGGCGGCTTCGACCGGCAGCGCGCCGAAGCCGCTTTGCGGTCCGACAGCGCTGATCTGATTGCCTTCGGCAGGCACTTCATCGCCAATCCCGACCTCGTCGGGCGCCTGCGCATCGGGGCGCCGCTGGCTGCCTTCGACGCCAGGACGGTCTACAAGGGGGGCGAACGTGGCTACATCGACTATCCCCTGCTCGAAGAGGAAGCGTTCGGCCAAGCCTGAGCCGAGCCTGCGGGTGCAGTGGTGGCTGGCTCTTGCCGAGTCGTGCTGGACGCACCCCAGTCGTCGCGGTCATCGCCTGCCGGTGGCGTTCGTGCACACCGAGGGCCCCTTTCCTGCTGGTGCCGCCAGCGCGCAGTCGCGGAGGCGCTACCGGGCCGCCGACGCTCGCGCGGATCGCCGTATACTGGGTGCCAGACGCGGATGTCCTTCCCCGGCAACCGATCTCTTGCAGGATACAACGCATGCCTTGCTCGTCCCATCCCATGGCTTCTTCGCTGCGCGCCCCGGATACCGGCAAGACCGCCGCCGCCGCCGCCGAGGCGGTGCGCCTGATTCGTGACGGCGACACCATCGCCACCGGCGGCTTCGTCGGCATCGGCTTTCCCGAGAACGGCGCCATTGCCCTCGACGAGCGCTTTCTTGCCCGCCGGAGCGGTGACCGGGAGGGGCTTGGCCGACCGCGCAACCTGACTCTGGTGTACGCGGCAGGGCAGGGTGACGGCAAGGAGCGGGGGCTCAACCACTTCGGCCATGACGGGATCCTCGAACGCGTC
>ERZ761607.2096-NODE-2096-length-22627-cov-4.332624_pt1 | contig 22627 bp, 28 predicted proteins | sample MGYA00511164_ERZ761607 | MGnify/ENA primary metagenome ERZ761607 (study PRJEB28899, sample SAMN02445080) | bioreactor sludge metagenome | biome: EBPR sludge | place: Australia: Brisbane, Thorneside Wastewater Treatment Plant | collected 2011-06-22 ... | reverse complement strand
GTCAGCGACCTCATCGCCGCCGGCACCGTCGCAGTCAAGGTGCTGACCTCTCCCGACCCGTGGTTCGGCGTGACTTACCGGGAAGACAAACCGCTCGTCACCGCGGGCATCCAACGCCTGGTCGACCAAGGGCTCTACCCGGCCACGCTCTGGGCGCACGGCATCTGACCGGACGGGAACCAACCGCGGAATTGGCCCGATTTCATGCGTTGGAACCGCGAATGGCGCGGATGTACGCGGATACCGTCATCTTTCTGGACGACGACCTCGACTCCTGCTGTGCAGCGAACGAGAAAACGGAAACCCAACATCCCCCTTCCCGTCTGCGATATGTGCGTAACCTGCGGTTCTTCAGGGTAGGTTTTCGGACGTAGCATGAACGCGCGGCGGACACGCGACCCGGTCCACCCCCATCAACCATTAACCATTCCCCATCAACCATCCTAAAAGTCCACCGACCGACGCCCGGCCTTCTTGTCCCCATGCTTGCGCTTGTCGTCGAGCATGCGCGCCTTCTGGCGACGGGACCGGCGACGCTTCTGCCGCCGAATCTTCTCCTGTTCCTGCTGCCGCGCCGCCTTGATGCCCTTGACCCGTTCCTCGATCCGGTCACACAACTCCCGGCGGGCAAAAAAACGATTCATGGCCTGCGAGCGCTCGCGCTGGCACTTCACCTCGATCCCGGTCGGCACATGCAGAATCTGGACACAGGAACTCGTCTTGTTGACCTTCTGACCCCCGCTCCCCGACCCCCGGACAAACTCCTCCCGCAGGTCCTCCTCCCGGACCCCCAGCGAAGCCATGCGCGCCACCAACGCCTCCTGCTTGTCTGAACCTACTGGAAACATGGTTTGATCCGTTTTTTAATGATTACAGAAACACCTACGCAAGAGCGCTTTACAAAACAACAGCGGCTTTGGCGACAACTTTACCCTTGCCCTTGAACATTCAAGCTGAAAAGGTGTAAGGTTGTAAAGAGAAGTGGGGACCAAAACGATGAAAAAACTGCTCGTAGCCGCATTCACATTCGCCTTGATGCAATCGTCCCACGCGGATCTTCTGGTCGCGTTTGATTTCACGGGGTACGCCGGTTCTGAACTTCAAGGCACCTCCACCGTAGTCGCTGTTGGCATCGACGGCCCGGTCCTGATCTTGCGCGGCAGCGGCCTGACTGCGGTCGGTAACGCTGATCGGTTCAATGCACAAGGCTGGGATGGCACAGCCGATGCCGACGCCGCACTGGCCGCGAACAACTATTTCGAGTGGACGATCACTCCCTCGGCGAGCTACAGCATGTCGATTACCCAGATCGCCTTCCAGGTCCAGCGCTCGAACACCGGTGCCTCCAACCTCGTGTTGCGCACCAGCGTGGACAGCTACGCGGCCAACCTGAATACGCTGAACAACTTCGCCGGCAACAACGCCACGGTCGGCTCCACGTTCAACTCCAGCGGGGTGTCCGCCCTGCAGGACGCGACCGGCGCCATTACCTTCCGCGTGATCGCCTGGCCCGGCGCCAGTACCGGCAGCCTCGGCTTTGAAGGAGCCGGCAATGATATTCAGATCTTCGGCACAACCACGCTGGTGCCCGAACCGACCACGGTCTTGCTGATGGCTTCCGGCTTGCTCGCCTTATCGGCATCCCGAAGGAAAAAAATCAGGGCCTGACCCTGAGGATGCCTCCAAAAAACCCCGCGACCCGCGGGGTTTTTTTGTGCCCATGAACCAACGGCACGACACACCGGTGGCGGGTTGAATTGGAAGGGAAAAGGTGGGGTCCCAAAGCGTCCTTCATTGGAACCAGATCGTAGAACTGATCCATGGGCTGGCAGATCTGGAAAAGGCTATTGCCGCATGAGGTCGACGATTTCCATGCGGATTTGTCCCGGCAAAGTTGAAGCCTACCTGCCATTTCGCCCGAGGCCGCTGGCTGGCCTTGGCGACGTTCTACAGGGGTTACACCCTGTCACCCCGACCACGGCCCCTTTTGCCCACGTGGCCGTAATGGGGCAACCGTTGACCCATTCCACTCAAGACCGATCATCCCGGCATGCCCGCCCCCCTCTCACACTCTCCCCCAATAGAGCGGCCACAGGCCTACCCACCCCCTTCCCGGATGCCGTAGGTACTACTGGACGGGGGGTGGGTACGGTGCTGTTAATAATTTCGAATCTCGCGCGTTTTAGGGAAGAAAAACGGGGTGACAGGGTGACAACGAACACAGGAATTGCGAAATGAGGGGCTCCAATCCAAAATCAACAAAGCGATTGCTGCGCCCGAAAGATGTTGAAGCCATCCTCCTGGCCAACGTCATCAGGAAGGCCAAGGCGGGGCGACCGCTCACCAAACGCGATGAAGATCGGTTACAGCGAGCGTCCGGATATCGGGTAGAACCGGCCGAAGCCATCCAGGAGCAGGCAGAGGACTCCGCCTATATCAGTAAAGCTGAGTTTGAGCGGTGGTTGAAGACGCAAGGCGTCAAAATCAGCCACCAGAATCTCTACAAGTCGTACCTCAGCCCATCGGCACCAAATCCCGCATACTACAATCGGGAAGGGACCAAGGTGGACAAGTGGAAGACGCTGGGGATCATTCGGGCGGTCCAGGCGAATACCATCACCGAACCCGTTGCGGCAAGCGCCCGCCGGCGTGATGCCGATATCAGATCCCTCGAGGCTCGGATGGAACGTGAACTGATCGCGCTCAACACGCTGCGAGCGGAAAGGATTCACGTCAGACAGGTCCAGATGAAATGGCAACACTTCCTCCGCATGCTGTATGCTGGCACGAACACCATCATCCCACGCCTACCCGCGGAACATCGCGAGACGGTCCGGGAGCAGTATGCGGATCTACTCGGCAGCTTGGTTGGCAGTGGCGTCGTTGACTAATGTTCGCCTGGGTCACACTCAAGACCGCTTCTCAACACAACTGAGCACCACACTTGAATAGCCCGGAAACAAACTTTGCCCTCAAAGCAGACGACCGCCGCGCTGTTCAGTGTTCGGTGGCTCAGCTGTTGCGGCGATGCTCGAGGTGCCGATTCTTCGCGTGGTCTCTGGGGCCGACCGGCCGCAGACGCCCCACGGAAGCAGGGACGTGCAAGTGGGAGCCTCCGAGGCTGACAGCATGGCCGTTTGCGTATCGCAAGGGGCACGGCAGCAACCCGTTCAGCGAGGGCAATCCGCCAATGCCGTACCCCTCGAAGGTATACGAGTGCGACGGCGAGACGTGCAAGACGCGGGAGCCGAACACACGACCGCCGAATTCCCAACAAATGATTCCGACGCGCATCGACGCCCCCACAGGAAGACAGCCACCCGAGATCACCACGCTGGTTCATCCTCGCGGTTCGGGATGCCCCATGGCGTGATCGCAAAATCCGGCCGCGCACCGGGGAATGAGCGCGGCCGGCAAAACGATATTCTTTCGACCTCCCCGCTTCGATGAGAGCCGGAACATCCTGATCAAGCCCGGCGAGACCGACTTTTCAACATAATCTTGTGCACGATCCGCATCCTAGAATTCAGAAAGGCGTACAAGGACATTTGGCCATATAACTCTGCGGTGCCGCGACTCGACCTCGCCTCAATCTCTGCGCACATCTTTTGCACACTTGAACTCTCAACCTTACGAATCTTCAAGACAAGGAAACGCGCGGCGCCTATTTGTTCCTTGCGAACAGGCATGAATTTCCCGTTGTTTCCAGGATCGAAAAACCTCAAGAGCCAGGCCAATACTGAAAACGACTCACTGTTTGTTACATCTCTATCTCCGAGCTCGATCAGCTCAGACACAAGCTCCTTTATATCCGGATCGGAATTCATGAGCCTCCCATCAATAAGGTCTTGATCTTTTTTTCGCACAAACCCTCCCTTGTGTTTATTGTTGTTGAAATCAAACATGTTTTAAGTTGACACGCAAGAAGAACCATCTAGACTGCCACCATGACAACGAAGACATTCTCCATCGCACTCCCCGAAGATCTGGATGAGGCCATTAAGCGGATTGCTGACGAGAACGACCGATCCAGGAATGCACAGATTGTTCGGTTTCTGAGGCAGGCCGTCGCCCAGGTACAGGGGCCAACGACCGGAACGAAAAAGAAGTCCACCACCAAAACCACAAGGGGGCGCACGTGAGCATAGCCAGGGTAAACGCCGCGGTCAGCGATGATGTCTACTCCGACGTCAAGCAGGCCGCAGCTGACCAGCAAACGAGCGTGTCGGCCCTGATGCGGTCTGCGATCGCCGAAGGTGTCGCCAGGCGAAAGCACCAGGCCGCGCCCCATGTATCGCGGACATGCCCGAAATGCGGCGGCAACACCGTCCGGACTATCCGATCTGAGAATCGGGCTGGCCGGAAACCCAGCCGGACGTATGAGTGCCAGGCGGAGACGTGCTCCTATACCTGGACGGCGAGCACATCCCGCAAGAGGAAGCGGCGAGCCCCTCGGCCGGCCAAACTGGCACTGGCTTGTCCGGCGTGCGGCTCTTACAAAACCCGCGTGACCAGCTCGCGGGACTTTCCGATCAGGAACCACAAGTGCATGATCCCGGAGTGTGGCCATGCGTTTACTTCGGTCTCGGAAGTGATCAAGGGCGAACCATTGTGAAACAACAAGCCGCACCACCAACCGATCATCGCCCCGAGCTCCTTCCCAGCCGGGTCTACAATCCGGCCGAGATCGCGGCCATCATGGGCGATGTCTCGGCCGACTGGGTGACGCAGCAATTCCCGCAATTTTGGATCGGCAAGAAATGGCGAGCGCTGGGCCGACACTTCGACCAGGCTCTTTCTCCATCTTCGTCCGACGCTCGAGGCGCGGCCATCGATACGGGGAACGGTGATAGCAGGCGCGGCGATACCATCCAATTTCAGTCAAGATCCCAACACGTATGACGACACGATGATTTTCCGTCATGTAGGCGGATGAAAAGCGGGGCCGAACCCGGTGCAACGGATTCGACCCCTAGACGGCAAGCAACCCAGGAAAGGACACATGCCGCCATGAAGAAGATACTACAGGCCACAGGCCAAAAAGACCACGCCGGACTTATCGCCTCGGAGTCACCCGAGGCCAATTCGACCAGGATACCGACAGCGGAAGCCCGTTCGCTGGATCTCGGTGCTCTCGATCAGGAAACGCACCGCGCGATTCATTCCATCACCGAATCCCTGCCCGATTCCGTTGGTTGAATCACAGATGTATTACGGGATGCCCCTTGTCTCGTCGCGCTCCGACCAGCTGAAACCTCATCGTGGACGATCCTCGCCACACCATGAATAGACCACTCCCGCCATAGTGGTGGGTCCACAAAGCGGGGCCGAATCCGGTGCAACGGATCCGGCCCCGATATACGGCAAGCAACCCAGGAAAGGACACATGCCGCCATGAAGAAGATACCGCTTGATAAAACACGAACACACAACGCCTGCAACCAACGAAAGAGGAACATCAAGCCGATCGCGAGTGATCGCCCGGAGGGGAGGCTTGTGGATCTTGACACCCTGGACACCGAAACACGTCGGGCCGTTCAGGTAGTTCTGCACCGGATGTCTCGCGAAGGCCGGCGGGCGCTGATTCATGCAGCCAACGTAGAGGCGGTTATGGATCTGCCCACAGGTTACATGACGAATCCGTGGGCGCTTCCATTCTTCGACGATCCCCGTTATCGGAATGATGGGCATCATGCCTTCTACGATCTCGTGGAGGCATCGACCAACGCCGGCATTCAACCGACTCCCGGGCGGCTACACGCGCTCCTCGGCGCGATGCGCGCCGGGAGGGCCTGAGCTATGCCGGCAACAACGAAAAGATCATGCGGCCGGCGCGAAGGCCGGGACGTCACAAGGGGCGCATCATGGACCTGAACAGCGCCATGGACTGTGGCATTCGCTCGATCGCGGAGATCCTCGCGACCGCCTATCCAGGCACGAAGTGGGTGATTGCCGGCGACGCATGGCCGGCGGGATCCCACATTCGCAAAACTTGGCGGGGCGGGCCCTCCGAGTTGGAGGTAAGGGAACTGGTAAAAGCCTACGAATTTCCCCACCAATCAGGGCCGGGTGACCTGTATTGGACCCTAATGTCATCATTTGCTGGTGCGAAATTCGTTACCTATCAACGCCTCACAGCACCAAGCGGGCATTGAGAATTATGAACATAGAGGATGCCCCGCTTTGTGCGCTATGGAGAGACACGAATAGACCCTCAGATTTTCGGACCCTAGATTGTCAGCATTCACTACTACCGGGATTGATATGAATCAACGAAGACTTGAAATGCGGATTGCTCGACTCAGGAAGGGCCTGACACAGGCTGATTTGGCCAAAAAGAGCGGCATCCCGCTGATCTCCATCAGCTATTTCGAGCAAGGACGCATGAACCTTTCGGCTGAACGGATTCAAATTCTCTCTGATCTACTCGGAATCTCAACCGAAGCAATACGCGCGGTGGAGGAATAGCCATGGCACGGAATCGCGTAGAGTTCATCATCACCAGCGACGACGGGAAGGCGATCCAGCAGCTCAACAAACTGCTGGAGAAGTCTCGCGAAATGGGATCCTCCCTCGAGGACTCAGGCAAGAAGGGCAAATCTGCGTTTGATTCAATCGGCAAAGGCGTTAGTGAAATCGTCATGGGAATGGCCACTTTTGAGGGTGGTCTCAAGATCGCGGGTGATCTGGCGGACGTTCTGAAGGATCGCCTGAAGGGCGTGACTGACGAAATGAAGCGCGCCGGCCAAGAGAGTAAGGGATACACAGAGGCAATGGGGCGATTGCTCGCCAATATGCCTGGCGAAAGCCGACAGACAATTATCAAGGTAGACGAGGATCTGCGAAAGATAGCAGGCTCCTCATCGATCGGCCCCGGCGGCTTGTCTCGCCTGACCGATGCGATGACGACCGTGCAATCCTCGATCCCGCTGGCCCCGATGGGGACCAAGATGGACGTGATCCGGGAGGTCGCGCAGCAACTGCAACTGGAGCCAACGGCTGATGCCTCCGGGGTGGCCCTCGGCTATGCCAAGTTGCTCGAGGCGGATCCGACGCTGACGGCGAACATGGCGCAGAACCTCCTGACCACCCAGCAGAGTCTCGGCCTGGTCAAGGATGTTGGCAAAGTATCTGCCATGATCCCTCAACTCGGAACTGCGGCACGCGAGGCGGGAATGAGCATGGCGGACATGCAAGCCCTGGCGGCATTCTCCACTCAGGTCATTGGCGATACCGAAGGCACACAGACCACCACCTTGTTGGGCTCTATCGCCTCCAAGATCATGAACCAGTCAGCAAAAGTTGAGGAGTTGACCGGAATCAAACTGACCGGAAGCGGCCTCGAGCGCATGCAGCAACTTTCGACGGCTCGTGCCAATGGTGAAATTGCAGACGAGGCATGGACTCAGCTGATGCCGACGATTGGTGCCGAGGGTGTCGGGGGTAGAATGCTGATGTCATCCCTCACCGATTCGTATCGCCAGCAGCAGCTTTCCGAAACCTTGTCCGCGATGCGAAGCGATGACATTCGCCGCGGAGACCTTGTTGGTGACTTGATCGACCTCAAGCAATCAATACCTGGCGCGACATCCGATATGGAGCTGCGTCGCACCCAGAGCGCCGCAGGATCGTTGCGCGCCGGCAACGACGAGTACGCCTCCATTTATGCAGGATCCGAAGCCTATCGCGAGGAACTTGGACTTGCTGCTTACGGAGAACGATACATTGAGGCGGCAGTTGATCGTTATATCGCGATGCGAATGACTGGTTCTCCCGAGGACGTTGCCCGCAAGCAAGGTGCATATGCTGCCCGGGTCGACATGATCCCTCTGGCTGGTTCGTGGTTCAATGATCTCGATAATTTAGCGATCCGAAACGTCCCAGGTTACGCGAAATTCATGGAACGCGCCGTTGAGACCAGTACCGATCCACTTACAGAGGACCAAATAGTGGCCGGCCTGCGTCGTTTGATTCGCGAGGAGGCGCCAGGCGCAACGAATGTACCCACGTCTCGCTTGAACCTGAACCTTGACCAGTAACCGAACACCAACAGAAGGAGACAGAAAATGCCGAAACGAACGATAGATATTTACCGAAGGGCTCGCCGCAACCCGAAGGTCATCGAGATCCTCAATGGGCTGCTTGACGCTGAAACCGCCATCTCGATGTACCAGTCCGCGGGAGGCGCGGAGGCCATTCAGGCGTACTTCCCGCAACTGCGCCAGATGTACCGGGCTGGCTATCCCGGCCTTGCCGACACTTTCTGCACGGAAGAGGCCATGTGCGGCTACTTCGAAAACTGCGAGACCTGGTCAGGCCTCCTCGACGCTATCCGCGCTCGCGGCGACGAGGTGTGCTTCAAATGAAATCTACGGAACTGACGAAGCAGATAACGGTCATGCAAACCAGCCTGCAGGACCTACAGGCGGAAAAGGCCGCACTGGCGACTGATCTGAAAAATTTTGATTATACCCAGGGAACTGCGGAAGAAGCCGCGGCACGACTGAGTAATCTCCGCGTCAAGGACGAGGTCCTTACCCAGCGCATTGAAGTGGCTGACAAACGAATCAAGCAGCTCAACCGGGATTTGAGCCAGGCGCGACGCAACGAGTTGGCGGATGCGGTTCGGAATGCCGAAAAGGACATGGCCGCGCTTCGGGAGAAGGTCCGCCCCAAGTTGGTCGCTCTGTTCGACTTCGATGTCGAACCGAGTATCCGGGATGTCGCCCCCGTTTTCCCAGATCTCGACAAATTGGTCGACCTGACCACGGACATCCGCCGGCGCAAGTTCGATATCGAAATGATGGAGCGCGAAATTCGGCAGTTGGACACAACCCGGTAATTGGTCCCGCACACCATGATTTCCTTCACCTTTCAAGACCGGCACGGCACACGCAGCTTCCTGCGTGTTCTGGGCGGGAGACCTGTTGCCTCCTGAATGTCGTGCCGGTCTTCTTACTTTCCACAGCCAACCACCAATCAAGGGCATCTGAAACACTCATGAAACCAGTTCTGGCCATTGATCCCGGATGTGACGGAGGGCTCGCCTGGACCACGAGCGACGGCACAACACATGCCGAACGCATGCCGGAAGGCATGACGGCCCAAGTAGACCGAATCAGGGAGATCATGATCGAGTGTCCCGGCATTTGCGCTCTCTTGGAAAAGGTAGGTGGATATGTTCCTGGCAACTCGGGGCCGGCCGCGGCCACCTTCGCGCGACACGTGGGGAACATCGAGGCGGCTCTCTATGCCCTCTGCATTCCGACACAGGCCGTTGCGCCGACCGTATGGCAACGTGCTCATGGATCTCTTCCAAAAGAGAAGGCAGATCGGAAGCGAACTATTCGCGAGACAATGGCCCGAAGCTTTCCACACCTGAACGTGACGCTGAAGACCGCTGATGCCCTCGGCATGCTGGTTTGGCACCAACAGAGCGGAGGCGACCGATGAAGCGACCTCGCGACCTCTTTACCGCCACCAGACAGGCCGCGCTACTTTCCTGTCCGAGACGGCATTACTGGCGGTACGAAGTTGGCCTCGAGCGTGAAGCCCATTCGTCGGCACTGCGTTTCGGTTCAGCTTGGCATGCGTCCATGGAGACGCGGTGGAAGGGTGGTAGTTACGAGGAGGCTTTGGCTGCAGGTATTCAAACCGCGCCGGATGCTTCCGAGGATGTAGTGGCAACCCTATCCGGCCTGCTTTGTGGTTACTACGAGCGATACGAGGCCGATCCGATCCGCGAGATCTATCCGGAAGTCGAATTCCGGCATCCGCTTGAAGGTTCACGAACGTTCGATGTTGCAGGGAAAATCGACGGCATCGGATTGATGCACGACGGCCGCCTCGCCCTGGTTGAGCACAAGACGACATCGAGCTCGATCGGCCCGGATTCAGACTATTGGATGCGCCTACGTTTCAATCCACAGGTGCTTCAGTATGTCCATGCCGCCCGGTTGTTGGGCTGGGATATCGAGACCGTTATCTACGATGTAACGAGGAAGCCAGCGATTTCGCCTCTCGCAGCCGTCCCCGTTCTCGACGAGGCTGGACGGAAGATCGTCCTGGATACAGACGGTCAGCGTGTGTTCAAAAAAGACGGAGAGCCACGCGAATCCGGGGACCCCGCCAAGGGCTACAGCATCCAGACACGATCTGAGAGTTTCGAAGAGTTCGCGACCCGCCTTGCCGACGATTGCCGCAACCGACCTGAATTCTATTTCGCCCGCCGTGAGGTTCCGATTCTTGATCAGGATATGGAAGAGTTTGTCATTCAGCGCCGGGAACTTGCCCGCCTCGTCCTGAACTTTCGCGCGGCGGCCCGGAGGGCGCGGCGGCCCGGGCATGCATGGCCGCGTAATCTGTCCGAGCTCCAATGCCGGATGTGCGAGTTCTCCTCATTTTGCCTTCAGAACATTTTCCCGGAAGCCAACACCCCACCCGCGGGTTTCCGGATCGGTGGACCGGCGCCGGAACTTCAGAGCGTGGTGGAGTAAGGAACACAGATGACGACAACGACAGGACGCCCGCCCACGCGGGCCATACCGCAACGCGGCTCAATGCCGCCACCGCCGGCGCAGGAAAAGAAGATTGTCCAGTTCGGGAAGATCGCGAGCGGCGCAGGCCACCGGATCGTCCTTTATGGCCCTGGCGGTATTGGAAAAACGACACTCGCGGCAACCTTGCCCGGCCCGGTCGCCTTTATTGACCTGGACGACAGCTTGCCCAAGTTGGTCGCCACACTCGATACGGAGCGTATATTGCCGGTGTCCGGCATCGATACCTGGCAGCAGTTGCGGACCGCCCTACAGTCGGAGGGGTGGGACAAAGTGGCGTCGATTGTGATCGACACAGGAACCCGAGCGGAGGAGTTGGCGATCGCTCACACCCTGGAGACGGTTCCGCACGACAAGGGCCACGCCTGCACACACATTGAAGACTACGGTTACGGGAAGGGCTTGCAGCACGTGTATGACACCTTCCTGCCCCTGTTGGCGGACCTGGACCGCCACAGCCGCGCCGGCCGTCACGTCTGCATCATCTGCCATGATTGCACCTCCACGGTTCCGAACCCGGCCGGGGAAGATTGGCTGAGGTATGAACCCCGCCTGCAGTCGCCAGCATCTGGAAAGGCCTCGATTCGTTTGCGCATCCGGGAATGGGCGGACCACGTCCTCTTCCTCGGATATGACGTGGATGTCACCAAGGACGGCAAGGGGCGCGGTGTGGGAACGCGAACCATTTATCCGAGCGAACTTCCACACTGCATGGCCAAGAGCCGGACCACATCGATCCCGGTACCCTTTGCCATTGGCGAGAAGGATTCCTTCTGGCCAGGACTGTTCGGGGAGGTCTGACATGACCAGTAATTTCAGTCCGGTGGAGCCTGGACGCTATCCCGGCCGTCCGACAGGAGGGGCCTCGGTCTACGAAAACGACAAACATTCTCTCGTACTCGCCATGGACATCATCGTCGAGGGCTTGGAGCTTCGTTGGTGGTGTACCCTGGCGACCGAGAAGGATGGGATCAACGAACGCAATATCGAACACCTGAAGGAGTGCTTCGGGGCATGGGATGGTATCGATCCGTTTTGGTTTCAGGACAACGCCGCCATCCTTCCCGAGTACAATCTGGACGTCACGATTGAGTTGCGGCCGGGGACCAAGAATCCACAGCGGTTATTCCCATCCATCCTCTATGTCGATCCCCCAGGGAAGGCGCGAGAGGAAATGCCCGTTGGTGACCGCAGGGCCCTGCTGGCAAAATACGGCGCGAAGTTTCGCGCGATTGCCGGCGGCGCATCCGCATCTCACAGGCATCCGCAGCCCGCCCACGCCAACCCTCGCCCCGCGCCACCCGCACCAGGACAGATGCCGGTGCGGGGAAAAGTCCCGGCAAAACCTACGCGCCAGCAGCTGCCTCCGCCGAGCACTGAGGATGCTTGTTGGTCCAGATGGGGGGAACAAAACCCGACCCTGACGGAGAAGGAACTGCAGGATGGTTGGTTCTCCATGCTTGATCGAGTGATGCCAGGAAAGGCAACCGGTGACTATACCCCCGAAGATTGGGGCCGTGTGATGGCCGACATCAACGATTACGTCCCGTTCTAAGAATCCCGTCCCGTCATCGCGGGCGGTGGGGCGCGACACCGTAAAAACGCGCATTAGGTGCAAGATGACGACAAAACCAACACCCAAGGCCCGGAGTCTCACCACACCTCCGAAACGTAAGCCGGATTCAACGCCGCGGCCTCTTGAAGGAAAAGCCGAGATCGAGGCCGGCGTACTCGGAATCGCCCTGACTGCCGAGGGCGGCATTAGGATCCTCGCTTCGCGCGGCATACGCCCAGACACATTCATCGATCCAGCGAATGCGATGATATGGAGAGCGATCACCGAGACCACGCCGGCGAAGTCGGATGTTGCCGACGTAATCCGGGTTCAGGAATATCTTCGTGAACGCCGGCGACCAGACCTGGCCGATCAGATCCATGGGATCATCGACGTCTCACCCATTGGCTGTTCCCAAGCAGCCTGGTATGCAGATCAACTCATCGAGCACGTTCACCGTCGCGAGCTGATCGATCTCGCTCGCCGATTGCTCCATGACGCCGAGGGAGGCTCATCCGCGACAGCACCGCTCGTTGAGAACACGATCCTGTCTCTGGATCGCCTCCGCGCCGCCGGTGGCGGTTCGGAAATGCCTATTGTGAACGCCCGGGATATGCTGGCGGGTGAACCGCCTCCCGCCGAACAGGTGTTCCGTGATTTCTGGGACGTGGGCGACAAGCTCGCCCTGATCGGTCCCTCGAAGGTACGGAAATCGTTCTTTGTCCTGACCATGGCATTCTCCGTCGCGACAGGCATTCCATTTGCCGGCCTACTGCCCGGCCGATGCCGGCGCGTTCTGTATGTGAATCTTGAAATCCGGGGAGCCCACATGCACCGACGAGCGCGCCGAATGGCCGCCAACATGGGCTTGCCGATGGATTCCCTGGACGATCGCCTGACCTTTGTAAATGTGCGGGATCGAGTTGGAGCGGCCATCGGTATTCATGAGCTGCGTTCCTTGGTAGATCGTGTCCAGGCCGAGGTCCTGATTCTTGACCCGCTCTACAAACTCCACATTGGCGACGAGAACAGCGCGGCCGACATGAAGCCGATCATGCGCGCCTTCGATGCCCTCACCGAATCAACAGGCGTTGCGGTTTGCTACGTTCACCATGATGCCAAGGGGAGCGCCGGCGATCGCAGCGCTCGAGACCGCGGCGCGGGCTCAAACGTCCTTGGCCGGGATTATGACGCTGCCCTTATCCTGTCCCCGCATCGTGTAGAGGCAGACGCCATTGTCGTTGAACACATCACCCGGAACTATGCCCCCCGGGTAGATGTCGTCATGGAGTGGAAGCAGGGTTGTTTTGTCAAAGCCGAAGACCTCGCGCCAGAGAAAGAGACGTCGGCCAGCCGCAACGGCGGCAGCGGCGGCCGCGCAAGTGGACCCGGAGAGGAGGCCGCCTATGCCATCGCGTCGGAGAAACCCAACCCGACTAGGCTGTTGATCTCCAAGTTGCGGGATGCCGGATTTTCCGTCCGCAACGCGGAAGCCGTCCTGGACAAACTGGTCGCTTCTGGTCGGCTAAAGCGCCGCTCCATGGGATTCCCGCGGCAGGTCATGATCGGGACACCCGAGGCGATGACAGACACATTTCTGGCGGAGTCCACAACACAGGAGGACGGATGAAATCCAATCCTGTTGCTACAGTTGCAACACTCCTGTTGCAACAAGGTGTTTCAACTGCTGTTGCTACAGTTGCAACGGCCCTGTTGCAACAGGGTGTAACGGCTGCTGTTGCTACAGTTGCAACACACACCCCCCTTTATGGGGGGTGTGTTGCGACTGTACAGGCAGCAGCGGGCGGAAGTTCTGGCCGTGTCTTAACAGGAGGGGTGTTGTGACTGGTCAGCCAGAGAAAGAAATAGTTCTCCAACGGGCGAGAATGACATTCATGGTTCTTGCTGATATGTGGAGACACCTGGAGGATTCCGGGTGGTCGGGGAAAATGGTGATCGACGTTCACCGAAACGCCTTTGTTCTTCACGTTTCCAACGGCCGCCACACCCACCTGATCGAGGCGCAGCATATCGCCGACTTCATCGGGCAATTTCTCCTGACCTTCCCCGAGTACAGCAAACGATTCAGCGCAGGAGATAAAAACGGGGATCCGTCAACCGCTACATGATTGTCTGCAACCAGATGACCGATTCTCCCACAACGACAAGACCGTGCCGTGTTTCCGGCACGGTCCGGATGCATGTTTGGCGCTGCTGTCGCGAGACGCGCCCATGCCGTGGCCGATTGATCGAGCCGTACCGGCCGCACCCGCAACAATCTGACCACGCAGCGGACATCCACGCCACCAATTTGAACCGAGGAAGAACATGAGCAACAATGACCACGAATCCAGGATCCGCCCATCATTCGGCATCGGATCGTTGCGATCGATACGGAACCACGCCTGACACCATCATACCAATGGCACAATGGCAGCCGTTCTATAGCGAGAGTGAATATGCCTCGCTTTGCGGCTACATCACCCGGCAAGGGTCGGGAGTACTCCGGTGGTGTCGTTTGCAAATCGAACGATACGCCGCGCTGTATACCAACTGGCCCGACCCTGATCATGAAATAGCAGCCTGGGTTGACTTGGTTTCGTGGCAACAAGAGCACCGGATGTCCGGAATGGTGCGCGAAGACCGGGAACGCGAGGTTTTCCTCACCTGCCTTGATTATGACCAGGCCAGCGCGTTTTTCTCCTCGCTCGACCATGCCGCTACACCGAGCACGACCGTTGAGGCCTCGCCATGAGTGCTCTGAGCCGGATGCCGGCGACGGACACTCACAAGCTCACGGTTGATGAGATACGGGCGATTCTTGGTTCCGAGGCTGACCACCTTTCTGACGATCAGGTCTTGATGCTGAATGATGAATGCCATAGCGTGGCCATGATTGTTTGTGATCTCGCTCTCTCCGAGGGTACGGTCACGGCAGTCGGGCGAGGTGAGGTATGAGGGTAGCAATCTACACGCGGGTATCGTCCGAGGAGCAGGTTCAAGGAACGTCCCTCGAGTCGCAGGAAACCATATGCCGTCAATTCGCGGATCGGAACGGCTACGACGTTGCCGCCGTTTTCACAGATCGAGGCGAATCAGCGAAGACCACGGATCGAAAAGAGTTTCAGGCGTTCATCCGATAGTGCCGACAACATCGCGGCCACATCGGCGGGGTGGTTGTCTGGAAGACGGACAGATTTGCCCGGAACAGCTATGACTACGCGGTCTATCAGGGCCTTCTTGCCGGTTGGGATATACGCATCTTTTCGGCTACGGAATCCAACGAGGACACACCCCACGGCCGAGCCATGAGGATGATCACGGCGGTCATCAGCCAGCTCGACAACGACTACCGCGCGGAACGGACGAAGGAAGCCATGCGCCTTCTGACCAATTACGGATACTGGGTTCACATGGCACCACTCGGATACATCCGGGTTCGCGACAATTCGGGCCGTCCCGTTCTCGTTGAGGATGCGACCAAAGCCGAATTGGTTCGCCACTTGTTTCAGATGGTTGCCGATGGTTGCAGCATTCGATCCGTGGATCAAAGCGCCTTCGACCTAGGATTGCGCTCACGACGAGGACGTCGCCTGTCCAGGCGGGACATCCATGGAATGCTGAGAAATCCGATCTATGTTGGCGTGGTGAAAACGAAACTGACGGGGGACCGAGAGATAAAGGCCAAATTCCCCGGACTGATCCGTCAGGCAGTTTGGGACCGCGTCCAGTTGGCACTTTCCGGGCGACGCATAAACCACAAGCCCCACGAACGCTCACGCGATGACTTCCCGTTACGCGGACTTATACATTGCGGTTGCTGCGGCGGGAAGGTGACGGCATCCAGATCGAAGGGACGGACGCGACACTACGACTACTACCATTGTGTTCATTGTGGAGAATTCCGCGTATCGGCCTCAAGCCTTCACATCGCATTTGCTTCCCTCCTGAAGGAAAAGTCAAACATCACATCCGGGAGGATGCGCCTCATTCGACATCATATCATCACGGCTTGGCAGAACAGAAAGGACGCGGCGAACGTGGCGAGCCGCTTGGCCACAGAGAACGTGGATCGTATTGAGCGTCTCCGCGCGGCCCTTCTCGACAAGTTGCTCGCTGGAGTGGTTTCGGATCAAGTGTTCAGGGATAAGGATGCCGAACTGTCGCTGCAACTTGCGGCGGCCAGGTCATCAAAGCACGATCATGAAATTGAGGATCTGGACTGTGAATCCGCCCTACAGTTTGCAGACCGGATTGCCTCCGGCGCCGATCAGATATGGGAGAAACTCTCCGGTGAAAATCGGCAGCGGTTTCAACAGGCCATGTTTCCAGCCGGATTGACATTTGACCCCTTGAAGGGTTTTCGAACCGCAGATTCCCCCGGACTGATCGAGAAGATTCAACGCCTTGACGTGGTAGGATGGGAAATGGGGTGAGTGACGGGATTCGAACCCGCGACATTCAGAACCACAATCTGACGCTCTAACCAACTGAGCTACACCCACCACCCAAATAGCGGGGAACATCCATACACGCCCCCCCGTCAAAATCAACGCATTTTTAAACCGTCCCGCGAAACCAGCCGAACCAACCCGGCGCAAGGAGCCCACGGATGCGCGGCCCGCCGATCCAGGCCCCACGCTACAGCCATCCCTGCGGGACCAGCACGTAACGGTAGATCAGCCAGTTGACCCCCAGTGCATAGAGCGAGGAGAAGGCATCGTCGATGGTGATCCCCAAACCACCCGGCAACCGCTGCAATCCGCGCGCCGGTGGCGGTTTGATGATGTCGAGAATACGGTGGCTGAGAAAGGCCACCAGCAGCATGACCGGACTGGTGACAGGCAGGCCGATCATGGTGAGCGGAAAGGTCAGGTATTCGTCCGCCACGATACGCCCGTCATCCTTCTTCCCGCCGAGTGCCTTTTCCGCTTGGTCACAAATCGGGATCGCGACCAACACGAGGACCACCGAGATCACCGCCTGCGCGATCCACCCGGTCTGCCAGGTGAACAAGGCCATCGCCAGCGGAATGCCCAGCAAGGTGCCGAAGGTCCCCGACGCCACCGGACTCAACCCCAACCCGAAACCCGTTGCTATTACCACCCAGACATTTTTCATCATCGTTCCTCGGCCATGCGATCCGGCAAGGCTCGTCGCCATCCTACTGTTTTCCTGTCCGGATATCCACCCGGAGATACGGCCCGTCCGCCGTCACCGTTGCTTGCACCTGTTCCAGCGAGGCCAATGTCTCCAACCAGGCCTTGGCCTCGTTGAGTCGTTGCCGCTCGGCCCGGGTCCCGGATGCATCCTCGAACAACAACTTGAGGGCGTAGGCGGTAATCGCCAGCCGCAACGCCTCGTGGCCTCGTACCAGATCAATCCCCAGGTAGCCCACGGCTTCCGTCCCCGCCGCGCGGTCAAGGGAACGCGACCACAACGGGGTCACCCCGCCGATCGCTCCGACATCCCGCGCGCGCACCAACGCATCAAGTCCGCGCAGGTTGCTCGACACCACCAACCAATCTCCCACCGCCGTGATCGCCACCTGTTCGGCTGGTCCGAAGGCCGCATACATCGAGCCGGCCGTCGCCTCGATCCGCCACACCGTGGTCGTTCCCACCGCCAACGGAACCAGCACCAGGCCCCACTGCGTACGCGCGTTCCAACGATCCAACACCGGGGTGACCAACGCCGGCACATCGCCCCCCTCGTCGCGCTGCAAGGCCGCCATCAGGGTGGGCACCTTGATGCCTTTGAACCGACCGCTGTAGTCACCGCCAAACACCGCCAACGCCACCGCCTCGGCCCGCGTCGCCACGATCACGTCCTTTACCAGCGCCTTGCTCCAGGTTTCCGGCGCTCCGTGCATAAGCTCCACCACGGCGTCCACGCCGACCGCCGCCGTGGCCAGGGCCGCGTCGCCCCACAACCCGGCCAAGGGTTCCGCATCCAACACCGCCGGCAACGAACCGACTTCGGCCGGCGGGAAAAACCGCACCGCCGCCGCCAAGGTCTGCGCATCGGAAATATCCACCTCGGTGAAGGAACGATCGATCCCCGAACGTGTATCGCCGGCCACCCAAAACCGGTCGGCCGCACTCGACCGGCGCAACAAGGCGTTCCAGTCCTGCAGGTCCTTGCGGTAGGCGATCGATGGAAAGAGGCCGTTGTAGGCGTCGATCACCATCTCGATGGCCATCGGATCGCGCGCTGTGCAGCCGAGGATCATGCCCTCGACCAGGGCGAGCGTAACCCGGAAGGTTCCCTGTTCGCCGCGCGTAACCCAGGTCCACACCGGCCACCCGCCGATCGATTCCATCCGGCTCAACCCCGGGATGTCGAGGAACGACTGCGACCACCGCAACCGTTGGCTGCGTCCACCAATCCACCCCGCAAACACCCATGCCCGTTCGCTGTACAAACCGAGATGCGGCACATAGGCAAGGACCAGATCGTCGCGGCCAATCAGATCGAGGGTGGCGAGAAAGCCCGGATCCTGGCGCAGGTCGGTCCATGCCTCCTGGTCCGCCTGCAAGGCCCCGACCACCGTGGCGGTCAACGGATGTTCGGCGATGGCCGGCCACCGTCCGGCCGTATCGCGCGGAATAACCAGCGTCCACCAGACCGAGCCCGCCGCGAATATCAGCAGCAGGACCCAGAACAACCACGAACGTCCCACGCGCTTCATGGGGCGAATGTTCCAACCAAGCCATCCAGCGAGGCCATCCCCTGCGCCGCCAGGTAAGCCCGCAGGTCATCGACCAGCGTGACCGCCGCCGCCGGATTGGTGAAATTGGCCGTGCCCACCGCGACCGCACGCGCACCGACGAGGAAGAACTCGAGGGCGTCGTTCACCGCGCCGATGCCACCCATGCCGATCACCGGGATCGACACCGCCTTCGCCGCCTGCCAGACCAGGCGCACCGCGATCGGACGGATCGCCGGACCGGTCAGCCCGCCCGTGATATTGGCCAGCTTCGGCTTGCGCGTCTTGATGTCAACCGCCATGCCCGGGAAGGAATTGATCAGCGAGATCGCATTCGCCCCGCTCGCCTCGGCCGCCTTGGCGAAGGCGGTGATGTCCGCCACGTTCGGCGCGAGCTTCGGAATCATCGGCAACCGCGTGGCCGCCCGGATCGCATCCACCACCCGGCGGAACATGTCGAGGTCGGTCCCGAACAACGCACTGCCCTCCTTGATGTTCGGGCACGACACGTTGACCTCGAGCCCGGCAATGCCCTCGACCTGGTCGAACCGGCGCGCGACCTCGGCATATTCCTCGATCGTCTTGCCCCAGATGTTCACGATCACCGGCGTCGCATACTGCCGAAGGAACGGCATGTAGGTTCGGACAAAACCGTCCACGCCCGGACCCGGCAAGCCGATCGCGTTGAGTAACCCGCTCGCCACCTCGGCGGTGCGCGGCGTCGGATTGCCCTTCGTCGGATTGAGACAAATCCCTTTCACCACGATCGCCCCGAGCCGGTTGATGTCCACCAGATCGGCATACTCCGGGCCGTAGCCGAACGTGCCGGAGGCCACCATCACCGGGTTCTTCAGCGCGATGCCGCCCACATTGACCGAAAGATCCACTGCCGTGACCGGGATCGCACTCATCCGACCGCCTCCCAGACGATGTCCGACGCCGCGAATACCGGGCCTTCCCGGCAGGCCCGCGCCCACGTCCAGTCGCCCTTCTCGTGGTCATGCACCTTGAGCACGCAGGTCAGGCACGCCCCGACCCCGCACCCCATGTTGTTATCCACCGACACCCAAGCGCGCCAGCGGTGCTCCAACGCCCGCGCCGCCACCGCCTTGAGCAGGCCCGACGGACCGCACACGAACAACTCCGGCTTGCGCGCCGCACCGCCCTGCGCCATCCACGGATCCAGCGCATCGGTCACCCGTCCCTGATGCCCGAGCGAACCGTCCTCGGTCGTGACGATCACCGTCCAACCCAAGGCCTCGAATTCCTTCACGCACAGGATGTCCGCCGCGGTGCGGCCACCGAAAAACGCCACGCCCTTGACCGGGCTGCGCTGTGCACAGATGTGCAACGCCGCCATGCCGTATCCACCCGCCACCAGCACCGGAAACAACCCCGGCGCCGGATCGGGAAAACCGCGCCCGAGCGGACCCACCAGGCTGAGCGTCTCGCCGTGCCGCAGGTAGGTCAACGTGCGCGTGCCGCGTCCGACATCCTTGTAGAGAATGGCCAACCGGTCACCCTCGGCACGGAACACGCTGAAGGGGCGGCGCAGGATCGATTCGCCGAGATGCGGTACCAGCACATGCACGAACTGGCCTGGCTTGACTGCCGGCGCGATGTTCGGCGACCGCATGATCAGCAGGTTGTACCCGCCCTGAATGGCCTCGTGCTCCAACACCTCGGCATTTTCCTGATACATGCTCATACGAGTCGGCGAACATGACAAAAAGACGCCCGCTGTTCAACCTTTAGAAATGATACCACACGTCGATTCCTTCGTTTCCTTTTACCCAAAGAATCGTACCATGCACCCGTGAAATACCTCGACGAATACCGCGATGCCGAGGGCGTGCGCCGCATCGCCGCCGCCATCCGCCGCATCACCACCCAGCCGTGGATGCTGATGGAGGTCTGCGGCGGCCAGACCCACGCGATCATCAAGTTCGGCATCGATGAACTGCTCCCCCCCGGCGTAACCCTGCTCCACGGTCCCGGTTGCCCGGTCTGCGTCACCCCGACCGGCATCATCGACCAGGCCCTCGCCATCGCCTCCCGCCCGGGCGTGATCTTCTGCTCGTTCGGCGACATGCTCCGCGTTCCCGGCACCTCCCGCGACCTGTTCTCGGTGAAAGCGGCCGGTGGCGACGTGCGCATGGTCTACTCGCCCCTCGACGCCCTCGCCCTCGCCCGCCAACACCCCGACCGCGAGGTCGTGTTCTTCGCCGTCGGCTTCGAGACCACCGCCCCCGCCAACGCCATGAGCGTGTTCCAGGCCGCCCGCGAAGGCCTGACGAACTTCTCGCTGCTCGTCTCCCACGTCCTCGTCCCGCCCGCCATGGAGGCGCTGCTCGCCAGCCCCGACTGCCGCGTGCAGGGGTTCCTCGCCGCCGGCCACGTCTGCGCCATCGCCGGCTGTGAACCCTACATCCCGCTCGCCGAGAAATACCGCGTGCCCATCGTGGTCACCGGGTTCGAACCGATCGACGTGCTGCGCGGCATCCACCAGTGCATCCTGCAGCTCGAGGAAGGCCGCGCCACCTGTGAAAACGCCTACGAACGCGCGGTCCGCCGTGACGGCAACCCCGAGGCCATGGCCATGGTCGACGATGTCTTCACCGTGATCGACCGCACCTGGCGCGGCATGGGCCGCATCCCGCACAGCGGCCTCGGCCTCGCACCGAAATACGCCGCCCACGACGCCGCCGTGAAATTCGGCCTCGGTCCCGATCCCGGCGAACCCCCCTCCGCCTGCATCAGCGGCCTCATCCTCCAAGGCCTGAAGAAGCCCCACGAATGCCCGGCCTTCGGCACCCGCTGCACCCCCGAGAAACCCCTCGGCGCCACCATGGTCTCCAACGAGGGCGCCTGCTCCGCCTACTACCGCTACCGGAAGTCATGAACACCTGCCCCATCCCGCTCGCCGACTACCCGGTCGTCACCCTCGCCCACGGCGGCGGCGGCTCCCTGATGCGCCGCCTGATCCGCGACCTGTTTGCCGCCACGTTCGGACCCGATTCGCTGCAGTCCCACCAGGACAGCGCCCTGCTCGACCTCCCCCCCGGCCGCGTGGCCTTCACCACCGACTCGTTTGTCGTGAAGCCGCTGTTCTTCCCCGGCGGCGACATCGGCTCGCTCGCCATCCACGGCACCGTGAACGACCTCGCCATGGCCGGGGCGACGCCGTTGTACCTGTCGTGCGCGATGATCCTCGAGGAAGGCCTGCCGATGGAAACCCTGTGGCGCGTGGCCCAGTCGATGAAACAAGCCGCCGACGCCGCCGGCGTGCAGATCGTCACCGGCGATACCAAGGTCGTGGACAAGGGCAAGGGCGACGGCCTGTTCATCACCACCAGCGGCGTGGGCGTGCTCGAGTTCGAAGGCGAAACCGGCCCCGGCGCGATCCGCCCCGGCGACGCCATCCTCGTCAACGGCGACATCGCCCGCCACGGCATGGCCATCCTCGCCGCCCGGGCCGAACTCGCCCTCGAGTCCCCGATCGACAGCGACAGCACCCCGCTGAACCATGCCGTCCACGCCCTCTTCGACGCCGGCCTCGACATCCACGCCCTGCGCGATGCCACCCGCGGCGGCGTCGCCTCCGCCGTGATCGAACTCGCCCGCGACAGCCGCCACGACCTCACCCTGACCGAAGCCGCCATCCCCGTGCGCGAGGACACCCGCGGCGCCTGCGAACTGCTCGGCCTCGACCCCCTCTACGTCGCCAACGAAGGCCGCTTTGTCTGCTTCATCCACCCCGACCACGCCGAACGCGCCCTCGACCTCCTCCGCACCCACTTCCCCGAC